>Ga0316204_10000405_pt1 | contig 165532 bp, 157 predicted proteins | sample 6monrhotite_MG_2_FD_205661 | JGI IMG/M metagenome (GOLD analysis project Ga0316204, IMG submission 205661) | Microbial mat bacterial communities from mineral coupon in-situ incubated in ocean water Damariscotta River, Maine, United States -... | ecosystem: Environmental > Aquatic > Marine >... | reverse complement strand
GCAGCGAAAAAATGTTACGCCAACTGATCGACACCCTGGTCAGCGTGGTTGACCGTCGCGATCCGTACTCTGCCAACCACTCTTCGCATGTGGCCGAAGTCGCCAAAGCGGTTGCCATTGAAATGGGCTGTGATGAACTGACGGCGAAGACCGTGGACATTGCGGGTAGCCTCATGAACCTTGGTAAAATCTTCATTTCACCAGATCTGCTAACCAAAACGGGCGACCTGACTCCAGAAGAACGCCATACCTTGATGTCGAGCTATTTGGTCAGTGTGGATTTGTTGAGCGATGTGACATTTGAAGGTCCGGTGGTCGACACCATTCGTGACATGGGCGAAACCTGGGATGGACATGGGCCTTTGGGCAAAGCAGGCGAAGACATTTTAAATCCCGCCCGTATTTTGGCTGTTGCCAATGCCTTCGTCGGTATGGTCAGTGCCAGGGCCTACCGTGATGCCATGTCGTTTGAAAAGGTCTCTGATATTTTGCTGTCTGACACCGGCACGAAATTTGATCGAAAATCGGTATCCGCGTTGATCAATTTCTTGGAAAACCGGGATGGCAAAGCCGTCTGGGCGCATTTCCGGGAACGTCCAACGGAGCCTGACGAACACGAAGTTTAATGCGCATACGGTGCCTGATCTAAGGTTTTAGCCAAGCAAAAACATAAGGGGCGCTTCCAAGTTCATTGGAAACGCCCCTTTTCTATAAAGCCACTTAGGTTATTTGGGTCTTACTTTGCGCGCACTTTGACGTGGGTGGTGACGTTGGTGACGCCTTTGATGCCCTTGACCACATCAACGGCCCGGCCAATTTCACTTTTTTCCAGGGCACGACCAAACAAGAACACATGACTGCTAACAGACCGCCAACGGAAGTTGGTGACGTTGACGTTCTTTGCTTCCAACAACAGGGCGTTGATTTTCTTTTCAATCACGGTGTCATCGACAAAGCCTTCGGCCATGCCTTTGTCTTTGTCGGTCTTCACATGCACGATGACTTCGTTATAGACCTTTTTGACGTTTTTGGCGGCCTTGGCAATGGATCCGGCTTTATTTTTTTGCGCGTTGGTTTCGACCACGCCCGTCAGCAAAACATCTTGTTCATAGACATCGGTGGAGACAGAGGCGACATCGGTGCCCATTTGATCGGTGATGGCCGTGACGATGGCGACTTTGAGCTGGGCGTCTTTGCTGATGTCGTCAGCACTTCGGTCTTCGGCCACGGCCTCAACGGCATCTTTGATATAGCCAAACGGATTGAGGTCGATGGCATAAGCCGGGGTGGTAACAAAAAGGGCGGCCATAAGGGCGGGGGTGGTAAAGCGCATAGCGGGTGTCTCCTCTAGAGTTTAGGCCAGTTTGCCCATTCCTCTAGAGGAGCGCAATAGCTTTAAATCACCGCCAACATTTCTGCCACCAACGGGTGACGAACCACGTCTTTTTCATTCAATCTAACCACCCCAACGGTGTCGAGGGCTTCAAGCCGCTGGGCCATATCCGCCAGCCCCGACAGGCCGGGCAACAGATCAGATTGGTCGGGATCGCCCGTGACGACGATGGTCGAATGCCAACCCATGCGGGTCAGTAACATTTTGATTTGCGTATAGGTGCAATTTTGCGCTTCATCTATCACGACAAAGGCGTTGTTTAAGGTGCGGCCCCTCATGAATCCCACCGGAGCGATTTCAATCTCTCCACTTTTCATCATCGCCCGCATTCCACGTCCCCCCATACGATCGGTCAACGCATCAAACAAAGGCTTTAAATAAGGCGCGATTTTGTCTTCCATTTCGCCGGGTAGATAACCAAGGCTTTCCCCGGCTTCGACGGCGGGGCGGGTTAAAATAATGCGCCCCACTTGACCTTTGGCCATGGCTTCGACGGCTTTGGAAATTGCCAAATACGTTTTGCCCGTGCCAGCGGGGCCGAGGGCCATAACCAAGTTGTGGGTGTCAATGGCTTCCATGAGCTGTTTTTGCCCTTCGCTTCGGGGCGTTACATTCTTCACATAGCTTTGATCGCGGCGCTCAGTTTCTGCCTGTTCTTCCCCTTTCAAGGGGTCCCAATGGGCCTTGCCTTTGGGCTTAAAGGAATGAACTTCAGCAGAGGAGGGGGCGTGATTGCGGCGGTTTTTTTTATTCATGGGACTCTCCGAGGGTTGAGATGAAGCACAAATGATAAACGCCCCCGAAGCGGAGGCGTTGGTAAAACTCAAAAAATTGGGATGTCAAAAGTTGGAACGTAGTGGGGACGCGCGAACCGTCCTCAAAAACGCGTTTTGCGTACGGGCCTGGATCCTCTCGCATTGTAAAGTCTCTCCTTCAAGCGAATCGACTAACGTAAGAAGTATAACAACAAAGTGGTTAAGGAATATTTGTTATGCGCGCGCGCCGCAAACTTTGCGCCGGAATCAAAACCAACAAGCCTGTCACCGCCGTGATCATCGCCGCCGCCAAGGCGATGGTTTCAACGCTCCACCCCCGGTCCAATAATTCCCCCGCCCAGACCGGAGAAATAGCGGTCGACAGAACGGCTAACGATGAGGTCAATGAGCGCACTTTACCCAAATGGCGAACGCCAAACGTTTCCGCCCAGGCGGCACTGATCAGCACCGTAGAGGCCCCGGTGGTGAGGCCGCCTAAGGCTAAATACACAGGCAGACTGAAAGGATCGTTGGTGGTGGCGATCACGACTAAGGCCAAAACTTGCGGCCACACGAAAAACGGCAGCACCCGGCCCGGGCCAAAGCGGTCGACCAGGCTTCCGGTAACCAGCGACGATACCAGGGTGGCGGCGGCAAAGGCGGGGAAACTAGCCGCAACCAACTCAACGCTCCACCCTTTGGCTTCGGCGATGGCGAGCTGGTGAAAAAACAATCCAGTCATCATAAATGGCCCCATAAGTGAGGCCGGGACAATCAACTGGAAACGCCAGTCGGTGGCGATAGAGCGGCTGGTGAGGGCGGCCAAAGACTCGTCTTCAGTGGCCAACCTATCTTGCAAATCCTGGTGCCGTTCGCCGTGGCCTTTTAACAACCACAACACCAACGGCAGATGGATGATGGCGATATAGAGCGCCATCCAGCCCCAAGCTTCGCGCCAATTGAGAACCGAAAGAATTATCAACAACAAGGCTGGAAAGGTGGCTTCAGCGATGGGAAAGCCTAAGCCCACAATGCTCATGGCGCGGCCCCTGGTGTGGGTGAAGTAGCGAGCCTGACTGACCACGGCGGTGTGGCGCAGCAAGCCTTGACCAAATAGGCGAATCCCGACCAAAGCAATGCCCAATGTGATCAGCGATTGGGCCACCGCCATGCCGGCTGCGGCTAAGGCCAGCCCCACGATAACGACCGAGGCGTACAGACGCAGATCAACGCGGTCAATCAATCGTCCGGCCCATAAAATAACGGTACCACTGATCAGGGTTGCCGTGGAATACAACGCACCAAATTCGGCGTGGCTAAGGCCAAAGTCAACGCGGATATGGCCCCCAAAGAGGGCAATGAAAAACGTTTGGCCGAAATTGCTGGCTAAGGTGCAGGCCAACCCAAAGCCCAAAAAGCGGCGGTTGGTATAGAGGAAGGAAAAGGCTTTCATGAGCGCGCCGCACAGTCCACGCACGTTGGTACGGCGGGGTTCGAGTCTAAACGTTTGGCACTGATTTCTTCATCACAAGCAACGCAATAACCATATTCACCCGCATCCATGCGCTTTAAGGCGGTTTCAATACGTTTAAGTTCAACGTTGCGGCGACGTTCGGTTTCCACTTGCATGGCTTGGATTTGCAGCGCATCCATCCGCGACAATCGGCCAACACTGGCTTGGTCAAGCTCAACGGCTTCACGGTCTTTTTGAGTTAAGGCTGTGTCAAAAAGCAACTGTTCGCGTTCGGCCAACAGCTTGCTTCGAAGATTATCCATGTCAATATCGGTGCGTGCGCTCATGAAACAACTCTACTCCAAGTCGAAGGCCAACGAAAAATTATCTGGAAACTCTAAGCTACAATACCCAAGTATAATGCTAGGTTAATAGATGGCACGATGGAGGGATAGATTATGTTTGTAAAAACCATTGTTGAAACGAAGCACGTCAACTTGATTTCCGTAGCCCCTACGGATTTGGTTCCGGACGTGGCAAAATTATTTCGGCGTGAGCAGATTGGCTTTGCGTTGGTCAAAGATGCCCAAGGAAATCTGATTGGCTCAGTGTCGGAGCGCGATATTATCCACGCCTTGGCCGACATTGGGGACTTAAGTCTTGCCCATGTGGAAGACGTTTTGACCGTAAATGTCGTCACTTGCGATATCAACGAAAGCCTTGAAATGGCGCGCCAGATCATGACGCACGAACGGACCCGCCATGTTGTGGTGATGGAAAGTGGCGCTATCGCGGGGATTGTCAGCATCGGTGATCTGATCAAACACAGCCTGGATGAATGCCGGATCGATACCACCGAAATGGTCGGCTACATCAACGGTCAAGGTTATAACTGAGGACTGGACGAGGTTGCCATCCTAGGCCATCTTGAAGCCTAATCATGGATTGGGATTTGGTGTGCGGGTGATGTTTTTAGACCTACGTTTAAGCTTAATGTTGGCCGGACGCGATATGCGGGGCGGGATGCGTGCGCTTGGCTTGCTGGTGGCGGGGGTCTTTATTGGCGTTGCTGCGGTGGCTTTGGTCGGGGCGGCGTCAAGTAGCCTGCGCGATGGTGCCAATGGCGGAGCCTTGGAAGGCATCGGTGGCGATATCAGTCTGCGCTTGTTTCACAGCCCCCCTACACCCCAGCATCTGTCCTTTTTAAAAGCACAAGGCGACGTCAGTGTCACGGCAGAGCTAAAACCCATGGCGCGCTCGGCGAAGGGGGACGCCCAACTCATTGAACTGAAGGGCGTGGATGGGGCTTATCCGTTGTATGGACAGGTTGAATTGTCTTCAGGTCAAGACCTTGGCGAAAGACTCAGCTTGCAAAACGGTCACTATGGCGCGGTGGTGGATGCGGCTTTGTTGGACGCGCTGGGCCTACAGTTGGGTGATGCTCTGCAGGTTGGGGCACAAACCTACCAAGTGCGCGGCCTTATAAGCCTTGAGCCCGACCGTGCGTTTCGCGCTTTTAGCCTCGGGCCGCGGGTGATGGTGGACCTATCCAGCTTGCACGGCACAGGCTTGGTCGGCGCGGGGGCCGAAGTTTATTACTACAGTCACCTTAAATTGGCCTCAGACAAAGAAGCCGCCGCTGTATTGAGCCGCATCGACAAAGCCTTTCCCGATGCCGGGTGGCGCATGGTCAAAGCCGAAGATGGCGTTCCGGGGGTCGAACGATCCTTGGCGTTTGCCCATGTTGTGTTGTTGTTTATGGGCCTTGGTATTTTGCTGATTGGCGGGGCGGGCATTTCGGGGGCGGTTCAGGCCCATATTCAATCCAAACTGAGCACCATAGCGATTTTTAAATCCATCGGCACACCGCCCGCTGTGGTGGCCTTTGCGATTGGCTTTGAAGTCATGGCGGCGGCGGGAATTGGCGCGGTTCTGGGCGTTGTGTTGGGGGCCTTTGGTCCTTTTTTGGCAGCCTCAGCCTTAGCCGATCAAGTGCCGTTTGTGATGTCGTCTGCGCCGGCCTTAAAGCCCTTGGTGGCGGCTGCGTTGTTTGGCCTTTTGATGGCCTTGTTATTTGCCTGGTGGCCGCTGATCAGCGTCGGCTCGGTGACGGCCAGGGTGTTGCTGCGTGAGCGCTTCGCACATGTGCCGGGAGGGGTCGGGCTTGTCGGTTGGGGCGGAGCCGGGGTTCTCGTTGCCTTGAGCCTCGCGGTGGTGTTTTGGGTTTCGCCAATGGCTGTACTGAGTGCGGTGTTTTTGGTTGGCGCTCTGACTTTGGCCGCATTTTATCGGGTCCTGGGCCTCGGCCTTGGACGGGCCGCCAAAGCCTTAGCCCAAGGGCGCCGCGCGTGGTTGCGTTTGGCGTTGGGAAATTTACATCGGCCCGGATCGCCACTGGGCGCGGTGGTGATGGCGTTGGGTCTGACGTTGACGTTGCTGGTGGCATTGGATGGATTGGCGGGGGCGGCGAGCCATCATGTGCGCAACGCCTTGCCCAGCACCGCCCCGGACGTGGTGGTATTTTCCTTAACGGCGGGTGAGGCGGAAAATCTGCGCCAAGATCTTGCGACATGGGACGGCAGTCAAGAGGTCGTGCTTAAGCCGTTTTTACATGCCAGAGTGCAAGCGCTGAACGGCGTGCCAGTGCAAGACTTGAAAATTCCCAAATCGTTAAGTTGGGTAATCCGGGGCGATCGCGGGGTATCTTATGAGGCCTCAGACTCCAAAGGTCCCGGTTTCAGCATGGATGCGGGTGTTGCCAAAAAGTTGAACTTAAAACGTGGCGATTTGATCACCTTGAATGTTTCGGGCACGGTCATAACCGCGCCCATTTTGGCTTTCAAAATTATTGATTGGACCGGGCTGGACTTGGTTTTTCCCATTGTCGGTACACCCGCCACGTTCGCGCACATCCCGCACAGCTTTGCCGGGGCCTTAAAAGCCATGCCGGGACGGGCGTTGGATTTGGAAGCCCGGATCAAACATAAGTTTCCCGAAGTGGCGATGATTCGCGTTGGCGATGTTTTGGCATCGTTATCTCAGGTGTTAGAGGCTTTGGTGGCGGGGTTGAAGGTGGCGGCTATGCTGTCGGGAGTCGCGGCCTTGGTTGTTTTAGCGGGCAGTGTTTTGCAAGGCCTGCAAACCCGCACCGACGAAGCGTTGTTGTTTAAAGTCTTAGGTGCTCGCCAAAGCCAAGTGTTAGCACAGTTGGCGGCTGAATTTGTAGGCTTGGGCGTCGTGGTGTCGATGGTCGCGGTGCCATTGGGGCTTGGCCTTGCTTGGGGGGTGGCGAAGGCCGCTGGACTTTCAAATGCCAGCCTGAGCCTTGGGGCTGCGCTGCAGTTGGCGGGGCTTGCCGTTGCGGTCACGGTGGGGATTGGATTGATCGTGACGTCAGGTGCTTATCGCGCCTCACCCTCGACATATTTGCGCAGACGCGGCGTCTGAGGATCATCCTTACCCGCTTTGCCCTTGGTTTTTTTTGGCGGTTGGGGACGGGCAAAGGTCCATTCATCGCCAGTGCTGGCACCGGGTTGAAAAGTATAACCACCGACGTTGAATTTTTTTAAGTCTTCAGGGTCGGTTACGGCATTTTCCACCACCCACCGCGCCATGGCACCACGCGCGCGTTTGACAAACAAGCTCATCACCTTGATGTCGCCGTTGTCGCGGATTTCTTTAAACGTGGGCGTTATGATTCGGACGCCTTGGGCTGCCAGCTGGTCAGCTTTCGCCGCTTTAAAATATTCGACACTGGCAAGATTGACCAAGGCCTTGGCCCCGGTGGCTTTCATTTGTTTTACGATGGCATCGGAAATTTTATCGCCCCAATAGGCATACAGGTCTTTGCCGTTCGGGTTGGCAAGTTTGGTGCCCATGTCCAAGCGGAATGGGCGCACCAAATCGGTGGGCCTAAGCTTGCCGTAGAGTCCTGAAATAATTACCAAATGGTCTTTGGCATAGTCCAGGTCTTTGGCCGACAAGGTTGGCGCGTCGAGCCCGACATACGTATCCCCCGCAAACATCAAACAGGCGGGCTTGGCGTTGTCGGGGGTGTGAGGAAAGGCAAAGTCCTTGTAATACTCATTGACCTGGGCCGCCTGATTTTCACTGATATGCATCAGCTGTTGGTAATCTTCTGTGTTGAGATTGCGGGCAAGATCGGCAAGGGTCTGAACCTCAGGTGTCCAGTCTGGGGTGGTAAGGCCCGGCGTGTCCCGGTCCCACTCTTTGAGGTTCAAACGTTTGGCAGGAGAGATAACGCACAGCATGATAGGAGGCCTTTTGGACTTGTTCTAGATTGTCAGACAGAGTAGCCATAGGAACACGTTTGGTCAAAGGAAGCTGAAACAATGCTCACCGTTTATGGAATAAAAAATTGCGATACCGTGCGCAAAGCCTTGGCGTGGCTGAATGATCAGGGTATCGCCTATACCTTTCATGATGTTCGTGCCGATGGTCTCAACGCCGCCCTGGTTCAGCGCTGGGTGGACGCGTTGGGGTGGGAATCGGTGCTCAATCGACGCTCAACCACATGGCGAAATTTACCAGATTCGGATAAATCTAGTCTGAATGACGTAACGGTCATTTCGATGGTGCTTGCACACCCAACCTTACTTAAACGCCCACTATTTGAGGGAGAAGGCCTTATTCTTCAAGGTTTTACGGATGATGTGCAGGCGCGCTTGGGGTGATGGGGTCTTGAACCTTTTGTTGTTACCGACAATTGCCAAGGGGACAATTTGTCCCTATGATCCGTTTAGATAAGTGATTGTTTTATAAGTTCGGGAACGCCATTCATGATTACGCGCCGCATAGCTCTTGTAAGTCTTTTCGTTTTGACCCTCGCCAGTTTTGGCTCGTCGTTGAGTGCTTCAGCCTCAGCGAATGATCCCGCTCAAGCCTTTGTTGAAGGCATGGCGGATGAAGCCATTCAAGCCCTGACCGCAGAAGGGGTTAGCCGCTCGGATCGCATCGTGCGCTTTCGTGAACTTCTCAAAGCCAACTTCGATGTGCCATTGATTGGCAAGTGGGTTTTGGGGCGCTATTGGCGGTCGGCTTCAGATGAAGATAAAAAAAGCTATCTGTCCCTGTTCGAAGATTACATCGTGATCACCTATGTTGAACGTTTTGATCAATATTCCGGTGAAAAATTGAAAGTTGTGAAGTCGGTTGCAGAACCCGGGCAAGACGCTTTGGTGTACACGGAAATCAACCGTCCCTCCGGCAACGAAGCTATCCGTGTCGATTGGCGGGTTCGGGCAAAATCTGATCTTTATAAAATCATTGATGTGTACGTCGAAGGCATCTCAATGAGCCAGACTCAACGCAAGGAATTTTCGTCCGTGCTGCGCTCTCAGGGGGGCAAGGTTTCGGCCTTAAATGATATTTTGCGGACCAAAATCGCTTCCCTTAATTAAAACCAAAGCGGAAAATTTTTGTCATGAGCAGCAAGGGTGCGGGTGATGAAAACTTCCCCGTGGCCAGCCGTTTGCTGTCGGCCAAATCGCGTCCGCATGTGATGGCCTTTTATGCCTTTGCGCGCACTGCCGATGATGTTGCCGATGACCCTAGCCTGAGGCCACAAGATAAACTTGATGTTCTGATGAGCATGAGTGAGCAGCTCGCCAGCGGTTTGGCTGATCCCAGCCTCGCCGTTTACAATCTGCATCAAAGTCTCAACGCAACCCATGTCACCCACAGCCATGCCCAAGACTTGTTGAAGGCGTTTATGCGCGACGCTGGCAAGCCGCGCACCGACGATTGGGCCGATTTGATGTCTTATTGCGAACTGTCGGCGGCCCCTGTCGGGCGCTATTTGATTGATTTAGAAGACGGTTCTGCCGCCCGTGGTTATGACGCTAATGATGCGTTGTGCGCGGCGCTGCAAATTCTCAACCATATTCAAGACGTTAAAGACGACTATTTGTCTTTGAGCCGCATTTATGTGCCAGCCGATTGGATGGCCGAATGCGGCGTGGTGGAAAAAGACTTGGCGGCGGACCACGCCTCACCGGGGTTGCGCCGGGTGTTGGACCAGATGCTGGACGGCGTCGATGCGTTGCTGGTTGCGGCCAAGCCGTTGCCCAAAGATATCCGTACCCGGTCGTTGGCCCGCGAAGCGGGAGGTATCCTTTGTATTGCCAAGGGGTTGTCAAAACAGTTGCGTGCTCAAGACCCGGTCGCGGGGCGGGTAGAACTTTCAAAGCTTCAAGCCGCCCGTCATTTTTTGTGGGGCGCGTTTCGTGCGTGAACTTTACGCGTGAGTGATGTATTCCTAACCCTATGACCCAGGCACCGCCCTCCAATGCAACGTCTTCAAGCTCATTTTACTGGGCCTTGAAACTGTTGCCCGCGCACAAACGCGAAGCCATGTTTGCTGTGTATGGGTTTTGCCGCGTGGTGGACGATATCGCCGATGGGGAAGACCGTCCCGAAACCAAGCTAAAAGCCTTGGAAACCCATCGCCAAGCCGTTGAAGATTTATTTCAAGGCAAGTCACCCCAAATGCCGTGTGTGCAGGCTTTGCAGCCTGTTATGGATCAGTTCTCATTGCAAAAAGACGATCTGCTGGCGGTTATCGATGGTATGGAAATGGATGCGTTTGACACCGTGGTCATGACCGATGAGGCGACGTTTGATTTGTATATAGATCGGGTGGCTTCGGCCGTGGGGCGGTTGTCGAACAAGGTGTTTGGTGTATCAGGTCCCGATGCCGATCAGTTGGCGTATCATTTGGGCCGCGCTTTGCAGATCACCAACATCTTGCGTGACCTCGACGAAGATGCCGGGCGGGACCGCCTGTACGTGCCTGCTGACCTGTTGGCGGCCCACGGGGTCACTGCAACCACGCCCCGTGAGGTTCTCAAGGACCCGAAGTTAGAGGCCGCCTTGCAAGTTTTAGCGGCGCGCGCCGAAGCTCATTATGCGCAAGCCGGTGAGGCTATGGGGCGACTAGACCGAACGGCGACGCGCCCCGCACGCATGATGCAAGCGGTCTATAGCCGTATTTTGGAGCGGCTCAAAGAGCGCGGCTTGGCTCAAGTCACGGAGCCTGTGCGGTTCAGCAAATTCAAAAAAATATGGCTGGCCCTGCGTTACGGGTTGTGCGGATGACGGACCGCGTTTCCATCATCGGGGCCGGGGTGGCCGGGTTGTCGTGCGCCGTGCGCTTGGCCCAAGCGGGACGCAAGGTCACGGTGTTTGAAGCGTCCCCCTATGCGGGTGGGCGGTGCCGCAGCTTTCATGACCAAGGCTTAGACGCGATCATCGACAACGGTGCGCATTTGATGCTGAGCGGCAACACCGATATCTTGGCGTATCTAGACCTCATTGGCGCCCGCGACCAAGTGCTGGCTTCTGAGCGGGCTCGCTTTGAATTTTTAGACGTCGAATTCGACCAAGCCTGGGCCATTGATTTGGCGGCAGGGCAGGGCATTGGGTCGGTGATAAAATGGATATTTGACGCCACACGCCGCCCCCCCAATGTCGGCCCTTGGACGTTGATGCGAGACGTTTTCGCCTTAAAAATGTCCCAAGGTAAAACGGTTGCAGCGTGCTTAGACACCCGCCGCCCACACTTTCGCACTTTTTGGGAACCGTTGTGTGTGGGGGTGATGAACGCCCCCCCAGAGGAAGCGGCGGCTGAGTTGTTGTGGGCCGTGTTTGAAGAAACCGTGCTGTTGGGCGGTTTTTTTGCGCGTCCGATGTTAACGCGAAATGGCCTGGGCGCGGCGTTGGTCGACCCGGCGTTGAACACACTCGCCCAGGCCAACGTGGATGTGAAATTGGCCCAGCGCGTGCGGTCCTTAGATTTTAAAAAGGGCCGGGTTTCTGGCCTGGTCTTGGCCAAGGGGGCCGAAGTTTTGGGCGAACACGATCAAGTTGTTTTGGCGGTGCCGCATATGGCGGTCGCTGGCTTGATCCATGATATGACCGCCCCCCAAGCCTCTCATGCCATTATTAACGTGCATTATCGGCTCAAATCCCCTCAAAAATCGGCACTCAAAGGCGCGGTCGGCTCGCCCGTGCAATGGGTGTTCACGCGCGACCACATCGCCTCGGTCACCATGAGCGCCGCCGATGGCTGGGTGGACAAAGATGCCGATGAAATCGCGCGGGCATTGTGGCCCGACGTGGTCAAAGTCTTAGGTCTTGAGACCACAGCCATGCCCGCCTACCGCGTCATCAAAGAACGCCGCGCCACCTTCGCCCAAAGCCCCACCGCCATAGCCCTGCGCCCGGACACCCAGACAAAATATGAAAACTTATATCTGGCCGGAGACTGGACCAACACCAGACTCCCCGCCACCCTAGAAGGCGCCATCCGCTCCGGACGCAAGGCGGCGGAAGCGGTTTTGGGTTAAGTATTGTTGGGAAGAATCATAAGAAGCATTTGCAATTTAATAACAATTTAGTAGTGTTATGCCTAGCTTCTGCTAAGCATTTTAAAAATGAGGTTTCCCATGGCTTCGTGCCTTGATAAATTAACTGATGAAGAAAAAAATCATTTAGTTTCAAGTGTCTATGGGAAGCGTCATTTGTTTTGGGTTGGTTCTGGGTTTTCTTGCAATTTTCATTATCCAACCTGGGAAGATGTCCTCAATAAAACAAAACTAAACATTAAATATCCGCATGATTTGCCACAAAATTTATTGCATGCGGCGGAGGTTTTGCATTCTTTCTATGATGAAGAAAATTGTGCTGAAGATGATAGTGTTGAGGAAAGCAAAAAACTTGAAGAGCAGTTTAATCAAGAAATATTGAATGCCTTACAAGAGTTGTTTAATGAAAATGCAGCAGGTAACGAAACTGACCCGGATTGGGTTGATGAATTTGTGAAATTGTCCCCAGACATGATCGTAACGACGAACTGGGATGGCGTTTTAGAAAGAATTATTGACCCGACACCAAACGTCATTATTCGAGACGACCCATCTCCTCGGATATCAAAAAGTAAAAACATCCTCAAAATTCACGGGGACAGTTCACGTGCCAGTTCTATTGTTGTGACCCAAAGTCAATATACGCGTTTCCAGAGAGAGGATACCTATCTGAAAAGTAAGGTGTTTACGTTATTTTCTGAGTACGTCCCTGTGTTTATTGGTTACAGCCTTACCGATCCAAATATTTTTTATATCTATGATGAATATGTTGCCAATATTGGTAAAAATCGCCCCCCTGCATTTATGGTCGTTCATCCATCTAAAAAGAAAAAGGAATTTGAGCAAGCCAAGCACTTATTTGCAAAAAAGAACATTTGCTTGATTGAGGCTTCGATAGGCAGTTTTCTTGGCGCGCTTGCTATCGAACAAGCTAATTATGAAGGTACTAAGCATTTCTTTGAAGATAAATACGCCAGTATTCTTGCCCTCGCCAGACCTTTGATTGATGGTGCAATAAATAGCGTCCCTCCAAAGAAAAAGTCTATTGAAGCTTTTAATACTGATGAATTGCGTGTTGCAGGCGTACAAGCCATGATGGATTTGCTGAGGACTCCACAAATCTATGAAGAATATGAGGGCACGCTACTATCTCCGAGTGGGAGTATTCCTTTTAAAGAAGCACGCAGCTTATTTCAGGGCATCATCCAAATTATTAATTCATATAAGGAAGAAAAACTTTCAACTGAAGATGAAGCATTTATTCTTGGTGCCATTCTGAAGAATTGTAAAAACAATCCCAAGTTATGGGACTTTAATGAGGCGAAAATTGCTTTCGAAGATTTGCTATCATTTAGCGTGTCTAAGGAATCCGTGCATTATGCTGAACGAATTGAGTTAATAAAAGAGATGCTTGATTGGGGCAGTTTAACCCATGAATTTGGTAAGTGCTGGTCCATTGGGATTTCTTTAAAGAAAGAAAAGGATTTCTTTTCAGCTTTTGAGATTGAGTCGTTAGTAAGCTTGGTGAAAACTGAACAGGATAACGAGATATCAATTAGGAAGAGCTCTTGGTGGTTGAAAGAACTCAAAAGTGCCAAAAAAATAATAAAAAAATCCAAAAAAGATATTGATTCCCTATTGGCTGGAAAATAGCTTTTAAGCCTTACTCAGTCCCGCAATTCTTTCGGCAAATGAAAATGCATGTTTTCTTCGATGCCGGACAAGGTTTCGATTTTTGTGGGGCGGAGGTCGCTTAAGGCATCGAGGACGCCTTGGACGAGGACTTCTGGGGCTGAGGCTCCGGCGGTGATGCCGATGGATGTGACGCCGTTTAACCAGGTTGGGTCGAGGGCGCTGGCGTCGTCGATGAGGTAGCTGGGGATGGTGCAATCGGTGCCGATTTCGCGCAGGCGGTTGGAATTTGAGCTATTTTTGCCGCCAATCACTAACAACAGGTCAATGTGTTCGTGTTGCACCAAATCCCGCACGGCTTGCTGGCGGTTTTGCGTGGCATAGCAGATGTCTTTGAGGTCTGGGCCTTCGATGGTTGGGAAACGGTCTTGCAAGGCTTTGATGATGTCACGGGTGTCGTCGACGCTGAGCGTGGTTTGGGTGATGTAAGACAGGTGTTCGGGGGCCCCGACCTGCAGGGATTTTACGTCTTCGACCGTGCCGACCAAGTGCGTGGTGCCTTGGATGCGCCCCAGTGTGCCTTCGACTTCGGGATGACCCGCATGGCCGATCAGCACCACTTCGCGGCCTTTGTCGGCATGGGCTTGGCCTTGACGGTGGATTTTGGTGACCAACGGACAGGCCGCATCGATGTAGGGCAGGGCGCGGCGCTTGGCTTCGTTTTCAATTTCATCAGACACGCCGTGGGCCGAAAAAATAGTATGCCCACCTTCGGGAATTTCATTCAATTCTTTGACGAACACGGCGCCTAAGCCTTTGAGTTCGTCCACCACATAGCGATTGTGAACGATTTCATGGCGCACATAAACAGGTGCCCCGTACTGTTCAATGGCTTTTTTAACAATGGCAATGGCGCGGTCTACGCCTGCGCAAAATCCACGCGGTTGGGCTAAAATAATGCGCAACGGAGCGCCGGGAAGGGGGGCTGAGGACGTCGTCATAGAAGCTCCGCTGTGTCAGTTGGTGAACCTGGGAAAGGTCAGTTATACGCCCTTTTGGCGGAAATATAACCATGCTTTTCATGCAGGTATTTGACTCGTGATATCGTCAATACCACTTGACTTTGGTGAGGTATTTATGAGAGGATAATCTTGTTCAGTGGCCGTATGGGGCTGAACAGTCCGGCCAACGTTGGCGGATGTAAGAACCCGAACCGGGTTTGTGCGAAAAAGGTGTTTTTTTAAGTCTCGCCATGTCTTCGCCTTATTTGTGGTTCAGGTTCGTTGGGATAATTGCTTCTAAAGGAGAATACCCGAAATGACCTACGATATGATTTCCTTTGAAAATATCATAATTGGCAGCCTGTGCGCTGTTGTGGTCGCGTTTATTGCGACCCTTTCCCAGATGAAGCAACCTGAACTCCGCCCGATTCCCATTCGTGTTCGCTCTGATGATATGCGCGCACGTCGCCGGAACCGCTGAGATCATTTTTTCCTGCGCTTAAGTATGCGTGTTGCTGATTTGGGAGTTTTACTCGCCATGACATCGAATGTTGCTAATCCCCGGAACCTTTCTGTCGCCGTTACCGAAGGCGGCCTGTCGCAGTATTTTAAAGAAGCCTGGAAGTACCCTGTCTTAGAGCCCAAAGTTGAACGTGAGCTTGCGGAACGGTGGCGTGACGAAGGCGACGTTGAGGCGGCCCACACCCTGGTGACCAGCCATTTGCGTTTGGTGGTGAAAATCGCTATGGGCTATCGCGGTTATGGCTTGCCCGTTGCGGATTTGGTCTCCGAAGGCAATATTGGCCTGATGAAGGCGGTTAAGAAATTTGAACCGGAACGCGGCTTTCGCTTGTCGACCTATGCCATGTGGTGGATCAAAGCATCGATTACCGAATATGTCTTGCGTTCATGGTCGTTGGTGAAAATGGGCACCGTGGCGGCTCAGAAAAAACTGTTTTTCAGCCTGCGTCGTCATAAAAAGCGCCTTGGCATTGAAGATTCTGGCGAACTGACACCTGGCCAAGCTAAGGTCTTGTCGGATGATTTGGACATTTCAGAACGTGAAATCGTCAATATGAACCGCCGTTTGGCGTCAAAAGACATGAGCCTGAATGCACCCGTCGGCCAAGACGGCGACAGCACGGTCGAATTCCAAGACCAGCTTGTCTATGAAGGGGCCTCACCCGAAGAGTTGGCTGCGGGTGGTCAAGAACGCACCTTGAACACTGAATTGTTACAAACGGCGATTGCTGAGCTTGATGAGCGGGAACGGCAAATCTTTATCGAGCGCCGTTTGACCGATGACCCGGTGACGTTGGAAACATTGGGGGATCAATATGGTGTTTCCCGCGAACGCATTCGTCAACTTGAAGCAAGAGCCTTCCAAAAAGTTCAAACCGCGATGACGTCAGCGCTCGAGCAACGCGAAGAAGATGCGGATGCGGCGTTCTTGGGACACGCTCAATAATCACCTAATGTCTCAATCACAGGCGCCCATCGTGTTGTTTTGTGACTTTGGTTTGCCGTACACGGGGCAAATGAAGGCGCGGTTGTGCCTTGTGGCCCCTGCGACCCCTGTTATTGATCTGTTTCATGACGTACCGGCCTATGACATCCAGGCTGGCTCGGTGTTGTTGGCGGCCCATGCCGACGATTTTCCCAAGGGTAGTATCTTTCTGTGCGTGGTGGATCCCGGCGTTGGCACCAATCAACGTCAACCCGGTGTGCTGTTTGCCGGGGGGCGGTGGTTTATTGGGCCGTTCAATGGTTTGTTTGAACATGTCATGCGCCGTTATGGCGAAGACGCCAAGGCGGACCTCAAGGCCTTTGAAATCGTCGCGGACCAAGCGGCGGTCTCTGCCACTTTCCATGGGCGCGATATCTTTGCGCCCGTCGCCGCTTGTCTTGCTCGGGGTGATCAAAGTGGTCTTAAGCCCGTAGAGCTGAAGACCATCCGCAAGGCTGATTTTCAAGAGGATGTCAGGGCGGTTATTTATGTCGATGGATTCGGTAATCTCATGACCGGAATTCGCGCGAAATCGTTACGTGCTGACGAAACGGTAGAGATTTTAGGTCATCAATTGGCGATGGTTAGAACCTTTGGTGATGTTGAACCGGGCACGCTTATTGTCTATGAAAATGCGGTTGGTTTGTTGGAAATTGCCGCCAGCCAAGCCAATGCACACGATATTTTGCGTATTTCGACCCTGCCCAGTGTAAAAATTGTCAAACTGTGATGGCAATCACTTTCAATCTAGTGCAAAAGTAGGATAGTGTTAGCGCAAGCTGAGTATCTGAGCTAAGCTTTGAAAGCTTAAGGCTTACGGGTATTTTGTTGGCGCCTTGTTCGTGCCCAGGGGGGGCGCTTGGACACAGTTTAAGTAACGGGATTAAAATGTCACTGTCTGTCAAATTTTGGGGTGTACGCGGAAGCATCGCTTGCCCATCCTCTGATCATATTAAGTACGGCGGTAATACCAGCTGTATTGAAATCAACGCCAGCGGCAATCGTTTGGTGCTTGATGCCGGTACAGGTATTCGCGGTCTGGGCAAAACGTACTTAAATGACGGCATTAAAAATATACATATCCTTTTGACCCACACGCACTGGGATCACATCAACGGCTTTCCTTTTTTTGTTCCAGCGTACGACCCCAGCCGCTCTTTGCACATTATGGCCGGGCACCTGCGGGGCGAAGATGGCATTCAAAACGTGCTGGCCGCGCAAATGGACAACCCTATGTTCCCGGTCCCATTGTCGGCTATGCAGGCCAAAATGGTTTTTCAAGACTTTATAGCTGGTGAATCGTTTGACGTTTACGACGATGTGCATGTCCGCACCGCTCCACTTAATCACCCGAATGGGGCAACGGCTTATCGCATTGAACACAAGGGCAAGTCTGTCTGTTACGTCTCCGATACGGAACACGTTCCCGGACACCTTGATCAAAACATCATCGGCCTGATTGAAGGTGCCGATTTGGTCATTTATGACTGCACCTATACCGAAGAAGAATTTGTGACCAAAATCGGTTGGGGACATTCAACCTGGAACGAAGGCATCAAGTTGTGTCGTGCGGCCAACGCTAAGTCGATGGCGATTTTTCACCATGACCCAGAACACGTTGATGATTTTATGGATACGTTGGGCGAACAAGCCAGGGCTGAATGGGAACATACGTTCGTGGCCAAGGAAGGCTCAATTCATACCTACGGAGATGACTGATACGTTTATCTAAAATCTGAATGTATAGAAAAAAGCCGCCAAGTTGAAGGCGGCTTTTTTTTATGATATACGGCTTCTTTACGGCTGAGCTGGAGCTGTAGCAGGGGGAACCTGACCAATGGCGTCTTGAACAGCTTTGCGTCGTGCTTCATCTTCTGCGGCGCGTCTACGTTCTTCTTCGGCTAGGCGTATTTCCAATAAAATATCGTCAAGCTCAGCTTTCTCGGCGGGCAGCATTTGAATCAAGTGTATGACGATGCGGCGGTTTTTTTCTTGATTGGCTTTGATGGGATTGCCTTGGGGGTCGCGGTTGGGAACCTTGGGGTGCGAAGCCCCTAAGCCAACCGATTTCAGCTGGAAGGGCAGCAAACTTTGACTTTCCAACAAGCGCACCACCGCCGAGGCACGCCCCCCGGACAGTTCCCAGTTCGAAGGGAATTGTTTGGTGTGGATGGGGTCATCATCGGTATGACCCTCAACTTCGACAAAAAAGTATTTAAACTTGTCACTGGTGAGCAGTTTGGCCCAACTCATGATCAGCTGGACTCCATCACCGGTGATGATCGCGGTGCCAGGTTTAAAGAACGATTTGCTGGCCATATTGATGACCACGCCTTTTTCGTCCTTATAGACCTCAACCACTTGCTCCATATTCATTTCAAATGCAGCGGTTTCAACGGCGGCTTGAACCTCTTGAGAGACGGGGACCGAGGTATCTTTGCCCATGCCAATTTCATTCTTGATCCCCGCCATGGCGGCATCAAACATGGGCAGGTCAATTTTGGAAAAATTCAACAACATCACGAAAAATGCCATCAGAAGCGTAATGGCATCGGCATACGTGGCCAGCCATTCTTCGTCTTCTGGTTCTTCGGTTAAGGAAGGTGGCGGCACGCTAAAGGCTCCGATTACTAAGGCTTAACAGGGAAACTATCTGCGTTCTTTATCAATGCTAAAATGAATGGCGGGATCAAGATAGCTATTCATTTTGTCTTGGATATAACGCGGGTTTTTGTTGTCAGCCATCAAAATCAAGCCTTCGGCCACGAGGTAATTGCGAAAGCGGATGATCTGTTCACGCTGCATGATTTTGTTGGCGGCGGGTTTGTAGACGAGCTGGGCAAAAATAACGCCATACAGCGTGGTGATCATCGCAATCGCGAGACCACCGCCCAACAACGATGGGTCTCCGCCCATTGAATTGAGCATTATCACCAGCCCAATCAAGGTGCCGACCATACCAAAGGCCGGAGAAGACGAAGCCAAATATTTCAAAATATTCACTTGAACCGTATTGCGGCCAAAGGTCGTTTCAATGAGGTTGGTCAAGATGTCGCGAACTTCATCGCCTGTATAGCCGCTGATGACCAGATCGGTACCAAACTGCAAGAACTTATCGCCTTTGGCAGCCTTTTTGACTTCTTTTTCCAAAGCCGGAGGACCACCTTTTTGCACCACATACGCCCAGCGGATCATACGTCCAACTTCAGCCTTCAGAACGTCTCGCCCAACTTTGGGGCTAAACATAATGCGGCCAATAAGTTTGAGAGAAAGCATCACATAACGGGGTTCAAAAGACACAAAAGCCGCAGCTAAGGTCCCGCAAAACACCATAATAAAGCTAGGAAGGTCTAAGAAAATTGTCGGATCTTTTGCCGACATCATGATTGAGCCCCCGAACAGCCCAAACGCGCCCACTAGGGATAGCAAAGTCGCAATTGATATTTTCATTCTGACGTTCCCCTAAGCCCCTAATGGTACAGAGCCCCATAAGCATATTCTATGCATTACGGTATATAATCAACTTTCAGTCATTCTTGCGAATCGTATTTATTAGATCATAATGATAAATGCTTGACGAATGTTAAAGATAATAACCTTATCGTTCACGAAAGGCTTCATCTTTCAGCTTGAGCACAGGTTTGATCAGATAATCCATAACTGTTTTTTGCCCCGTTTTGATGTCTACGGTTGCTTCCATGCCGGGCATAATCGGCAACATTCCGGCGCGGGGACCCAAAAAGGACTTGTCGGGTTGGACCACCACGCGGAAATAAGGATTTCCCTTTTCATCAATGCTGGTATCAGCGGCCACCAAAATGACCATACCGTCAAGCCCACCGTAGCGGGCATAGTCATAGGTGGAGATTTTCACCAAAGCCATTTGACCTTCGGCAACATAACCACGATCGGTTGGCGGTAAGCGGCTTTCGACGACCAGGTTTTCACCCGTGGGAACAATTTCCAAAATAGGTTCGCCGGGCTGAATAACGTTGCCGACAGCCGTAAAGGCTAGGTTGATCACGACCCCATCAATGGGGCTTTTGATTTCCGCGCGCACACCTTGTTGTTGTGCTTTTTTCAGCAACTCACTGATCCGAGCAATGGTTTGCTCTGTTTTGTTCAGCTCGTCTTGGGCTTCGCGGCGAAAGCGTGTTTCGTCTTCTTGAACCCGACGTTGGGCTTCAGACACAGCGGCCTTAGCTCTGGGAATTGACGCTTGAATGGACTGTAGTTCGCCTTGGAAATTGGTCATTTCCGCTTCAAGTTGCAGATGGTCAACGCGGGACGTCAAGCCGTCTTTTAACAGCTCCGTTGAAATATTAAAACGTTCTTGGGTGAGCTTAATGTTGCTCTGGACGGCGCGAAGCTTGGCTTGCAGCTCTTCAACATCCAAACTTCTCTGTTTTACCAGTTCGCGCAAGATCGCCGTGCCTGCATTTAATTGCCGTTTGCGGGCATCAAAAGCAAGCCGTTGGGCGTTGGCCTGAACGGGGACGTTGGCCGCAATGTCAGGTGGAAAGACGGGTTGGTCAAGACCAGTTGCTTCTGCTTCTAGGCGTGCTTTGGTTAGAAGTTCGCTATCTAAACGCACTTGAAGCTCTTCAAGGTTGGCGCCGCTTGACCCCAAGTCAAGCTGCATCAAGGTTTGATCTGCGTGGACCAGATCACCTTCCTTGATGAATATTTCTTTGACAATACCACCTTCTAAGTGTTGGATAATCTTTGATTTCCCCAACGGAATCACGTTGCCTTGAGACACTGCAACTTCATCTAGTTTCGAAAAATTTGCCCACATGATGGCGAATATGATTAAGGCCATCACAGGCCACGCGGCTTGTCGCCATGTTGGTACTGGGTGCGAAACCAATAGACTGTCGAGGCGGTCTACTTTATCGGTCATGTCAGGGTGTCCACATCCTTACTCAGCTGTGTTGGGGCGGCGCAGCGCGGCACCAACCTTTACAACAGGACGAGGTCTTGGCATAGGCCCGCGATTTTCGGGGCGTGCGTGCGGATGAGGGGTCGGCGTTTTTGATTGCCTTAAAGTGGGGGTTGCAGCCATCATTATTTTGCCTTGACGACGCGGTGGCATGGCGCTGGTGGTCAACTTGGGCATAGCGGTATCACCGCGTAGTGGAGATTTGAGCGCCGCTGCCAATTGAGCCTTTGCAGCAGGTCTCGCTTGACGTCGGGCTGGCCCAACCTTGGCGACAACAGCCGTCGGGGCTTTTGCAGGGGGAGCTTTAGGCTGCACGCGCGCGGGTCCGATTTTGGCGACAACTGCAGCCGTAACCGCAGCCGTATCTTTTGGCGCTGCTGGCTTGGCCAATGTTGCCAAGGGGGGGAGCGACTTGCGAGGAGTCGCTTTGGCCACAACAGGTGGTCCCACTTTTGCCGCAACGGCGGGGCTAGCCTTTGTCGCAACGGGCGGCCCGACTTTTGCGACAACGGGGGGCGGCATCGATGCGCCCATATCCGGGGCCTTACCAGCTTTCGCATCGGGTTTTTTAGACGCCGCTGGTTTGGCACCAGCCTCAGCCTCTTTGTCAGCGGGCATCTTGCCACCAAAGAGACGCGGCAGAACTTCACGTGAGGGGCCTGCAAGTGCCAACTTGCCGCGATCAAGGGCGTACAAGAAGTCGCATGCCGACAGCAACGTTGGGCTGTGGCTGACGATGATAACGGTGCGGGTCTTGGCAATGTTAATCAGTGTCTCTTTCAGTTCATGTTCGGCATGACGATCAAGACTTGATGAGGGTTCATCCAACAGCACCACGGGGGGGTCGCCAACCAAGGCCCGAGCCACGGCGATGCGTTGACGCTGACCGCCCGACAAACGCGATCCCGCTTCGCCAATTTCGGTGGCGTAACCATCGGGCAAGTCGATGATGAAATGGTGAACACCCGACTCGGTGGCGGCTTTGATGATGGCATCATCCGAAGCTTGAGGCATACGTGAAGCAATGTTGTCCCGCACGGTGCCCGCAAACAGAACACTTTCCTGAGGCACATAGCCCATCCAGTCCGCCAGTTCTGAACGGGTGAACTGGGCCATATCCGCGCCGTCCATCAAAACGCGTCCTTTTTGCGGCGTATAAAGTCCTTGGACAAGTTTCAGAAGGGTGGTTTTGCCACAGCCGTTTCGCCCCACCATGGCATGAATGCCGCCGGTTTCGATTTCCAGGCTGATGTTTGAGATCACCGGGGCAGAGTCCGGCGTATAGGCAAACACCACGTCTTCAACAGATATTTTGCCTTTGGGTTTTTCCAATTTAACTTCACTGACGGTGCGATCCGCATCGGAGAGGAAAACAGCACCAAGACGATCGGTGGCTTGAAGGAAACTGGAATAGGTGCGCCACATGCCAACCAATTGGTTTAACGGCCCCATGATGCGACCCGATAACATGTTGGTCGCAATCAAAGCACCGATGGTTAGATTTTGATCAATAATCGCCAAGGCCCCAACGGTGGTCAGCATCAACGAGGTGAACAAGGACAACGAGGCCCCTAAATTAGAAAACCCATCCGTTTTGGTGCCGCGAGAAATTGCATTTTCAATGTTTTCGGCATGCTTATCTTCCCACACGGGTTCCATAGACCGATCTAAGGCCAAAGCTTTGATCGTCGTGCGTCCAGAAATCATTTCGGCAATCAGGGAGTCCCGGGTTTGCGTTGATTGACGTTCTTCGCCGCTGGCATCCGCCATGACGCTTGAGGACCGCCAGGCCACGATCATGAACACGGGCAACATGATCAACAACACCCAGGCCACAGGCGCCGCAATGACAAAAATCAAAACAAGGAACAAAATTGCAAACGGAAGATCCGCGATCAGTAAGGCACTGGACCCGGAAAGCGTATTGCGCACCACGTCAACATCACGGAACAGTGATGACCAGTGTGCGGAAGGACGGCTTTCTAAGGTCTGTAAAGGCAGCCGCATCAATTTGCGAAACAGCCGCCGACCCAATTCGACATCGACCCTAAGCGCCACCGTTTGCAAAATACGCGCACGAGATTGACGCAAAACGTAGTCGAAAATCAAAACCAAAATCATACCGACGATCAGCCCCTGTAGGGTGCTGATGCCCGCACTGCCAACCACGCGGTTGTAGACTTGCATGGTGAAAACAGGAATGGCCAGCGCCAACATGTTGACGAAAAAAGACATGGCCACGACTTCACGGAAGACGGACTTGAATGGCAATAAAAAGGGCTTTAGCCATATCTTGTTCGATGGTTCAGGCGCGTCAGACAACCAGTTTCTCCAGTTAGCCACTTACTTATTCACACAGCCGTATGAATAAGGCCGTTATGAACGTTTTGGGCTTCAATGCACCCTAAATGCATTCTCTTACGGACCTATGCAAACTTCTGTTAGCATAGAAGCGTATGCACTTGAACGATAAACATAAGTTCAGATCGTTCACTCAATGTGATCACAATACGCATTACAGACTAAGGAGTAAAGTGATAATTTTTTTTGGATTACATTTTTCTTTTTGATTCCAACGTAGTTAGGCGTGACTCTTAATCCTCATTGTAATCGCTTCCAAGAAGGAAATGACTTGACGCTTTGTGCCTATGCTCTATCTATTTAAACGATAAAAATTTGGAGAGTGACAAGGGTATGGGAAAAGTTCTGAAAAAGGCATTTAGTTTTGACCGCGTGGTGGGGTTAATCCTGCTGGGTGTGTTGCTGACTTTGTCGCGCCTTGATCCTTACCCGGTTGAGTTTTTGCGTGAAAAAAGTTTTGATGTTTTTCAACAGATTAAGCCCCGCGTTACGCCCAAACCCGAAGACCGTATGGTCACAATTATCGACATTGACGAACGCAGCCTAAAAGAAATTGGGCAGTTTCCTTGGTCGCGCAAGACGTTTGCTAAATTGATTGTTAACTTGCACAATTTGGGTGTTGGTGTGACTGCCTTCGATATTGTGTTTGCTGAGCCTGACAGAATGAATCCCAAAGGCGTTGCTGATTCTTTAGAGGGGCTTGACTCCCTTACGCGCGCATCAATCCTCAAACTTCCAAATAATGACGATTTGTTTGGGCGGATTGTTGGTCAAGCCAATGTCGTTTTGGGGCAAGCGGGTTACTGGGATCTGTTGCCCAATGATGCGGGTAAGCCGTTCAATAAGTCGGTGGCGGTTCGCAAGATGTCTAAAAATGCCCCGGACCCAACGGATTTCCTCAGTGAAATCCCCACGCTGATCCGTAACTTGCCGGTTTTGGAAAAAAACACCAAAGGGGTGGGCATGTTCTCGCTGAATCCATCGCTGGATGGCATCATTCGGGAAATCCCTTTGGTCAGTAAACATGGCGGAGAATTATACCCTTCCTTGTCAATTGAGGCCATTCGTGTCGGTTTTCAGGTTTCCACCTTGTTGGCCGAGGTCAGCCCCATCGGCATTCAAGCCATTGGCGTGGCCCCGAAGAGCAAAATCAAACCCTTGGGCTTGAAAATTCAAACCAATGAACGCGGCGTTGTGCGCCCTTACTTTGCCCATCATGACAAGTCATTGTATGTGTCGGCGGCAGATGTATTGAACGGCACCGTTGATAAATCAAAAATTGCGGGCAAAATTGCTTTTGTTGGGACCTCTGCGGTGGGCCTGCTTGATATTCGGTCCACGCCTCTTGACCCTTTGATTCCGGGAGTCGAGGTTCACGCGCAAATGATCGAAAATGCCATCGCGATTGATCGCAAATTGGGCGCCGTGGTCTCGGCAGACCTGTTCTTGAAACGGCCCTTTACCATCAAAGGCGTTGAACTGACGCTGATCGCCTTGGGTGGCTTGATCATGGTGATCGTGGTGCCGATGTTGGGGGCTACGCGCTCATTGATGGTCTTTGTGGTTTTGGCGGGCGGGGCGGCAGCAGCCTCTTGGTATATGTTCTCTGAAGAACGGGTGCTGTTGGACGCGACCTTTGCCGTGATCTCGACGTTCTTGCTCTATTCAACGTTGACGTACATGAATTTCACCCGTGAAGAAGCGGCGAAGAAAAATACCCGCGACGCATTTTCCAAGTACCTGTCACCCGACATGGTCAAAGTCGTTGCCGAAAACCCAGACCAGTTGAAATTGGGTGGCGACAGCCGCGAAATGACGTTGCTGTTTTGCGATGTACGTGGCTTTACCACCATTTCCGAACAGTTTGATGCGCAAGGATTAACCAGCCTTATCAACAAACTTTTGACCCCGCTGACCAACGTGATTTTGGCCCGTAAGGGGACCGTTGATAAGTACATGGGCGATTGCATTATGGCGTTTTGGAACGCGCCACTGGACGATCCAGACCATGCCAAGCATGGCTGTTTGTCGGCGTTGGCGATGCTGTCTGAAATGGACCCGTTGAATGATCGTCTGGAAATCGAAGCCAAGGAAGAAGGCCGCAAACACATTCCGCTGAAGGTTGGTTTGGGTCTGAATTCTGGCGAGTGCGTGGTCGGTAATATGGGGTCGGACCAACGGTTCGATTATTCGGTTTTGGGTGACACGGTGAACTTGGCCGCACGCTTGGAAGGTCAATCCAAAAACTATGGCGTACGGGTCGTTATTGGCTTCACAACATGGGAACAAGTGCCGACGTTGGCCACGGTGGAACTCGACTTTATTCAGGTCAAAGGTAAGACCTCAGGCACCCGCATTTTCGCGCTGTTGGGTGACGAAGACATGGCCGTCGATCCTGACTTTATCGCTTATAAAAAACAAATCGATCATATGCTCAATGTCTACAAATCACAAGACTGGGATGGTGCGGTGAAAGAGATCGATAAGGCCCGTAAACTGGGTGAAAATTTCGACATTGATGAGACGTTCTACGAACTGTATATGGATCGCATCAGTGCCTACAGAGAGAACCCACCTGCCGCAGACTGGGATGGCGTGTTCGTGGCTACATCTAAATAACCCTCAAAATCCCCTATGGCCCCGGTCTCTTATGGAACGGGATACAACAAAGTCAATGTGCGTAGTTATCGTGAGCCAGGCAGCGTGTCTTAGGGGGGTGAATGCTATATGCAGACGGTCTTATTTCGATTTCATTACCCAAACCCCATTCCAATCCTTGGGGTCTTCGGCTTTAAGGTGTTCACACCGTTCAATATACGTTTCTGACAATGCATCCGCTGGGTTGGCTTTTAAAACATCATTGAAGGAGCGAATCCCTTTGTCCCATTCACCATTGCGGTAATGTCTACGGCCTTCGGTAAACAGCCCCACACAGTCCATCAAGTTGGGGAAGGTTTCTTCGGTGTGATAGTCGAGAACTTCATACACGCCCACCGGTTCCGTTTTACCTTTGACGACCACGTCATCAATATCGCGCATCCGATAGGTGCCTTTGAGGAGCTTGTGGGTGTTTGCGGAGATCAGCAAATGGGCATGGTATTGCTTGCATGCACTTTCAAGACGGGCCGCTAAGTTCACACCGTCACCGATCATGGTGTAATCCATCCGTTTGGGTGAACCGATGTTCCCCGACACGATGTTACCGGTGTTCAGGCCAAGCCCGTGATCAATGGCCATCAAGCCATTTGCGACGCGTTCGACGTTCCATTCGGCCAAGCTGGTGAGCATCTTGATCGACGCTCGCATGGCCCGATCTTCATCATCATCATGACCCACTGGAATGCCAAAGGCCGCCATGATGGCGTCGCCGATAAACTTATCCAACATGCCACCTTCTTCGGTGATGCAGTCGACCATGATGGTGAAGTATTCATTCAACATGGCAACGGTGCCTTGCGGTCCCAAAGATTCCGTCAGCGTGGTGAACGAGCGAATGTCTGAGAACAAAACCGTGGCATCGGCGCTGCGACCGCCCAAGAAGTCGTCGCTGTCGCCGGCGTTCATCAATTGATCAGCGAGGCCCGGATCCATATAGCGGCTCATGGTCGATTTCATGCGTTTTTCTGACGAAATGTCTTCAATCATGACCATCGAGCCAAGCTTTTTGTCTTCGGATGAAATCAACGGCAAAATCGTGACGTTGGCAGATGTGGCCTCATCGGCAAACACCAGTTCGGCATCCATGAAAATATCGGCAACCTGAGACTCATCGACTTTGGCAATTTTATCAATAACCCAAGCGTTTTTGTCGACAAAAAATTCTTCGGCGGTTTTGCCAATGATGTCTTGGGCGTCTTCGATTTTCATAATGGTGTAACCAGAACGGTTACAGGTCACGATCTTGCCGTCTTCATCGGTGGTGACCACAGCGTTCGACATACTTTCCAGCATACTTTCATTGTAGTTTTTCATGTTCTGGACGTCGTTAAACAGCTTGGCATTTTCCAGGCCAATGGCGATTTGCGCGGTAAAGGCTTTCAGCCGTTGTTCGTCTTCGGCCGTGAACGGTCCGCCTTTTTTGTTCAACACCTGGGTGACGCCAATGCACTTGCCATCTTTGTTGACCACCGGCGTGCACAAAATAGAACGGGTAAAAAACCCAGTTTGTTTGTCAAAGCCAGGGTTAAAACGCAAATCCGCATACGCGTAAGGGATGTTGATGGATTGGGTCGAGGTAAAGACCGCACCGGCAATGCCCAAATGATTGGGAAAACGAATTTCCGTGGCGTTCAACCCCGCACCAACCATCGAAAATAAGTCATTGGTTTTGTCATCATTCAAAAACAGGGTCGAACGTTCGGCATTGAGCATCCGTGTGGCTTCGCCCATGACCTTGGCCAGCAAAGCGTTCAGATTGATTTCAGAGGTCACATCGGAAACGACGTCCAGGAATTCCATTTCCTGGGAACGCTTTTTTTGCATGCGTTCGACGAATTCCGTACTTTGCAGAGCCACAGCCGCCTGGGTCGCGATATCTTGCAAGAATTCTAGATCATCTGCGTCGAACTTGATGTGCTTGCGGCCATGTTTTTTATTCAAAGACTGGACCACGCCAATGACTTGGCCTTTGACGGTTTTGATCGGTGCGCACAAGATTGAACGGGTTTTGAAACCGGTCTGTTCGTCGATGGACTTATTGAAATGCGGACTGTCATGAGGTTCGTCGATGATCCGGCCTTCGGCGGTGGAAAATACCCAGCCCGCGATACCACTGTCGTTGAGGATGCGAATTTCGCGGATGTTGTCGCCCTGGGCAACCCGCGTGTAAAGTTCGCCCGTTTCATCATCGTTTAAAAACAAAGAAGAACGTTCCGCATTGGTCTGTTCGGTCACAACTTCGACCAGTTCGCGGAGCACCCCGTCCAGGGTTTCGATACCGGCCATTTGATGGGATAGGTCCAGCAACATTTCCGCACGGTGTAGCCGTTTGTATTCACCAGCAGATAACGTTTTCACAACTTTTTCCGCCTTTTGGGCCGCCTGGGCGCGTGGTTTTGTCACAGGCTTCTTTGATCCGGCTTTGGTGCGGGCAGACTTGGTGTCGGCCATGTTATTTATCCCTCGTTTTATTGTTTTTTGGCTTTTAAGGCTTCAAGTTCGTCGCGCAAGGATTGGATGGTTTCTTGCAGTTGCTTGGCATCACCGCGCGCGTCACGATTTAGAATTTCGATTTGATCTTCATAGCTGAACTTCACTTGGTCCATTTCATCCCGCATACTTTGGATGGTTTGGTGCAGTTGTGAGGCTTCGTCTCGGCCATCTTTGATGGCACCATGCACGGTTTCATCCTTATCAAAACGCATGCTTTCTAGACTGTCGCGCAAAGCAATGGCGGTGGCACGGAGCGTTTGTATTTCTTTGTTGGATTCAGATACCGCCGCAGAAATGGCTTCTTCCTTCTCAAAACGGATACGTTCCATTTCATCACGCAGGGCCTGAATTGTATTCTTCAGGTGACGGATTTCCGTCTGCGCGATGAGAAGCTCATCATTCTGTTCAAGTGTGACGCTCATTATTTTTTTGTGCCCTCGCCCCAAAGAGCCTTGATTTAACGATATAATCGTATGTTTCGCAAGGATATAACCGAATATTTAAATTCTCAATAGCTCGGTCAGACGAACCCGGCCAAAAGCCTTAGCTAAGGTACGCCTCATAAACATAATCTAAGCGCGCCGTGGCGCTTTTGGGCAGATGGGTGAGGCCGTAGAGTTCAGCCATATGGTGGTAAAGTGTGGACTTTTCTTCCGTTGTCTCGGCGGCCAGCTCAAACATGACCTCGCCCAGTTCTGAGGCTGGAATTTCTTCAAAACCGCGATTGCCGTATTCGCGCACCACCACGCGCTTCATCGTTGGCAGCCACAAAAGTGCCACCTTGTGTTCAGGGGTGGTGTCGAACTCCATGGAAATCTTTTTCTCTAAGATGGCTTTGTTTAGGGCCTGAACAAACCGCCGTTTGGCAATGTTGCTCAATTTTGCCATGCCCCCTTTTTTGGCATACAGGCTAAACAACCGAGTCGACAGGGTCGGGCCTTCCATAGCAAGGATATGGACCAATCCCTCAACAATTTGATCGTTCATTGCCTCAGACGGGTTCATCACTTGGCGAGCGATGGTCTGACGGCTTTCGGGTGTCGGGGCGCTTAAGAAAGGTGTGAAGGGTGCGAGGTTCATAGACTCACTTTAGTTCAGTTTTCAGCGCCTGTCTAACTTCTCGCCATAAGCTTAAGGCATAGTTGTCGTTGTTGGCGTGAGCGTTTTGAATTTCCGCCATGGCGTTCGCCACGGCTTTGTCTTGACCCAATTGGGCAAGCAGGGAGGTCGCCTTCACAATGGGGTCAAATTGTGCCGTAGGGGATTTGGCTTTGAGGGGCGGGGTCAGTTGAGTCATTTCATATTACCTAGAAGCAAGAGTTGGAAATGCATTGCCCCTGAAGGGCATCGCAACTGTTAAAATGAAGAGAAGAAAAAGGGACCACCAAACAAGGTGGCCCCTTTTCTAAAATGGCTCCGGCGGCAAGACTCGAACTTGCGACAAGGCGATTAACAGTCGCCTGCTCTACCAACTGAGCTACGCCGGATCAGGCGTTGTCTCGAAAAGCGAGACCTTGCAAGACCTATGGGGTGGAGGCGCGGACCGGAATCGAACCGGTGTACACGGCTTTGCAGGCCGCTGCGTAGCCACTCCGCCACCGCGCCATCCTGCCCATAGCAATTGAGCTTTGGGGAGCCGTGGGGCTCCTTTTCCCCTTGCGAGGTCTCTCTTACGAGAGCGGACGGAACATAGACCGACGATAGTCCCTCGGTCAAGCACCCCAAGAGCGCTTTTGTCATTTTTTTTCCGCCTTCTGAAAACGCATTGATTTTAAAGGGAAAAGGAAAGGAATGAAAGGAGGTGCTTATAGGCCATTGTCGTCAGCCTCTGCATCGGTTTATAGTGTCAAAAATTCGTATCGGGTTTGAGGTTGAAATATGTCTCAAGATTCGTCGGTAAAACGGTTAAAATTAACCGATCAAAATAGTAAGGGAGGGGTAGACCCTATGGATTTCGCGTTAGCTCGCCAAAATATGGTCGAAGGACAAATCCGCACCAATCGCGTTACGGACCAATATTTGGTCGATGCCCTTGAACAATTGCCAAGGGAAGCCTTTGTTTCTGCTGAGCTTAAAAAGCTGGCATACATCGATGAAGATTTGACCGTTGCCGTTGGACGCATCTTGATGGAGCCCATGGTGATGGCGCGCTTGTTACAAGCGGCCCACATTGAAGACACCGACCTTTGTTTGGTCATTGGGTCGGCAACGGGATATGAGGCTGCGGTGATCGCGAAGCTGGCCAGCGCCGTGGTGGCGATTGACAGCAACAAGGCTTTGGTCAAATCCGCAACCAAAAATTTGGCCGCCCAGGGGAGCGATACCGTATCTGTGTTGGCAGGGCCTTTGGATCAGGGGCAAGCGGACCAGGGGCCTTATGACGTTATTTTCATCAATGGCGGTGTGGCCGACTTGCCCTCAGCTTTGACGGAACAGTTGGCCGAAGGCGGACGGTTGGTTTATGTGCAAAGCCAGCCGCGCGGCACGGGCAAAGCGATGTTGGTGACAAAAAACATTGGCGTGGTGTCTGAAACGGACCTTTTCGATGCGAACGTTCCAGCCCTGCCGGAATTTGCGGCAAAGCCTAAATTTAACTTTTAGGCCCCTTTTCAAAAAATGCGGTGGTCCTGGATGCGTCCGAGACCGCCGTATTTTGTATCAAAACCTGTTTTTTGCACCCTTATCTAGATTTTTGAGCAAATAAAAAGGTTTCCTTAAGGCTAGCGCCCTATTATTTTGAAGGCGATTCGCAAGCACTTCGTGTTTGCCGTTTGCCGGAAGGTGGCAGAAACAATGACCAAAAGTACATTTATTGACAGATATCTTACCCGCACGGCTTTTGCGGGCGTGATGCTTGTGGTGTCGGTGAACGGCGTCCAGGCAGAGAGTTTGACAGACGCTTTGGTCAAAGCCTATACCACCAATCCAACTTTATTGTCGTCTCGGGCCACGCTGCGGGCCACGGATGAAGGGATGTCCCAGGCTTTGTCTGGATGGCGCCCAACGGTATCGGCCAGCGGGTCAACGTCTTCAAAACGCACAGAAACCAGCACCACACGAAACACGGTCACTTTAAATCCGCGCAGCCTTGATTTAACCTTAAGTCAATCGCTGTATGCTGGGGGCACCACCTTGGCGGCCATGTCGTTGGCTAAAAATAGCATTGAGGCTCAACGCGCCCGCCTTAAGACGTCTGAACAGGCCGTTTTGTTGGCCGCTGCGACGGCTTATTTAAATGTTTTTCGTGACCAGTCTGTGGTTGAACTTAATATTCAAAATGAACACGTTTTGACACGCCACCTGGAAGCCACCCAAAACCGTTTTGATGTTGGCGAGATCACCCGAACCGATGTGCATCAAGCCGAAGCGCGCCTTGCGGGGTCCAATTCGACGCGGATTCAGTCGGAAGGAACGTTGGAAAGCTCGCGTGCCAACTATGTCAATGTGGTGGGCGAGGCCCCGGGCAAGCTGGAGGCCATCACGCTGCCCTTAGATTTGCCGAAAACCTTAGGCGAAGCAATTGTGACCGCCGAAGACAGCAATCCAACCGTTTTGGCCGCCGTCTTTGATGAAAAAGCGTCCCAAGATAGCATCAGCAGTGCGCGAGGAAGTCTGCTGCCGTCGGTGGATTTGTCGGGCAGCGCCAATCGTTCTTTGGACACGATTTCGCGCAATTATTGGTCTAACTCTTTGGAAGCCAAAGTGACCTTGTCGGTGCCTTTGTATCAATCCGGAACGGTTTATTCGCAAGTGCGTCAGGCTCGTGAAACGGCTTCGGCGGCACGCTTAACAACCTTGCAAGCCAAGCGCGATGCAACGGAAAAAGTCCGCACCGAATGGCAGACCTTACAGGCCACTCGGGCGCGAATCGAATCTATCAAAACACAAGTTTTAGCCTCAACGACCGCCTTAGAAGGCGTTCAACGCGAAGCCAACGTTGGCTCGCGGACCGTCTTAGACGTCTTAGATGCAGAGCAAGAATTGCTCAATGCACAGGTAAATCTTGTTACTTCTCAAAGAGATGAGGCCGTTGCTGCATTGACGTTGTTGTCAGCGACAGGAAAATTAACAGCCGTTGATTTAAATCTCACTGTGGATTTATACGATGCGGACAGGCATTATCAAAATGTCCGAGGCCAGTGGTTCGGGGGCAATGTTGGGGGCAACTCTAAATAGCCATTGAAACACCAGTTTCGGTCTAAACCTATCGGGGATAAGCGAGTTTATCATGAGTGATGAAGCACAAGCACAAAACGCAGGTGAAGAGCCATCCATGGAGGACATCTTAGCCTCTATTCGCCGCATTCTCTCTGAGGATGAGGAAGAGGCTGCGGCTGCGGCTGTTCAAGAACCCGAAGAAGAAATGGACATGGCCGCTGCCATGGAATCGATGGAGGCCGAAGAACCCGAAGAAGAAATGGACATGGCCGCTGCCATGGAATCGATGGAGGCCGAAGAGCCCGAAGAAGAAATGGACATGGCCGCCGCGATGGCAGCCGAAGAGCCAGAAGAAATTATTATCGATCTGGCGGACGATGAGCCAGAACCAGCACCAGCACCCGAGCCTGTTCAGGCAGCGCCAGACCCCACTCCAGCTCCAGAACCAGCTCCAGTTTACAGTGCACCTGAACCAGCCTATTCTCCCCCACCCCCACCCCCACCCCCACCGGCCCCGCCGCGTCCTGGTGGCGATCCGGATATTTCGTCAATCTTGGAATTGACCGCCGAAATGATCACCACGCTGCCCGAAGGCAGCAGTGTTGAAAGCTTGATGTCGTCGTCGGCTTATGATGCCTCGACCGATGTCTTGGGCGATTTGGCACGGGCCATTCTTAGCCAGCGTGAATTGCAAATTGGCGGCAACGAAGTCACTTTGGAAGGCATGGTTCGCGAGATGATGCGGCCGTTGTTGAAGGAATGGTTGGATCAAAACCTGCCGTACCTCATCGAGCGCTTGGTGAAGAAAGAAATCGATCGCATGATCAACCGGGCCGAGCACCTCGAATAGTCGCTTGACTACGTCTAATTAAAATCGCCGCCTAGGGGCCAAACTCATTCTAATGATCCATTGTGCGGTGTCCGATTTCTCAAAGGATAGGAGATGAGCCGTAGGAATATCGGTGATATTTCAAGGTTTTTCGACGACGCCTTTGAGAAATCGGGCATCGTCCTTCGGATTCAACAAGGAAAGCCAACTGCTGCGGCAACAGCATTCGAATAGGCTAAGGCCTGTCCTTCATGCTGATATCCTTGCATTTGGCTTTCCTTGTTGAACACAATTGCATCATTAGAATGAGTTTGGACCCTAAGCTTCCCTGGGCGGCGTTTTTGCGTTAGAAACCAAAGCAACAATTAACTCACACGTACGGACTTAAACCCTATGCCCTTGGATAAAAACTACACCCCGAAAGACGTCGAAGAACGGATCTATGCCCAATGGGAAGGCTCGGGCGCGTTTGCGTGTGGCAAGGCCAAGGGCAAAGACGCCTATACCATCGTCATTCCGCCGCCCAACGTGACCGGCAGCCTGCACATGGGCCATGCGTTGAACAACACCCTGCAAGACATCTTGATCCGTTATAATCGCATGTTGGGCAAAGACACCTTGTGGCAGCCGGGCACCGACCATGCGGGGATTGCCACGCAAATGGTGGTGGAACGGCAAATGCAAGCCGAAGGTTTGACCCGTCACGATCTGGGCCGCGATAAGTTCATTGAACGGGTGTGGAAATGGAAAGCCGAATCTGGCGGCACCATCACCCAACAATTGCGCCGTTTGGGGGCTTCGTGCGATTGGGAACGCGAACGCTTCACCATGGACGAAGGTTTGTCCAAGGCCGTGCAAAAGGTCTTTGTCGAACTGCACAAAGCGGGCTTGATCTATCGCGATAAACGTTTGGTCAATTGGGACCCGTTGTTGCACACCGCGATTTCCGACTTAGAAGTTGAAAACAAAGAACAAAATGGCAAAATGTGGTACTTCAAGTACCCCATCGAAGGCCGCCCCGGTGAGTTCATCACCGTTGGTACCACCCGCCCGGAAACCATGTTGGGCGATGCGTGTGTGGCTGTGCATCCTGATGATGAGCGCTTTGCGGATTTGGTGGGACAGAACGTCATTCTGCCCATCGTTGACCGCCCGATTCCGATTATTGCTGACGAATACGCTGATCCTGAAAAAGGCTCGGGCGCGGTGAAGATTACCCCCGCCCACGACTTCAATGATTTTGAAGTCGGTCGCCGTCATAACCTCGACGTGCTCAACGTGTTAGATCACAACGCGTGCATGAACGAAAACACCCCGGAAAATTTCCACGGGCTTGATCGCTTCGAAGCCCGCGACGTGGTGGTGAAGTTGATGGAAGGCCTAGGCCTTTTGGAAAAGATCGAAGAAAATCCCATGACGGTGCCGTATGGTGATCGTTCTGGTGTGGTGATTGAGCCCTGGTTGTTGGATCAATGGTTTGTCGATGCCAAGACCTTAGCCGCCCCCGCCATCAAAGCGGTCGAAGAGGGACGGACCACGTTCCATCCCAAATCTTACGAAAACACCTATTTCGAATGGATGCGCAACATCCAGCCGTGGTGTGTGTCTCGGCAAATTTGGTGGGGCCACCAGATCCCCGCGTGGTATGGCCCCGACGGCATGCCGTTTGTCGAAAGTTGTGAAGCCGAGGCCCAAGTCGCCGCCGATAAGCACTACGGTGAAAGCGTCACCATCGAGCGCGACCCAGACGTCTTGGACACCTGGTTTTCGTCGGCGCTGTGGCCTATGTCGACCTTGGGTTGGCCCGAAGACACGCCGGAAGTTAAACGTTACTATCCCACCGATTGTCTGGTCACGGGCTTTGACATTATCTTTTTCTGGGTGGCCCGGATGATGATGATGGGGCTGCATTTCATGGACGAAGTGCCGTTCAAAGACGTCTACATCCACGCCTTGGTGCGCGATGAAAAAGGCCAGAAAATGTCCAAATCCAAGGGCAACGTGACGGACCCCTTAGACTTGATCGATCAATTTGGCTCTGACGCGGTGCGCTTCACCATGACCGCGCAAGCCGTCCAAGGCCGCGACGTGAAACTGTCGATCAGTCGCATCGAAGGCTATCGTAACTTCGTCACCAAAATTTGGAATGCGGCACGTTATGCCGAAATGAATGAATGCAAACCAAGTGCGGATTTCGATCCGGCGGCTGTGCAGTTGACCGTCAACAAATGGATCATCGCCAAAACCGCCGAAGCCGTGAGCAAAATTGAGACCGCCATCACCAGCTACCGCTTCAACGAAGCCGCCGATGCGGGCTACCACTTCACTTGGGGGCTGTTTTGCGATTGGTATCTGGAATTCACCAAGCCGATTTTGTTTGGCGACGATGAAGCCGCTAAGGCTGAAACCCGCGCCACCATGGCCTGGACGTTCGATCAGGTTTTGCACATGCTGCACCCGATCATGCCGTACGTCACCGAAGAACTGTGGGCGCAAATCACAGATCGCGATGGTTTGTTGATGTTGGAACCGTGGGCGAATTTGCAGGGCTTGGAAAATAACGAAGCCGCTGCCGAAATGGATTGGGTGGAACGTTTGATCTCAAGCGTGCGCGCCGTGCGTTCGGAAATGAACGTTGAGCCGAAAACCCAGATCACTTTGCTGTTCAAAGACGCCAGTGCTGCGACCCTGGCCCGTCTTGACACCCACCGGGACCTGATCCACCGTATGGCCCGCATTGAAACCTCTGGCCCGCTTGACGGCCCGGTCGAAAAGGGTGCGGTCTCCACCATCCTCGACGAAGCCACCCTGGTGCTGCCCATGTCCGGCCTCATCGACATTGATGCCGAACGCGCCCGCCTGGAAAAAGAAATCAATAAACTCTCGCCAGAGATTATGAAATACGAAAAGAAACTCTCCAACAAAGGCTTCACAGACAAAGCCCCCCCCGCCGTCGTCGCCGAACAACGCGACCGCATGGACGGCATGAAGTCGGAACGGACAAAGTTGGAAGAGGCGTTGGGTCGGTTGGCGGAGTTGTAAACACCCGCCACGAATTGAGATGAAGCGAGAAGGGGACGCGACTTAGGGCTAGGGGCGTGTCCCCTTCTGCTCAAACCCGCCTCACTCACAGCACAGAAGGCGTTGATTTTCCCAATTTTTCGGTCAGGACGGCCTGCCAGACAGGCCCAGTTCATGTCTGGACAACCGTCATACTGACCAGGAGGGCAGAGTTTCCAACACTGGGAAAAGAGACACACGGTAAGAAAACTTGATCTTTTAACGCTCGAGAAGTTCGTTCACATCAAATTCCATGGGGAAGGATACAAAATCAGCGGCGGGAAGAGGTCGGCTAAAAAAGTAGCCTTGAATTTGGTGACAGCCGCGCTGGGATAAAAAGATCAACTGTTCTTGAGTTTCCACACCTTCGGCCACCAATTTGAGCCCCAATTTGGTCCCCATGGCGATGATGGCTGAAACGATGGCTTCGTCGTTGGAATCCGTCATCATGTCGCGGACGAACGATTGATCAATTTTCATCGCATCAACGGGCAATTTTTTAAGCAAACTTAAGGATGAATAGCCAGTCCCAAAGTCGTCAATAGAGACCTGCACACCGATCGACCTTAAGCGTTCCAGTGTCTCCAGCGTCACCTCGACGTCGCCCAACACCATGCTCTCGGTGATTTCCAATTCCAAATATTGGGGCAAGAGCCCCGTCTCCTTGAGGATGCTTTCCACCATCTCGATCAAGTCAGGCTGATCGAATTGGCGCGCCGAAAGATTAACGGCGACTCGCAATAGACGACCCTCGTCCACCCATATTTTGTTTTGCCGACAAGCTTCGTGCAAAATCCATCGACCAATGGGCACGATCAGTCCCGTTTCTTCGGTCAGGGGAATAAATTGATCCGGTGGGGTCATGGTCCCATCTTGCCTCTGCCACCGGACCAAAGCCTCCATCCCCACGGTTTTTAGGGTATTGGCATCAATCTTAGGCTGGTAATACAAGACAAACTCTTCACGCTCCAACGCGTGGCGCAGGTGTTGTTCCATGTCCAGTTTAGCATGGGACAGCTTGTCCAATTCCTGCTTGTAGAACTGATATTGACCCCGGCCCATTTCTTTGGCTCGGAACATGGCAATATCGGCATTCTTCAACAGGCTGTCAGAATCTTCTCCGTCAAGGGGGTAAATCGTAATGCCGATACTTGCCGATATTGTCAGTTCGTGGCCCATCGCATTAAGCGGGGTTGCAAGAGTGTCAATAATCCGTTGAGCGAGCAGATGCGCCTGATCTGGGCTTTTTATGTCCGAGATCAGCGCCGTAAATTCATCCCCGCCAAAGCGAGAGACCTCACAGGGTGGCAAATCGTTTTTATGGGGAGAATGCGGACGCCTGTTATCGCTGCGAAAGATCTTAACAAGTCGCTTAGAAACCACGGCCAAGAGTTCATCGCCAACCACATGACCGAGGGTGTCATTGATGGTTTTGAAGCGGTCGAGATCGAAAAACAACACGGCCATGAGGCTGTTGGAGTCGCGCGCTCTCTCGATTTCAAGGTCTAAGTGACTCCGAAACAAATTGCGATTGGCAAGGCCGGTTAATGGGTCGTAATAGGCTAGTTTTTTTAGCTTTTCCTCGGCATTTTTCAGATGTCTAATGTCAGAAAACACACCGATATAATTGGTGATGTTGCCCTCATTATCCTTGATCGCATTGATCGACATTTTGGTCGGAAAAATTTCCCCAGATTTATGACGGTCCCAAATTTCACCGACCCACTGACCTGTGGATTTTATGGTATCCCACATATGTGTGTAAAAATCCGCATCATGACGACCAGACTTGGCTCCTCCCGCTGGTTTGCCTATGGTCTCCAACCGGCTATAGCCCGTAATATCTGAGTAGGCCTCATTGACATCAATGACACACCGCTCATTATCAGTAATGACGATCCCCTCGCTGGTGTTTTCGAACACCTTTTGGGCAAGTTTCAATTGTTCGACTGTGATGCGCCGTTCATGCGATTCGTAAAATAGGGCCTTATCAATCGCTTCCTTCTCCAGGAACGTGTTTTCGGCAGTGACGACCAGTTCTTCTGCTTGTTTTTCCAACTGTTGGCGCGCCATATCAATGTCATTGATCAAACGCGTCAAGTGATCTTCTTGTTGCTTCAAGGCCTGTTCGCGTAACTTTAGCTTACTGATGTCGGTGCCGATGAATTGGGCGCCTTTAAAATCTCCAGTCTCATTATGTTTCCCATAAGCTCGCCAGAGAAACCATTCCGTACCATCTTTTGAAGGACATTCCACCTCTGCTTGACGTACACCTTGCTTCATTTTTGAAATCAAACTGGTGAAAATCTGGCGAAATGCACCGCCATTCACTTGATCAATTTTCTGCCCGATAAGCTTTTCAGGCTTAAGGCCACATAAGTCGGCAAAGGATCGGTTGACAAAAAATACAGACATATCTTCCTGAAGATAACAACTTGGTTCCGATTGCCCATCAATAAAATGTCGATACCGTTCCCGACTGTTATAAAGAATGTCTTCAAGACGATCAGCCCCCAACGAAGGTTCAAAAAACAACATGTAACCTTTGTAGGTATTGGTTGTAATGCGACCAACCACCAAGGATAGGTCTAGCGGCCCTCCATTCACGTCAAGTCCTTGGACTCGTGTTGCGACATTTTGGGCTATGGAAAGTAACGGGTTGGTGTTTTTGGGGCAGGGAGACGAAATTAAATTTGGAAAAAAATATGATATTTGTGTGGAATTTAGACTTTTGTTCGGTGAACGTAAAATCACCTTCGCCCGCTCATTCGCAAGGATAATCTCCCCCGAATCATCAATGACCATGCCACCATTGGGGCACGTTTCAAAAACGAGCTTTAGAACCTCTGCAGTCACGTGTGTTCCCCTACCATTCTACGACCATGACATATATTTGATGGCAATCAACATATTACAAGATTTAATTGGCGATTGACATATATTCAATAAATGACGAGGTCATGGGCTGAAGGTCAAGTTGGATCCTTTCCATGATAACAAAAACCGTTGCGACCTCTTTCTTTCACCTTGTACATAGCGGCATCAGCAAACTTAATAAGCATTTCCGCATCGTCGGTATCGCTGGGGTAGATGCTGATGCCAATGCTGGCACCGATGGTACAATCATGCCCCTTCGCGCCGATTGGCTCTGACAATGATTTAAGGATTTTCTCTGCGGTTCTTTGGCTGATTTCTTCTGGCACCGGTGGAGCCAGAATGATGGCAAATTCATCGCCACCGATACGGGCAACCGTATCGGTTTCGCGCACGATTTCTGTCAGCCGTTTGGCGACTTCTTGAAGCACCGCGTCACCAACATCGTGCCCCAGGGTGTCGTTGATCGGTTTGAACTTGTCCAGATCCAGGAAAAAGAAGGCGATATTGGCCTTAAGCCGTTTAGACTGTGCAATGGCAAGCATTAACCGATCCCCAAACAGATTGCGATTTGGCAAACCCGTTAACGTATCGTAATGCGCCATCACCTTCAACTGTACGGCCTGCTTCTGCTCGGTGATATCGGTGCGGATGCTGACGTACTGGAAAGGTTCTCCGAGATCGTTCAGGAACGGAACGATCGTGGCCTTGACCCAAAATTCGCTGCCATCTTTATTTCTATTCTTGAGATTTCCGTGCCAAGTTTTGCCATCTGTCAAAGTGTGCCACAGGCCTTCGTAAAACTCATCTGAATGCTCATCACTTTTTAAAATACGGTGGTTTTGACCCAGCAATTCCTCACGGGAATAGCCGCTGGTCTCGCAGAACTTATCATTGACATAAGTGATGTCTCCTTTGACATCCGTACTGCTAACAATGGCATGTTCATCAAGGGCGAATTTCTGAAAATTCAGCTCTACGGCATTGTCCTTGAACACCTCTAATGTCTTGGCCATATCGCCGATTTCGTCATCGCGGGCCAAGTTGGTGATTCCAACCTGAGTATCGCCATCGGCCAGCCTTCTCATGACCCGGGTCATTATCGTGATGGGGCCGCTGACCATGCGATTTAGGAGGATAATGCTGAGGCCGGAAATCAGAATTGAAACGGAGATGGCTATGATGATGGCTGCCTGCACGATGTCCATGAAGTCGGACCATAGTTCTTTGACGGACAAGGCAATAGAATAGGCACCGATGACTTCACCCTTTTCAATCCCCATTAGCTTGCCATGACATTCAAAGCATTTTTCGTTGGCACCTTCCCCCTGTCCTAAGGTTACAGGCACGGTGAGACGAAAGGTATCGGCGTCAAACATGCGACCAACAGCCATGCCTGTCCTAATGGCCTCGCGATCTATATCGTCTTTGGGGCGTTCTTTATCTTTATTCCCCATCTTCTGTTGATACGCGATGATCTTGGGGCCCATCGTTGTCCACAGGACAAAGCGATTTTGATTTTTTTTAAGTTGTTTTAAAGCACCGTCCAGGGTGGCAATGGCAGGGTCGTTATCCAGGGTTGTTCCCCGATTGAGCATGGATTGGATGTGTACAGCCTCAAAAATAATTAAAGAGTTTTCTGCCTCTTTGCGGATGTCGTTTTTGAAGTTGATATATCCCTGGGCAATAAAGGCAGCGGTGCTTAAAAGCATCGCTACGACGAGGAACAAACTAACGCTCGTGCTAACTTTAGTGCTTAATCTCATTGCTCTAAACATAAACTTTGACATGCTCCAGTTTAGATTTTGGCCAGCATCAATTAAATAACTATATCCCTAGCCTTAACAGAAACACCAGAACTGTTTATTGTTGATTATCTAAACGGCCTTCGCACCAATATCAAAATGTCCGCTTGTGATGCCGTGGACGACTCCCACCCAGCGGCATTGTGAAGTTCCGCTCTTGGCTATTTGCGTCGCATCAACCAGAGCCTGCCAATGACTGCATTTCGGCACCAAGCCATCGCGGTCTTTCGGGGGGCATGACCTGATTTGAGAGCCTCGCCCCTCTATCGTCATCCCATCCTTACCCAACACTCAACGCCAAAACCTGACTGATTTTTGTTAGCGAGCGTCCCGACTGTTCTTGCCATGTGTTGAAGGCGGTTTGTACGGCGGCGAGGTCTTTTTGGGACGTTGGGGTTTTGTCGACCACGCCTTCGGCGATCAGGCGGGCGGTTACATCACGCGAAAGGATGTAGCCATCCACGCCCATAGAGCGGAGGAAGTAGGGGCCTGAGTTGCCGCCGAGGCGGGAGCCGCGTTTTTTGAGCAGGGTTAACAGGTTGGCGAAATCATCGCCAGGCCAGGTGGCGAAGAAGGCTCCGGCGCTGCCGTGTTCCGTTGCCAACTGATGGACGAAGGCGGCGTTGTCTTGCACAGAGCGGATTTTTTGACCGTGACGGACGATCCGTTTGTCAGACACCAAACGGCCTAACTCTTCATCATTGAGCATCATGCAGTGACCGATGTCGAATCCTTCAAAGGCGGCTTCAAACCCCGGCCACATGTGGTCCACGACTTTCCAGTTAAAGCCCGCCTGAAACACACATCGGGTCATGGCCGATAGCCAGCGGTCATCTGGTATGGCGGTGAGTTCAGCGACTGATTTTGCCGACGAGCGGGTGTCCAGCAAAGCCTCAACGTCGCCTTTGCGCTCAACCACGATCTCATAAATTTCATCAAAGGTTCGCATCAACCCGTCTTGTCCAACGCGATCGGCTGGCCTTTGTTGGCCTTTTTTGCGGATTTCAGCTGCTTTTTGAGGTGCTTTTCTTCTTTTTCCAAGTCGACTTCCATCTTTTTGATGCGTCGGGTTAAGTCTTGGCAACGGCGTAAGGATTTTTGGCGGGTGCCGACTTGGCGGCGTTTCCAGAATTTGCGAAAGCGCCATTCCAACGCCACGCCAATCATCACCAAGCCGGCGGCTCCGCAAATAAAGGCGGCCCCAACATAGTGCAGTTTGTCATAGGCCCACAATCCGCCCCAAAAGCCGATGGTGGTGAACGATACGCCAAAGGTGAACAGCAAGCGTTTGGTGATCACGTCGTCGTCTTGAAGCTTGATTTGCGATTGGGTAATGGCGCTGGCAATTTCGACTTTGGCCATGTCCTGCCATTTTTGCAGGTTCATGCCTTCCGATACGGTGCGTCCTTCGCGGATGAATTGTTCTAAACGCTGCATGATGAAGTCAGCGTGTTGCTCCGGCGAGGGGTTGTTACTGTCCTCACCGATCATTGCGTCTTCATTTTTGTCCGTGTCTTGTGTCGCCATTGTTTATCCTCACATGTCTATGAGTAAACACTGAGAGCCGTTAACAATTGGTGTTAATCAGCCTGTTCATGCAAGAACGGCATGATATCTAAGACTGGCGGCTCATCCACGCCCGATTGGGTCAATAAACAATGAATTTGACCCCGGTGGTGGGTTTGGTGGTTGAACACCGTAAGCAGAATGTGGCGTGCCGAAGAGGCGTGCTTTATATTTTCTTTAACGGAACGGTAACTGACTTGTTTATCAAGGCCACCGTCTAGACCAACGCTTTGACGATCGGTTAGGCGGATGATGTGTTCATCCATGGCAAGACGGGCGCTTTTTAGAACCGTAAAATCGTCATGGAGAATTTGGTCAAGTCCGCTTAAGCCATGGTATTCACCCATGATGCGGCTGGTCCACAAATGATCGACAGCCAACAGGTGGTTCAAGGTGGCGTGAATAGAGCCGAAATAGGCGCCCGAATCCGCCCGATAGGCGTCATCGGCCAAACCTTCGACACAGTCATAAAGGCGTGCGTTAGCCCACCGATTGTAACGGGCGAGGATTTGCAGCTCGTTTAAGTTTTCAATGTTGTCGCTCATGACCGCTATCCTACGCGCGGACAAAGTTTCTTTCAATAGAAAGCCGTTGCTGTCCTATATATGATTGTTTACGTTGCCGTTTTCAGCTGCTGCTATTATGTATGAGTTATGATTGCGTATGGGAACTCATTGGGAATTTATATGACGCGTGTTTTGCGTGATTTTGCCGTTGTGGCGATGCTGACCCTTTTCTCGACCCGCCCGGCCTTGGCTGCGGAATTGGTCGAGGTGTTCATTGACGCCCGCGACCCGGCCTATGTGGTTCTGCAAGGTATTAATTCTGACACCCCCCAAGGGGCGTGGAAAGAAATGGAAGGCTATGCTCAACTGGACAGAGTGCAATTGATGTCGTGGCCCGTTTTTCGTAAAAATGCACGGAAAATCTTGGGCCCCTATGTGCGCATCAATGATTACCCCCGCGCACAGGCTCTGATGGGGGTCTTGGGTCTGGTCGCTAAGTACCCCGGTCGGCCCTTTGCGGTGACGTGGAATGGGGGTGTTGCCATAACATTTTGGGATTACCAGCACGCCGCAGAAACGCTGGCGGCGTATGCCAGCAACCCCAAGGTCTATAAACCCTTAGCCCCCGCTGATGATCCCGTGCACCCGGACAAAAAAGTGCGAGCCCTGTTAAATGCTCCGTAAACCTTTTCCCCTTGGCACGGTTGGGCCAGGGGGCTATGTTTTGCAGAGCCATTTTGTATCTAAAAAATTAGGGATTTAAGCCATGCCTCCATATCGTTCGCGTACCTCGACCCACGGCCGTAACATGGCTGGAGCCCGCGGGCTGTGGCGTGCGACGGGGATGAAGGATGACGATTTTGGTAAGCCCATCATCGCCGTGGTGAACTCGTTTACCCAATTTGTGCCGGGCCACGTCCACCTTAAAGACTTAGGTCAATTGGTGGCGCGCGAGATCGAAAAACACGGCGGGGTGGCTAAAGAATTTAATACCATCGCCATTGATGACGGTATCGCCATGGGTCACGATGGCATGTTGTATTCGTTGCCATCGCGCGAAATCATTGCCGACAGCGTGGAATATATGGTCAACGGTCATTGTGCCGATGCCATGGTGTGCATTTCCAATTGCGATAAAATTACGCCGGGCATGATGATGGCGGCGATGCGTTTAAACATTCCCGTCGTGTTCGTTTCTGGCGGGCCTATGGAAGCCGGTAAAGTGACCGTGGATGGTAAGGAAATCGCGGTTGATCTGGTTGATGCCATGATGCAAGCCGCTGACCCTACGGTTGATGATGCCACGGTGTTGGAATTTGAACGGTCCAGTTGCCCCACCTGTGGCTCGTGTTCGGGCATGTTTACCGCCAACTCCATGAACTGCTTGGCCGAGGCCTTTGGTTTTGCGTTGCCCGGGAATGGATCGTTGTTGGCCACCCATGCGGCGCGCAAAGATTTGTTTTTAGGCGCGGGCAAGCTGATCGTCGAAATCACCAAACGCTATTACGAAGACGATGACGACAGCGTCTTGCCGCGTAATTTGGGCGGTAAAAAAGCCTTTGAAAATGCCATTGCTTTGGATATCGCCATGGGCGGTTCGACCAATACGGTTTTGCACATTCTTGCCATTGCCCACGAAGGTGAGATCGACTTCACCATGGACGATATCGACCGCATGAGCCGCAAAGTACCCAACTTGTCGAAAGTGGCCCCGGCGACGCAATTGTTCCATATGGAAGACGTCCACCGTGCGGGCGGCATCATGGGGATTTTAGGCGAATTGGATCGGGCCGGACTGATCCACAGAGATGCTGGCACCGTACATAGCAAAACATTAGGGGCGGCGCTTGACCAATGGGATGTCATGGTCACGAATGATGAGGCGGTGAAGACCTTTTATCGGGCGGCTCCGGGTGGCGTACCCACCCAAGAAGCGTTCAGCCAAAACAAGTACTATGAGACCTTGGACACCAACCGGGCGGAAGGCTGTATTCGCGATTTAGCCCATGCCTATTCAACAGATGGCGGTTTGGCGGTGTTGTTTGGCAATATCGCCGAAAAAGGCTGCATCGTTAAAACAGCGGGCGTTGACGCGGCGAACTTGACCTTTGAAGGTCGGGCGCGCATTTGCGAAAGCCAGGATGAAGCGGTGGAGAAGATTTTGAACGGCGACATGGTGGCTGGCGATGTGGTGGTGATCCGTTACGAAGGTCCAAAGGGCGGACCGGGGATGCAAGAAATGCTCTATCCCACCACCTATTTGAAATCTATGGGGTTGGGTAAAGAGTGCGCGTTGATCACCGATGGTCGTTTTTCCGGTGGTACGTCTGGCCTTAGTATTGGTCATATGTCACCCGAAGCGGCACAAGGCGGGGCCGTAGGTTTGCTGGAAGACGGCGACCAAATTGATATCGATATTCCCAATCGTTCCATCAGCGTGCGGATCACAGATGCGGCACTTGCCGGGCGCCGCACCGCGATGGAAGCCAAGGGCCGTGCGGCTTGGAAGCCTGAAAAGGCAAGGCCTCGCAAAGTATCCGTGGCGCTCAGAGCCTATGCGGCCTTGGCCACCAGCGCCGACAAAGGGGGCGTGCGTGATGTTGAACAGGTGGAACGTTAGAGATTCTCAGCTAGTTTTTACCTCATTGCGCATTTTTTCCATTGCAGCAGCATAGATAACCCGCTATTTTTGCATACTTTGTTATGTTGAGTGCGCCAGTGTTGGCCGCCGTAAAATACACCTTTCTCCCCGGGGGGTTGTGATTGGGAAATCCTTGAAAACAAAGGGACTCAATTGAAAGAGGAAGATGTGCTGGTAGAATGGTCGAAAGACATCGAAATTGGCGTCGATTTTGTCGATGCCGACCATAAGGTTCTGATCAATCTTTTGAATCAAATCAATGATTGTGTTGAACAGAACGAGGAATCGACGGTTGTCGGAAGTGTCCTTGATGCGTTGGTGGAATACACAAAGTTTCATTTTATACGTGAAGAAAAAATGCTTGAATCCTGCGGCTATGCGGACATAGCGGCGCATAAAGAGATTCACCAAGACCTCAGCCAACAGGTTTATAAAATTTATGCCGATTACCAGAATATTCCGTGGACCATTAATCCCGAAGATATTCTCGATTTTTTGAAGTCATGGCTGGTTGATCACATCATGGGGCATGACTTTGCTTATCGTGAAGCCTGCGTTGGCAACGCGAATGCTGCGACGATTGCCAAGGACGTTCAGTTTTTTGAAAATCATCTCCAGGCCCCTTTTTCCGATTGGGCGAGCCTGAATATTATGTTGGTGGACGATAACCCCAACTTTCGAAAATTGATCCATACCTTGCTGAAGGCCATCGGTGTGCGCCATTTGCATATGGTCGATAATGCCAACGATGGCATCGCCAAGTTGTCGCAACGTCCGGCAGATGTGGTGCTGTGTGACATGGTTATGGACGGTATGAGCGGTATTGATTTTGCTCGCCAAGTGCAAAGCATGGAGCTTTCGACCCGAGTGGTCATGATGACGGGTTATTCATCCAATGAAATGCGCGATCGTTCATCAGGCCTTGGAATTTCAGATTTCTTGGAAAAGCCCATTCGAGCTCAAAGTCTTCTTGATACGATTGCCCGGGCAGCAAGCGTTGCGGCTTAACTTATACCTAGGGTCTATCCTGGATATCGGCCTTAAATCGTTTCAAATCCATTGCCATGATGGCTACAAATACTATAAAATAGGTTGTATTTCGCTGATTGTGTACGATGTTTACATAATATTGGAGCTGAAATTGAATGAGTTCACAACACCCTAAGCATATTTTTATAATTGATGACGATGAAACCACGACTTTTATGGTTTCTGAGATTCTGAGAAAGAAATATAGGACTTCTGTTGCTCATAAAATGGAAGATGGGTTGTTCCTGCTGAAGACAAGTGATGTTGATATTGCGATTGTTGATATTTTCATGCCGGGAATGGGTGGGCTTGAAGGCATTAAAAAGATTCGAAAGTTGCGGCCAGATATTAAAATTCTCGCCATTTCCGCAGGCTACTCTGACGAATTATCACCGGCTCAGGCCCTTGCTGCAGCAGAGACAGTCGGCGCAGACAAAATTCTGTCTAAGCCCATTGAACATGATGTACTGCTAAATACGATCGAAAATATTTTTGCCGACAAGAAAAAAATAGAAGAAAAATCAATTAAAATTTTCAATTCACAAAAAATAGAAGAAAAAGAAACATATAAACCAATATCATACGATGATCGAAGCAAGTTTTTACTTAGAATCTTGTACTCTAAAGTCTATGAATTGTTCAGAATTGATGAAAAAAATAGTTCACTGCCAAATTCCATTATTTATGGGTTTGAAGAATATCTAAATAGACGGTTTGGAGAAGTCGTTTATGAAGACTTAAATATGTCTGCCGAAAAAGTTCTCAGAAAATATAGAAACGTTGATGGGTCAGCACTTTGGGACAAGTTGGTCCAGAACCATGAAGATTATATTTTTTTGGTAAAAGTTTTAGTGCGGTTCATGATCTGTTTTGAAAGTTTTCAAAAATCCAAAGGCAACTTTCTGATTATCGTCAATAAATTTTCAACATCGACAGAACTAAGCGAAGCGGATTTTTTTACGATATTTGAGGCCCTGTTTGGGTTCCTCTTTGAAATTGTCGAGGACGAGAATGAGTGCCTGAAACTTGATTTCTTGCTGGGCGATGGAACGTCAGCGAAAATTGTGAGCATTGAAAATTCGTTTTACGAAAATCGAAAAATATTTGAAGACAGTAACAAAATAATGATGGAATGATTCCGACGAAGTAATAGAAACAGCATCCTCTGTCGTTCCGTAGTTGTTTTTGGAATTTGCTGATTGAAGGGACTGTAGCGTGCTTATGAACGTAGACAAAAAGTCACAGGACAAGACCACAATAAGCAAAAGAACTTCGACGTCATTACTGGCCTTCGGTTTCTTCATCATCATTATCTTAATGGCCGCTTTTGGCATTGGTGCTGTTAATTTAACGAATGATTTAGCCAAACTGACGACCAAAATGTACAGGCACCCCTTTACGGTCAGTAATGCGGCGCTGAACATAAAAAGCCAAACCGACGAAATTCGTCAGCATATGATGGGCGTCGCGGCAACGCAGAATACGGTGCATTTGGAAAACTTATTTTCTGAGTTTGATGAGCTGGAATCCAACGTTCATAAAAATTTCGACATTATTCTTGAGCGCTTTCTCGGTGACAAAAGTACAATCGAGCAAGCGCGCGATACGTTCGTCCAATGGAAAGCGATTCGCAACCAAATCATCCAATTAAATATAACCGACCCAAACCAAGCAAAGTTTGAAATTTTCTATGGGAAAGGGTCCAAACACTATGTTTTATTGGAAACCCAACTGGATGAAATGATCGCCTTTGCACGCAATAAAGCCTCAGTATTTCACATCAATAGTGAAGAAGAACACCAGCAAGGTCTTTGGCTGCTCTATATATTGTTGGGTGTTGTAATTATTTCCGCTTTCATGATTGCCGCATATGTTATTTCTAAAATTCAACGCTCTGAAAAAGAGCGAAATGATACGCTAAAGCAGTTGGGCGACTTTAGGTTTGCGATGGATGCCCATGCCTACATTAGCGCCACGGACGTTGAGGGCAACATTACCTACGTGAATGATGCGTTCTGTGAAATTAGTGGATTTAACCGTGATGAACTTATCGGTCAAAACCATAACATCATGAAATCTGATGAGCATACTCCAGAATTTTATGCAGATTTGTGGCAGACCCTTGTGGAGGGGCAGGTGTGGCATGGGGAAATTAAAGATAAGAATAAAAACGGTGCCATGTATTGGGTGAATGCCACAATCGTGCCGTTTCTAGATGAGCACGGCGTCCCCTTTCAATATATCGCCATGCGCACAGACATCACGAACCGCAAGGAGGTGGAAGCCCACCTTCGTGACCGAGAAGAAGAGGTGCGGGCCATCGTCGGCACAGTTGTTGACGGCATTATTACGATTGATACAAAAGGGATCATACAAACGTTTAACCCTGCTGCGGCTCAGCTCTTTGGCTACACAGAAAGTGAAGCGATCCATCAAAACATCAAGCTGTTGATGCCGGAACCTCACAGTTCTGGGCACGATGGCTATTTGCAGCATTACTTAAAAACCGGCAAGGCCAAAATCATAGGCATCGGGCGCGAATTGGTCGGACGACGCAAAAATGGAACCATGTTTCCAATGTCGTTATCTGTCAGCGAGATGGAAGTTCAAGGGCAACGCATGTTTACCGGCGTGGTCCGCGACATTACAGATCGTAAACGAGCTGAAGAAGAAATTAATATGGCCAAGCAACTGGCCGAGAATGCAAATATGGCTAAAAGTGATTTTCTGGCCAATATGAGCCATGAAATCCGTACGCCCATGAATGCCATCATCGGCATGACCGATTTGTGTCTGAAGACGCGGCTCAATGCGAAGCAAAATGATTACCTGAAAAAAGTTCACTTTTCGGCCCTATCCTTGCTTGGCATCATTAATGATATTTTGGACTTCTCAAAAATAGAAGCCGGTAAATTGGATATAGAAGTCATTTCGTTCAATTTAGATACCGTGCTGGACAATTTGGCTGCGGTCATTCCCGTTGACATTCAGAAAAGTAATGTTGAACTCCTGTTCTTTCGCGCCCCCGATATTCCAGGTAATTTGATTGGGGACCCGCTTCGGTTAGGCCAAATCCTCACCAATCTGACCAATAACGCAATTAAGTTCACGGAAAGTGGTGAAATCTGTGTCACAGTCAAAAAGCTTACTGAGAGCGCGGGCAAGGTTGTTTTGGAGTTCACTGTACAAGACACCGGTATTGGTATGTCGCCGGACCAAATTAAACGCCTCTTCAAATCATTTTCACAGGCAGACTCCTCGACCAGCCGAAAGTACGGTGGGACCGGGCTTGGTTTGGCAATTTCCAAACAGCTTGTCGAATTAATGGATGGGGAAATCAAAGTTAAAAGCGCACCTGGTGTGGGCAGCCTTTTCACCTTTACGGTCGTCTTGAAGCGGGATATGAACCAAACGAAAAAAATTGTTTATCCCATAACGGATTTACATGGCTTGCGGGTTCTGGTGGTCGATGATAACGCGACCTCTTTGGATATTTTCAAGTCTTACCTCGACTCCTTTAGCTTTCATGTGACATTGGCCAGCTCTGGAGAAGCCGCCATCGCTGAATTAAAGCAGGCCGCTGCTCCCTATGACATCATCTTCATGGATTGGAAAATGCCCAATCTTGATGGCATGGAAACCATAAAGAAAATGAAGGCCGAGATCGATTTTGTTGCATATCCCAAAATCATTCTGGTTACGGCTTATGACTGGGAAGAAGGTTTAGCCTTTTCAGCTCAGGAACACCTGGATGGATTTCTCGTCAAACCTGTCAATCCATCCATCTTGATCAATTCCATCCTCGAAGCGCTTGGCAAAGAGAAGGTTTACATTAACTATGAAGCAGATGCCCAGAAAGCTGAGGTTGCTCTGATTGCTCCCATTCAGGGGGCTAAAATTCTTCTGGTTGAGGATAATGAAATCAATCAACAAGTGGCGCGGGAACTGTTGGAACAAGCCCGTTTCTATATTGATGTCGCCAACAATGGGGTCGAAGCGCTTGAGAAGTTAGAGGAAAATGAATACGACTGTGTGTTGATGGATATCCAGATGCCGATTATGGATGGCATTGAAACCACACGTAAAATCCGTGAAGATGGTCGATTTAAAAACCTTCCCATCTTAGCCATGACCGCAAATGTAATGCAGAAAGACCAATTAGATGCAAAAGAGGCGGGCATGAACGGTCATATCGGCAAGCCAATCAATCCTCAAGACCTCTTTGGCAAACTTGTTAAGTGGATTGAACCTGGCGAACGAGAATTGCCGGACCTTCTAAATGAAGACCATCTAGGGGACGTTGCAGGAGATACGTTTCCGTCCCTGCCTGGGATCGATACGGTCGGCGGACTTGCGAGAATAGGCGGAAGCCCGCGTTCCTACGAAAAACTCCTTAAGATGTTCGCAAATAAACAAGCACAGTGCGCAACGGACATCCGTGATTCAATACGCCGGGGAGATCTGAAGCAAGCGTCTCTTTTGGCCCACACGCTGAAAGGCTCTTCTGGAAATGTCGGCGCAACAGCCTTGTATCAAGCTGCTTACGCCTTGGATTCCGCGCTCAAGGAAGACGCATCTGTGGCTCCTGATACCTTGATCGATGCCGTTGAACAAGAATTGGCTCAAGTCATTGCAGCCATTGAAAACATCTCAAAAAATGACCATATAAAAACTAAGGTGAAAGACCAGATACCTACGAAAGACCCTGTGCCTCAATTGCAAAAACTGTTGGGGATGGTGGAACAAAATGATTCCGAGGCTAAGGATGCCATAGATGAAATCATTGACCAAATTACAGAGCCAACGCTTGTGCAAGCCCTTCAAGACTTGGCAAAACAGATCGATAAGTATGATTTTGATGCGGCGACTTTAAGTCTCAAAGCTGTGATGACAAAGTTTAACACTCTAAATGAAGGGGAGTAACAATGCCTGACCAATTGACAAAACAGACCATTTTGGCCGTTGACGATGCTCCTGATAATTTGGATATTGTCAAAGGCACCTTAACCCCCCAATACATTGTGAAAGCCGCCACAAGTGGAAAAATAGCCTTAAAAGTCGCGCAAGATCAAATGCCTGATCTTATTCTTTTGGATGTCATGATGCCAGAAATGGACGGGTATGAAGTTTGCCGACGTCTCAAGGCCAATCCCAGAACCAAAGCAATCCCGATTATTTTCCTGACGGCAAAGGACTTGGCCATGGATGAAGCTAAGGGGCTTGCGTTGGGGGCTTTGGATTACATCGCCAAGCCGATATGTCCTGAAATTCTCACAGCTCGCGTTACGACTCAGCTTTCTCTCCAGAATCAAAACCACGCTCTTGAAGAGAAAGTTCAAGAACGCACCAAAGAATTGCGCAAGACACGCCTTGCTGTGATCCGAGGGCTTGGCCGCGCGGCTGAGTTCCGAGATAACGAGACCGGCATGCATATTATCCGGGTTAGTTATTCTTGCCGCCGACTGGCCCAAGAGGCTGGATTAAACGATGAAGATGCTGAAATGTTATTTAATGCGGCCCCCATGCATGATGTCGGAAAAATAGGGATCCCTGATAATATTCTTCTTAAACCGGGCAAGCTAGATGTCGATGAATTCGAAGTTATGAAAACCCATACGACAATTGGGGGACAAATCTTGGAGGGTGATGATTCCGTGCTCATGAAGACGGCAAGAAGTGTCGCTTTAACCCATCATGAATATTGGGATGGTTCCGGCTATCCAAATGGCCTTAAAGGAAACGAGATTCCCATAGAGGGACGCATCCTTGCGGTTTGTGATGTTTTTGATGCGCTCACATCTGTGCGACCTTACAAAAAAGCATGGCCTGTGGAAGACGCGATGGCCTTCCTAAACGAACGATCCGGCATACAATTCGACCCAGAACTGATCCGTCTTTTTGAAAATATATTGCCAGAAATCGTCGAAATAAAACTAAAATATGCAGATACGGATTAAAGGGTTCAGCCCCAAAACCTATTCGATGTCGAGTTCACACCAAACGGGCGTATGGTCGGATGGTTTGTCCCAGCCACGTGGCGTTTTGTCGATGTCGCTGGCCGTCAACAGGTCTGCGGCTTGGGGGTTGAGCAACAGGTGGTCGATGCGACAACCCTGGTCCTTCGGCCATGACCCGGCCCGATAATCCCACCACGAATAGCGTCCGCCTTCCGCATTAAGCGTGCGGTAAGCATCGGTTAGGCCTAGGTTCACGATGCATTGATAGGCGTTGCGGCTTTCGGGTAAATACAGCGCATCTTGGGTCCATTTTTCAGGGGCATAAACGTCTTGAGGGGTCGGAATAATGTTGTAATCGCCACCCAACACAAACGGCTCATCGGTCTGCATAAGGTCTCGGGCATGGGCGTAAAGACGGCGCATCCAGCGGATTTTGTAATCATATTTTTCATCCGGTACCGGATTGCCGTTGGGCAGGTAGATACAGCCCAACCGCACCCCTTGGACGATTCCTTCAATATAGCGGGCTTGCTCATCTTCATCTTCGCCGGGCAGTCGGGTGGCGGTGACTTCAATCGGGGTTTTCGACAAAATCGCGACCCCGTTATAGGTCTTTTGCCCAACCATGGCCGCCTCATAGCCCGCCGCGTTGATCTCTAAAAACGGAAAGATCTCTTCGGTGCCTTTAAGCTCCTGAAGCAACACCACGTCGGGGTTGAATTCCTCTAGCCACCTCAGCACATGATCCAAGCGCGCCTTGAGAGAGTTCACGTTCCAAGTGGCAATTTTCATGAGCGTTCCGGTTCGGTCTTAAACAGAAAAAGACGACCCACAGCCGCAGGTCGAATCAGCGTTGGGGTTGTCCATGGAGAAGTAGGCCCCCATCAGGTCGGTTTTGAAATTGAGCACCGCACCGTCAACGAACGGCAGGGACGTTTCGTCGATCAGCACTGTGACACCGCCTTGGGTGAACTGGATATCGTCTTCGGCCACGGCGTCGTCGAGGCTGAAGTTATATTGAAAGCCGGAACAGCCGCCACCCGTGATGCTGATTCGTAGCTTTAAGCCCGGCTTGCCTTCGCTATCGATCAATTTCTGAATGCGTGCAATGGCCCCGTCACCAATGATCAGGCCGTCATGAGGTTGAGTTGTGTTTGGCATTATATCCTCAAATACTCGGTTTTCTGGAGTTTAGTCTATCAGGCTCTTGATGTAAGGGCGATAATACAATTTTCAAGGCTTGGCACGACTGCTGGCAACGAGTACCTTCTTATTCATGACAGATTTAGCCGCTTATGCCTGTAAACCCATAGAGTCTCGGGGCCGTTTGTACCCAGAGCCAGAAAGTGCGACGCGCAGTTGTTTTCAGCGCGACCGCGATCGTATTATTCATGCCGCCGCTTTTCGCCGTTTGCAGTACAAGACCCAGGTCTTCGTCAATCACGAAGGCGACTTTTTTCGCACCCGTCTGACTCATTCCTTAGAGGTGTCGCAAATTGCCCGTTCCATCGCGCAAAACTTAAAGCTTGATCCGTATTTGGCCGAAACTTTGGCCTTGGCCCACGATATGGGACACACGCCGTTTGGTCATGCGGGTGAATTTGCCTTGGAGGACTTGATGGAACCGTTTGGCGGCTTTGACCACAACGCCCAATCCTTGCGCGTGGTGACCAAGTTAGAACAACATTACGCCGAATTCGACGGTTTGAACCTGACCTGGGAAACCTTGGAAGGGGTGGTGAAACACAACGGCCCCCTGATCGGGTTTGAAGGGGCGAAACCCTTGCCGTGGGCGATAGTTGAATATGCCAAGGATCAAGATTTGCATTTGGGAAGCTATGCGTCGGGCGAAGCGCAAACCGCTGCCGTGTCCGATGATGTGGCCTATAACAATCACGATATTGATGATGGGCTGCGCGCCGGGTTGTTTACGCTGCAAGACATCAGCGAAGTTGATTTCGTTGGCAGGACCGTGGCCCAAGTGCAAAAGACTTATCCCGACCTAGACTTTTCGCGCACCGTTCATGAACTGGTGCGCCGCACCATTGGGGCCATGGTCGAAGACATCCTCAAAGAAAGCAAAGATCGTCTTGCCGATGCCAATCTTAAATCGGTTGAAGACCTGCGCAATTATGGCCGTGCGGTCATCGGGTTTTCCGATGCCATGTCCAAAAACGACAAAGAACTGAAAGAGTTCTTGTTTCCCAACATGTACAAGCATTACAAACTGAACCGTATGACGTCCAAGGCCAAGCGGGTGGTGCACGATCTGTTTGAGCTTTTTTTGGCGGAACCCGAAACCTTGCCCACCGAATGGCAGGTGGGAACGGACCAGCCCGGCACCGCCTTAACGGCGCGTCGAGTGGCCGATTACATTGCTGGCATGACTGACCGTTATGCCTTAGACGAACATAAGCGCCTGTTTGATTTACAGGCCCGGACCAGTGAATTCAGTTTAGGTTAGTTAGAATTACATGAACCTGTTTACCCATTTTCAAGGCGTTCTTGCCGGATTAATCAATGACCTCATGGACGCCGGGGCTTTGCCCTCAGGCTTGGATGTGTCGCGCATCACCGTGGAACCTCCGCGCGATCCCAGTCACGGCGACATCACCACCAACGCCGCCATGGTGCTGGCCAAACCTGCAAAAATGAAACCCCGCGACATTGCCAATTTGTTGGCCGCCAAGGCCGAAGCTATGGTCGGCGTCGAAGCGGTGGAAATCGCAGGTCCTGGTTTTTTAAACATGCGTCTTGGGGAAGACTTTTGGCACGCGCGCTTGCGCGATATCTTGGATGTTGGGCTTGCCTACGGCGACAGCCATGCCGGGGCTAAGGCCAAGGTCAACGTTGAATACGTGTCCGCCAATCCCACCGGACCAATGCATGTTGGTCATGCGCGGGGCGCCGTGTTTGGCGATGTTTTAGCGACGCTGTTGGACAAGGCGGGTTTTGATGTGACCCGCGAATACTACGTCAACGACGCGGGATCCCAAGTCAACGTGTTGGCGCGTTCGGCTCATCTTCGGTACTTAGAAGCCCTAGGCGAAGACATTGGCGCAATTCCCGAAGGCTTGTATCCCGGTGATTATTTGGTCGGCGTGGGCCAAGCTTTAGCCGCCAGAGATGGCGATGTGTGGAAAGACGAGCCCGAATCCGAATGGCTGGACATGTTCAAAAGCTTTTCCATTGCCGCCATGATGGATATGATCCGTGATGATCTTGAGGCTCTCGGCGTGCGCCATAACGTCTTTACCTCCGAACTCGATCTGGTCAAAGCAGGCAAAGTTGATGAGGCGTTGGACTTCCTCAAAGAAAATAATCTCATCTATCAAGGCGTTTTAGAACCGCCCAAGGGTAAGCTGCCAGAGGATTGGGAAGCGCGTGAACAGATGCTGTTTCGGGCCACCGATTTTGGTGATGACGTGGACCGTCCTGTGCAAAAATCCGACGGCACATGGACTTATTTTGCCACCGACATGGCCTACCATTTGGATAAGTTTAGACGCGGTTATGCAGATTTGATCGATGTTTGGGGCGCGGATCATGGCGGCTATGTCAAACGGATGCAGTCCGCGATCAAGGCGCTGACGGGCGGTCAAGGGACGCTGGATGTGAAGCTGTGCCAAATGGTCTCGTTGTCTGAAAATGGTGTTCCCGTCAAAATGTCCAAACGCGCAGGCACCTTTGTGACCCTGCGCGATGTGGTCGATAAAGTCGGCAAGGATGTGGTGCGCTTTATCATGCTGACCCGTAAAAACGATGCCGGTTTGGAATTTGACTTTGCCAAAGTCACCGAACAGTCGCGCGATAACCCGGTGTTTTATGTACAATACGCCCACGCTCGGGTGTATTCCGTAATGCGCATGGCGGCCGAAGCGTTCGGTGCGGATCAAGTGTCTGAAGACGCGGTCCACGGCGCAGATTTGGGACGCCTGGTGGACCCATCGGAACTCAGTCTGATTAAACTGATGGCCCAGTGGCCGCGTCTGGTGGAAAGTGCGGCGGTGGCGCATGAACCGCACCGCGTTGCCTTTTATTTAAGTGACCTCGCCGCAGAGTTCCACGGACTGTGGAACAAAGGTAATGACAATAAAGGTCTCAGGTTTATAGTGTCGGATGATAAAGATTTAACGTTGGCCCGCTTGGCAATGATTCGCGCAGTGGCTAATGTAATTGCTTCGGGACTCCATGTGTTTGGTGTCACGCCCGTGGAAGAAATGCGTTAACTTTTTTTGAGTAAGATCAAACCTATGAATGAGACGTATGACCCATCCGACGACAATACCCCCGACGCTTCCGAGCTGTTGGATTTTGAGCTAATTGCCAAAAGCCAACCGGATAAAGGGCGCGGTGTTTGGTTGTGGGTGGTGTTGATCTTAATTCTGGCTGGTGGCGGCGGGGCCGGTTGGATGTACCTTCAGGCTCAAGATGCCGAAATGGCCAAGGCGAATGCTGGTGGTGTGCCTTTGATTTTGGAACCTCAGTTCAAATTAAAGGAAAAACCAGCCGATCCCGGTGGCATGAGAGTCCCTGATCGCGATAAGTCTGTTTATGACCGTATGAACGGCACGACCGAAACAACGGTCGTCGGCGGTGTTGAACGTTTGCTGCCGCCGTCCGAATTGGTGCCGTCTGTGCAAATCCCGGTTCCGGCTCCGGTTGTGGCGCCTGCGCCTTCGCCTGCGCCTGTGCCTCAGCCTGTTCCTTCGACACCACCTGCCGCCGTGGCTTCACCACCGCCACCACCACCCGTGGCCAAAGTTGTTGAGGCTGCGCCGGTGCCAAAACCTGCACCTGTGGCTAAACCTGCATCTAAACCTGCGCCTAAACCGACCTCTATTGGCACCGTTAAATCCACAGCCCCAGCAGGGTTGGGGTACATGATTCAAATTTCCGCCGTGCGCACAGAAGAGGCGGCAAAGGGGGAATGGGCGCGCTTGGCGAAAAAGCACCCTGATGTTTTAGGGGGCCTGGAAAGCGTCGTGCAACGGGCCGATTTGGGCACCAAAGGCATCTTTTATCGTGTGCGCGGGGGGTGGCTGGCGACCCGGGGCGAAGCCAGTGCCGTATGCGCCGAATTGGTGCGGCGCAATGTGGGCTGCATCCTTGTCAAACCATAATCCTCTTGCTGTAATCTTTGGCTGTTCAGGCCCGGACTTAACGGACGTAGAACGCGATTTTTTTGCCGCCACCAACCCGCTTGGGTTCATTCTTTTTCAGCGAAACTGTGACACCCCCGATCAGGTGCGTGCCTTGGTTGCCGACTTACGGTCCGCCGTTGGGCGCGCGGACGCACCGATCCTCATTGATCAAGAAGGCGGCCGTGTCGCGCGCTTGAAGCCACCTCACTGGCCGACCTTTCCCGCCGCCAAGGTTTATGCGGATGTGTATGCAAAGGATTCCGACGCCGGCCTACTTGCCGCGCGGTTAGGCGGTCAATTGATCGCCGCTGAATTGGCCGCCCTAGGTCTTACGGTCGATTGCGCACCGGTGTTGGACGTGCCGCAACCGGGGGCCGATTTGATCATTGGGGACCGGGCTTTTGGCGCCGACGTGCCCACCATCATCCCCTTGGCAAAGGCCTTTATGGCAGGCCTAGCCGCAGGCGGTGTGGACGCGGTGATCAAACACATTCCCGGCCATGGTCGGGCTTTGGTTGATAGTCACTTAGACCTGCCCATTGTCGAGGCGACCCGTGCGGATTTAGAAACCGTCGATTTTCCACCGTTCAAAGCACTGAATACGGCCCCCTGGGCCATGACGGCGCATGTCATTTATACCTGTCTTGATGATCAAAATCCGGCCACAACATCAGCCGTGGTGATTGATCAGGTGATCCGGGATGAGCTTGGTTTTCAGGGCTTGTTGTTGTCCGATGATTTGTCCATGAAAGCCTTGTCGGGCACTTTAAAAGAACGCGCAGAGGCTTGTTTAGCGGCGGGTTGTGACATAGCTTTGCACTGTAATGGGCAGATGGACGAAATGGTCCTGGTGGCCCAAGGTGCAAAAGTCATGACGCCAGACGCCCTGGCGCGCTATAAGGGAATCGAACAACGCCGCCTAGACGCCCGACAAAACTTTGCTGTCACCTTGGCGCGCAAACAATTTGACGATGTGTTGGGGAAGACCGCCGGATAATGGATTTCGACTTACACAAATTTTTGTTGGCGGCGTCCGTGTGGGCGGTGCCTATTTTGTTGGCGATCACCCTGCATGAAGCGGCACACGGTTGGGTGGCGTCGAAATTGGGCGACAATACGGCCAAGGATATGGGCCGCGTGACCTTCAACCCGTTCAAACACATTGATCTGTTCGGCACCATTTTGTTGCCAACGGTGTTGTTGTTGATGAGCGGCGGCAAATACATGTTTGGCTTTGCCAAGCCGGTCCCGGTGAACTTTAACAATCTAAATCGCCCCCGCAGAGACATGATCTTAGTCGCCGGGGCAGGGCCAGCAACCAACTTCTTGCTCGCCATAACGGCGGCTCTGTTGTTGCATGTGGCCCCGCATGCGCCGGATGCGTATGTGGCTCTGATAGCAAAGAATTTATACAATTTGTTGCTCGCCAATGTTATTTTTGGGGTGTTCAATTTGATTCCCTTGCCACCCCTTGATGGGGGGCGTATTGCCGTGGGTCTGTTGCCCAGACCCTTTTCTCTGTGGTTGGCAAAGTTAGAGCATTTTGGGTTTTTGATTTTGATCCTGGTTCTGTTTGGCTTGCCTTGGATCGGTGAAAAGCTTCATGTAGAATTGAATGTGATATGGTGGTTGGTGTGGGCTCCGGCGATGCAGGTGTTGGAACTGATTGCAATTGTGACGGGGCTGAAATAAACGGCTGACTTTGAATTAAGGACAGGCATGTCAGAAGGCGTAACAGACACTTCAGATTGGGACGAAGACTTGGACGCTATGCCAAGCCTGTCGCCGTTTGTTGTCGATGTGGAAGGCTATGAAGGCCCGATTGACGTTCTTTTGAGTCTGGCCCGCGATCAAAAAGTTGATTTGATTCACATTTCCATCGTTGAATTGGCCGACCAGTATCTTAAATTTGTCTACGAAATGCGCACCAAGAACTTAGAGCTGGCGGCCGATTATTTGGTCATGGCGGCGTGGTTGGCGTATTTGAAATCGCGTCTGTTGCTGCCAGATATGAAATCGGAAGACGAACCCAGTGGCGAAGAGCTTGCCCAAGCCTTGCACTTTCAGTTACAGCGTTTGGAAGCCATGCAAAACGCAGGCTCGGCTTTGATGGCACGCATGCGTTTGGGCCAAGATTTTTATTCTCGTGGCGCACCCGAACGCTTTAAACCCCAACAACACAGCGTCTTTCAAGCCAGCCTGACCGATTTGATTCAAGCCTATGCACGGCAAAAAAGTAAAGGCGTAAAGGGGCAGACGCTGCGCATTGAAACGTCGTGGGAACTGGCCAGCATAGAAGACGCTATGGTCCGACTGCGCGGTTTGGTGGGCTTTACACCCGACTGGAAAACCTTGGCATCGTTTATGCCGACAGATGATAAAAGCCCCTTAACCCGGCGTTCAGTGTTGGCGGCTAATTTTGGCGCGGTGTTGCAATTGGCGAAAGAAGGCCGTTTAAATCTCCGTCAAGACGGCACGTATGGTGAAATCTATTTTCAAACCACCAAAGATTGGGATAAGCCTTTTGTCCACGATGACAAAATCGAAAACGGCGAACATGATGATGACTGAAAACGATCCTGAAACTGAAATTCCCAGCGCTGAAAAGCCAGCGGCCCCGGACCACGCGGCGCTCAGTGCGGCCGCGAACGCAGCCTTTGATGCGTTGCCCGATGACGATCTTGCAAGCGAGGGTGTGGTTGAAGATGAGGACTTCGATCCAGATAACTTGCGTTTGTTAGAAGCCGTGTTGTTTGCCAGTTCCGAACCGGTGACCGTACGGGGGTTGGCGTTGCGTTTGCCCGAAGGGGTAAACGTTAAGGTGCTTTTGAAAGCCCTTTGCGCATTATACGCGGGCCGTGGCGTGGTTTTGTTGCGCCGGGGTGGGGCGTGGGCTTTTCGCACGGCAGCGGATTTGGGGGCACGGCTAAATTTGGAAGTCGAAGTTTCCAGACGGCTGTCACGGGCCGCCATTGAAACGCTGGCGATCATTGCCTATCACCAACCCGTAACCCGTGGCGAAATCGAAGAAATTCGTGGTGTCAGTCTCAGCAAAGGGACCTTGGATTTGTTGTTCGACGAAGGCTGGATCAAGCCCCGTGGACATAGGGATACACCGGGCCGCCCCTTGCAATGGGGCACCACTGATACGTTTTTGGATCATTTTGATCTGGAAAGTGTCAGTCAATTGCCGGGTTTGAAAGATTTACGCGCCATGGGCCTTTTAGACGCGCGTCCTTCCATCGAAGCTTATACCGTGCGCGGCGAAATGCAGACGTCTGAAGACGTGCAAGAAAATATGGAGTTTGGCGAGTCCGAAATTGTTCACGCCGAACACTACGCCGAAGATGGACCCGTTCCAGAACCAGAGCCTGAACATCACGCCACACCGCTGTTTGCGTCCCCGCCCAAACCTAAGCCAGAGGTCGAGCTGGATCATTCAGGAGCCACCAAATCCACAACGGATAAGCTGGACGCTGCGATGGGGGCGGTTGCCGATGCGGTCAAAAGTGCCGTGCAAGCTTTGGAAAAAGATCCAGATCAAGATTCGGATGAGGATATTGATAGGGAGTAGTGCCACATCGTGGTATTTTACACAGTTGTCCTTGATCCAAAGCAAAGGCCTTTGTATGAAGGACATAGATAATTCGTTTTCGGGGTCTTTGGCCCCAACTTAAAGGTGGAAACAACATGGGTGTTATGGGTATTTGGCAGTGGGTTATCGTTTTGGCGATCGTCTTGCTGTTGTTCGGTGGCCGCGGAAAAATTTCGGCTTTGATGGGTGATTTCGGCTCTGGCTTGAAATCTTTTAAAAAGGGCTTGAAAGAGGAATCTGAAGACCTTACCAAAGGACCGGATGCTCTTGAGGACAAACCAACAGATTCGGTTAAATCCAAAGATACAGACAAAGTCTCCTAGGTTATGTTTGACATCGGCTGGCAAGAACTGTTCATCGTTGCGGTGATCGCCCTGATCGTCGTGGGGCCAAAAGACTTGCCACAAGCCATTCGTGCGATCACCACTTGGATCCGCAAGGCCAAGATGATGACGCGCGAATTTCAGGCCGGGGTCAATGAAATGGTTCGCGAAGCCGAATTAGATGGCATCAAAGAGACCCTTACCAAACCCCAAGATGTGAAGCAAAGCATCGTCGATATCGTTGATCCCGATGGGGAATTGCAAAAGGGCATGTCGCTAAGCGAAGATGATTTAAAGGCCGACCCTAAGCCTGAGATCGATGAGCCTATGACCATTGGTGAAGCGATAGACGCTGGTATTGTGAGGCCCGAGGCGGACAGTGAAGCCGATGATAGTGGCATGGCGGTGAAGAGAAAACCGAAACCTACACCCGCGCCGAAACCTAGAGCCAAGCCAAAACCTAGAGCTAAACCCAAAACCAAAACGGACACCCCAGCGTGAGTGAAATTGACGACACAGAAGACAAGGCCCCGTTGCTCACGCATTTGATCGAGCTGCGGCAACGCTTGATCTATGCTGTGGTCACCGTGCTGGTGCTGTTCTTTGCGTGCTATGGCGTGTCGGGCGAAATCTATTCGTTCTTGGCTCAACCGTTGGCCGACGTGTTGATGTCACAAAAAGGGGGCGGGCAACGCATGATCTTCACCGCCCCGCACGAAGCCTTTTTTACCCACATCAAGGTGGGATTTTTTGCCGCGATCTTCGTAAGTTTTCCGTTCATTGCCGCACAGTTTTGGAGATTTGTTGCCCCCGGCCTTTATAAAAACGAAAAAAAGGCCTTGCTGCCGTTCTTGGTGGCCTCACCGATCTTGTTTTTTATGGGCGCGGCGTTGGCGTATTATTTTGTGTTTCCGTTGGCGTGGCAGTTTTTTGCAGGCTTTCAAAGCCTTGACGGTGCGGGTGGTTTGCCGATCCAATTGGAAACCAAGGTGAGTGAATACCTGTCGTTGGTCATGCGTTTGATCTTCGTCTTTGGCTTGGCGTTTGAACTTCCGGTGGTGATGTCGCTTTTGGGCAAAGCCGGAATGGTGACGGCCAAGGGATTGCGCGAAAAACGCCGTTATGCGGTTGTTGCGGCCTTTGTTGCGGCGGCCATTTTGACGCCGCCGGATGTTATTAGCCAGATTGGCTTGGCGGTTCCGACGCTGTTGTTGTATGAAGTGTCGATCTTGTCGGTGGCAATGATCGAACGCAAACGCGCAGAAAATGAAAAAGAGGACGGAGCGGCTTAAAGTCAGCCCGATTGAGACATGCACGATATTCGCACCATTCGCGACCAACCCGAAGCCTTTGATGCGGGTCTCAAGCGCCGTGGCCTTGCCCCGCTTAGCCAAGACCTTCTGGCGTTGGACAAAGACCGCCGGGAACTGGAAACGCGCGCGCAGGAAATTCAAACCGAACGTAACAAAGCCGCCAAAGAAATCGGAATGCGCAAAGCCAGAGGCGAAGACGCTCAGGATTTGATCGAACAGGTGTCAAAATCCAAAACCGCGCAAGGCGAGGCCGAAGCTGAGGCCAAGGCGAAAACGGAAGAACTCAATGCCGTTTTGGCAACCCTACCCAACATTCCCGACTCCAGCGTGCCCGATGGCGAAGACGAGTCCGATAACATCGAAATCCGCAAATGGGGCGTGCCGACCGCGTTTGAATTTGCCGCCAAAGACCACGTCGATTTGGGCGAGGGCTTAGGCCAAATGAATTTTGAAGTCGCCGCCAAAATATCCGGCGCGCGCTTCGTGATGTTGACCGGGCAACTGGCCCATTTGGAACGCGCACTCGCGAATTTTATGTTGGATGTGCACACCCAAGAAAACGACCTGACGGAAGTGAATCCACCTGCATTGGTCAAAGATACGGCGTTGTTCGGGACCGGGCAATTGCCAAAATTTGCCGCCGACCTGTTTCATACCGAAGACGATTACTGGCTGATTCCCACGGCCGAAGTGCCGTTGACCAACATCGCCGCCGGGGAAACGGTTGAAGAAAAAGCCTTGCCCGTGCGCTTTGTCGCCAAAACGTGGTGCTTTCGCTCTGAAGCCGGATCGGCGGGTAAAGACACCCGTGGCATGATCCGCCAACACCAGTTCACCAAAGTCGAAATGGTGTCCATCACCCGGCCTGAAGATTCCGACGGCGAATTGGAACGCATGACCGAATGCGCCGAAGGCATCCTACAGCGCCTCGACATTCCCTACCGCACAGTGGCTTTGTGTGTGGGGGATTTGGGATTTGGCGCGGTTAAGACCTATGACATCGAAGTGTGGTTGCCAGGGCAAAACACCTACCGGGAAATTTCCAGTTGTTCCAGTACCCGTGATTTCCAAGCGCGGCGTATGAATGCCCGCTTTAAACGCGAAGGCGAAAAGAAGCCGGAATTTGTCCACACCCTGAACGGTTCTGGTTTGGCGGTTGGGCGGTGCTTGGTCGCGGTGTTGGAAAACTATCAAAACGCGGATGGGTCCATCACCATTCCTCATGCTTTGCGTCCCTACATGGCGGGGCAAGAGGTGATCAAGCCTCATGCGTGACCGGGTGCTTGATTTAAGCACCGCACGGGTGCTGATTTCCAACGACGACGGCATTGATGCGCCGGGTATTAAGGCGTTGGAACGAGCTATGAAACGGACCTGTGGCGAGGTTTGGGTGGTGGCACCAGAAACCGAACAAAGTGCAGCCGGTCATTCGTTGACCTTGCGCACCCCCTTAAGCATCCGCAAAGTTTCCAAAACCAAATATGCGATTAACGGCACGCCGACGGATGCGGTGCTGTTGGGCGTGCAACACGTTATGAAAGACTGCCGCCCCGACATTGTCGTGTCGGGCATCAATCGCGGTGGGAATTTGGGCGAAGACGTAACCTATTCCGGCACCGTGGCGGCGGCTATGGAAGGCACGTTGTTGGGCATTCCCTCGTTGGCCTTTTCGCTGGTCACGCCCGACGGGGCTAAATCTCACTGGAAAGCCGCCGAAGAGTCTGTGATCAACGTCATGCAACAGGTCGTAAGCCTAACGTTTCCGCGCGGCGTTTTGCTGAACGTCAACATTCCTGATGTCCTCGCCAAAGACGTCACCGGAATCGAATCCACCCGCCAAGGGCGGCGCAAAATTGGCTGTGAATTGTTGCAAGGCACAGACCCGCGTGGTCGGGATTATTTTTGGATTGGCGCGCAACGCGACGAAGATCGCTCGCGCCCCGGCACCGATTTAGAAGCCGTGGGCCGAGGCGCCGTGTCGGTGACGCCCTTGGGCTTAGACCTCACCCATTCGAACATGTTAAAATCGTTAAAGGCGACCCTTTCATGAGCGCCGAAGAGATCAGTCGCGACCCCCGCGCCATGCAATTGATTTTAGAATTGCGCCAAAATGGCATTACGGATGAAAAGCTGGTGCAGGTCATGGAAGCCTTGCCGCGCGAATTGTTTGTGCCGCAAACCTTTCAAGACCGCGCCTATGAAAACCTAGCTTTGCCCATTGGTTATCATCAAACGGTCAGCCAGCCCCATGTGGTGGCGCTGATGACCCAAGCGTTGGACCTGAATGATCGTTGTAAAGTGTTGGAAATTGGCACCGGGTCGGGCTATCAGGCCGCCGTGCTGGCCCCGCTATGTCGCCGCCTGTATTCCATCGAACGTCATAAAGGCTTGCTGGATGAAGCCGAGTTGCGGTTTGAGAAGTTACGTCTTCACAATATTACCACCCGTTTTGGCGATGGATCAAAGGGCTGGACCGAACAGGCCCCGTTCGACCGCATCATCGTGACGGCTGCCGCCATTGACATTCCTCCGGTGCTCACCGAACAATTATCCATAGGCGGCATCATGGTGGTTCCCGTTGGCGACGATCAACACGATCAGCGTTTGGTAAAGGTGGTGAGAACTGAAGATGGACCCGAAATCAGTGACCTTGGTTGGGTGCGATTTGTACCTTTTGTCGAAGGCGAGGTAAGTGAGCATTGATGAAGGCGTCCACTCACGCCATAATTGGCTTTATGAAATACGATTCCACCCGCCGAATTGCGCGCTTGTTTGCACGCCTTACCCCTTTGATTGTCGTTTTGGCGGTGTCTGGGTGCGGCTGGGCGCAATTTCCATCCGAGGGACGGGGGCCAACGTCCAGCAATTCTCCGAGACTGGCAAAAAATAATGCCTTTATCAACGCCACCGCCGTGACGGTGGGGCGTGGCGACACGGTCTATTCGGTGGCAAGACGGCATAAACTGTCACCCCGAGATTTGATTGAAGCCAACGGTCTAACACCGCCTTATGAGCTTACGGTTGGTCAGCGGTTGGTGCTGCCGAAGGGGCAAATTTACACGGTTCGAAGCGGGGATTACTTGTCGTTGATCGCCAAACGCTATGGTGCCGATACCTTCAGCTTGGCTCGTGTCAACGGAATCGGAGCCCCATACACCATTTATCCCGGTCAGAAATTGCGGATGCCAAGGTCTGGAAATGCGGTGGACACCAATGTCCAAGTGGCGACCCGCCGCACGACCTCTAAACTGTGGGTTCAGCCCAAGGCCAACCCGCGCCCAACGTCAACAGCAAAAGCCTCCACCGCGCCACGGATGGCGGCGGTCAAAAAGACGGCTGTTCCGAACCCCCCGGCACGTTCGGGCGGCTCTTTTTCCTGGCCGTTGAGGGGCAAGGTTCTGTCGGGTTATGGATCGAAAGAAAAAGGCCTGCAAAACGATGGTGTTAACATTGCCGCCGCCCGGGGCACCCCGGTGAAGGCGGCGGAAAATGGCGTGGTCGCCTATGCCGGCAACGAAATTCGCGGTTTTGGGAATTTGTTGTTGATCAAACACGATGGCGGTTGGGTCACGGCCTATGCTCATAACGATAGTTTGATGGTTAAACGCGGCGAAAAAGTCACGCGCGGACAAACCATATCCAAGGTCGGCTCAACCGGCTCTGTGACCTCTCCGCAATTGCACTTTGAATTGCGCAAAGGCTCTAACGCCGTTAATCCTAACAAGTATTTGATGTGAGCCAATGAGCCCTTCTGAACTTGACCACGCCCTCACTCTGCATCGTCAAGGCCACTTTGAAGCCGCTGGTGAAATCTATCAAAAATTGACAGCCTCTGATCCTAATCTGGCTGAACCTTGGCATTTGCTGGGGGTGATCGAGTTGCAAGCCGGGCACTTTGATTTGAGCGAACCTTATTTTCGCAAAGCCCTAGATATTGACCCAAAGCACGCGAAATGCCTGACCAATTTGGGGGCTGCACTCTATGAAATGGATCGCTTGGATGAGGCTCGGCTCGTGCTTCTCAGCGCCTTGCAAGTGGAACCATGTTACCCAAACGCACGCTTTAACTTAGGCAATGTGTTGCTCGGCCTTGGCGATAATGAGGCTGCGTTATCAGCGTTTGAAACGGTCTTAAAAACCGCCCCCGGCCATGTTGGCGCCTTGATTAACGCAGGTATCTTGTCCGGAGACAGCCATCTCAATGCGAAAGCCAAGTCCTATCTGGAAAAATCATTAGAACTGGCTCCCGAAAACTTCACGGGGCTGTTACATCTGTCGGTTATCTTAGAGCGTCTCAATGCTTTAACAGAGGCTCAAACGTGCATCGACCAGGCTTTGGCGCAACAGCCCAATCACGCGTTGGCAAATTTACAGGGCGCAAGGCTAGATTTGCGTCATCAAAAGCCAGAATCGGCTTTGGCCCGGCTTCACCCGCTTATTGGGCGAGAAGAGGAGGATGCCTTAAAAATCGAAACGTTGTTCGTTTTTGGGCAAGCTCTGGATGTGTTGCACCGCAGTGATGAAGCCTTTGCGGCGTTTGAAAAAGCGAATGCCTTGGAACGGATTGATGCTTTGCGGTGTGGTGTTGATCCTCTAAAGTTTCAAGCCATCGTCAATCTTGCCCATGACCGAATGGATGCGGGGCCCGTTGTTTTGTCTTCGGGAAATGATCAGCCGAACCCGGTGTTCTTTGTTGGTTTTCCGCGTTCGGGAACCACCTTGTTTGAACAAATGCTGTCCAAGCACGCAGCCGTGGTGACGACGAACGAAGAAAGCCCGCTGGCAATTCTTGCGAAAAGCGTGGACTTATCGAAGTCCTTTAACGGCCTAGATGAAGATGCTTTAGGAAACCTAAGAACGCAGTTTTGGCACCTGGCAGAAGAAATCACGGGCGGCATCAAGGGGCGCCTTTTGATCGATAAAATGCCGATGAATATTCACCTGTTAGACTTGGCTGTGCGCTTGTTTCCACAGGCCAAGGTGGTCATGGCGCTGCGCGATCCGCGCGATGTGTGCCTAAGCTGTTTCTTACAGAATTTTGCTCAAACCAATGCTCTGTCCAATTTCCAGACCTTAGAAGAGACAGCTTGGGTTTATGATCGATTGATGAGTTTGTGGATACGCCAAAAAAACGAGCTGCCAATGCGTTGGATCGAATTCCGCTATGAAGACTTGGTCCAAGGTCTGGAAGCCACGGTGACCCCGGTGCTCGACTTTATGGGGCTTGAGTGGGTGGATGAAATTCTCAGCTATCAAGATCAAGCCCAAAAAGGCCATATCGTCACGCCCAGTTATGCGCAAGTCGGCGAAAAACTGCATAGCCGGGCCAAGGGGCGCTGGCTTCGGTACGAACGGCACTTAAGTCCTATTATGGACAAGCTTTCGCCGTATATTCAAGCCTTTGGCTACGGTGATTAGTCTAGGCTTAAGCCTTGTTTGCCCGCCAAGTCCTGAATGAACTGCCATGCCACGCGCCCAGACCGTGCGCCTCTGGTCATGGACCATTCCAAGGCTTGAGCGTGCATATCTGCGGCGGTGATGTCAATTTTGTAAAATTCAACATAACCCTGGACGATGGCGAAGTAGGTGTCTTGGTCTAGGTTATGAAAGCCCAGCCACAGGCCAAAACGGTCGCTGAGGGAGACTTTTTCTTCGACCGCTTCCCCGGGATGGATGGCGGTGGATTTTTCGTTGTCGATCATGTCGCGGGGCATTAGGTGACGACGGTTTGAGGTGGCATAAAAAAGGACGTTGTTGGGCCGTCCTTCAAGACCACCTTCCAAAACGGCCTTCAGGGATTTGTACGCGGCATCATCATGGTCAAACGACAAGTCATCACAAAACAGCACCGTGCGTCGGCTGAGGTTCTTTAAAAGGTCTAGCAGACCGGGCAAGGTGGGGATGTCTTCTCTGTGAATTTCCACCAACATCAGGCTGCCCGGAGCCTCGCGATTGAGAACTTCGTGAACGGCTTTGACCAATGAGCTTTTTCCGGTGCCCCGTGCACCCCATAACAGCGCGTTGTTGGCGGCATGCCCGGCGGCAAACTGGCGGGTGTTGGCAAGCAAGGTTGTTCCCTGTTGGTCAATGCCTTGTAACAGATCGAACGCGACTCGGTTGACCTTTGGTATCGGAGCGAGCTGGCCTGTTAAGGCGTGCCATACAAAGGCATCTGCACCATCGACATCGGGTGTGATGGGGGGCTTGGGGCCTAAGGCTTCTAAGGCGTCCGCGATGCGCTCTAAAACGGGGGTAAGGTCATGATTTGTCATGTTTTGAAGGGTAAAGACTCTGAAAGAGAGCGTCAATGCCACCTAAATGAAGAAAAAGCGCACAGTTACGATTGCATAAGCGCGTGGGAAGCTTATATTCCGCGTACCTTTTGAAATTTGCCTGCCTTTAAATAGGCGCTAGGAGTGTTCAATGTTGATTTCGCCTGCTTTTGCCCAAGCCGCTGGGGACGCCGCCCAACCTGGTTTGTTCCAATCCATGATGCCGTTGGTGTTGATTTTCGGTGTTTTCTATTTCTTGTTGATCCGTCCTCAGCAAAAAAAGCAGAAAATGCATAGAGAAATGCTTGGGTCCATTCGTCGCGGCGACCGGATTGTCACCGGTGGGGGCATTTTGGGTGTCGTGACCAAAGTTGTTGGCGATGGCGAATTGATGGTACAAATCGCCGATGGCGTTAAGGTTCGTGTGGATCGTGGGCTGGTCGCAAGCGTGGTTTCCAAACCCGAACCTGCCGATAAGGCCGACGAAAAATCAGACGAAGAAGCCGACGATATTCCAGATGCTGACATCATTGAAGAAACTTCGGCACCTGACGCGGAAAAAGCTGACAAAGCTGAAAAAACGGAAAAGAAAGTCGCAAAAAAAGGTGGCCTGAAAAAGCTGCTTAAAGACTAATTCTGAGACTATTTAAGAGGACGTCCCGGCATGCTTAAGTTCGAAACCTGGAAGGTCACGTTGATCCTTGGCCTGTGTGTGCTGGGATTAGCCTTTGCGGCCCCAAATCTGATGGATCGCAAGGCGGCTGATAGCTTGCCCGGCTGGTTGCCGAGCGCCCAGGTCAATCTTGGCCTTGATCTGCAAGGCGGCTCGCACCTGTTGTTAGAGGTCGAGGTCGGTGTGGTGGTCAACGAACGGCTGGATTCGTTGGTGGATTCCATTCGTACCCAATTGCGCGAAGATCGCGTGTTCTATTCAGGTCTTAGCCGTGTCCGTGGCGGCGCGACGGTGACCTTAAAGGATTTAACGAAGGCCCAGGACGCATACGACAAAATTCGCGGCCTTGGGGTTGGGTATGAAACCAATCTTTCCGATACCGGCGTGATCACTTTGATGATGTCGGAAAAAGCCCAACGCGACCTGCGCATTGCGGCGGTGGATCAATCCATCGAAATTGTGCGCCGCCGTATTGATGAAACGGGCGTGCGCGAACCGACCATTGTCCGTCAAGGCGACGACCGTATTTTGGTTCAGGTGCCAGGGCTTGACGACCCAGAACGTTTGAAACGTTTGTTGGGCAAAACCGCCAAGCTTACCTTCCATCTGTTAGATGATAAGGCTTCCATGGCGGATGCTTTGTCTGGGCGCGTGCCTCCGGGCACGATGTTTTTGCCGTCACAAGATGAAATTGATTCCACGGGACGCCCGCGCCGCTATTTGGTCAAAAAACGCGTGATGGTCGGGGGGGACACCTTGATAGACGCCTCGACGGGTTTTGATCAGCAGACCAACGAAGCGGTGGTTAATTTCCGCTTTGATTCGGTCGGGGCCAAGCTTTTTGGGGCCGTCACCATGGCAAACGTCAACAAACCATTTGCCATCGTTTTGGATAAAAAAGTGCTGTCCGCGCCTGTGATCCGTGAACCAATTTTAGGCGGGTCCGGGCAGATCAGTGGTCAGTTCAGCGTTGCCAGCGCCAATGACCTAGCCCTGTTGCTCCGCGCGGGTGCTTTGCCCGCGCCTTTGACGGTGTTGGAGGAACGCTCGGTCGGACCGGGATTGGGTGCGGATTCCATTGCGGCTGGTAAAACGGCTTCGATGATTGGTCTGATGGCCGTGATTTTCTTTATGGCGCTGTACTACGGACGCTTTGGTTTGTATGCCAACGTGGCCTTGATTTTGAATATGGTGATCATTACAGCCCTGTTGTCGATGTTACAGGCAACCCTGACCCTTCCGGGCATTGCGGGCATCGTGTTGACTATCGGTATGGCGGTGGATGCCAATGTGCTGGTTTTTGAACGCATCCGTGAAGAATTGAAGGCCGGACGTAAAGTCATGTCGGCGGTGGATGCGGGTTACAAACGCGCGTTTGTAACCATTGTCGATGCCAACGTGACCACCTTGATTGCTGCGGTGTTGTTGTTTGCCTTTGGCTCTGGCCCTGTTCAGGGCTTCGCCGTAACGCTGGCGGTTGGCATTATATCATCAATGTTTACGGCCATTTGGGTCACGCGTTTGTTGGTGGCCACATGGTTGCGCCGCGCGCGTCCGACCACTTTGGAAATTTAGGGATCATAGATTCATGGCTCGTCTTAAACTACTTCCCGAAACGCCCAACTTCAATTTTATGGGTCGGCGGACAATTTTTTATATCTTCTCCGCGATCTTAGTGGCAGCCAGCATTGGCGTGTTTTCGACCAAGGGCATGAGTTACGGCATCGATTTCACGGGCGGCATCATGATCGAGGTGAAAACCGAAAAACCCAACCAAATCGGCTCCATGCGCGATACCCTTAAGGGCTTAGGTTTAGGCTCGGTCGAATTGCAAGAGTTTGGTGCTTCGGATGACATTTTGATCCGTTTGCAAGCCCAAGAAGGTGGCGAAAAAGCGCAAGCCATAGCCGTCGCTAAGGTCAAGCAAGCTTTGGGCGATGGCATCGAATACCGCCGCACCGAACTGGTTGGACCTAAGGTGTCTGATGAGTTGTTTTGGAACGGCGTTTATGCGGTGGTATCCGCCATTTTGGCGATTTTGTTTTACATCTGGATGCGCTTTGAATGGCAGTTTGGACTGGGCGCGGTGGTTGCTTTAAGTCACGATGTGATCAGCACCATCGGTATTTTTTCGCTGTTGGGGTTAGAGTTTAATTTGTCGACGGTGGCGGCGGTTTTGACCATTGCGGGGTATTCCATCAACGATACCGTGGTGGTGTTTGACCGGGTGCGCGAAAACTTGCGCAAATACAAAACCAAACCCATGGAGCAACTGTTGAACGAAAGCGTCAATGAAACATTGTCGCGCACCATGATGACCTCGTTCACCACCTTGATTGCCTTAGGGGCCTTATATTTCTTAGGCGGCGAAATCATTCGTGACTTTGCGTTTGCCATGATCTGGGGTGTAATTATCGGGACCTATTCATCCGTGTGTGTGGCGGTACCGTTGTTGTTGCGCATGGGCGTTCACCGACGTACCAACGATGACGAAGGCAAGCCTTCGACCATTGAGCAGACCTCTTTGTAATGTCCTTAGACATCACACCAAAGACTCCGCCCAACCGCCAGTTGGTGCACGCATATGGTGACGGTGGCTTTAAAATCACTCAGGTTGATTATGTCGGGCCTGTTTTGGTGTTTTTAGACCATACCCAAGCCTGGTCCGGAGAATTAACCTTTGAAGGTTTGGCGGCGGTCGTTCAATCCGAGCCTAAGCCAGAAATCTTGCTGGTTGGCTGTGGCGCCTCTTTCACACTGCCCCCCGAAGACCTGCGTGTGGCTTTGAAAGCCCAGGGCATCGTGTTGGAATGGATGGACACGTCTGCGGCGTGTCGAACCTTCAATATTCTATCCATCGAAGAACGTTCGGTGGCGGCGGCGTTGGTGGCAGTAAATTAGAGGCTTGCAATGTATGAAGCCGGGCGATAGGGTTGCCGCAATAATGAGATTTTCTGGGGGACGATTTCCAATGGGCCTTTTTGCCCAACCATTGACCAAACCTATACGCACCCGCCGTCGTGTTTCGGCGTGGTTGGCTGTGTTCGCGTTGGTTTTGCAAACGCTTTTGCCCGTGGGCCAAGCGTTGGCATTGGAAACAGCTCAAGACGAGCGCTATATCGTCATTTGTACCGTCAATGGCATTGAACAACACCCCATTAACCAAGAGGGGACACCTATCGTCCCCAGCTCGACCGGCCCTTGTTCGCACTGCATCGCACACGGATCTGCGAATTTTATCGCCCCTCTTGCTACGGCTTCGGTGATCCTTGAACCGCTGAACCGACCCACAGCCTTTGTTGTGGTGCCTCAATATCGCCAAGTCAGTATTTGGCGGAGTCAGACGAGGCCTTCGCGCGCACCCCCTCTGTTCGTTTGAGATTGATATCGTGTGAACGACGTTCCGCCTTTGGGCCGGACGTCTGTTTCGCGCGCACCTTCACTTCAAAAAGAACATAGAACAAGGGACGCCTCTGTTATTTAGGGGGCGCGAAAAAACAATGCACACCAATTTTTGGGTGTCGGGTAAAACCCGCGCCGCTTTAACTACGCTTTTGCTGTCTTCCACCGCCTTGGCCCAACCTGCTTTGGCTCAAGATGCAACGGTGCTGGAAGGCATCGTCGTCGAAGGCCGCAGCTTGCCTACGACCATCAACATTGAACTGAACCGGACCGATATTGCCCCGTCGGCAGATGTCGGGGAATTTTTAAAATCCATCCCTGGTGTTGATGCGATCCGTATGAGTGGTCACGGACTAGACCCCGTTATTCGCGGCCAGCAACAAGAACAATTGAACATCATCAGCGATGGCGCGTTCATGTTTGGCGGTTGTCCAAGCCGTATGGATCCACCCGCCTCTCTATCGTCCATTGATAGTTATGACCGCGTTGTTGTGGAAAAAGGCTTTCAAAGTGTTCGCCATGGTCCCGGCGGCACCGGTGGTACGGTGATCTTGGAACACAATGCTCCGGCTCTTGATGATCAAAAACCTTACCAGGTTAAATTTGGTGTCGGCGGCAGTTCCAATGATTCGGCGTACAACAGCAATCTCGAAGTCGCCTATAAGCTGGGTGAAGGCTACGCGCGGGCCTCGGGCACCAAAAGTCATGGTGCAAATTACAGTGATGGAGCCGGGACAAAAGTCCGTAGTGCGTTCAATCAATGGTCTTCCGGGCTGCAAATGGGCTGGACGCCTAACGACAGAACCGAATTGTCGGTTGGGTTTGAACGCGACAAAACCACAGATGTGTTGTTTGCGGGGGCTATGATGGATTCTCCGTCCGCCACCACCGATGTGATGCGTTTGAAATTCAAAAAAGACATTGAAGGCCCGACCTTAAAGGCCGTGCGCGTTAATGCTTATGATTCTGGCGTTGACCATTTGATGGACAGCTATTCCCTGCGTACGCCTTCCATGTATATGAAAACACCCAGCACTTCGGATACGCGCGGTTTTAAGGTTGAAACCGATGTTCGTGTCGGCGGTCAAGAGGCTCTAGTTGGCTTGGATTACAAAAGCTTAGACCGCACCGCTATTCGCTATCGGGGGACCAATGCGACCAATGTTGTTACCACGCAAGCCTATGTGTGGCCGGGCGTATCCAGTCGAGAAATCGGCCTGTTTGGTGAAACGACTTATGACCTGGATACAGATAAATCCGTTAAGTTTGGTTTGCGCTATGACAACGTCAAAATCACCGCTGATAAAGCCAATGACGTGGCTTCTGTAACGGGGGCGATCAGTCGTTCGGCCAATCAACTTTACAGCATGTATTATGGCTATAACTTTGCCAATGTCAGCGAAAACAACCTCAGTGGTCTGGCTCGGTTTGAACAAAAGTTTGACCAAGACACCACCACGTATTTGACCATGAGTCGGTCTGTGCGCACCGCCAATACCACCGAACGCAACATTGCGGCGGATCATATGACCGCTGGACAACGTCAAATTGGTAATGTTCGTTTGAATCCGGAAAAGCACTATCAGTTGGACTTGGGTGTGAACACCAAGCTTGGCGGATATGCGGTGTCGGCTTCGGCGTTCTATGACCATGTAAATGACTACATCTTTCGCGATGTGGCACGTGGTCAAGCTGGCATCTTGTTAAATGATACCGCCGTGGTGTTTCGCAACATTGATGCCAATTTGATGGGCTTTGATGTGTCGGCCAACCGCACCTTTGACAACAAGGTGTCAATGGTCGGATCCATGTCCTTAACCCATGGTGACAACAAAGACACCAAGGGGGCCTTGGCGCAAATCCCACCGTTGAAAATGACCATGGACGTGTCCTATCCAACAAACGGATGGTTGTTTGGTGTGCGTGCCAATGCGGCGGCCAAGCAAACCCGTGTTGACAGCAGCACCGCCACGGGCAGTGGTCGGGATGTGGGTCAAACAGCAGGCTATGTGACGGCAGACCTGTACGGAGCCAACTCGTTGACCGATAACCTAGAGTTGGGCTTTGGCGTTACCAATGTGATGGATAAGACCTATGCCAACCACTTGAACAAAGCGAATTCATTCGATGCGACCGAAACGCAAGTGAATGAACCTGGACGGGCGTTCTACGTACGTTTGACCGGGGCGTTTTAAACGAAAGGGGCCACAGCCGTTAAACGCTGTGACCCCATTTTCGAGGTAGGCAATGAACGTTTTCATTAAATCATTTGCATCGTTCGGAACGGCCGTGATTGTGCACGGTGCTGTGGCCTGGGGTGTCGTTGGGTTCGGCCCTCAAGACCGCCTCGTGCCGACGCCGTTGAGTGGATTTGAAATTGTCGAATTGCCGTCTTCGGCGGCAGCAGAGCAACCCAAAACCGTTGAAGATACCGTCGAAAAAGTCATTGAAGACCCCGTTGCTAAAGTTGAGCCGGAGCCCGTTGTGATGGCGAAGGCAGAGCCAAGCCTCAAGTCAAAGCCCATTCCAAAGCCGAAACCGATTCAAAAGCCCAAACCAAAAGCCAAGCCGAAGCCGAAGCCTAAACCCGAAGCCAAGCCCAAGCCTCAACCAAAACCAGAAGCCAAAATCGTGTCTTTCAAAGGTGCCGATGCGGTGGCGGCGCAACCCGCTTATGTGCCGCCCAGCCAACATGTGGCGTATTTAAAAAACCCCAAACCAGCCTATCCGACCCAGGCGCGCAAGCGAGGCATGGAAGGCCGCGTCATTTTGCGGGTTCAGGTTCGGTTTGATGGTGCGGTGAAAAGCGTTGAGCTGCAACAAAGCTCTGGCTATGCCTTGTTGGATCGGGCCGCGCGGGTTGCCGTGTTGCGCTGGCGCTTTGCGCCGGCCACCCGGGGCGGACGTGTGGTGGACGGTGAAGTTCTGATCCCATTCGATTTTCAGCTGACTACGGGTTAACTCAAAACACCAAAAGGATTGTTATGGAGACTGCTAATATGGAACTGATGTCGTGGTGGCAAGACGCCGATGCAATCGTGCGCGGGGTCTTTATGGTCTTGATCGCGATGTCGCTGTTGAGTTGGACCCTTATGGTGTTTAAAAGTGCCCAATTTTTCCAAACTTTAAAAGCCGAACGGGCGTATCGGGGCGAAGGCAAGCCTGCCTTAAATAGCCCCTCCGCCCATATTTTGAACGGCCTTCAGGGCGTGGCTGTGGGGGACCAAGATGCTATGGCCGGGGCTTTGGCCCGGGAAAGCCGTTTGAACTTCGAAGGCGGCTTAACCTTGCTTGCCACCATCGGAAATACCGCGCCGTTTATTGGTCTATTTGGAACTGTGTGGGGCATTATGCATGCTTTACAGGGGCTCGGGGCGGCTGAATCCTTAAGCATGGATTTGATTGCCGGACCCGTGGCCGAAGCTTTGGTGGCGACGGCGGCGGGTTTGTTTACGGCAATCCCGGCGGTGGTTGGTTATAACCTGTTGTTGCGACAATTGCGGCGCTTGTTTGGTACCGTTGACAGCAATGCAATTCGCATTTTATCTGCTGTGCGGTCTGCGGGGAGAAGCTGATATGGCGGGCGGCCTTTCGGACGGCGATCCTGACCAGCCCATGAGCGAAATCAACGTGACGCCGTTGGTGGATGTGATGTTGGTGTTGTTAGTGATTTTCATTGTGGCGGCCCCGTTGATGGCCGAAGCGTTGCGTGTTGATCTGCCCAAAGCCCAAGCGGACCCGATTGCTGAGCCAAGCGTCACCACGTTGGAAGTCATGGCTGATGGCACGTTGCTGTTGGACGGCGAAGAGGTGATCGACGAAGAACTCGGGCAACGCTTGAAAGCCGTCCATCACAAGGACGCAGAACGCGTATTGAAGCTTGGCGGAGACGGGGCGGTGCCCTACCAACGGATTGCGGAAGTGCTGTCCTTGGCTAAAAACAGCGGCTTCACCCGGATCGCTTTCGCCACGCAAGCGCCATAAAAGATCGCGCCTCACGAGATTCCTTAAAATAACACTTGTTACCTCAAAGTATCTATGTAAGTATGCAATCACTTACATAGATACTTTGAGGTTGTCAAGACCATGGTCAAGCGCAAATCCCATAGTGAACGGCGCACAGAAATAGCCGAAACGGCTTTGTGCTTAGCGGCCGAAATTGGTGTTGGTACCGTCACCACCCAGGCCATTGCGGACCGTATGGGGGTGTCTCAGGCAACGGTTTTTCGGCATTTTTCAAACCGGGATGAGGTGTTTCGCGAAGCTTTCGTTCAGGCAAAACAACGCATGTTTGCCCGCCAAAACCCCATTTTTGAAGACAAAACCACACCTGGGGCCACGCGCTTGAAAAACCTGATCACCGCTCACTTAGCCGTCATCGACGAAAATCGTGGTGTTCCGGCGTTGTTGTTTTCGGACCGTTTGCATCAAAACGATCCGGTCTTGAAAGCCGATATCCGCACCTCGATGAAAGGCTATGCTGGACGCATTACGGAGTTAATCGGCGAGGGTATTGTTGATGGATCAATCAAACCCGACGTTGATCCGAACGTATTGGGGCAAGCCGTCGTTACGATGATTCAAGGCCTGCTGTTGCGCTGGTCACTGTATGATTATGGCTTTGATTTGAAGCCACAAGCCGAAGAAATTTGGTTTTTTTTCCAACCCTCCCTAAAGGAATAAATTAATGACGACGAAAAACTTTGCCTTGATTGCGATTTTATTATGGGCCGCGAGTGCGGCGTTTATTGGCTTTAAATTTGTTGCCGGGACCACCGTAACGGCCGAAGATGGTCGCGAGGCGATTGCCTTATCAGCGCCCGAACGGAGTTTTGTATTGAGCGAAATGCGCGCCATGCTCGTCGCTGTTCAAGACATCATTGGCGCTGTGAATGCCGGAGATTTAGCCCAAGTCAAATCGATTACGCACAAGGTCGGTATGGCCGAAGCGGAAGCGGTCCCCATGCCGGTGATGCTCAAACTCCCGCTCGCGTTTAAACAATTGGGTCTTTCGGCGCACAAGGGCTTCGACGAAATCGGTGCCGCCGCAGATATCAGTGGTGAGGCCGTTATGCAAAAACTCGATGAAAACCTTTCAAAATGCGTTGCTTGTCATGAGAGCTACCAGCTTACCGTAGCGCCCTAAACCGTTACGCTTGTTTCGGGCGAATAGGGAGGTGCGGCAGTGAGGTGTTCTGATCTTCATGATGTTGTGCTTTGGGGGGCCCAGATGGGGCCCCCTGACCCTGTGGCCTTTAAATTCAAGACAGCTGGCTTGTCACGGCTTATGACCCCAAGCCATCATTCCTTGGCTTGGCGGATCAGTCTTTCTCCAAAGCGACTGCCATAGAACCACTTCATGATGAAGGGCGGGATCAAGGTGGTCAGTGCGATGACGATAATCAATGCAGCGTAGGGTTCATTGGCCAAGACTCCGCTTTGACGCCCCAACTCGGCAAAGATCAGCCCGACCTCACCGCGTGGGATCATGGAAACGCCAACCATCAAGCGGGAATCCCAGGGTTCCTTGATTACAAGGGCCCCTGCGAATTTTCCAGCCACAGCCGCAGCAAAAAGCGTCAGTGATAATCCCCATATATGGAATGAACTCCAGTCGATGTCCCGTAAATTCAGGGATAATCCCACCATGACAAAAAAGATGGGTGTGAAGAGATGAATGATCGGTTTCATCTGCTCTTCGATCCGCCTCGCAAACAAGGGGTCCGCATGAAGCGCGACACCCAAGGGTAAAAAGAAGCGACGTGACAAAGCCAGCCCTGCGGCAAACCCGCCCAACATTTCGGGCGCTCCAACTTCCTTTGCCAACCAGGCGAAAAACAAGACCAGGGTGACCATCATGGTCGGAATTAAGCCAGGGACTTCAGTTGTTTTATCTATACGTTTGATAACCAGTGAAATTAACTTTGCCGCAATGGGCGCCACCACAAAAAATATTCCAATGAACAGCACCACCTTGCTGATATTCGTCATGCTGATGCCGCCTCCGATCGAGAACTCATAGAGAAGCGCCAGCAACACAACGCCAAAGATATCGTCCAGCACAGCTGCGCCAAGCACGATTTGGCCTTCGTGCCCTTGCTGAATTTTTAGATCTCTGAGCACCCTTATCGTTATGCCAACACTTGTGGCCGTCAGCGTTCCGCCAATAAACAGCGATACCAGCAACGACAGTCCGAAAACGCCGTAACTCAGCAAAGCCCCAAGAATGAACGGAAAAACAAAACCACCTATAGCGACAATTATGGATTTTAAACCGGATTGGCTCAACTTCATGAGGTCGGTCTCTAAACCCACCTCAAACAACAGCAAAATGATGCCGATTTCCGCCAGCAATTTAATCGATTCAAAGGGCTCGACCCAGCCCAGCAGACTTGGTCCAAGCACCACGCCCGCAATCAGTTCGCCGATCACCGAAGGTGCCTTTAGGCGCGAGGCAAGCTCTGCAAAGATCCTGGCTGTCAGTAGGATGATCAATAAAACCTGAAGAAAAACATGGACTTCCATATCATTTAATTTCCGAACCTTGCGATTACGAGACAATTTCAGATATTAGAGGTGTGCAACGTTAGCGGGGCTCCAATGTGACGGGGGTTACGAAGCCATCGGGCTTAACGGTCAGAACCGCACACTTCACCTGACGCAAAATACCTTCCGCTATATTGCCGATAAAGAATCCTGGTATGCCCGTGCGGCAGATGGTTCCCATGACAATCAGGTCGATTCCAACCGTGTCCGTCAATTGGGGAAGCATGAATTCTGGATCACCGCATAACAAGTGAATCTGATGATTGATGTCTTTCAAATCGTACCGTTCAAGAAAACGATCAAGCGGCTCTTGGTGGGCCAATTTGTGCTTGTTGAATATTTCATCTCTCATTTCCTGAGTGGTTTCTGAGTGCAGGGAATCGGCATCAACACCTGTAATATCCCACGCATGTGCAATATGCAGCTCGCAGCTATTCGTTCGCGCCAAAGAGGTTGCGAGGTCCATAATTTTTGTGTTCAGTTCATCCTCGTGAAAATCATCCGAATTGGGGCCAATTGCGGCCAGAATCCGTACGCAGTTCTTATGAAGACCTTGTTTCGTCACCCAAACAGAGCAAGGGCATTTTCGCATAAGGCGCAAAGAGGTTCCGCCAAAGAATAGGCTTCTGTATCCATCTTCTTCTTCTGCAGGAATCATGACGAGGTCGTGGTTTTCACGCAGGACTTGTCGAATGATTTCCAGGGATGGTGTTCCTGTCAAAACGACAGAACGGACTGTGATGCCGTCTTGCTGCATGGATTCGATCAAACGGTGAAGATGTTTTTCTTTTTCGATAATGAAGTTTGGTGGCAAGGTCAAATCTTTGACGACTTCAACAACCGTCAAGCATGCCTTGTTCCGTTTTGCCAGGGAAACGGCCTGAGCCAAGGTGTCATCGTCACCAACGACATCGTTGAAAACCACGAGAATATTTTTGAACCGTTTCATCTTTGCCACCTCGTCAACCTGTTGCTATCAAGGACATCACGAGCATCGAAACGCTACATTGTAACATAAATATGGCCTGTTCTATATGATCAAGTGCACTGATCACCGTTCAAGTCAGGGAAAGGGGCTTTGAGGACACATTTTCTTATGTCAGAAGGAAATTAAAGGTAAAGCCACCAATGACGGCCATGCTGAAGATAACCAGTAGAAAGGCTAACAATAACGGCCAATGAAAGAGCTTCTTTAAAAGGATAACCTCAGGCAAACTCGCCCCGCCGCTGCCAATAACTAAGGCAATAATGGCCCCCAGACTAACCCCTTTTGCAATGAAAGATGCGACAAGGGGCAGGAGGGCTGTGACTCTTATGTATAAAGGGATGCCAATTATCGCTGCTGTTGGAATGGCTGCGGGGTTATCGGGACCGGCTACGCTTGAGAAAAAATCAGCAGGTACAAAACCATGGACAAGTGCCCCGACCATCATGGCAATTAACATATAAGGGAACATCTGGCGAAAGAGTGACCAGCATTCGTCCCATGCTTTTCGCCATTGGGAGGGCTCAACTTGTGGGGCGTCCCCACAGCTTGAGCCGCAACATGTCTTTTTCTCAACGAGCATATCTTCTTTGATATATCTCTCAAAACCGAGGGTTTGCAGAAGGATTCCAGCGAGAAGGGAAATGCTTAAGGCTAGGGCACCGTAAGCGAGGGTGACGTTTAATCCTAACACGGGAATGAACAGCGCAATGATGATTGGATTGAGAAGAGGGGAGGTGAACAGGAACGTCATGGTTGGACCAAACCCCGCCCGCGCTTTTAAAAGTCCAACCAGCATAGGGATGGTTGAACAGCTGCAAAAAGGGGTGATTGCGCCCAAAGCTGCTGCGGTGAAATATCCGCGTCCGCCTTGGGTGCCCAAGATACGTTGTATTTTCTCAGCCGATAGTTTCTGGTTAAGCATGGCGACCAGATAGCTAATGATCAGGAATAAAAAAGTAAGCTCAAGAAAAAGCTTAAGGAACATTTTTGAACTTTCTTCAAGCATTTCAGCAGCTTGAGGGGACGAAATGAAAGTCATTATTTGATCTATATTCATAACATAAGCCTTAAACAATTCCACAAACATTGAAATATAAAGTTCAAAAAAAAGAACGCTAAAGGGTGCAGCATTCCGCTTCTAAAAAGTCCATGACGTCTCGTAAGGCATCAAGTTCGGCAAAACAATAAAGGGTTCTTCCGTCTCTTTCTTGTTTGACAAGACCAACGGCAATCAAGCGATGAAGGTGATGTGACATATTGGGGGCAGAAACATCGAGGTGTTTTTGCATTTCACCAACAGGCAAACCTTTGTCCCCTGCCTTCACCAGCAACCGAAACACAGACATTCTTGTGGAATGTCCTAATTCACTTAATCTTTTTACGGCGACGTCTTGATCCATAAAGAGAGTTGTAACTCGAATAGTTTTATATTTCAATGTTTGCTTAAATATAAAACTATTTTATTTTAAATCCATATAATCAAAATGGCGTGTATGGAACCACCTTGTGAACCAAAAATGGGCTTTAAAATGTTCAGTTCTGGTAAAAACACGCTTTAGGACACTGATAAAATAAAAGCGTGACCGACAGATATATCGGCCACGCTTTATGTTTATGGGGCGGGAGCGAGAGGCTCCTTGATGATTTGCCTTAGCCTTTGAAGTTGGCGCTGGCGAAATCCCAGTTGATCAGTTCGTTCAAGAACGTGTCCAGAAAGTCTGGGCGACGGTTTTGGTAATCGAGGTAGTAGGCGTGTTCCCAAACGTCACACGTGATGATGGGGATGGCTCCGGACGTCAGGGGGCATTCGGCGTTGGGTGTCTTGGTGATTTCAAGTTTGCCATCGCGTGACACCAACCATGCCCAGCCGCTACCGAACTGAGTCAAGCCAGCGGTTTTGAAGGCTTCTTTAAAGCCGTTTAGAGAGCCGAAAGTGTCTTCGATCGCTTGGGCAAGGGCACCCCTTGGGGCACCGCCGCCGTTGGGGCTTAGGGAGTTCCAAAAGAACGTATGGTTCCACACCTGGGCCGCATTGTTGAACACACCGGCTTTTGAAGCGTCACCAGCGGTGGCTTTCATGATCTCGACAAGGCTTTTGTCAGCCAAATCGGTGTCGGCAATCAAATTGTTGAGATTAACAACATAGGTGTTGTGGTGCTTGCCGTGGTGGAAGTCCAAAGTGTTAGCCGAAATATGGGGAGCCAAAGCATCTTTTGCATAAGGCAGTGCGGGGAGTTCAAAAGCCATGGATAACCTCATTTGTTAAAGGGGATAAGCAACTGACTTGAAAGATGGTGATGATTTTTAGAATTTCAAATGAACTTTGCAGATCCAAGAAAAATGACCTAAACCTTTCGCTGTGCGCTAAAATAATCCTCTCCGTAGCCTTAGAGTTCCAATTATGCCCACACTTGAAGCTGAAGTTTTTGAACTTGCCCGGACTGATCGAGCGCGTTACCTGTGTGCGTTGACCGCCCCTTTATGCAAGCGCCAAGCGCTGTTGGCTTTGTTGGCTTTTGATCAGGAAATTGCCCGCATTCCAGGGGCCGTCAGTGAGCCCATGTTGGGCCACATTCGACTGCAATGGTGGCTTGATGCCTTGGCGGCGGATCAGCTTCCGGCGCATCCCGTAGCCCTTGCCTTGGCACCGCTCAACTTAAATATGGCCGCGTTGGAGGCATTGGTCCAAGCCCGTCTTTTCGAACTGGAACAAACACCCCCCACTTTTGACGATCTCTGCCGTTATGCTGAAGCCACTGGCGGCGCGTATGCGGGTTTGCTGTTGGATCGGTTGAGTGTCGATCACGAAGGGGCGCAAACGGCAGCCCGTGATATTGGAACGGCCCATGTGTTGGCAAAATTTTTATCTGTTAAAACCGCCTTTAGTGAAGAAGAGGTGCGCGCCAGAATTCAAGATTTATTGAACCAAGCGCGTGCCCAAAACCTGCCCAAAGCGGTAAAAAAAGCGGCCTTTCCAGCCTTGGTTTTGGCCCGACTTGTGGACCGCCAATTGCACACGGGTGGGGACGCCAATGGTCACACAGGCGCGGTGTTAAGCGTGTGGTGGGGACAAATAACGGGACGGTACTGAGGGGCTTACCAAACGCTTTCGGGTTTGGGGGCCGCAAAAGTATCAACCGTGCCGTTGGCTTTTAGAACCATCAGTTCAAGTTGGGACAGTTGCGGGAAAATAGGTCCGGCATGACTGCGGTATAGCTTGATTAGACCGCGCCGGGTGTCGGGGAAGCTGCCGCCTTCGTCGTCGTATTTGCGAATTTCCAAGGTCGTGGTGGTGTCTGTACCCGCTTCCCGATTGCGCCAGATATAGGTTGGATTGTCCATGCGTGGTTTCGCCAAGGGCGCGACGGCGCGTTGGACAATCTCGCTCGGTTGGCCGTAACGGTTAATGTAATAGTCAATGACCCGGGCAAACGAGATGCTTTTGAACAAGGCATGAAAGTTGGTGGCGCGTCCTGCGTCATAGCGCGACACGGTACTGGTGCCTTGGTACATAATGGTGTCGACCAGGAAGTCTTCTTCCAATTCAAATGGCCAGCTGACTTTATCGACGCAAAACATGGTTTCAGGCCCGCCTTTGACAAGACACGGTTTGTGGATGGTGTCTTCTTTCATCAACGTTAGACGATTTTCATCAATTTCTTGCCCAACAACGGTGCCAGAACCAAGCGCCAATTCGACCCCTTCAAGCGTGGTGCCCGTGGCTTCAATGGTGCTCAGCAATTGGATTTCGTTGGGAATGGTCGCCCCTTCAACCGCTTTTACATCCCAGCCATTGGGTGCTTTTGAGCCATCTGTGGTATCCAACAATCCTGCCAGAACATCTGTGGTGCCATCGGCAGCAGGCGCGGCAAAGGGGTCCGCAGCAGCAGTAGGAGCAGGATCAGGAGCAGGATCAGCAAAGGGGTCCGCAGCAGCAGGGGCCGCAAAGGGGTCCGCAGCAACAGTAGGAGCAGGGGCGGGATCAGCAAAGGGGTCCGCAGCAGCAGGGGCGGGATCACCAAATGGATCCGCAGCGGGGGGGGCTGCGCGAGAGGGCGGGCTTTTGGCCTTTAACACAGCAACATCTTGCGGTTGGTCCATAGCAAAGGGGTCGGGTGTTGGGGCCGCATCGGCACCAAGGGGGGCAAAGGGGTCGTTTTGCGCCGTGCTTTCTGGCGTGCTTATGGCTGCGGTCGCGGGGTCTTCATAGGTACCATCTAACATAGCCAAAATATCTGGATCAACACCGCCGCCAAAGGGCTGGCCGTTGGTAAGCGGCGCAGCTGTCGAGGGAGATTCTGACGTTTCCTGGGTGGCTGAATTTGTGGATTTAAAATCCCCAAATGGATCTGCGCCGCTGGCACTGGCAGATTGTTCAGCAGAGGAGCCGGGTGGTTTTTTAGCAGCTCGAGCCTTGGCAATGCGTTCGTTGCGACGTTTCGCATCGGCTTCAGACGGTTTCAGGACGGGAGACGTGACTTGCAGGGCGGGGCCAAGTTCGGCTTCAAGAGCTTGGAGCTGTGCATTGAGTTCGTTCGGCGTGAGGATATCTGTGGCTGGATCGTCTTGTTTGCGCTCTTTGCGCATGATTCCGGTGGTGTTCGCGGGCTTGAAGAAGTCCATGAAAGTGCTGAAAAATTTTCTGGTTGCAGTGGTTTTTTTCGTATCGAGCCGCTTAACTTCATTAAACGTTTGAGTCTGAGCATTTTCCTGAGTTGGCTTTGGCTTTGGCTTTTGTACGGTTTCCTGCACGGCAACGTCAGGTTCTTGAGCCACGGCGACATCTGGAACCGCATCAGGTTCTTGGGGAGGCGTCACATCAAGCTCTTGCACCACAGGTGTTTCTGGGGCTTGGGTCGTTTCGACGACGGTTGGTTCGGTCATTGGCTCAGGGTTTGCCGTATCGGAATCGGTGTTCGCATCTCGTATCGATTGTTGAGGGTCGGTGGCCGTGTCGTTGCGTTTGGAAATCAGAAAATGGGCGATATCAAAAAAACCACGATCAATGGCTAAGTCCACGGGCTGCATTCCATTAAAGTCTCGGGCATCAATGCTGGCACCGGAGGCTACAGCTTTGCGGACATCGTCTAAGTTATTGTTTTCCACAGCCAAAAATAACGCTTCATCTTCGGCCTTGGTCAATTGGGCGAACGCTTGGGAGGTCGGTACAAAATTAAGGATTGTGACGACGGGCAGTGCGGAATAAATCAATCCCGCGCACAGGGCTATAGCCGTCCGCTTTCGGGCGAGCGGATGCTTGTTCAAAAGACAGAGTGGGTGTTTTTTTGAAAACATTCGTCTAAAAAAATGGCCCTTTGTTTCGGTGCAATCGCACGTCCTCACGAAGAATATAGTAACAATATATCACGACTTTGTTAAAATAGGCATCAAAATGGAGCGATACAAGACGCTGACGATACACAGTATCGGATAATTTTGAGGAAATGATGACTGAATAACCGCCGTTTTATTTCGCTTGATCCATCCACGTCGCCAAGTCATTGAGCGCTCGGGCGCAGACGGCTGCTTTGCGGGCTCTTTTGCGGTCACCTCGTTTTAGGCGTTTGCCGCGCAATTCGGGCGGGCGGTCATCAATATCAGCAGTCGGAAATAGACCCAAATTGATATTCATTGGTTGGAAGGTTTCCGTTTCCGCATTGCCCGTAACGTGGCCAAGCAGGGCTCCGCTGGCGGTCGTCGCGGGGGGCGGTGTGGTGTCGAGGCCCAATCGGTGTCGTCCGGTAAAATACCCCGCCAACAAGCCCATAGCTGTGCTTTCCACGTAACCTTCACAGCCCGTAATTTGTCCGGCAAAGCGGATGTACGGGTGCGATTTTAGACGTAGGTTTTGATCTAAAAGCTCAGGGCTTTTGATGAACGTGTTGCGATGCATACCGCCAAGCCTTGCAAACTCGGCCTTTTCAAGACCGGGAATGGTGCGAAAAATGCGTTTTTGTTCGCCGTACGTCAGCTTGGTCTGAAAGCCAACCATGTTCCAAATAGAGCCAAGTTTGTTGTCTTGGCGCAATTGAACAATGGCGTAGCTGCGTTTTTCAGGCGCATGGGGGTTGGTCAGGCCGACGGGCTTCATTGGGCCAAAGGTTAAGGTTTGGCGGCCTCGTTCGGCCATCACTTCGATGGGCAAACAGCCTTCAAAGTATGGGGTGTCGCTTTCCCAATCTTTGTTGGTGATTTTTTCACCCGTCAGCAGGCCATCAATGAAGTCATTGTATTGCTGTTCGTTCATCGGGCAATTGATGTAATCCTTGCCGTCGCCTTTGTCATAACGCGATTGATACCAAGCTTTATCAAAATCAATGCTGTCGAGATAGACAATCGGCGCGATGGCATCGAAAAATGCCATCTGATGGGTGCCGGTCAAGGTGCGGATGGACTCAGACAACGCATCACTGGTAAGTGGCCCGGTGGCGATGATGGTGTCGGCTTCATCAAAGCTTGAGAGGTCGGTGATTTCACCACGTTGCACGGTGATCAAGGGATGTTCCATTAAGGCCTTTTCGACTGTGGCGGAAAAACCTTCACGGTCAACGGCCAACGCGCCCCCCGCCGGAACCCGGTTGGCATCGGCGGCGCGCATGATAAGGGAGCCTAATCGGCGCATTTCTTCATGCAACACGCCCACCGCACTGCCCGTATGATCGTCGGCCCGAAACGAATTGGAACACACCAGTTCCGCCAAGCCACCCGTTTGGTGGGCGGGCGAAGATTTGTCGGGGCGCATTTCGTGCAGCACCACGCAAAGGCCCATCGAAGCCAATTGCCAAGCAGCTTCGGACCCGGCAAGGCCGCCGCCAATGATGTGAATGGGGGGCTGGTCGGTTGGTGAAATTGTTTCCATGACGCAGTCATAATCGTCTTCGTGCGTTGAGGCAACCTTGACGGCAACGGCCTAGGGCGTTAACTCTGTGCGCATTGCAATTGAGGAGGTTTACCCGTGGATCCGCAACTTAAATTCGACATCCTTTTCGCCATGGCTTTGGCCTATGGTGGGTTCATGCTTTTGCGCTTTTGGCCGCGCCTTCAGGCCAAGCTGTTGAAGGTTCCGTTTATCGCCCCCTCGGCCTTGAAAGCCCGCTTAGATGATGGCGAAGACATCTTGATCATTGACGTCCGCATGCCCCACGAATTTAACGGGGTTCTAGGTCACATTGAAGGGGCTTTGAACTTGCAATCTTCACAGTTGGCCGAAAAACTGGCAACGCTTAACGATGAGTTGGAACCGTACAAACGAGAACGCATTGTCGTCACGTGCCAAAGCAACAATCGATCCCCAAAAGCCGCGCGAATTTTACATCAACATGGCTTTTCAAAAATTTCTATTTTGGATGGTGGTATGAGCAAATGGTCTCGGCTTAAGCCAAACGATTAGAATTCTTTAATCTAGGATGGAACGCATAAGGTTGCTGAGGTCAGGAATAGAGACGGGCTTATTCAAAACCACGGGCGGCAACCCAATACTTATTGTGTCTACCGAAGGGGCCATGTCCCCCGTCAGTAAAATGGCAGGCAGGCTTTCGCCATAACGCTGGCGCATTTCTGTGATGACCCCCAGACCATCGAGTCGGCTATTTAAGCGATAGTCCGCGACGATCAGGCTGGGGTCAGGGTCAAACGCATCAAGCGCCTTCAAGCAGGCGTCACAGTCTCCGCACGCCAAAGCCAAGGTGTTGAAACCTAAACAATCTAGGGCGACCTTTAAGCCGTCCCTCACGCTATCGTTATCTTCTACAATCAGGATGGACTGGCCATTAAAGCGTTCTATGGAGGGATTGGGCTTCTGTTCGGTTACAGCGGGGGCAACCTCAAGGCAGGGAAATCTAAGTATGAAACAGGTGCCTTTGCCAAGCTCACTTGTGACGCTGAGGGTGCAGCCCAGAAGATCACAGAGACGTTTGACGATGGATAAGCCAAGGCCGAGACCCAGTTTATGGTCACGGGCTTTGTTGCCAACCTGATAAAACTCATTGAAAATTTTTCCAACTTGATCCTCGGCAATGCCGATACCCGTATCCCAAACCTCTATCGACACCCAGTCGCCATGGCGTCGGCATCCAAGAAGGGTTTTTCCATGTTCCGTATAGCGAATGGCATTTGCCAACAGGTTGCGCAGGATTGTGCTCAGTAAGTGGATGTCCGTTGCGATGCCCATTGAAGAGCTGACGTAGTGAAATTCCAAGCCTTTATCGATCGCCAAATCAGAGAATTCTGGAACCAACTTGTCTAGGACATTGGAGAGCCGGATGGGCTCAATGACGGGTTTGATTTCGCCAGCCTCAAGTTTGGAAATGTCCAGCAAAGCGTCAAGCAAGCCCCCAAATGAGCCGAGGGAGTGTTCCAGTCTTTCTATGATTTTTTCGCGTTTTGATGGGGTCTCGTTCACCTTCAGGGCATGAAGAAAGAGATTTGCCGCTTGCAAAGGTTGGCGCAGGTCATGACTGGCAGCCGCTAAAAATTGAGTTTTGGCGGTGTTGGCCAGCTCAGCTTGTTCCTTAGCTTCGATGAGTTGGGCTTCAGCTTGTTTGCGTTTGGTTATGTCTCTGGCAATACCTTCAACCGCAATGACGTTTCCGGCTTCATCAAATACGGGTGATTTTGAAATCTCTAAGGTTTTGATAACGCCATTTTTGTGAAGAATCTCTTCCTCATAGGGCGGGTGCTGCTCGCCTTTAATGCTCAAGGCCGAAATGCGTTTGGCTTCTTGATTGATGGGGCTGTTTGTTAAATAGGTGTCGTAGTGATTTGAAAACTCTTCCTGTTCGTAACCGAGGACAGAGAGTATGGACGGGCTAAGATACTGAAACACGCCCTTGGTATCGTGAGAATAAATAAAATATTCGTCAGATGTGTGCTCCAAAAGGCGGCGGTAGCGTCGTTCGCTGGCCTCATTTTCTGCACTGATTCTTTGCGCATTTGTTTTGGAACGATGCAGTGTGAATAAAATGATTGCGAAAATGGCAAACAGAACCATCACATACGGAAGGTATTTTTTATAATCAAACTGCTGTTGATACTGAACGTTAATCCAGCGTTTCTCAATTTCCAGTTTTTTGTTGGCATCGAAATTGGCAATGATTTTGTTGGAAATGGAAACAAGTTCGGGATAATCATCACGGATCATAAGGCGCAGCTCAAACATCAATCCTGTGTTGCCGGAAATTTTTAAATTGGTGAAACCAAATTCGTTGATCGCATAGGCAAGCGTTGGCATGATATCAACATAGGCGTAAACCTCGCCTTGAGAGACCAATTGCAAGCCTTCTCTGGCGTTTTTCACCGGGACATAGGTGATGTCTGGATAGGCGTCCAGCATCATTTTATGGGCCGTGAAGTTTTTGCCGACGGCGATTTTTTTGGTGCTGAGGACGCTTGCGTCTTGAATGAAGTTTTCTTCTTTTGACGTGGCGATTGAGATCGGGAACTTGGCGTAAGGTTCGGTAAACTTTGCGAATTTTTTGCGCGCTTCCGTGACACCTGAACTGTACATTAGGTCTTGCTGTTTATCTTTTAAGCTTTGCAGTTGCTTGGTAAAATCGGTGAACTTTGTGATTTCAGATTTTAGACCAGCTATTTTTCGAATTTCATTCCAATAATCGTAGCCAATGCCCGTTGCCTGGTCTGTCGTATCGTCAACAAAAGCAAACGGTGGCCAATTGGTTGTTGTTGCTGTTCTGACGACGGTGTTGCTGATAAACCTTTTTTCATTGGCCGTGAAATGGACGATTCCATCTCGTCCGCTGTTGACTTGATCCCACATAAAATTGTCCAAAGTTTGTTCGGACAATTCGACATTCATAAGTTGATAGGACTCTTCAATCCTTTTGAGCTTAAGGAGGTTGATTTCGCCCAATGGCGTATCTGCTTTGTAAGCTAATTTTTTGAGGGCCTTTCCTTCAAAAATCAAACTTTCCAAAGATTTGTTTTGGCCATTGTACTTTTCTTTAATGAGCTGAGCTGTTTCTTCTATGTGCTCAAAGGCATAGGCCCATCCATCAAGGGAGGCCTGAACAAAAGCTTGGGCACGATCAGTATGGTTGTTTAGCTCGTGTTGAGAAGTAAACAGAATGTCATCATAAAACGTGAGGCCATAGTTTTTGGAATGCAAAATGTGATACCCAACGCCCTGTTCCGTCATGCGGAACGGTTCATTGCTGATGTAAGCCGCCATGGCGTCTGTTTTTTTGTTAATGAGGTCCGTGAGGTCATAGCTGTTGTTTTGGTGCTGGACATCGGCCAAAGAAAGATCGTTCATGTACAAAAGTGACATGATTGAAGCTGAAGCTGCGACATCGTCTTCAACCATGACCTTGCGGCCTTTAAGGTCGCGGGGGGATTGGATGCCAGTGTCATCGCGGGTCAGTAAAATTGAAGGTGAGTCTTGAAAAATAGCTGACAAGACAACGATTGGCGCCCCCTTATGATAATCAACCAATAAGGAAGACCGCCCTACGCCATATTGTGCGGTGCCCGATACAACGGTGTCAACGGGGGAGGGGCCATCTTTGGTAAAAGGCAAAATTGTGACATCTAGCCGCGCATTCTCATAAAAGCCTTTTTCTTTGGCGATGTAATAACCTGCAAATTGAAATTGATCCAACCATTGCAGTTGGACCGATACCTTTTCAGAAGGGGCAGCAAGGCTTGTAGACGGTACAAGCCACAGCAAACAGGCCGCAAACAACGTCAGATATTTGGTTAGGTTGAGCACGATCCGCATTCCAGAGCTTCAGACGTTGCGAGCCTTTGTAAGAGCCCTAAAATTCCAAGATCAGTTTCAGCCGCCACAGCCTCGCCTCATCCCGTCCTTTAACTATATGAATTAAATGGTCTAAACGACGCATCTAGCTTATCAGGATGTTTGCGAATTAGTATTGTCCATATTGATTATATTGATGTTTTTAGGAGGGGGCGGGGCGCTTTTTGCGATTTTGTCAGGTTACTGTCAGCTATTCATACTATTATTAAAGAACACTGTATCTGATGATTCAAAGCACAGCAAAATGCGAACTCAATCGCAAATAAAACTGAGGGTGGGGCAAAGCCAAATTGACATGATCAAAGATTTTAATTCCACAAGATCACCTGGCCTTCAGGCGGCTCTCTTTTCGCTTAAGGCGTTTTTGATGGTGACCCTGCTGGCGGTCGTATGGGAGTTTGCTGTTGAGGACAATTTTTTTGCTGTTTTGAGCCAAAAATCCACGTCCGAATCTGTTGATGAGCACCTAAATTACGTGATCACTGTTGCGGTCTTCGCCTTTATTGCGCTGATTGCCCCTACTTTTACCCTGTGCAAATACATTTGTGATCGCGATGTCGCCGAGGATCAGGCGCGCCATTTGGCAACCCATGACAGCTTGACCAACTTGCCCAATCGCAATCTTCTTTATGACAGGTTAGATCAAGCCATCGCCCATGCGCATCGCCATCAAGATATGCTGGCGGTGATGTTCGTTGATTTAGATGGGTTTAAGGCCATCAACGATAAGTTAGGCCATACTGCCGGAGATTTCGTGTTGGCAAATACGGCCGCACGTCTGACGAAAACCTTGCGCGAAACGGACACCATCGCCCGTTTCGGGGGGGATGAGTTTGTCGTTATCATTGGGGATGTCGTTAACATCAGCCAACTGCAAATACTGATTCAGAAAATCAAAATGGAAATCAGCGTGCCCACAGAGTTCGAAGGTCATCCTATTAGCGTGGGTGCCTCTATCGGATATGCGCTGTACCCAGAACACACGACCGAGACCGAGGAGCTAATTCGTAAGGCCGATAAAGCGATGTATAAAGACAAAACAGCCCCGGCCTCGCCATTAGTCACGGCTGTCTAAACCTAGCTTCATTTAGCCCTTTTTGCCTTCAGGCATGGCCCAAGGTAATGCCCGGTATAGCTTTTCTTGTTCTTAGCCACGGTTTCTGGCGTGCCCGTGGCGACAATTTCGCCGCCTTTAGATCCGCCTTCGGGGCCGATATCTATGATCCAATCGGCGGTTTTAATGACCTCTAGGTTATGCTCAATAACAATCATGGTGTTGCCTTGATCAACCAGAGTATGAAGCACTTCCAGCAGTTTGTTGACGTCATCAAAGTGCAGTCCGGTGGTGGGCTCGTCCAAGATGTACAAGGTTTTTCCGGTGGCGCGGCGCGACAGTTCTTTGGCCAGCTTGACACGTTGTGCTTCGCCGCCCGACAGCGTAGTGGCTTGTTGGCCTAGGTGAATATAGCTGAGGCCCACTTGGTTCAGGGTTGCCATTTTATCGCGGATGGTGGGGACCGCCTTGAAGAACTGAAAGGCCTCTTCAACGGTCATGTCCAGCACGTCAGCGATGGATTTGTCCCTAAATTTGACGTCCAAGGTTTCGCGGTTATAGCGTTTGCCTTTGCACACATCACATTCGACATAAACATCGGGCAGAAAGTGCATTTCGATTTTAATCAAACCATCGCCGCTGCACGCTTCACACCGCCCACCCTTGACGTTGAAACTGAATCGTCCGGGTTTATAGCCACGGCGCAAAGATTCGGGAAGGCCGGCAAACCATTCACGGATGGGGGTGAAGGCCCCGGTATAGGTTGCCGGGTTTGAACGCGGTGTGCGGCCAATGGGTGACTGGTCGATATCGACGATTTTGTCGATCAGCTGGATGCCTTCGATGGTGTCGTGCGGTCCGGCGTGCAGCCTTGCATTGTGCATTCGCCGGGCCAAGGCTTTGTACAAAGTTTCAATCACCAACGACGATTTTCCGCCGCCCGAAACCCCGGTGACGCACGTAAAGGTGCCCAACGGAAAGTTCACAGTGACATTTTGCAAATTATTGGCTTTGGCCCCTACGACCCGAATTTTCTGGCCTTTGTGGCCCTTGCGTCGGGATTTGGGTAAGGGGACGCATTTGACGCCGTTTAAGTACTTTCCGGTGAGGCTGTTGGGATTGTCCATCACCTCTTGGGGGGTGCCACGCGCGATGATCTCGCCGCCGTGGATGCCCGCGCCGGGGCCAATGTCGATCAAGTAGTCGGCGGCGCGGATCGCGTCTTCGTCGTGTTCAACGACAATCACGGTGTTGCCCAAATCGCGCAGCCGTTCAAGCGTGATCAGCAAGCGGTCATTGTCGCGTTGATGCAGACCAATGGACGGCTCGTCCAAAACATACAGCACCCCGGTCAAGCCAGAGCCAATTTGCGAGGCCAGGCGAATGCGTTGGCTTTCGCCGCCGGAAAGCGTGCCCGAAGCCCGAGACAAGGTTAGGTATTCCAGGCCAACGTTGACCAAAAAACCGAGCCGATCATTGATTTCGCGCAAAATGCGCCGGGCAATTTCTTGTTGTTGTTTGGTCATCGTGGCTTCGGCGCCCAAAAACCATTTGGCGGCCTCGGAAATTGACATGGCCGTGACTTCGGACGCATTTAGCCCTGCAATCTTCACCGCCAAGGCCTCAGGTTTCAAACGATGCCCACCACACGCTTCGCATTTGGTGACGGTTTGGTATTTTCCTAATTCATCGCGTACCCAGTTGGAATCGGTATCCAACCAGCGCCGCTCCATGTTGGGCACGACACCTTCAAACGGTTTTGTGACCTGATAGCTTTTGCGGCCATCGTCATAGCTCATGAGGATGTCTTTATCACCGCTGCCATACAGCAACATTTGGCGCATGTCGTCGGGTAAGTCGGCAAACGGGGTGCGGACATTAAAACCGAAATGAAGACCCAAACTTTCCAAGGTTTGATTGTAGTAGGGCGAACTGGACCCAGCCCACGGAGCAATGGCCCCTTGGGCCAAGGTCAGGCGGTCATCGGGGATCACCAGTTCGGGGTCAAAGTACATTTCTGTGCCAAGCCCATCACAGGCCGGGCAGGCGCCAAACGGGTTGTTGAACGAAAACAACCGTGGCTCAATTTCATCAATGGTAAAGCCAGACACGGGGCAGGCAAATTTGGCTGAAAAAATAGTGATCTCACCGGTATCGGCGTTTTCGGTAAAGACCAAACCGTCGGCCAACGAAAGGGCTGTTTCGAAACTGTCGGCCAAACGTGGCTCTAGGCCCTCTTTGATGCGGATGCGATCAACCACCACTTCAATGTTGTGTTTGATCTTTTTGTTGAGGCTTGGTACGTCGCCAATTTCATACATCTCGCCGTCAATTTTGACCCGTTGAAAACCTTTTCTGGCCAATTCTTGGAGTTCTTTTTTGTATTCGCCTTTGCGTCCGCGCACGATGGGGGCCAATAACAACAAGCGGGTGCCGTCCTTTATGGTCATCACGCGATCTACCATTTGGCTGACCGTTTGGCTTTCAATGGGCAGGCCCGTGGCGGGCGAATGTGGTACGCCGACCCGCGCCCACAACAGGCGAATGTAATCGTAAATTTCCGTCACCGTACCAACCGTTGAACGCGGGTTGCGGCTGGTGGTTTTTTGTTCGATGGAAATGGCCGGGCTTAGACCTTCGATGGAATCCACATCGGGCTTGCTCATCAATTCCAAAAATTGGCGGGCATAAGCCGAGAGGCTTTCGACATAACGGCGCTGGCCTTCGGCATAAATGGTGTCAAAAGCCAAAGACGATTTACCAGACCCAGACAACCCCGTGATCACCACCAATTTGTCACGGGGAATTTCGACGTCTATGTTTTTTAAATTGTGCTCACGAGCACCTGAAACATGAATTACGTTTTTCATATGATTTGGCTTGCCTTAAAGTCGAGGACCCTGCGAATTCCCTGATGTAGCCTTATGTGGGCCGCACGTAAAGGGGTAGGGGATATGTTAGGTAAGTTTTAAGGCGAGATGAGCTATTCTTGCAATTAGAACTAGATTTAAATGTATTTTATGGTGAGAATACCTTTCCGAATCCTTTTGGATGCGGTTTTGGGGGTTGTTAAGTGAATGTCTGATTATAATTTGTCACGACTTAATTTTTTGATTGTCGATGACAACAAACATATGCGGGCCTTGGTCAAAAGTATTCTCCACGCCTTGGGTGTTAAGAATGTTCTTGAAGCGGGCGATGGTGCGGATGCCTTTAAGGAACTGCGCCACTTTCCAGCCGATGTGATCATTTGTGACTGGAATATGTCACCGTTGGACGGCATGGACTTTGTGCGGATGGTGCGCACAGGGTCGGACAGTCCAAACCCTTTCGTGCCGATGATTATGCTGACGGGCTATACCGAAATGAACCGAGTCATGGAAGCGCGTGACAGCGGCGTTCACGAGTTTTTAGCCAAGCCCGTCTCGGCCAAAAAGCTTTATTCTCGGATTCGCTCCATTATTGAACACCCGCGCTCGTTTGTCCGTGCGGGTCTATATTTCGGCCCAGACCGGCGGCGAAAATTGAATCCGAACTACAACGGATCGGAACGCCGTTTGGGGGGGGACAAAACAGTCAACACGCCTGGTGCACCTGGTGCGGCTGCAGTAGATGCCGCACCCGCCGCCGCTCCAGCCGCCGCTCCAGCCGCCGCTGCGGAAGAAGAGGGCGCTATGTCGCAAGACGATATCAACGCCTTGCTGGATATGTAACCGGGTGATCAACGAGGGTTTTTCCCTTTTGCTTGCTCACAAAAAAGACTATCGTTGCCGGATCAAGGTGACGACCATAATAAATGGGATCTTCTAAAACGACCCCACATTGACAGGAAAGTTAGATGGCTAACAACAACGATCCAGCGGCGGTTCCCGAATTTGTAAAGCCCCCGCAAACCTTGCAAAGCAAAATCACCAAGGGTGGTCCTGGTGCGGTCGATATGGCGGCTTTGGCGAAGGCAGAGGCGGTCATTGATAACTTAGCCGACGATTATTTGTCGTGGGTCAAAGAAGACTTCATTCGCCTTGATAAAGCCTATGAGCAACTCAAGGCGGGTGCTCCTGACGATAAAGCCAATATTGATGCCATGTTCAGTGTGGTGCATGATATGAAGGGCCAAGGCGGAAGCTTTGGCTATGGCCTGATGACGCAAATCAGTGATCTGTTGGCCGGTATCTTAGAAAATGCCGACGCCATCGGTCCCCGTGAACTGAAAGCGATGCCAGTCTATATGAATGCCATGCGCGTGGTCATCTCTCATAAACTCAAAGGGGACGGTGGCAACGAAGGCCGCCAATTGCTGATGGGCCTGACCCTGATGCGCGACAAGGGGTAATTTTTTAAACTCAGCCCTAAGTTTTTTTTAAGCCTCGCTTAAGTGCGGGGCTTTTTCGTTTGTGGCGCTATTGCATATTGATTCTTACCAGCTTTCTTGGCCTCGTACATAGCCATATCGGCGATCTTGATCATACTATCTTCATCTTGCGCATGGTCTGGAAAAAGGGCAATGCCGATGCTGGCCCCGATCTGGATGTCGTGTCCATTGATAGTGAAGGGGGTCATCGCAGACTTGATCAGGTTTTGTGCAACCTTAATCGGGCCGTCGTCATTTTTGACTTCGGTTTGGATGACAAGAAATTCATCACCACCGATCCGCGCCACCAAATCGGTATCTCTCAAACAGAGAGAAAACCGTTCGCCAACTTGTTTGAGCAAGTCATCACCAGCATCGTGACCAAGGGTGTCGTTGACCGCCTTGAAATCATCTAAATCGATGAACATGACGGCAATTTTCCAGGCGTGGCGATCAGCCATGGCAAAGCTGTCGCGCATTTTTTCTTTGGCCAAATACTTGGTGGGGAGGCCGGTCAGGGCATCGTGATTCGCCAAGTGGCGGATTTGTTCTTCTGCCTTCTTACGTTCTGTGATGTCGAAAAAGGTTAACATGCGCTCGCCATGGTCCAGGGCTGTGCATTGATATTCAAAGGTCTTGCCGTCAGTCCGTTCGATTTCGATGGCACAGAAGGATCCTTCTTTGACGGCGGCAATGCGCCGTTCGATATAAGCATCGAAATCAGCTTCTTCAACGTCGTAGAGGCCATTGAGAAGGTTGAAATGAATGAGATCGGGCAAAGTGGGGCGGCTATTAACCAAATCGTCGGGAATCCCCCACATGACCTGATAGGCCCTATTCATGATCCGTGCCTTGAGGTTGGAATCCATAAACAAAACGCCGTAATTGATGGTTTCTAAGACCGCCGTAAATTCGTTCAGCGCCAAAGCCTGTTTGTTCGTCGATTCTTCCAGGGCATCGGCCATGCCGTTGAAGGATTGATGCAACGTCTTGAGTTCAAAAGGCATCGTATGGGTGGCAGGGGCAACGCGCTGATTGAATTTTCCGGCTGCTAACTGGTGAGCTGCCGCTATGACGGCCAGTACGGGACGCGTCAGGTAGCCGGACAGAAGCCAGCTGAGAAGCGCTGTAACGATAACACCCGCAATAATCACGTTCATGGCATAGCGTTGCACGGCGTCTGCGCGGTCTCGAAGTTCCGACAAAGGTTGGGGAATCATAACGCCCCAATTGGCCCCAGGCACCCACGTAAAGCCTGCGATCATATCGTCTTTTAACGCGGGTGAGTAAAATGTAGATACCCCTGTTTCGCGAAGTAACATGCGCTTTACGGCCGGAACTTTGGCAATGTTTTTCCTTGTCCGATGCCAACTTTTTAAGGGGTGCGCCAGTACATTTCCCTTATGATCGACAATGGCCGCATGGCCCTTTTTGCCAAAGGAAATAGCCTTGCCAAGATTAACGAAGTAATTGGTGGTGATGGAGCCAACGGCCAATTTGTTGTTGATGAGCCAAACCACGTACATTACGGGTTGATCATCTGGACCTGACATGACTTCTGTAAATTTGACGTCGTCAGGCGAGGCTATGGACTTAAATATAGCAAAACGCTTAGGTGGAATATGTTTTGGACACGGTGCGATTTGTTCGTTCAATGCGCTCATGACCGATCCATCTGCAAGTGCGGCAATGCAAATGTGCCTGAAATTCAAGTTTTTAAGAATCTCGTCTGTTCCGGCGAGTTTGGTATGGGCAACCATGTTTAGGGTTAAGGTTTTAAAGGTCGCCTTTACATCGCGGCTATAGCGTTCGAGTGCCGAGCTTAAATTTTGCGCCAACAATAAGTGACGTTCAGAAACATCGGAAATTTCTTTTTCGTAAGCACGAGAATGCGGCCATACTCCCAAAAAGACGACCGGGATGAGAGCCGCCAAGGACAGAGAGATAAAGAGGATAAACCTTAATTTCATAAAATAAAATACTCACTAAGTTTGTAACCTGTTTGTAATTTATAATTAATATAAGGGGAAGGCACACAGAGTACACTATAATAAGTGAAATACGTTTACGCCGACGATACTCGCTCTCTTAATCCTTCCAACCAAGCCAAGTGATTTTCCAGTTGGGTGATGTCATGCTTAAGCCAGTCTGACAGGTGGCCTATGTCATCTGCATGTGAGGCATGGAGGTCGTCGAGGCGGTTGAGTTCGGTTTCCACGCTTTCGATCAACAAATCAATTTGATGGGCTTGTTCGGGTTGACTGAGCATGTGCAAAAAACGCAATTTTAGGGTGGTGATCAGCTTGTTGACTTCACTTCCCTGGGCGCGAATGCGCGAGGTCATGAGGATGTTGAGAGCGCTGCGGCCTTTGTCTGTGAGCACCAAGGTGGCATCGTCTTCCATGCCCACCCCATCGACGGCTTCAATCAAGCCTTCGTATTTCAGAAGTTCGATCGAGGTCCCCATGATATCTAACGAGGGGCCCGTGATGCGGCTGGTGAAGTGGCGGATTTCGGCAGCCAACTGCGCATAGCGCAACGGTTCGTCCGCTTGGGCCAGGGTCCCCAAGGCGCACAGCCGGATGGCTTCTTTTGGCGTCAGTGTGTTGTCGGCAAACATAGCGTTATGGCTCCATGCGCCGTTTTAAACTAAGCCGCAGCCTGAAGTCCTAAGCGTCCCCAAACTTCGACCACCGCTTTGAGCAGTTCGTCCATCAATTCGTCGGTGTGGTGCGGGGTCGGGGTGAAACGAAGACGTTCCTTGCCGCGTTCCACAGTCGGGTAGTTGATGGGCTGGACATAGATGTTGTGCAGGGCCATCAAGTCGTCAGAGGCTTTTTTGCACAGCACCGCATCGCCAACCATTAAAGGCACGATGTGACTGTCGGATTCCATCACCGGAAGACCCGCGTCTCGGAATTTTTGTTTCAATGTGGCGGCGCGTTCTTGGTGTTGGACGCGCAGTTCATTGTGTTCTTTTAAATAATTTACATTGGCGCGCGCCGCCGCCGCGACGGCAGGGGGCATCGAGCTGGAAAAAATAAACCCGGTGCCATAGCTGCGGACAAAATCACACATGGCTTTGCTGCCAGCGATATACCCGCCAATGACGCCATAGGCTTTGGCCAAGGTGCCTTGGATAATGTTGATGCGGTCCATTTGACCTTCGCGTTCGGCAACGCCACCACCGTTTTGACCGTACAGGCCCACCGCGTGCACTTCGTCGATGAACGTCATGGCCCCGTATTGATCGGCCAGATCGCAAATGCCTTTGATCGGACCAATGTCGCCATCCATGGAATAGACGCTTTCAAAAGCGATCAATTTGGGGCGCACCGGATCTATGGATTTCAAGATGTTTTCTAAGTCTTCAAGATCATTGTGGCGAAAGATGTGCTTTTCCGCACGCGAATGGCGGATGCCTTCGATCATGGAATTGTGGTTTTCGCTATCCGACACAATCACACAGCCGGGGATCATAGAGGCCACGGTGGACAAGGTGGTCAAGTTGGCAACCCAGCCCGATTGAAACAACAACGCACTTTCTTTGTCATGAAGAGAGGCAAGGTCTGCTTCTAACAGAATGTGTTCGTGCATGGTGCCTGAAATGTTGCGGGTGCCTCCGGCGCCGACCCCGTATTTTTTCGCGGTGTCGCTCATGGCAGCAATGGCATCTGGGTTTTGCCCCATGCCCATATAGTCATTTGAACACCAAACGGTGATTTCTTTGACGTCGCCGGACTCGGTATGCACACGGGCACGGGGGAACTTCCCGGCTTGGCGTTCGATGTCGGCAAAGACGCGATAACGGCCTTCTGCTTTTAGCTCGGCGATTTTATCGGCAAAAAATTGCTCGTAGTTCATGTCGTCCTCCGCAAAGAAACGCCGATTAAGTCATTGTAATACAACAACTTACCCTCTATTCGACGCCTGCACTGTTATTTCGTTGAGGGTATATTACCCCAATCCATTAATTTCGGGCAACATTCTGCATGTTGACGTGTTTTTTTTGTGGCACGGGGTGCCTATGCTCAATTTAAGCCTCCATATGTCCATCGTCCAGCAACCTTAGATGCATTTCATCAAGGGCATCTTGGGTGCGTGAAAATAGATCGCGGATTTGATCTTCATTAATAATCAAGGGGGGCGAGAAGGCAATTGAATCGCCCATGTTGCGGCCAATCATGTTGTGTGCCAACAGCTGCGAAATGACTTCGCCGCCGACATTGAGCGGTTTGGCAAAGCTTTCTTTGGTGGTTTTGTTTTTCACCAATTCCAAGGCCCCGACCAAGCCAACGCCCCTGGCTTCGCCGACCAAAGGGTGATTGCCAAGGGCCTTGAGACAATCTTGAAACAACCCAGATACGGTCTGCACATGGCCGACGATGTCGCGCTCTTGGTATATTTTGAGGGCTTCCAACGCCACCGCACAGGCCACGGGATGACCGCCATAGGTGAAGCCATGCCCAAAGAGGCCTTGGCGATCACTTTCGTTGGCGATGTCTTGAAAAATTTCTTCTGAGACCATAAGTGCTGAAATGGGGACATAGGCCGAGGACAAGGCTTTGGCTGAGGTGATCATGTCAGGCTTTAGGTCATAGGTCTCACTGCCCCACATGTTGCCGGTGCGGCCAAATCCACAGATGACTTCATCGGCGATCAACAGCACATCGTGCTTTTTCAACACGGCCTGAATTTTTGCGAAATAGGTTTTCGGCGGCACCAAAACACCACCTGCACCCATGACGGGTTCGGCAATAAACGCCGCTACGGTATCGGGACCTTCGGCTTGGATGATCTGTTCCAATTCATCGGCCAAGCGGCTGGCAAAGTCGTCTTCGGTTTCGCCGGGCTTGGCAAAACGATAGTGGTGCGGACATCCGGTGCGCAAGACCCGATCAATCGGCAAATCAAAAGCATTGTGCATGGCTGGCAGACCCGTAAGGCTGGCGGCGGCAATGGTGGTCCCGTGATAGGCTTTGTCGCGGGCGATTATTTTCTTTTTGAGCGGACGGCCCCGGGCATTGTTGACGTACCACACCAATTTCAACGCCGTGTCGACGGCTTCTGATCCTGAATTGGCAAAGAACACTTTGCTTAAGATTGGGCCGTCTTTCGAATGCGGTGCCAACGCCAGCAACCGTTCGCCAAGTTCAGCCGTCACAGCGGGAACTTTTCCGTTGAAGGAATGATAAAAAGGCAGACTTTGCATGGCGTTCGTGGCGGCGTTAACCAAGCGCTCCTCGCTCCACCCCAATGACGTACACCACAACCCGGCCATGGCTTCCAAATATTCGGTGCCGTTTTCATCAAACACCGACACCCCTTCGCCACGGGTGATCACCAATGGTCCACTTTTTAAGTGAGATTTTAAGTTGGTAAAGGGATGGATCAGGCTTTGCATATCGCGCTGAGAGGAGGACTTGGGCAGCTTATCGTTCATGCGTCATGCGTCCAACGTGCGAGAGGATGGTAATGTGATGGTGAAGGTCGAACCATGATCAATTTCGCTTTCGATGTCAAACCGCCCGCCGTGCAGATTAATGAAAGATTTGACCAAATATAACCCCAATCCGCTGCCTTCATGGTCGCGGCAGAAGATATCGCTAACCTGCTCAAACGGCTCTAAGATTTTTTGATGCTTATCCTTTGAAATGCCAATGCCCGTATCAATCACTTGCAGGGTGGCTTCGCGATCTTCATTCAGGAATGCCTTTACATCAATGCGCCCGCCTTCGGGGGTGAACTTAATGGCGTTGGTGAGCACGTTGATGAGAATTTGTTTCAGGCGAATTTCATCACCATTCACGTGGTTTAAGTCTTCGTCGATGTCCATATGCAAGGAAACCTTGGCATGGTTGGCTTGGTCTCGATGCATCTCAACACAAGTTTGGCATAATGCCTTGACGTCAACAGCACTTTCGCGAATATCCATGGAGCCAATTTCAATCCGCGAGACATCTAAAATATCGTTGATAACGTCTAACAGGTGTTGGCCTGATTCATGGATATTGACGGTGTATTCAAGGTATTGATCGCTGCCTAGCGGGCCAAACATCTGTTCTTTGAGGATTTCAGAAAAACCGATAACGGCGTTAAGCGGTGTGCGCAGTTCGTGGCTCATATTGGCCAAAAATTGTGACTTTGCATGGTTGGCAAGCTCAGCCGTTTCCTTGGCTTTGATGAGTTCCACCATGTCTTTTTTGCGTTCGGTGATGTCTTCTTTAATGCCTAAGTAGTGCGTGATGGTGCCATTTTCATCTTTGATCGCTGAGATCGAGGCAAATTCCCAAAACAAGCTGCCATCTTTGCGCTTGTTGTGAAATTCACCGCGCCATTCTTGCCCCGCCGCAATGGTCTGCCAAAGCTCATGGTAATCTTGTTGGCTTCGTTCTCCTGAATTGACCATGCTGGGGTTGTTGCCCAAAGCTTCTTTTGCCGTGTAGCCCGTGGCCTCACAGAATTTCGGATTTACATAAACGATCTGGCCTTTGGTGTCGGTGATGACAACGCTGGCTGGACTTTGTTCAACGGCCTGCGACAATTTGCGCATTTCTTGTTCGGCCCGTTTGTTTTCGGTGATGTCGATGCGCACACAGGCGGTACCACCGTCATTCATAGGGCTGTCACTGGCAAGCATCCAGGTGCCGTTTTGACCTTGAACCGTATAGGCGAGGTTTAAAAGTCCGGGAGCTTCCACGCTATTTGTGTTGGTGGTGCCTGTCTGGATGGCTACGTACGTGCCTGATTTGGTGCAGGCCTCAAAGAAGTCTTGAAAGGCCGTTCCCACATTTAAGGCCGTCCCACAGTTTTTATGCAAACGTTCAAAGGTCTTATTCCAAAACTGTAATTTCCCGTCCTTGTCAAACAAGGCAAAGCCTTCGGATATACTTTCAAGGGCATCAATGAATTGCCGAGAGGAATGTTCGGCTTCAAAGCGGGCCGCACGGAGATTGTATAAGGCCCGGCCTAAACCTGCGAACAGCAGCATGGATAAGGCCAAAAGAACGATGCGAAACTGGTTTGCGGTTTTGATTCGATTGAAGGCAAAGTCGGAATGGGCGATAAAAATTTGTTCAATATAGGTGCGCGTGGGCAGCGTCAAAAATTCATCAAATAAAGCACTGGTATCGGTATAGGCCTTCATGTTGGCTTTGGCATGAAAGACAATCAACGCAATGTTTTTTTTGTCTTGGGCTGATACATCCGGCTTGTTTCTATACGCCTCAAGGTGGACCAAGCCGACTTCAAACCTTTTAAGGTTAGACGGGCTTGGATTGAGGTTTTGTGACAGCAAAGTGGTCAGGACATGATTGAATTCAATGTCTATTTCTTTGTGGCTATGCTTTGTAATGCGGGCCACTTCCGTGGGCAGGAAATTGATGGAGTTGCGTACAATGGCCAGCCGCGACTTGATGGTTTCAATCAAGTCAAGCTTGGTTGTCATCGCTTTGATATAGCGATCAATGTCGTGGTCGACGGTCTGAGATATGGCCCCGTAAATCCCTTCTTCGGGGTCTTGGAGTTTGGCCATTAGTCCCTTTATTTCTCCGACCAAAACGACGATGTTATCATAGTGGTTGAGTTGTAGGGAAGCGGCCTTAAGGGCTTCTTCTTCCAGCAAGGTGTCGAGTTGCTTAAGGTGCAAAATATCATGAGATTCAGCGGTGTGGCGATCTAAATCCATGACTTGGGTTTGGAAAAAATACACCAACACCAGTGCCGCTGTTAGGCCTAAGAGCAGAAATTGAAACGATTTGAAAGGGTGTCTGCTCACGGAGTATACCTTGTGTACGTCCCAGCCAAAGACTTGAGGAAATCAATAATGGGCGCAAGGTCTTGGTTTGGTAGTTCTCGACCCAATTGATACTTCGCCATTGTACGCACGGCCTCTTCCAAGGTTGCGGCACTACCATCATGAAAATAGGGAGCGGTGTGGACCACCATCCGTAGGCTCGGCACTTTAAAAACATGACGATCGCGTTCGCGTCCCGTGACATCATATCGGCCTTGATCTGGGGCTTGCTCATGGCCTCGATCGCCAAAATAATCCCCCATGGTTCCCATCGTTTGATACATATTTCCGCCGACGTTAGCCCCTTGATGACAGGACGTGCAGCCATAGGATTGAAACAATTCATAGCCCTTTTTGGCAGATTCTGAAATGGCCGATAGGTCGCCGTGCAGGTATTTATCAAACGGTGCATCATAGGTCAGCAATGTGCGTTCAAACGTAGCTATGGCATCAACAATGGTGTCGCCTGTAATGCCGTCAGGATAAGATTTTTTAAACGCAGCTTTCAAAGGGGCATCTAAATTCAGTTTTTGCACAACATCTGACCAGTTAGACCCCATTTCAGCCGGATTGTGGACCGGACCTGCGGCTTGTTCTTCCAAAGACGCTGCACGGCCATTCCAAAACTGGGCTAAGCTTAAGGTGCTGTTGAAAACGGTGGGGGTGTTGATCGTCCCTTCGGTGCCGTCAATGCCAATGGGCATTTTGCGACCATCCGCGCCCCCTTTGGTGATGTCATGGCACGTGGCGCAGCTGATGGTATCATTTCCAGATAGCCGCACATCAAAAAAAAGCTGCTCACCCAAACGCACTTTTTCGAGATCAATCGATGCAATTTTTGGTAATGGTAAAAGGGGTTGGTCACGTAAAGCGACATGGTTGGCCATGGCCGATTGCCCCAGTAGAACGATTCCAGAAATCAGCGCCAGTGCAATCAGCTTTGTTTGGCATTGAACATGGGGTCTTAGCGGCAAAAAATAAGGTCTTCGTTTCACGGCTGGTGCTCATCAATTATATAAAAACGCGGTGCGAAAATTACGCAATTTGTATTATACGGCTCCGGTCTGAAAATGATAGGGAAAATCCTATTGCTTTAGACTGATTAAAAGTCGCAAAAGCCCCGCCACAAAGGGCGGGGGGTGCAGCGTATCAGGGAAAGGCTCTATTTCACAGGTGTGTAGCGCCCGGTGTTTTTATCGATCTGGACTTTACGCACTAACGAGTCGTCAACGGTTACGATTTTGGCGGTGATGGTGTTGGCATCTGTTTCGATCACGGTGCCGACTTTTAAACGATCATTACCTTTCCATTCGATGTGCTTTTGCAGATTTGCGCGGACATCATCAACGGTTAAGGGGGCATCCAAAGCTTGCCCGCCGTTTTGACAACCGCCAGAACCATAACCACCATGACCATATCCATAGCCGTTGCCTTGCATCATGCCAGGGCCTTGGCCCTGCATATAACCTCGAGCGCCTGGGCCTTGGGCCAAGCTAACGGTTGCGACCAAGGCACTGAGCCCAATGGCTGTTGCGGTGAGTAGAAGTGTGTTGCGTTTCATGACGAGTCTCCTGCTGAGGTTTAAGTGTTTTGATGCTTCTATTTCACCACGCCTGTGTAACTCGGGTGTGTCACAAAACGGTAAATAGTGTAACGCAAGGTTACCGCTTCGGATGCGGTTACAATTGGTTACCAAGTTCTGCTAACCAATGCGCAAACAAGGCCGTATAATCATAGGTATGGACCGGAATGCACACATTTTAGTGGTTGATGACGATCAAGAAATCCGCACACTTTTGGCGCGGTTTCTGACGGATCATGGTCTGCGGGTGAGCACGGCGGCGAATGGTCACGACATGTTGGCCGCACTAGATGCGGGTGCCATCGATCTGATCGTCTTAGACGTCATGATGCCGGGTCCAGACGGCTTGACCCTAACGCGCAATTTGCGAGCTCATAAATCGATGGTCCCGATCATCATGCTGACCGCTATGGGCGACGAAACGGATCGCATTGTCGGTTTGGAAATGGGCGCCGATGATTACGTCGCCAAACCCTTCAATCCGCGCGAATTGTTGGCCCGCATCAAAGCGGTGTTGCGGCGTTCGGACGAACCCCCAGTGAAAGTGAACGGTGGTGAGGTGACATTTGCAGGCTGGACTTTCGATTTGCACATGCGCACGCTTTTTGACCCTGATGGTAACGCCTGTGTTTTGAGTGGGGGCGAATTTGAACTGTTAGAAGTTTTTGTTACTCATCCGGGCCGCGTGCTGAACCGGGATCAATTGTTGGATATGGCGCGTGGCCGTGATGCCCAACCTTTCGATCGCGCGATTGATGTTCAGGTTAGCCGCCTCCGCAAAAAGATTGAGCCGGATGCCAAGCTGCCCACATTGATCAAAACCGTGCGCGGCGGAGGGTATATGTTCACCGCCAAAGTTGTGCCGGGAGGTTCATCATGAGGCTGGCTCCCGAAACCATCATGGGCCGCACGCTGGCCGTTTTGTTGTTAGGGTTTTTGGTGGTGGGCACCATCATGGCCACTCAGATGTACGTCGAACGTCAAGCCATGTTGTCAAATATTGGCGGTTGGCATGTGGTGACGCGGATTGCTGAAATCACCAAGACCCTTAACGAAACGCCGACGCCCCAACGTCAGGCGGTTTTGCGGGCTTATCAAGGCCCTGTTTTTCGTGTCTCTCATACCATTGAAAGTCAAATTCCGGCGATTCCTCTTGGTTGGCAAGGGCGGTTGGTTAAGGAGGCTCTAAAAAACCAATTGGGCGACATCGCCGATGAAGGTTTTCGCATCGGCCAAACGGCGGGAGATGCGCGTCAAGGCCCGCAATTTGGACTGGGCAGAATGGGGGCTATGCATGGTCATGGGGTTTTTCTTCAGCGTCACCTGATGGTCATTTCGCTCAAACTCAACGATGGTTCGTGGCTAAATTTCTCGACACCTCCGGCGCCCATTAAACCCCTGTGGAATTCGCGGTTCTTTTGGCCAGGTGCCGTGTTGTTGGTGTTGGTGATCGGAATATGTGTTTGGGCCGTGCGCAAAGCCACCCAACCGTTGAGCCTGTTTGCCCAGGCGGCAGAACGTTTGGGGTTGGATTTCAATGCCAAATGTCTAGATGAACACGGACCCGTAGAAGTGCGTCGAGCGGCCAAGGCCTTTAATTTGATGCAGTCGCGTTTGCAGGCCTTCCTCAAAGACCGCACCCACATGTTAGCGGCCATTTCCCATGACCTGCGCACGCCCATCACACGTTTAAAATTACGCGCTGAATTTGTCAAAGACGAAGAGCAACGTTCAAAAATGCTGGATGACTTAGACGAAATGGAAGCAATGATCGCGGCCACGCTGCAATTCGCTCGCGACGATGCGGTCAATGAACCGACCCAGGATTTAGACCTTGCCCAATTGGTGCGGGACATTACGGAGGATATGGACATTGTCTGCCGGGGTCCGCAAAGCTTGCCTTTTGTTGGTCGTCCATTGGGCTTGAAGCGTTTGGTGGGCAATTTGCTGGGCAATGCCCAACGTTTTGGCACGGAAGTCGTGATTGATCTTGCTCATGGCGATGGCGAAGTGGTGGTGACGGTGACTGACGATGGCCCTGGTATTCCCCAAGACATGTTGGAACGGGTGTTCGATCCGTTTGTGCGTGTCGAAGAGTCGCGGTCCAGAGATACAGGCGGTACCGGTTTGGGCTTGGCAGCGGTGAAAATGATTGCTCAAGCCCACGGCGGCACCGTGGAATTGAGCACTCTTGAAAGCGGTGGTTTACAGGCCCGTGTGACGTTGCCGCTTATTTAAGCGCCTTTGCCGCCGTGGCTTTCGGACCAACCAATGGGATCGGCCAAGAAATCTTTAACACCCTGAATAGCTTCGGGCGAGAAGGACTGGCGTTGTTCAGCAACTTCCAACACGTCTTGCCAGGTGGCAAGGTAGTGCATTTTGACGCCTTCTTTTGTCAACGTGTCCAAAGCGCCGGGAAAGACGCCATAGAAAAACACCACCAACACGTCTGACACGGTGGCACCGGCTTTACGCAGTGCATCGACAAATAAGATTTTCGAGCCGCCATCGGTGGTTAAATCTTCGACCAACAACACATGATTGCCTTCGGGCATGTGGCCTTCGATTTGCGCGTTGCGACCAAATCCCTTGGCTTTTTTCCGCACGTATAACATGGATTTATTCAGCGCGTGCGCAATCCACGCCGAATAGGGGATACCAGCGGTTTCGCCCCCGGCAATGGCATCCATGCCCGCAACGTCGGCATCTCTGTGCAATGTTTCGACGGCGAGTTCCATCATGCGGGTGCGCTCAGTTGGAAACGAAATCAATTTGCGGCAATCGATATACACCGGGCTGGCCCATCCTGCGGTGAGGATGTACGGCTCTTCGGGGCGGAAATTAACCGCTTCGATATCAAGAAGGATTGCAGCGGCTTCAAGTCCGGCTGGATTGCGCTCTACGCTCAACGGAGGTCTCCCAAAATAGAGTGAAAATTCAGGTTGTTTATGACGGGCGTTGTGGGGCTTGTAAAGAGTAGCTAGTTGATTTTATGCGGACGGTGCACATAACCATCAATGGTCATCTTTTCAAAATAATCAATGACATCGGGGTGGTCTACAGGTGCCCCTTGGGCATCAGGTTCGATATTTTGTTCCGAGACGTAGGTGCGATCTGCCGTGCCGTCCACCAAGACGTGATACCACGGGCGGACATCGGTACTTTTTAGGTTGCCAGAGGGCCGACGGTCTTGGGCATTCAGTTCGCTGCCGACCCGAAATTCAGGATCAACATCGACAATCACGCCCCGGTAATCAAACAGGGTGTGGTGGATCACTTGTCCAACATGGTATTTCGCTGTATCCGCAGACAAATTCAGCCGCTCCGTTTAAGTAAAATCTATTTTTGATGGTGTAAGCTTCTCGCGATTCTGAATTTTGGTCAACCTTTGCCTTGTCGAAGACACTTTTAGCGACATGTTTTGATTTTAAGAGGACCTGGGTGATATACTTAGTGACAAGACCTTTTAAGGATTGAGATTTTATGATCGCGGACGCAAAAGATCCACGAGTATGGTTGTTGATCGATAATCGTGCGGGTAACAAAAGCCAAGTGCTTGGAGTCGCCCAAGCGTTGGGCCTGCCCTATGAGGTCAAGGACATCGCCTACAATTCAATGGCGGTGTTACACAACACATTGCTGGGGGCTTCATTTAAGATGCTCACCCCCCCCACGCGCAGTCATCTCACCAAACCCTGGCCCGATATCGTGATTGGGGCCGGACGGCGGACCGCTCCGGCGGCTCGACACATCAAAAAACTATCTGGTGGCAAGACCAAGTTGGTGCAAATTATGTATCCAGGGTCGCGTGGGGAAAAAGACTTTTCCCTGATTGCCGTCCCCAGTCACGATGGATTGCCGAAAGCGCCCAATCGTTTTGAGATCACGGGCGCGCCGCATGGCGTGACCGCCGATGCCTTGGCTGCGGCTAAACAGGTGTGGGCGGGTAAGTTTGACCCTCTTCCCAAACCGCATGTGGCATTGATCATCGGGGGCAGCACCAAAAGCCTGACCTTCACACCCGATATGGCAAAACAATTGGGTGAGCAGGCTGCAAGCTTGGCCTCTGAGGCTGGTGGTTCGTTGCTCATCACCACGTCAAGACGCTCTACACCTCAAGCAACCCAAGCCTTGATGGATGCCGTCGGTGACGTGCCCGCCCACGTCTTTAAATGGGGGGATGAGGGGGATAACCCGTATATGGGTTACTTGGCCTTGGCCGATTACGTCATCGTCACCGGCGACAGCGTTTCCATGTGTACGGAAGCCTGTGCCACGTCCAAACCCGTCTACATCTTCACGCCAAAGGGCCTGATTAGCCACAAACATGCCCGTCTGCACATAGACCTTTACGCCAAAGGTTATGCAGAACCCCTTACCCAAGCGACAAGCTTAGACGATTGGAGCCACCCACCGCTAAATGCGGCCCTAGATATCGCAGCAGAAATTAAGCAGAGGTTGGGCCTACCAGCCTAGGATCCAACGGGTGTGGCATTGTTTCGCTGAACCTGTTACAAGGTCTGCAAATCAAGGGGGCCTAGACACATTTTCCGATTGGCGAATGCGTCTAGGCCTTCCTCTTTAAGGTCAAAACGCTAGGGTACGGAAAAATATGTTTGAATTTCACTACAACAAAGTGGTCTCGATGAAGGCTGACGTTTTGTCTGGCCTGACCGTGGCCTTGGCTCTGGTTCCCGAAGCCGTGGCATTTGCCTTCGTTGCGGGCGTTCACCCGTTGGTAGGGTTGTATGCAGCGTCGATGGTGGGCTTGATTACAGCCGTGATCGGCGGGCGTCCGGGGATGATTTCCGGGGCCACCGGGGCGTTGGCGGTGGTTATGGTGAGCTTGGTCGCCGAGCATGGTGTTGAATACCTGTTTGCCACCGTGGTGCTGATGGGCATTCTTCAAATCACGGCGGGCGTTCTGCACATGGGAAAGTATATCCGCATGGTGCCGCACCAAGTGATGTTGGGCTTCGTCAATGGCTTGGCAATTGTGATTTTCTTAGCCCAACTGGGGCAGTTTAAGGATACGAATGCGGCGGGGGTGACAACCTGGATGAGTGGCAGCCAGCTCTATTTGATGTTGGGCTTGGTTGGGTTGGCAATGGCTGTGATTCACTTTTTGCCCAAGCTTACAGAAATCATTCCGGCGCCCTTGGCGGCAATTTTAGCGGTTACGGCGGTGGTGCTGGGCCTGGGCTTAGACACCCGCACCGTTGGCGATATGGCATCGATTGCCGGGGGCTTGCCTGATTTTCACATTCCGATGGTGCCTTTGAACCTTGAAACGTTGCATATTATCTTCCCTTACGCGGTGATTTTGGCGGCGATTGGCTTGATTGAAAGCTTGCTGACCTTGACCGTGATCGATGAAATTACCGACACTCGGGGCCGGGGCAATAAAGAATGCGTCGGTCAGGGCGTTGCCAACGTGGTGACCGGGTTTTTTGGCGGCATGGGTGGGTGTGCGATGATTGGTCAGTCGATGATCAACGTCAATTCGGGCGGACGCGGGCGCTTGTCGGGCATCTCGGCGGCGCTGTTTTTGATGGCGTTTATCTTATTTGCCTCCAGCCTGATCGAAATGATCCCCTTAGCCGCACTGGTGGGCGTGATGATGATGGTGGTTTTGGGCACCTTTGAATGGTCTAGTTTTCGCATTTTGAACCGCATTCCACGTTCCGACGCGTTTGTTTTGATTTTGGTGTCCGGGGTGACGGTCTTTACCGACTTAGCCATTGCCGTGGTGGTTGGCGTGATCGTGTCGGCGTTGGTTTATGCCTGGGGCAATGCCACGCGGATTACGGCCCGCATTGGATCAAACGATCGCGGCGGCAAGGTCTATGAAATTCAAGGGCCGTTGTTTTTTGGATCGGCCCAGTCTTTCCGCGATTTATTTGATCCTGACAATGATCCCGATGACGTGGTGGTGGACTTCAACTTGTCCCGCGTTGCCGATCATTCGGGCTTAGAGGCCGTTGACGCTTTGGCAGACCGTTATACCAAGCGCGGTAAAACCCTGCACCTGATTCACTTAAGTCCGGAATGTCGCAAATTGCTGCACCGCGCCAAGGATATGGTTGAGGTCAACGTGGTCGAAGATCCCCAGTATCATATCGCTACCGACCAATTGGATTAAAAAAAACGCCCCCACGGATTTGTGAGGGCGTTTTTGTCTACAGTGTCAGGCGCAAACGTTTAGTCGAGCGTGACCAATTCTTCGGCAGCCATTTTGCCGTTGCGTTGTTCGGCCAGTTCAAACTGAATTTTTTGGCCTTCATTGAGAGCTTGAAGACCGGACTGTTGGGCTGCAGAGATGTGAACAAAAACATCAGAGCCGCCATCGTCTGGGGTAATAAAGCCATATCCTTTGGTGGCGTTGAACCACTTAACGGTACCCGTAGCCATTGGTAAACCTCCTTCGGCAAGTCAAAATAATGCCCTTGGTAGAGCAGGTGGTGTGCTGCATCTTCCGTGGCATTACTTGGCGCGTCCGTGACCCGAAAAGGAGGACGCACGAAGGATAGGCCTAGCGTTGAAGCTAGCAACCCATAAAGTGTACACAAAATTTATCGCTTGTGAAGAGGGCTTATAAGCGCCACAAAACGACGCCGTCCGGCGTGCGGTCACGATCCAAAATGCCGCGTACGTCAATCACCACACCTTTGCCGTCTTTCAATAGACTTGTCACAAACGCCCATTCCCCTTGGATATATTCAAAATGCGGCACCGCGACGATCACGGCATCGGCGGGCTTTAGGTCCTCGGTTTCGGTGAGTTTAAGGTCGTATTCGTGCCGCGCCTCGTCCGTGCTGGCTTCGGGGTCATGGACCTGAATATCCATGTTAAAGGCTTTAAGTTCATCGATAATATCGACCACTTTGGTGTTGCGCAAATCGGGCACGTCTTCTTTAAACGTCAGGCCCAAAATGGTCACGGAACTTGGAGAGCTTGAGGTGCCTTTGTTTTGCAACAGCAATTTCACGGTTTGCTGAGCAATGAAGGTCCCCATTTCATCATTGATATGGCGGCCTGCCAAAATCACTTGAGGTTGATGGCCGACTTGTTCGGCTTTGTGCGTCAGATAATAAGGGTCAACGCCGATGCAGTGACCACCGACCAAACCCGGCGTGAAGTTTAAAAAGTTCCATTTGGAGCCAGCCGCCTTCAACACATCGCCAGTATCAATGCCAAGACGGTTGAAGATTTGCGCCAATTCGTTCATCAACGCGATGTTGATGTCGCGCTGGGTGTTTTCGATCACCTTGGCGGCTTCTGCGGTTTTGATGGTGGGGGCTTTGTGCACGCCCGCTGTCACCACCGAGCCATAGACGTCCGCAACGGTTTGCAAAGTCGCATGGTCTTGGCCCGACACCACTTTGACGATGGTCTCAAAACGGTGTTCTTTATCACCAGGGTTAATGCGTTCGGGCGAATAACCAACCCAGAAATCGGTGCCGCATTTTAAACCAGAGGCTTTTTCAAGGACGGGGACACAGACGTCTTCCGTGGCCCCAGGATAAACGGTGGATTCATAAACCACCACGTCGCCCTTTTTAAGGTGCGCCCCCAACATCGTGGATGCCGAAACCAGCGGCGATAAGTCAGGATTGTTGGCATCATCAACCGGGGTCGGCACGGTGACGATGTGAAAATCGGCCTTGGCTAGGTCGGCGACATCGGTGGTGAGCAAAAGATCACAGGCTGCTAAGTCAGCATCCGTGACTTCGCCGGTGACATCATGGCCCGCTCGCAGCCCGTCAATGCGTGGGTTGGAAATATCGAACGCCACCACCGGGCCAAGCCGTGCAAAAGATACAGCGACTGGCAGCCCGACATAGCCCAGACCAATAACGGATACGAGACGGTTATGGCTCATTGATGACACTCCTTGGAAACCCTAACTCCTGTCTAAAGGTCTGAGCCAAGGTGTGCAAGCGCCATCTATGCGCAATCCCCAAGCCGATTGGGCATAGGAACCCCCCAAAAGTCGGCATCATGAGTGCCTTCAATGACCAGGCCCTGCAAAAAATTAATGCCGCTTCGCTGTTGCACCTGATCTAAAGAGGTAACGGATTTGATCCATGTTTTTTGCTTGGAAAAGTCATTCCAGAGAAACAGAGCGGCTAAGACTTTATAGGGGCCGGCCGCTTTCGTCTGGGTAACGATAATCTTGTAATAGCACTTTGGCACCACCGGATTATGGGGCGCTGTGCCGATGGTTGGTTCGGCTTGAATTTGCCCGTAGACGCCGGAAAAATCCCATACGGTCACGTTTTTGTCTTTGACTAGGTTGCGCAGCTTGGCTTCCATGCCCAGCCACGTTCCCGCGTTAAACCTTTGCTTTTGCGGCACCACGTTGGTGAGGTTGAAGGTGGCGTGATAGGCATCTGCATGCCAACTCATATCATAGGCCGGGACAAGGTGACCGCGTGAATAGCCTGAATGCGTATAGCTTTTGTCGGTGCCTTGATCGTTGGCGGGAACGTTTGAATCGGGAAAAAACCTTGGGCGTTTGCGGGAGGATAGCTTGTCGAAATCTTGGCGGCTTAGCTTGTGCACGGCCCAGTTTGGGGTTTTGCGGGTGGTGTCAAAACGGACCGCAAAAATGGTTTTTCCGTCCGCAACTTTGCACAGGTCCATGACCGTACTCGACGCGGCGTTAGGCACGATACCACCTGGGAATTGATCGGTGCAGTCGGCAAAATCCTGCGCCTGGACCAAGGCCGCAAAATTCACCATACACATCGTCGCGAACACCAGGATTAAGCTCTTCATAGCGGGCCTCATTTTGCGTGTACAAAATATGCAGTGCAATTATGAGGGGCTTTATAGCGTGTGTACACTTTAAAAGAGATGAATATACGAAAAACACTTAACAGTACAGGGTGGCAACAACCCAACCCCAGTGCTATCAAGGAGGCGAATGATCAATGGGAGTTACCAATCATGGCGCAAAGACGCCCTCAACGCCCAACCACTCGCGCCCCCAGTCGGGGTGGCAAGCGTGGCTATACCAAGCCCGCCCCACAGCCCTTGGCCGAGCCGAAGGGCGAGTTGGAACCGGGGCTGTACGTGATTGCCACCCCCATTGGCAACTTAGGCGACATCACGTTTCGCGCTGTCCAAACCTTGAAGTCTATTGATGCCTTGGCTACCGAAGACACGCGGGTCACCGCCAAATTGCTCAAACACTTGAGCATCGAAAAGCCGCACCCGACCTTTTCGTGCCATGAACACAACGAACAAAGCGCCGTGCACCGGGTCACCAGCTTGATCGAAGAGGGCCGGGCGGTGGGGTTGGTTTCGGACGCGGGTATGCCCGGCGTATCCGATCCGGGCTATCGTTTGATCAGTTCCTTGGTCGAAGCCGGACACAAGGTCGAAGTGATTCCCGGCGCCAATGCCGCGACCATGGCGTTGGTGGCATCGGGCTTGTCGATGGCGAGCTTCACCTTTTTGGGCTTCCCCTCGCGGAAATCAGGAAAACGGCAAAAAATGTTTGAAGGCGAGCTCGAAACCGGGCACACGCTCATCATGTACGAAAGCCCGCACCGCATTGGCTCGCTGTTGGCCGATGCCTTTGCCGTTTTGGGCAACAGACGCGCCGTGGTGGCGTTGGAACTGACCAAGAAATTTGAGCGTTTCCATCGGGGCACCTTGGAAGACTTGGCCGCTGAATTTGATGACTATAAGCCCAAGGGCGAGGTGACGTTGATCATCGAAGGGTTGCTTCGCAAATCCAAGCGCGCTGAGCGTGACGAGGCCGACGACTGATGGCGGCGAAGAAACATGGCGGCGGTCAGGGCCGGGGGGGCTTGCGCAAAACCTATCTGGGGCGGTTGCGTAAAATCTTTGGCGTGCGCGAAGACGTCGCCGAACACTTAGCCTCAATAAAGCTCAAAAGTTCGATCCGTATCAATGCCTTATCGCCGCTTGGGGGCGACGAAATCTTGGCCCAGTTACAAGATTTTGGCGCCGAACTCGACCCCATTGAGTGGTGTCCAGGGGCCTATCATTTGCTCAGCGACAAACGCGCCTTGGCCGAACATGATCTGTTTCAAAACGGCCACGTGTACATTCAAAATGCCTCCAGCCTGATCCCCGCCCTGGCCTTAGACCCACAACCCGGCGACCGCATTCTAGACGTGTGTGCGGCCCCCGGCGGCAAGACCTCGCACATCCAAGCCTTGGCCGGGGGGGGCGCGATCATCACCGCCAACGATGCCATGAAACCGCGCTTGGCGAAGTTGGAAGAGGTTATCACGACCTTTCATGTGCCCAACACGCAAATCACCAATTTTGAAGGCCAATTCATCGACCGTCACTTAGAAGAAACGGGCGGCGAGCGGTTTGACCGTATTTTGTTGGATGCCCAATGTTCGGGCGAAGGCATGTTGGATTTAAGCCACAGCGGCGCGTTGCGCTTTTGGAGCGAAGAGCGGGTGATCAAAATGAGCTACCTGCAACAAAAAATGCTCACGGCGGCGTGGAAAATCCTCAAACCCGGCGGCGTGTTGGTCTATTCCACCTGCACCTTCGGCCCCGAAGAAAACGAAGGCCCGGTGGCGCGCCTGCTCAAACACAACAAAGACGCTGTGATCGAACCCATAGACCTACCCATCCCCGGCCGCCTCCCCGGCCTAAAATCCTGGTCAGGCCAAACCTTCCCCGATAGCCTAGAACACGCAATCCGAATCTGCCCGTCCCCGTTCTTGGAGGGGTTCTTTGTCTGTCGTTTGCGGAAGGTGGAGGGGTAGGGGGAATGAAGACCATGAAAAAACCGCACTGCGCTGGCCTGCCCCGCGTATCCACGCCTTGCTTAAGGTTATGAGGATAATTAAGTAAACTGTCACCGCAACTGCATGATGTAAAGACTTCTTAACCTTACTCAGGCAATTTAGATGCATAAGCATGACCATGAGGTGTCGTTGTTATGAGTACGAATTCAAAGATTGAATGGACCGAACAAACTTGGAATCCTACGGTGGGATGTACGAAAGTATCACCGGGATGCAAGCATTGTTACGCTGAAGGTATGGCAAAACGGTTGAAGGCAATGGGTACTCGTGGTTATGAAAATGGCTTCGAATTGGCACTGCATCCACATAAGCTTGAAGAGCCTCTGAAGCGAAAAAAGCCAACCGTATACTTTGTAAATTCTATGAGTGACCTCTTTCACGAGGATATTCCTGAAAGCTATATTGATCAGGTTTTGGACGTTATTGCAATGACACCTCAACACACATATCAACTTTTGACAAAGAGGGCCGTCAGAATGCGGGAGTATTTTGAGGGCAAAGATATTCCACTGAATTTATGGCTAGGCGTATCTGTAGAAGATAAAAAATATGGTGTTCCAAGAATTGATGAATTGAGAAACTTACCTGCCAAAATTCGGTTTCTGTCTGTTGAACCCCTTTTGGAAGATATCGGAACAATAGACTTGACCAATATTGATTGGGTAATCGTTGGTGGTGAATCCGGTCCTAAAGCTCGTCCTGTTAAAGAAGGGTGGGTGGAAAAGGTTAAGGTTCAATGTTTGTCGTCTGACGTTGCGTTCTTCTTTAAACAATGGGGAACGTGGGGTGTGGACGGTAAAAGACGGTCAAAAAAAGAGAATGGACGTGAACTCAACGGTGAGATATGGAATATGTACCCAAAAGTGCATAATCAATCGAGTGAGTCGAATGGCAATCAGCAATCATTATCAATGGAAAGGCGGAGCTGAGTTAGAGCCGCATTCAAAAGCAAAGCTCAGAATTCTGAAGGATTACTTGCGGCAGTACCTTTTGATACGCTGTGCATTACCAAAAATGTCAAAACTGCGAATGGCTATCGTTGATGGTTTTTGTGGTGGTGGAAGGTACGCATGTGGGGCGTTTGGTTCTCCATTGCTTTTTATTGAAACAACACGTGAAGTTGTTGAAGAAATTAACATTAAACGGGCAGTTGAGGGCATCAATACGAGGCTTCATCTTGAGTTGTTTTTGATTTTGAATGACAAAAAAGAGGATGCTTTTGAGGCAGTAAAGTATCACTGTGAACCTTATGTCGCTCATATTAATGAAAACGTATCTGACATTAATTTGACAGTTGATTATAGAAACTTCTCGTTTGAGGATGAGTTTCAGAATATTTTCACTGATTTACAAGAAGGTAGTTATAAGAATGTTTTGTTCAACCTTGACCAATATGGATACAAAGGGGTTTGGGTCGATACCATTAAAAAGATTACCTCTTCGTTTTCTAGACCGGAAATTTTCCTTACATTTTCTGTCGATACAATAAAAACGTATTATTCTCAGGATCAGGAAAAAAACCGTGTCCCCCTTAATCACCTTGGAGTTGATTGCACAATTCAAGAATTGATGGACGGACCAGTATCAACAGGTGAGCGTTTGGGGATTATTGAAAAATTTGTTTTCAATGCTTTGGGGCCTTGCGCTAAATATGTGAGTCCTTTTGCAATTCATAACCCTAAAGGATGGAAGTACTGGCTGATTCATTTTTCCCAAGTTGCAAGAGCAAGACAGGCATATAATGATGTTTTACATCAAAATAGCACCTGTCAAGCTCACTACGGGAAAGCTGGCTTGGATATGTTGTTTTATGACCCTAGTTTTTCCCCGGGCCAGATTTATTTGTTTGAAGAAAATGACCGAAACAAAGACCGGGATCAATTGCTGATTGATATTCCAAAAGTTGTTACGGATCTTGGAAGAAATGAAATGCTAGTTGAGGATTTCTACAGGTACTCTTACAACCGGACTGCGGCCCATAGCGACGATTTGAACAGCACATTAATTAAGAGCCGAGAGTTGGAAGTTCATACTGGCAAAGGTGGAACACGAAGTTCTTCCGAACAAATCAAGCCAACTGATCTTATTGTGCGTGTGAAGCAGAAAGAGTTTTTGTTCTAATTTTATACATTTTAAGTCGTGGATACGCGGGTCAAGTCCGCGCATGACGGCTTTACGGAAATGATGCCCCAACTCACCCCTGCGCCCGCTTCTTCTCCCGCCGACTTTTCGTCACGATATTCAACACTTCGACCATCAGCGAGAAGGCGATGGCGAAGTAGAGGTAGGCTCTGGGGATGTGGAAGTGGAGGCTGTCGGCGATCAGGGCCATGCCGATCAGCAGCAAGAAGCTGAGCGCCAGCATTTTTGTGGTGGGGTGTTTTTGGATGAAGTCGCTGACCGTGCCAGCCGCGAACATCATGATGATGATACTGATGGTCACGGCGGCGATCATCACGGGTAAGTCGTTGGTCATGCCGACGGCGGTGATGACGGAATCAAACGAAAAGACGATGTCCAAAACCATGATTTGAGCGATTGAGACCATGAACAAGACCTTGGCGGATTTGCTAGGGTCGGGGCCTGCGGATTCTTCGCCTTCAACCTCTTCATGGATTTCCATGGTGCCTTTGACCAACAAGAACAGGCCACCGGAAAGCAAGATCAGATCGCGCCACGAAACGCTGTGCTCTAAGATGGCAAACACCGGGGCCGTCAGGCTGGCCAACCACACCACGGCGCTGAGCAAAACCACGCGCATGATAAAGGCGCCAGCCAAGCCAATGGTCCGCGCTTTGGGCCGTTGATGGGCCGGCAGACGTTCGGTGATGATGGACAAAAACACCAAGTTATCGATGCCCAGCACGATTTCCAACGCACTCAGCGTTAATAGGCTGGCCCACATGTTGGGGTCAAGCAGGGCATCGATCATGGTCGTGTGTCCTTAACGGTAAGCTTAAACGGCGCGGGAATGGCGTCTGGCTCCGGCGGCTAAGTATTCATCAAACGCGCTGGCCACCAGACGCACAAACGGACGGCCAAGTTCGGTGACGGTGATGGTGTCGCCGTCAATTTCACAAATCTTGTCTTCGACCAACGGTGCCAGCTTTTTCACGTCGTCGGCCAAGATGGAGATGTCAACGTCATGGGCTTTGCACACGGCCCCTAAATCGACGGTCAGATTGCACATGATGTCTTCGATGATCGCGCGGTGCAAGATGTCAGATGGACTCAGGGCAATGCCTTTGATGGCGGGCAAAACGCCGGAATCGATGGCTTGACGGTAGGCTTTTAAGGGCCGTTCGTTTTGCACATAGCCTTGCGGCAAATAGCCAATCGACGATGCGCCAAAGCCCAACATGGCGGGCGAGGTGTCAGTGGTGTAGCCTTGGAAATTACGATGGACGTCGCCCGTTTCCAAGGCCTTCGCCATGGAATCGTCCGGGTGGGCAAAGTGATCGAACCCGACTTGGATATAACCCGCCGTTTTCAAACGTTCGACGGCCAAGGTGAACTGTTCCCAACGTTCAGCGGCATCGGGCAAGGTTTCGTCTTTGATCAGTTTTTGGTGCGATTGCATCCACGGCACATGGGCATAGCCAAACAGGGCGATGCGGTTGGGTTGCAAGGCGACCGTCAAATCGATCATGGTTTCGATCTCGGCGGTGTCTTGGAACGGCAAACCGTACATCAAATCCATATTGATGTGGTTGATGTTGTGTTTGCGCAACCAGCCGATGACTTCTTTGGTCATGTCATAAGGTTGGATGCGGTTGATGGCTTGTTGGACCTTGTCTTCATACGATTGCACACCGATTGAGGTGCGATTGACGCCGGCTTTGGCCAATTCTTTAACGTAGTCTTCAGTGGCGGTGCGGGGGTCAAGCTCGACGGCGATTTCGGCATCATCGGTGACATCAAACCGCTCGCGCAGTTTGGTCATGATGGTCATCCAGTCGGGACCTTTTAACATGGTTGGTGAACCGCCGCCCCAATGCAGGTGGCGGGCTTTGAACCGGGACGGCAAGGCATCGGCAACCAAATCAATTTCGGCCAACAGTGAGGCTAAATACGCTTGCACCGGCTCGTACTTTTTGACGATCTTGGTGTAACAGCCACAGAACCAGCACATTTCATCGCAAAACGGGATGTGGAAATACAGCGACAGTTCGGTTGCGGGGTCCAGTTCAGATAACCAGCGCTTATAAACCTCTCCCGAAACCTCTTCGTTAAACTGCGGTGCGGTGGGATAGCTGGTGTAACGCGGGACGCGCAGGTCGTATTTGTTGATCAGGTCAGTTTGCATGGGGAAAGGTGGCTTTCAGGATCGTTTTAAAGTTGCCTTAAACTAGTCTGTAAAAGACATACCTGTCCAGTATGGCAGAAAAATGATGGAGGTGTGATGACCATCACGATGTTTTGTCTTGCTTCCCTGTACGATTTGATCGTATCCGGGATGTACGGCGCTTTGAAATGCTGTAAAGTCAAATCACCAGATCACATCGTCGGCTCACCTTGTGGGCCTGGGGTCGTTTAAAGGAAGGTTGTTAGATTTATGAGGGTGAAAAGTAAGGCCTTCAAAGGAATCGTTGCTGGCGTCATGGTCTTGACCCTGGCGGCGTGTCAAACGACCAATCCAAATGGGGCCGGGCCGGCAACAGGGGCGCAAAACCAACAAACGACCATGAACCCCGAACAGCAAACATTGATGAGTGCTGGACAAAAAGCGGAGGCGGAGAAAAAATATGACGTCGCCGCCAACGCTTATGGTCGATTATTTGAACGCCGAAGCGATGATCCCGTTGTCTTAACCGCATTCATTCGCACCATGCGCTATAGTGATCGGGCGCGGGAAGTCGCCAATTATGTCGAAACAAAAACCCTTCACCTTATAAATGATCCCAACGTAAAATTCGAATACGCCAAAGCCTTGCTGGCGGGGGACCGTAAATCAGAAGCCTTAACCCAACTGCGTCAGGTCGCGTTAGACCAGCCGGACAATTGGCAGGTTCTGTCGGCAATGGGAATCACGTTTGATGCCTTGGGCGCGTTCGCTCAGGCGATTGAAACCTATTCAAAAGCGTTGCAGATGTCGCCCAACAATGTCGTGGTGCTGAACAATCTCGCCATGTCTCAAGCCATGTCTGGACAAATTAACGTAGCCATTACGACCTTGGAAAATGCGGCCAGTCTCAATCGTAGTAATTCTCAGATTCGACAGAACCTAGCCTTACTTTACGCGGTGACGGGGGATTTGAAAAAAGCCCGGGCCTTGGCCGCGATGGACCTTAGCTCTTCTGATTTAGAAACGAATCTATCCTTTTATCGTCGTTTTGAGGGGAATGCGCATGAACGATGATGCCCCCGATTCGAAGACGAAATCGACAAACCCGGCAACAATACGCGATGATATGGATGCAGCCCCCCGCAAAGCGGTGCGCTTAACGACGGTTTTTGGGGGGCGCGTTTGCCAATACGGCAAAGCCTATGAATGCATTATTTCCGATGTGTCGATGGGCGGGGCTCAGGTCAAACTTAAAAACCCGCAAGATTTTGATAAGTTTGTTTCCTGCACCCCGGCCCAATTGGTTTTTGAAAGACTCTCGGATTACAAAGCCTTAAATGCGGATGTGGCGTGGTTAAAACCACATGAGAATGCGGTTGGTTTGAAATTCACCGATTCTGAATTGCGCCGCCGGATCGTGATCAAAAGGCTGATGCCCAACCGTTGGCGCATCGCAAATGAAGAAAATGAGGCGGACCTGGACGATAACACCCCCTCGCAATAGGCGGTTGTTGGCAGGTTCTAAAATGCATTGAAAACAAACGCTTTGTTTTACAATACGGATGTCGGTAAAATAGTCTGGTCAATTAAGATTAAACCTTAGGCAGTGACACAATGGCGAGCAGCACACAATTAACCCCCGATCCGAGTGAGTGCACGTTGGCGGGCATTGAATTGTTGCGCGAGGCCTCTCCCGAAGTGGTGCGTCACCTTGAAGAAGAATGTCGGTGGATTAAGTGTGAATCCGATCAGATCATCGTCGATCGTGACGATGAAACGACCGAAGTTTTTTTCATCATCAGCGGTAAAGTGAAGGTCATGGACCTGCTGGGCAAAGACCAAGAAATTGCGCTGGCCGAATTGGGCTCTGGCAGTACGTTTGGCGAGCTTTCGGCCATCGATCAGTCGCGCCGTTCAGCCCGGGTCAGCGCCTTAGAAACCACCACTTTAGGGGCCTTACCAAGCCAAAAATTCAAAGCCCTTTTGATGGAGTGTCCGGGTATATCGTTGATGTTGCTCAAGCGCTTTGCGGGCCTTATCAGAACCCTGAACAATCGCATCACTTCGCTCAGCACGCTCAGCCCCCATCAACGGGTCTATTACGAACTGTTGCGGATGAGCGAGCCGAATCCTCAAGGGGATGGGTCCTGGATGATCCATTTGTTGCCAAAGCACGAAGAAATTGCCAGTTGGAGCGGTACATCTCGCAGTGACGTGGCCATGGCCATCGGTCACTTAGCCCGCGAAGGCATTGTTGGGCGTAAGCATAAATCCTTGGTGATTAAAGATTACAATCGATTGCAAATGTTACTCAACCTGTGACAGACATCACAGCCCCGCTTTGTTTGTTGACCTATTGTTATGAAGTTAAATAGGCGCTTGGTTTGTAACGGAGTTTTTTAGCAGAGAACCTTGACTTCTTTATTCCAATACGCCAATCTTGCACTCAAATTAGTGTGATCAACGTTTTTTAATTTGTGCAGTGAATATCTAGGAGTTTAAAAATGGCTAAGTTTACGAAATTGATGACCAGCTTTAAGAATGACGAATCCGGCGCAACCGCTATTGAGTATGGCCTTATCGCCGCTCTTATCGCCGTGGTTCTAATTGGTGCGTTGACGTTTATGGGCTCTAGCCTTGAAAACAAATTCAACACCATTAACTCTGGCTTGAACCAGTAATTTCGCACTTAGTTTTCTCCGTGCGAGATCTTTTAAAACCGCCTTTGACCAACCCGGTCAGAGGCGGTTTTTCTTTAGAGCTTCCTCTTGAAAAATGGGCAGGTGGATCATGGTGGTTTTGAATTCCATTGTGGTGGCGTTTTATATCGCTATGGTCGTGTACAGCGCCTGGAGCGATGCGCGTACTTTGCGAATCCCCAACTGGGTGTCGTTGGCCTTGATGGGGGCGTTTGGGGTTGCGATCTTGTCGGTTGGAATGCCACTTGAAGCCATCGCCTGGCATGTTGCCGCAGGGGCTTTGACTTTGGTGATCGGCTTTGCGCTGTTTGCCTTTGGCTATTTTGGCGGTGGCGATGCCAAGCTGATGGCGGTGTGTGCGTTGTGGGTTGGCTGGCAACAGTTGGTGTTTTTTGTGGTTGCGGTGTTGTTGGTCGGCGGTGTTCTGTCGGTGTTTGTCGTTCTGTTGCGCAAGGGCCTTGGCCTATGGCCCGATTGGTTGGTGCAACGCTTTGAAGGCCTGTTTACCCCAAACAAAGCGGTGCCGTACGGGATTGCCATTGCGACGGGCGCGATGATCGTTTTACCGCGCATGGCGGTGTTGCCCGTACCCTGGCGTCCGTTCGTAAACTGGTTCGTCGGATGATACAGGGCCTTAAAACGGGGGCGTGGGTCACATCTGAACGCACCCGCGTTTATTGTTGGATGCTGTTGGCCTTTTGGCTGGTTGGCATTTTAGCGGTGATTATAACGTCCGACGGGGGCTTGGATTTTTCCGGTCGACCTTTGGGCACGGACTTTTCAAATGTATGGTCGGCGGGGCGGTTGGTTTTGGACGGACAAGCCCCCGCTGCCTACGACATCCAGCTGCATCATTTGATCCAACAAGCAGCCTTCAGCGCGCCAGATGTTCCGTATTATGGTTGGCATTACCCGCCCTTTTTTCTGTTTATAGCCGCCGCCTTAGCCGCCTTGCCCTATGGCTGGGCCTTAGCCGTATGGTTGGCTGCGACTTTTCCCCTTTATCTTGGCGTGGTGCGATCCATTTCAAATGTTCCCCTAACCGCACTGTTGGCGACGGCCTATCCCGCCGTGGCGGTGAATATCATTCACGGTCAAAACGGATTTCTCAGTGCAGCCTTATTGGGGGCCGGGCTGGTCTTGTTGGATCGACGGCCGGTGTTGGCGGGCATGGCCTTTGGAGTGTTGGCCTATAAGCCGCAATTTGGCATTTTGATTCCTTTGGTGCTGATCGCCACCGGGCGGTGGCGGGTGTTTGGCGTTGCCGCCGCCACCGTGGTGACTTTGATTGGCCTTTCCAGCGCCGTCTTTGGTGTCGAAATTTGGCAAGCCTTTTTGACGAGCACAGCGTACACCCGCAAAGTGGTGTTGGAAGCCGGCGCCTTAAACCCTGAAAAATTGCTGAGTCTCTTTGCCGCCCTGCGCGTTTGGGGGGTGTCGGTGACGTATGCTTATGTTGGCCAGGGGCTGTTGGCGCTGGGCGTTATGGTTTCAACGGTGTGGCTATGGCGTCAATCGGTGGCTCAGGAGTTGAAATCAGCGGGTCTGGTTGCGGGGGCGCTTTTGTTAACACCCTATGCCTTGGATTATGATTTGATGATCTTAGGGCCAGCAATCGCCTGGATGGCTGTCTTGGGTCTGAAAAATGGGTTTTTAGACTGGGAAATAAGCACCCTTGTTTTGGTTTGGGCGTTGCCGTTGGTCAGCCGGCTGGCGGCGATTGGGGGGTCTGTTCCTTTGGGCCTTATGGGTGTGCTGGCGTTATATGCTCTGGTGCTGCGTCGCGTCCATTCAAAACAGATTATTTGCTCATAATATTGATGGCCGCCGGGCCAATGACCACCATAAACAGAGGGGGAAGAAAGAACACAATCATCGGCACGGTCAATTTTGCGGGCAAAGACGCGCCCTTTTTTTCGGCCATGGCCATGCGCTCTTGGCGCCGTTCCTGGGACAAAACTTTAAGTGCGGTGCCCACGGGTGTGCCGTATTTTTCAGATTGCACCAAGGTGGTTGCTAACGATTTAATGGCCGGAAGCCCGGTGCGATCCGCAAAGTTTGCATAGGCCTTGTGGCGGTCCCCCAAAAAGGCCAATTCGGCAGAGGTAATGCCAAATTCTTGAGCCAATGTTGGTGATTTATCGGCAATTTCAGTGGTGACCCGGTCAAATGCGGCTTCAACGCTTAATCCGCCTTCGACACAGATCACCATCAAATCTAAGGCATCGGCAAAACCAGAATTCAAATCCACTTGGCGTTTTTGTGCGGCGTTGGTGACGAAAGTTTTCGGCAGATAAAAACCGACAAAGGCCGCGATACCCATAAACAAAAACTTGACCGGAGGCGGGTAGGGGAACTCTTTCATATTGGCGATGAAAATAAAGCAGATGATAAAGGAAACGACGGCCAAGGCGATACGCGCAAAGGTGAACGCAATCAACGCATTGGGGCGACGGTAGCCAGCTTGGGCAAGGCTGTCTTTGAGCTCTTGCGAAGACAGGGCTTTGTCCAACTTTAACAGCTGAAGAACTTTTTTCATCAGGTCGATGCGGCCCTGACCGGCGCGCTGGCGAATGGAGGACCCTGAGGACGCTAAGCTATCCATCTGTTGCTGGGCCAATTCCTTGCGCCGGGACGTGACGAATTTAAAGCGCTTGGATTTCCCCTGACCCGTGAGAAACGGCAGAGCAATCGCGACAACGGTGATAACGGCAGCCAGGCTGGCCATCCATACAATCAGGGTCGGCGTTTCCATGCGGCTCTCCTATACATCGAAATTAATCATTTGGTTCATAACGGCGACACCCGCCGCCATCATACCCAAACCGGTCCAAACCAAGTGAATGCCATCGGTGAACAAAAGTCCAACATACGAAGGGTTCACCAGCGATAACATGCCCAACACAAAGAACGGCAGACAAGCAATAATGGCCGCCGATGATTTGGCTTCGGAACTTAAAGCCTGAACCTTGTCTTTCATACGCTTGCGATCACGCAAAACGTCCGACAAGTTGTCCAAGGTATCGGCTAAATTGCCGCCCGTTTGGCGTTGAATTTGTAACACGATGGCAAAAAACTTGAATTCGGCGGTGGGAACGCGTTTCAGTGCGCGGGCCAAGATATCGTCCAAGGTCAGACCAAGGCGTTGGCCTTCAACGATCAAGTGGAATTCTTCGCCCAAGGGACCTTCAAATTCGCGGGCGATGATGGCGAGGCATTCGCCCACGGGCAGACCGGACCGAATGCCGCGCGTAATCACGTCAATGGCTTCGGCGAAGTGTGAGGTGAAGGACTTTTGTCGACGCCCCGCCATAATGCCCAACACGACCTTCGGTAAACCAGCCCCCGCGACAATACCGGTGCCCACGATGGCTAGGGGCTGAAAACCCAAAATAAAAGTTATCAAAAGGCCCGCTATGCCCGAACCAACACAGATCATAAGGAATGCAGTGGCCTCAAGACGAACACCCGCTTGCAGCAGTTTGCTATCGATGCGATCGATAATGGTTTCTTCCGCCTCGGTTTCGGCGATGCCCTTTACGCGATCCTGGATGCGCTTTTGACGACGCGTTTCTGCCTTCGACGACACGGTGCCCGTCGACGCAATGGTACCAATAGAATCAATACGTTTTTTTAAGGCCAACTTTGGACGCATGGCCGCAGACACCATGGCCGCAATAATGACCAGCAAGACCATGCACCCAGCGGCGGCAATCATAATGTAAATGACAAAATTGTCGTCCATGTGATGACCCCCGCCTAATTCGCAAACTGCAGGGCTTCGGCCAGCTTTTGCTCTTGCCCGTAGTATTTTGCTTTGTCCCAAAAACTGGGGCGCAAACCCGTGAATTTGTGACGGCCAACCAATCGTCCGTTGGAATCTTCACCTTCAATTTGATAGACGCAGATGTCTTGCAACGTGACGATGTCGCCTTCCATGCCGATGACTTCGGTCAGATGGGTGATTTTACGAGATCCATCACGCAGACGGGCCGCCTGGACAATGACTTGCACGGCCCCGGAAATTTGTTCGCGCATGGCTTTGGTGGGCAGGTTATAGCCGCCCATCATGATCATGTTTTCCACACGTGACAGGGCTTCGCGGGGATTGTTGGCGTGAATCGTGCCCATCGAACCATCGTGACCCGTGTTCATGGCTTGCAACAGATCGAACGCCTCTGGTCCACGAACTTCGCCGACGATGATGCGTTCTGGGCGCATACGCAGACAGTTTTTGACCAAATCACGCATGGAAATTTCGCCCTTACCTTCCAAGTTTGGCGGACGGGTTTCCAAACGCACCACATGGGGCTGTTGCAATTGCAATTCCGCTGAATCTTCGCAGGTGATAATGCGTTCCGCAGAATCAATATGCCCGGTCATACAGTTTAAAAGCGTGGTTTTACCCGAACCTGTACCACCCGAAATCAAGGTGTTAAGGCGGATGGCCGAGATGACTTCTAAAACTTTTTTCAATTCGGGCGTGATTGAGCCAAATTTCAAAAAATCTTCGAGGGTCAATTTGTCTTTTTTAAACTTACGAATGGTCAAGGCGGTGCCGTCAATGGCCAACGGCGGGGCAATCACGTTGACACGAGAGCCATCGGCCAAGCGGGCATCGCAAATCGGGCTGGCTTCGTCAACTCGGCGACCGACGGCGGACACAATGCGTTGGCAGATGTTCATCAACTGGGCCTGATCACGAAACTTAACGTTTGTTTTCTGCATCTTTCCGTTGACTTCGATATAGGTCACATTAGGTCCGTTGACCATCAAATCAGCGATGTCGTCGCGTTCCAGTAAGGGTTCCAAGGGACCAAGTCCCAAAATGTCATTGCAGATGTCTTGGATGACCACTTGTTGTTCTTGAAGGCTCAACACCAAACCACGCATGGAGATGATTTCACTCACCATGTCGTTGATTTCTTCACGCACCTGTTCAGGAGTCAAAGCGCACAGTTCAGACAGGTCAACGGCTTCCATCAGGTCGTTAAAGACATTGATTTTAACTTCGTCGAGCTTTTCTTTGGCTTCTTCGCTGATGGGCTTCTGGCTGCTTTGCGTTTGGGGTGCTGGGTCGGCCGCTGAAGCGGCCGCGCTTTTTGCGGCTTTGGCCTTTGTCGGGGAAGCCGTGTCCGTGACTTTACCGCCCCCAAAAGTCTTCGGGGCAGAGCCGTCTGATCCTGGTGTTCCACGTTTTCCAAACATATCGGTACTACTGACTGTTCATGAGCGTTATTTTTTTAAAAGCGAAGCGAAGAGGCCACCGCTTTTTTTCTTAACTTGCGTCAAAGATTCTTTGCCACTGACCATCATGGCAAGAGTTTCGATGCTTTGTGCGGCTTTAGACCGCGCCGCCGTTTTGTTGATCATATCGCCATTGTTCATCGCGGCGTTGAAAGCTTCTGAATCATACGGGATCGAAAGGGCGGGTTGCACGTTCATCACCTCTTTAAATTCGCGGCTTTCCAATTCGCCTTTTTTGGATTCACCAACTTTATTCAGAACAAAGCGGGTGGGGACATGGGCACCGCGATTTGGGGCCAAAAATTCAATCATGTTTTTGCCATTGCGCAGATTGTATAGGTTTGGCGCGCCAACAATGACGGTTTCATCCGCATCCACCAAAACATCTTGGACCCAATTGTTCCATTGGTGCGGGACGTCCAAAATGACATAGCTGGCCATTTGCCGGACAATCGCTAAAACTTTTTCCAAAGACCTGTCGGTGATGTCGACCCCGGTATTTAAATTGCCAGGCGAACACAACAACGAGACATTTTTCTCACCACTTTCCAAAAAACGGATGAGCAAGGATTCGTCTATGCTTTCCAGTTGCGCCAAAGCATCAACGATGGAAGAGCTGGGCTGGATGTTGAAGCTGAGCGCTGCCGTGCCGTAGGGGATGTCTAAATCGACGATGATCACGTCTTCGTCATACATAGAGGCCAACTGCGAGCCGACGTTGTGGGCCAAGACCGAGCTGCCAACTCCTCCGCTTAAACCAGCAAAGGCGATGGTCCTGCATTTGGCATTGGCGCTTTCGTCAGCAAAAGCATTGACGATGGCGTCTTTGAGCTCATCAGCCGTAAGGGTGCCAACAAAATACTGACTGATGCCTTGGTCAATTAGCGTTTTAAAGAGGTTGATGTCATTTTCGGCACCAATAACAATGACCCGTGTTCCGGGCAGGCAGACACCTGACAGCGCGTTAAGCTCAGCAAACAAAGCCTCGCCTTTGGCAACGGTTTCCACGATCAAAAGTTCTGGCGTTGAGCGGTCATTGAGTTGCGAGAGGGCGCTTTCCATGCCGCCTTCGACGACGGACACCGACGAGCGCAGGAACAAACGATCCCCGTCAAGTCCGCGCACCGCCTCGGCCACCGCCTCGGTCAGAACAAATGCTCCAATGTTGATCCTAAGAATCAAGTCTGCCTCCAAAAAAACAAAGGTTTGGCGAACGGCCAAGCCTAGCTACTTTATTTATTACTGTGCAGCACCGCCGCCATCTAACAAGCGCGGCTTGGCCGCACCAGATTGGTGAACACGCATCATTTCATCTGTTCGAGACGCCGCGCCACCGGTGGCCGGTTGTGCTTGGATGAAATCACCTGGGTCTGCCACGACCGATCCAATGTTACGCTGATAGGCACAGCCAAAATTGCTGTGAGGTTTGTTTGAGGGGTTGAACACTGAGTTTGATGACCAATCCCCACATTCCGGTGCCACGACCTTGTTGGCGGTAAAGCTGAGAACCGCATTTGGTGCTAAGATGGTCGTTTCGGGGGCCAAAACAATCTCATTTTGGTGCAAACCATTTTGCATCAAAATGGCTTCGGCAACATGCGGCAAGGTGCTTTCGACCGTGACGGCACTGCGCCCGCGTTGGACAAAGTCACGCAAAAAGATGTGAAAACGACGTTGGTCACTGGGCGATAAGTCTAAGCCTTGATCCGGAAGAACAATCGATAAACTGACCTGTTCGCTGGTGACCTGAATTTTATGCGTTTGACGATAGTCATGGCCTTCGGTCACAGGGGGCGTTGGCGCATCAGAAGAGCAGCCAGAAACAAGGCCTGTGATGAGTCCTGCAAAGAGGAGGCGGCTGACGGTGGTGTTAAGGGTCATATCCATTTACTCCATAATGTAGCCGTACGGCCCTGCAAGAGGTGTGGCGTAGGGCGGGAGAGGAGTTTTCGTGTAGTGTTTGTGCAAACGCCCCAGGAGGTACAGGTCCAAATCACTGCTGGCGACAAAACCATCGGTGGGCAGGGCCAAACGTGCCTCATGGCCAACGGGTTCAGCCAGATATGCGGTGACCGTGACCACCAGTTCCGTTTCCTTGTTCTGGAATGCCTCAGAGCGGAAAAGGGCGCCGAAAATTGGCATGTCCTTAAGGCCGGGCAAGCCCTTAATGGTATTAACCAATTCATTTTGAATAAGCCCAGAAATGATCAACGACCCACCCGATTGCATGTCAACGACCGTTTCGGTGCGGTTCAGTTTTTTGCCGTTAATGGTATTGCCACTGACAACCACGGCATTGGTGGAATCAACGTCGGACACTTCGGTTGCCACATGCAGGCTGATTTGCCCCTTATCCATCACCGTCGGGGTGAAGCTGAGGCGCACCCCAAAAGGTTCTTGAGAATACGTCGCCGTGCCATTGGTATCAATCGCGGTGGCCATGGGGAAGGTGCCGCCCGAAATGAACGTCGCCGTTTCGCCTGAAATTGCGGTCAAGGCAGGTTCGGCTAAGGTCTTAGCAAGGCCGTTACTTTCCAACACGCTGTAAGCAATGGTGCCAAAGCCCGTAATGCCGGGGAGGATGTTGCCGGTGGCAAAGGCGGTGAAGGGGGCAGCGGCCAATGCCGTTGTTCCGGTCGATGCGCCGCTTATCGTGTTGGCGGCGTTGCCCACGGCCTTTGAATAATTGAAATTAAAGCCCAGGGCTTTGATCGCGGTGCGTTTCATTTCCGAAACGTGTACCTGCATGATGACTTGACGACTGCCCAGAACTTCTAGGTTGTTAATAACGCTCAGGTTATCGGCCACGAACCGCCGGGCAATGTCGACAGCCTGGGCCGAAGCGGCGGCTGAACGGACAAACCCTTTGAGGAATAAGTTGTTGCGTTGGGCGGTAATTTCAATTTTTTCTTCGGGCATCAATTCGCTGATGGCAGCCTGAACACCAGCCACATCGACGTCCACTTGGATATCACCTCGAAACAGGACATTACCTTTTTCGTCTTCGAAAATGATCGAGGTTGAACCAACCAACAAGGCCAAGACATAGACGTGGTCACGGGTGCCGTCGTTGGGGCCGATGATGTTGGCGATGGTTGGGTCACCGATCAGCACATTACGTACTTTTCCGGGCAGGCGCACCGAGACAATTTTATTCAAAGGCACCCGCACCAATTCCGAATTTGTGCTCATGGTCCATTCTGCTTTTGCAGGGGATGGCGTTTGCGCTTTTGTGAAGCTGGAAGCCATAGGCGTAGAGCCTGTCATGGATGCACGACCTGGAACTTGCTGGGCCTGGGCCTCGGTGGAAACCTGGGATGCTAAGACCGCAAGAATGCCAAAGGTGCCGATGATGAGTTTGTTCAATTTAAGGCTCATTGTGCTGCACCCCCGGCCGCATCCGCCATGCCCCGATAAATCGTAAGGGGTTGGGGGGGCTGACTTTGTAGAGATTTTTTTTGTTTTTTGAAAACCGGTGCTGGTGCCCTGCGGGTCGGCGCAGGAGCCGATGCCCGAGGTTGTGCGGGAGCCGTTGCCGAAGGGACCGCTTTGGGGCCACTTAAAAAGGCCTCAAAATTGGAAAGCAGTGGGCTAACTTCAACGTCGGTGGTGTACATTTCACGTGTGGTATCCGTTGGATTATTTTCGGCGGCCCGCAAAACCAAAGAAAGTTGTCCCATGGCCTTTGCCGTTTGCAGTTTTTCAGCGTTCTTTGGCGAAACTTCTAAAAGTAAAGTTTTGCCAAGCTGTGCGCCTTCTTTAAATTGGTTAACGTTTTGGTCTACGGCGAGCACAAGTAAGTTTTCGAGAATGGTTTCGCTGGTGTGCATCATACCGGATGAAAAATCGTATGAAGAGGCGCCGTCCATGCGTTGGACAGCATCGCTCAACAGGGTGTGCGTCAGCATGACATCAACGCTGTCGCCGGGAAGTATGAAACCAGCAGCACCACTTTCGGGGCTGGTGCGCACGGCAATGGCGCGCATTCCAGGGTTTAAAGCACCGCGCAAATAGCCAGGGTCTTTAGATTTGTACAGCCGCGCCATGGTAATGGGCTCACCTTTGACAAAAGAGCGCCTTGAGATGTGTTTGTCTTTTGTCAGGTTGGCGAGAATGTTGGCATCGTTGGATTGAACCAAATAGCCCTCTTGAATGCCATCTTCAGGCCAGTCGAGCCATTGAGTGTTTTCTTTTCCGACCACGGTGCCAAGGGGCATATCAGCGGCGGCAACCAAAACCTTTAAGGTTGGTGCTTGGGGGACCTGGGATGCAAACTCAGCCTGTTTCGCCGATAAATAATCGCGCAACAGGTAAGCCGTGCCGCCGGCTAGGATGATGGCGGCAAAAACAAGGCCGATAATAACCACTCTCATAACTGAACTCGGCTCCCTAGATGGACCTGTTTGCACAGGTCACCGATAAGGTGGCTGTATGCGGCAAACGCTGTGTTCGTATCGCTCAACGTGGTCACAAAAAACTTCATGTCTACAACTTGAACGTCCTGCAATACCTTAATCAAACAATGCCCTGAAAAGGCAATCACTTTTGTAAAAATAGAATACAACATCGCGCACCTCAGATACAACAGCAACTTCATGTTGTTGGCAGATAAATATATCTGCCGATTTATTAAAATTTTGACCCAAATCACTTAAGAATTCATGATAATAAAACCAGTTCATGAAATTCACCATATTGGATCGATCATAATGTCAACATACGCGGGTTACCGAAACGGCGAAGTGACCACCGTCACTGTAGACGGAACCCCCCTAAAAATGCGCTTAGATCTGCGTGCGCTCAGTGAAGCTGGCTTTGAATGGGGCTATGTCGGAAGCGGTCCATACCAATTGGCTTTGGCTATTTTGGCCCAAGAACTGGGGGATCGAAAGGCTTTGGGCAACTATCGGTCCTTTTGTGAAAACACCATCGCAAGGCTTCGCCAAGACCAATGGGTGTTGGAAGGCGATCAGATTGAGATGTCGTTACAAGGGGTGGTCGAAGTCGATATGACGCTCGCAGAACTGTTAGATAAAGTCCGTGGCAAGACTTAAGGCGTCAGTGCTTTTGACGTTTTAACATCTTCGCTCAGAGCCTTTCCAAAGCGGAAAAGTCGAAAATGTTGTTCTAACCCTTCGGGAAGAGGCGCCGGTTTCAACCATGTTGGCAGTTTGTTGGTGGTGATTTTCCGCATCAAAGTGTTGCCTTCGAAGGTTAAAAAGAACCTTTCTTCGACCGATTCGACGCACGTCAGCACATAATCGACCTTGCGCTCCATCAAAATGGCTTTCGATTCGGAATCGATGGTTGAGGTGAAAGCGGTAAAGCTGTCGAGCAATCCACGGCTGTTGCGATGGTACGGTGTACCAATCACCCGGTGATGCGTTCGGTAGATGATTTCGGGCCCTTGGTGAATAAAGCTGAGTATGGATTGGGGCTGTCCGCCCGCAAAATCAGGGCTGTTTAAAAATGGCGTAATCTCTTTCCACAGACATTGTTTGGGGCCTTCGTCCGTGCTGTCGGGAAGCGAAAGCTTTAAGCCACCGGCCAGCAAAATGTGACCAATTGCCACCGCCGCAAAAAGCGGAACACGAAGGATCGGCGTGCCAGGGGGCGGGCCCAATTGTGGGCCGCCGCGCCAATCGAGAAGACGTTGCAACAACATCGCCCAACTCAACGATACGACCACGCCCATGTAAGCCCCCCAGCGCGATTGCACCAACGTCAACGGCAAATACAACAGCACCGCCACACTTAAAGTCACCAGCAGGTCTACTTGTCCAGAGGTTCTGTTCGTAGATTTCCAAACAAGACAGCCCCACACAACCAACCAGAGAATCGGGGTGAGAATCATGATGGCGGCAATCACGGTGCTGGTATCGGACTTGGTGAGAGGTTGGAATTCTTGAATTTTGCTGAGCCACATGGATTCTAGACGTGGGTCCATGGCGGCCCCAAAAGGACCTTTGAAAAAATCTGGGAACAACAAGGCCATAAACAAGGCCGCCGCCATGGCCGCCAGAACGGCCGCCGAAGCCCGCCCCAGTTTGGTTTCTTGATAGCGTGCACGGGCGCGCCACATGGCATCAACGCCTATGGCAATCAGCGCCAACAGAGTGACTTGGACGGTGGAAATTCGATCGTATTCTTCAGAGCCTAACCAGTCTGCGGGCGGGCGTTCGATCATCAAAGCCAGCAACATAGCCAAGGCCCCCGCCATGGCGAAGCGGCGCAATGCGTCCAGCCATTTGTCTTCGCCGCGCCAAAACCAAATCAGGCCCAAAGCCAACAAAGCAAACAGCTCAATGCTTAAAGATTCGATGCTGACCCAAATTCCAAAGGCGGCCATGACCCCGGCCCAAGCGGGTGCGTTTGGGTTCGCTTGCGGGTCAGATGCATGACGCGCCAACAGCGCCAACACCGCCGCAAACCCGAACAAAATCATTGAATGATGATCCGGTCTGGCGGCCACATAATAGTAATGGGCAATGGGTTGGAAGGTGAGCAAAATCACCACAATGATGCGTCCACGCACGTCCAAAAAAGGTTTAGATCCCCATAGCATCACCCAAAATGTCGAAACCAACAAGACGGGGCTAATGATCACGCCAGCAAAATAAAGGGCTTTGTGCATGCCGACAAACGGGGCCGATGGGGCGGCCAAAACCATGAGTAAAATGTCAAACGGGCGGGTCCAGTGCAAGGTCTCGCCATGGGGCCAATTGCTGCGGGGGGAAAAAGTTGCGTACCAATTGCCGCCATTCCACCAATCTCTAACCCGCACCATGCGCATATAGGTGTCGGACCCAACAAACCATTCATTTAAAAAAGGCTCGGCTGGATTGTTGTAATAGGTGGGGATAAACGCAAAGCCAATGGCGATCAGAACCGCCAGGGTCAAAATCACGGTTTCAGTGTTAGGGAATGCCGTCGAAGACTTACGTGCCATGTTTATGTTTTTTTGCCAGTGGGTTAAGGAAAAGTAAGGGGGACGGTATTAAGAATTATTTATAGTAAATTTTTGGACAACTATGTGCATTTTTTGGTACTATTGTATAATGCATTTGAGTTATATTTCTTCTACGCTTTTTGGGAACGGGAAACAATCTTATGGCAGCATCTCGGCAACTTCAAGCTCAAGCCCAGCCCAACAAAAAAGTAATCCTGGTTTCCCAGTGCGCTGCAAAAGGGGAAACCGATATATGTGCGGAAATGAAACACTTTGGTTACGAATCCACTGTTGTTGCACACCCCAAGTTTTTGGCGGATACGCTAAAGAAAGGCCCATTTGATGCCGTGGTGAGCGGATTGTCGTTCGATGGCGAAACGGACATAGCCCTTAAAATATTAAGCGAACTGCACGAAAACGGCACCATGACCGTGCCGTTGGTGGTCTACACAACCAGCAATACCTTGGAAACACGGATTGGCGCTGTGCGGGCCGGGGCGGCCGACTATTTGGTCAAGCCTGTGGATGTCGCGGACTTAGTGCGGGTTCTCGATAATGTTACCCAGCGCACCATCAGTGAGCCGTTTCGGGTTTTGATTGTGGATGATGATATCACCATGGCGACCCATACATATTTGGTTTTGCGGGGAGCAGGTATGCAAACGCATATCCTTTCGGACCCCATGTTGATTTTGCAAACACTTGATGAGGTTTCGCCGGAGTTGATTTTGTTGGATGTTTATATGCCCGGTACCAGCGGTAAAGAAATTGCGGCTGTGATTCGTCAAAGCGAAGAATACGCTGGCATTCCAATTGTTTTTCTGTCCTGTGAGAGCGATAAAAATATCCAACTGTCGGCAATGGAATCGGGTGGCGATGATTTCTTAACCAAGCCCATCCGCGCGGCTCATTTGATTTCGTCGGTCAGTATTCGGGCCGCACGGTTTCGCGAACTGCGGACCTTTATGGCAAGAGATTCCATGACAGGGTTATACAATCACACCACCACCAAACAGTTCTTAGAATCAGAAATTTCGCGCGTACAGCGTTCCGATGAAAATTTAACGTTGGTTTCCATTGATATCGACCTCTTTAAGCAGGTGAATGATACTTACGGTCATGCGGTGGGGGATCGGGTGATTAAGGTGTTAGCCCGTTTGCTGCGTCAACGGTTGCGCGGAGCGGATGTTATTGGTCGTATGGGCGGTGAAGAATTCTCGGTTATTTTGCCGCAAACTTCGGCCGATGAAGCCAAGGTTGTGTTTGCCGAAATTCTTAAAGATTTCTCTGAAATTGTCTTTCATGGCGTTGATGACGAAAAGTTTTCGGTCACCATTTCCATCGGTATTGCACCGTTTCAAAAAGACGACAGCGCCGTTTCGGTGTCGGATGCGGCTGATAAAGCGCTCTATACGGCTAAAAACAGTGGTCGCAATCAGATCGTTATGGCGGATTAATTTAGAAAATCCAGGCCACCTAGAGCCTGACCTAGGTTCGGTGCCGTTTTTAGGATATACGCGTCGTCGCCAACGGCCAAGGCCGCTTCCCGTTCGCCGTCCTTCGATCCATGACCCGTTAACACATGCACGCCGCCCACCAGCCCGGCATTTTTCCCCGCCAATACATCCAAGGCACGGTCGCCAACGATCCAAGAGGCGCTTAAATCGACGCCCATTTGAGCGTGCGCGAGCATCAACATGCCAGGGTTTGGCTTGCGTGCCGGGTGGTCGGGGTGGGCGTATACGGATTGCCCTTTGGCGTGGAACGGACAGGCAAAGACCCCATCGATGTGCGCGCCTTCGGCGGCTAATTCATCCAAAATACGCGCCTGGACCGCGATAAAGGCATCCCATTCGAAATAGCCATAACCGATTCCGGCCTGGTTTGTGACCAAGATGACCGGAATGTTTTTGGCGTTGGCGGCCCTGATTACATGGGCGGCATTTTCGGTCAGTTCGACCTCTTCGACCTTGTGCAGATAATGCGCTTCTTTGACCACCACACCGTCGCGGTCCAAAAACAAGGCTGGACGATTTTGGGTTTGGGTCAGGGGCGACAACACCTGGGTCCACACGCCATCGGTGAAGCTGGCACCTTGGGGAAACGAAGACGGTTCGGGGAATTTGCTCATATTCAATCAGGCTCTATCGGACAGCGTTTCGGGGTAAGTTGGGTCGGCTGGTGTTGGTTTGTATCGTCGGTGTCGGCATAATCCAAGGTGTAGTGCAGACCGCGACTTTCCTTGCGCATCTGCGCCGAACGGATGATCAATTCGGCTGAAACGGCTAGGTTTCGCAGTTCCAAAAGGTCACTGCTAACGCGGAAATGTCCATAATATTCACCGATTTCGCTTTGCAACATGGCGATGCGATTTTGTGCCCGCGCCAGGCGCTTGTCGGTGCGTACGATGCCCACATAATCCCACATAAAGCGCCGCAGTTCTTCCCAGTTATGGGTGATCACCACGTCTTCATCAGAATCCGTGACTTGGCTTTCATCCCACTGTGGCGGTGGCGGCGGAACGTCTTCTTTGGCCTCAAGGCGGGCGCGGATGTCGGTGGCGGCGGCAGTGGAATAGACCAGACATTCTAACAAGGAATTGCTGGCCATGCGGTTGGCTCCATGCAATCCCGTATAAGTAACTTCGCCAATGGCATAAAGCCCGTCTAAGTCGGTGCGGCCTTTTTGATCCACCATCACGCCGCCACAGGTGTAATGGGCAGCGGGCACAACGGGCAGGGGTTCTTTGGCCATATCAAAACCAAATGCCTTGGTGTTTTCATAAATCATTGGAAAGTGCTGTTCGATGAAGGCCTGGCCCTTGTGGGAAATGTCCAAATACATGCATTCGGCCCCCATGCGCTTCATTTCAAAATCAATGGCGCGGGCCACCACATCGCGCGGGGCCAATTCGCCGCGCTCATCAAATTTATGCATAAAACGCCGACCTTTGGGGTCCAGCAAATGACCGCCTTCGCCGCGCACCGCTTCGGTTACCAAAAACGATTTGGCCTTGGGGTGGTACAGGCAAGTGGGGTGGAACTGGGTGAATTCCATGTTGGCGACCCGACACCCGGCGCGCCACGCCATGGCAATGCCATCGCCGGTACAGATGTCGGGGTTCGAGGTGTACAAATAGACCTTGCTGACCCCGCCCGTTGCCAGCACGACAAACGGGGCCGAGAACGCTTTGACGGCATCAGCTTTGATGTCTAAGGCATAAAGCCCGGTCACGCGTTTGGTTTTACCCTTGTCATCGCGTTCGCACCACAAATCGACGGCGTTGTGGTGTTCAAATATTTCAATGTTCGGATTTTCGCGCACGCGCTGTTCCAACGTCGTCTCAATGGCCTGCCCAGTGGCGTCAGCGGCATGGACGATGCGGCGGTGGCTGTGCCCTCCTTCGCGGGTTAGATGGTATTCTGGATGTCCAGAACTGTCATCGCGGGTGGTGAACTCGACCCCGTATTGACTTAGCTTTTCAATTGCTTGGCGACCATGTTCGACGATGAAACGGACCACCTTTTCGTCGCATAGGTCGGCTCCGGCGATGAGGGTGTCTTTGATGTGGGATTCAATGCTGTCATGTGCGTCCAAAACCGCCGCAATGCCGCCTTGGGCATAATAAGTATTGGATTCCTTGAGGTCGCTTTTGGTGATCACGGCAACGCGGGAAAAGGGTGCCAGCTCTAAGGCTAGGTTCAGCCCAGAGGCACCGCTGCCAACGATCAAGACATCAAAATTTTGAGTGTTTTTGGACACGCGCATTCCTCATTGAAAAAAGTCTTGCGGCTTTATAAGCCTTTACGCGTTGGGATTCCAGTCTAGACCAATATCGACCGCTGGGGCCGATTGGGTGATGCGGCCAATGGAAATGGATTTGACGCCCGTTTCGGCGATGGCGCGCACGGTCTCAAGATTGACGCCGCCAGACGCTTCCGTCCGCGCTTGGTCGCCGACCAAGGCTACGGCTTCGCGCAATTGATCCAAACTCATATTATCCAGCAAGATCGCCTCAACGCCGACATTCAACGCCGCGCGGACTTGATCCAAAGTATCGCATTCGACTTCAATGGCGCTATGCCCGGCCTCTTTGGCACGTTGAATCGCGGTGACAATGTCCCCGGCCACGGCAATGTGGTTGTCTTTGATCAATACCGCCTCATCAAGGCGCATCCGGTGGTTGGTAACCCCGCCCATGCGTGCTGCGTATTTTGCCAGTTCCCGGTACATGGGGATGGTCTTGCGGGTGTCCAAAATATACGCTCCGGTGCCTTCGATGGCCTGAACGTAAGTCTGGGCCAAAGTCGCGATACCGGATAAATGCTGTAACAGATTTAAAGCGGTGCGTTCGGCCATCAGCAAATCGCGCGCACACCCTGAAATGGTCGCCAGAACCGTTCCTGTGTCGACGCTTTGTCCATCTTCAATATCGCTTTGCCACGCAAGGTCTGGGTTTACCGACTTAAAGATCAGTCCGGCAAGGCCCAAGCCTGCAATCGTCATGGGATGGCGAGCGGCCATAATGCCCGTGAATTGGACGTCTTCGCCAATGGTGGAATCCGACGTGATATCGCCACCTTTGCCGATGTCTTCGGCCATGGCGGCATAGATCAGACTGATGACGACCGAGGTGTCAACGCTGGCGGGGATTTCAGGCTGCATTTTGCTTAGACTTTGCGGTTGGGGCCAATTCAAGCATACGTTCCAGCGGCTTTAAGGCGGCAAGGCGCAAGTCTTCTGGCATTTCAAGACGGGGTGATTCGTTGACCAAGGCCAAATAAATCTTTTCCAAGGTGTTGAGCGCCATGTACGGGCAGTTGGTACAGTTACACGATCCATCCGATCCCGGGGCCGCCAAAAAAGTCTTGTTTGGGGAATCTTTTTGCATTTGATGGATGATGTGTTGTTCGGTGGCAACGATAAAGGTGTCGGTTGCGTTGTCGTTGACAAACTTCAATATGCCGCTGGTGGAACCAACGTAATCGGAAACGTTTGTAATGCTTTCGGGGCATTCTGGGTGGCTGGCGACCAAGGCCTGGGGGTGGCGCGATTTCAAACGGGTGATTTCGCGGGCCGAAAATTGTTCGTGGACAATGCAGGTGCCGGGCCACAAAACCATATCATCGCGCCCGGTTTTGCGTTTTAAAAACGCGCCTAAGTGGCGATCCGGGGCGAACAGTATGGGCTGGTCTTTGGGGAGGCTCTTGATGATGTGTTCGGCACTCGAAGACGTGACAATGACATCGGACAGGGCTTTGACTTCAGCCGAACAATTGATGTAGGTGAGCGAGATGTGGTCAGGATGGGCTTCGCGCCAAACTTTAAATTGGGCGGCATGGCAAGAATCTTCCAGCGAGCAGCCAGCCCCCGCATCGGGGACAACAACGGTTTTGTCAGGAGACAGAATTTTTGCCACTTCGGCCATAAAGGTGACGCCGCAAAAGACAATCATGTCGGCATCGGTGGCCGCCGCTTTGCGTGATAAGTCTAGGGAATCGCCGACAAAATCGGCCAGGTCTTGAATGTCGCCGTCTTGGTAATAGTGGGCCAAGAGGATCGCGTTCTTTTCCTTGCACAGACGCTTGATCTCAGCTTCTAAGTCCAAGCTGGGATCAATGTCTAAGGTGGTTTTCGCCAAAGCGTCGGGCAAGGTAACGGTGCCAGTCATGTGTAAGGTATCAATGTTCCAGGGAAAAGGTCTCTGGAAAGCAGTGTACCGCCTAGAACACTTTGACGGAAGAGGCTTTTAAGGCCGTCTTGTTTTTAGCACTGCGTTGCAGGCGCAAAGCCATGCGGGTGTCGGTGGTTTGCAGGGTGATTTTCAGCTTAGGAATAGCCCGGTTGGTAAATTGACGGCTGGTTAAATCCAAGCGGATATCATTGCCAATCCACCAACTGAAATGACAATCACGCAGACCGTTTTCGATCCGGCGCGAGCAAGAAGAGAGGGACGGAGGGCCGAATTTGGTGGTCAAATTGCCAACGAACTCATCTTCGGTGATGCCCACTAACGTACGGTTTTGACGCGCTTTGTAGGCAACGGTTTGGTTTTTGTTTTCCCCATACCACACAATGTAATGCGTATCTTTGTCGCCAAAGGCCATGGTGATGGCACCGCTTGAGGTGATGCTTTTGGCGGCCCCGGGGTGGGTTTTGAGAGCCGAATCCATCGAAGACCCCAGCTCGATTCCGCCCAACATCACGGCCTCATTTTTTTGGCTGGGGGCGGCGATCGTAAAGAATTGGCTGAGTGAAAAACCAGAATCAGGCGCCATCTTGATGCCGACAAAAGCTCCCAAGGCCACAAATGAACACAAGCACAAGATCGCAAGGGTCGATGTATCGCTTCTTTTTTTGTTCGTTTTGTAACGGGTCAATTGCGGCTGTTGATAGGCCATGGTTCGCTCCTTTTCTAAATTAGGAATGAACACACCTTACCGATTCTATATCTGGTGGACTGTGTTGAGCGTCACAGGGGACGTGCTTTTACCAAGCCGCGCACCGAATTTCCAAAAAACACCCGGTTCGGCGCGGCGAGGTCGGCGGCGGTGAGGATGGCCTCACAAGCCTTGCCGCTGTCGAGAAGGTCTTGGCGCAGGGTTCCGTTGAGCAGGCCACAGCTGATCGGCGGGGTCAGAAGGACGCCGTTTTTTTCGACAAAGACGTTGCTGATTGAACCTTCGCACAGCTGTCCTTGGGCATTTAGGAACAAAACTTCATCGGCCTCTTGTGAAGCCCTCGCATCGTCATAAAAGGCCCGGTTGGTGGTTTTGAAATAGGTAAAGGGGCTGGTCGTATCGACGACTTGGCTGGCAATCGTATAGGTCATTGTTGAGGGGGCGGTCAGGGGGTGGGCTTGCGCCAAGACGGAACCTTGTCCATCCACGGTCAAACGTACTCGCTGTACATCCGTTTGATCCAAAATGGCGTTGTCTAGGGCCGATTTAAGGGCGGGGACGTCATAGGGATAACAGAAATAATCGCAGGCGGCCTGAAGACGGTCTAAGTGACGTTGTAACAGCTCAAAGCCCGCAGCAGGGGTCCATTTTAAGGTTTCTAACAGCTCAAACGGGGGCTGCTCTGCATCGGTGACGAAATTGGCCTTTAAGTGACATTCCGCCCATTCATCCATTGGCTTTGAATCAAATACGATCCCGCTGCCGATGCCCATTTCACCATGGCCCTGATGGTCTAAGGTCAGCGTGCGAATGGCGACATTAAAGCGGACGCCATCTGTGGCCGAGGCATAGCCAATGGCCCCGGTGTAAACGCCGCGCGGCCCGTCTTCTCGGGCGTGGATGATTTCCATGGCTTTGACCTTGGGTGCTCCGGTGACGGAACCGCACGGGAATAAGGCGCGGATGATGGTGCCAAAGGAGGTGTCAGGGCACAACTTCGCCTCAATACCCGAGGTCATTTGGTGCAAGGTGGGGTACGTTTCTACGGTAAACAGGTCGCTGACCTTGACCGAGCCAACCTCTGAAATGCGCGCCATGTCATTGCGCAACAAATCAACGATCATCAGGTTTTCAGCCCGCGATTTTTCATCCTGGCTAAGCCATTCGCGAAGCTGAACATCGGCGCTTGGACGGGCGGCTCGGGGTGCTGTGCCTTTCATGGGGCGGGTGCGAAGGACGTCGCCAACGGATTCAAAAAACAGTTCCGGGGACAACGACACAATGTGTTGGTTTTCGGTCGCCAGAAAAGCCCCATACGAGGCCCGTTGGCGTTGGCGCAGGTGGGCGTACAGGGATTTGGCGCTGCCGGAAAATTCAAAATTTTGTTTGAAGGTATAGTTGATCTGATACACGTCGCCAGCGCGAATGTGTTCTTGAATAGTGTGAACGGTGCCTAAGTATGCCGCGCGCGATTGAGTGGTCGTTGGTTTGGTGATGGTGTGTCCCATCTTGGCCCAATCACGCATAAGCGCTTCGGTTTGTTCCCGTGATTGTTTTTGGGGGCCGCTGAAAACGCCCATCCAAATCAGCGGCTGGTCCGTGCCTTTGTCCATCAGAGGGGCCAGTTTGGGTTCCAGCAGATATCCCAATTCATAGGCCAAGTAGCCAGCGACATGAAAGCCATCCTTAATGGCTTGATCAATTTGGGCCAAGATTTCAGCCACCTGGTCGGGTTCATAGCAAGATATAACCCGCACCGGGTCGCTATACAGACGGCTGTCCGTCTGGATCGTGGCATCGTCGATTAAAACAAAGGGTGTGGGCGTTTCCATGTCTTGTTCGGTTTAGCCTTCGCATGGTCAAAAGAAAAGGGTATTAAGGAAGGATAATCAAATTCGAGGCGCACATGACAGATAAACTTACCCCGTCAGAACTGAAAAAACGCCTAGGCGAAATCAAATTGTTGTCGTTAGACGTCGATGGCGTGATGACCGATGGCGGCCTGTATTACACCGATGAAGGCACACAGTTTCGGAAATTCAACGTCAAAGACGGCTTGGGCCTTAAATTGGCGATCAAGGCGGGGATGCAAATGTGCATCATTTCCGCCAGCAAACAGGTCTCAAGCTTGACGCGTGCCGAACATTTGGGCATTCAACATGTGCGCATCGGGGCCGAAGACAAACTGGCCGCCTTGAACGAAATTCGTGCAGACTTAGATATTGAACTGCATGAAATTGCCCACATGGGTGATGATTTGACCGATGTCGCCTTGATGGACCATATCGGTTTGGCTTTGACGGTGACAGGCGCCGTTGACGAAGCCCTTGCCGCCGCCCACTACGTGACCGAAAAATCAGGTGGTGATGGTGCGGTTCGCGAAATTTGTGATATGATCGTCGCCGGACGCAACGCTTAATCGTGTCCATGCAAAGGCGGACAGATGAAACAGCTCAATCTTTTGCAGACGGGTGCCCTGCTGTTGCTGATGATTGCCCTGTTGGGCCTGATCGGCTGGATCATCGCTGGATTTGACGGCGTGTTGATCACCGTTGGTCTTGGCACGGCATTGGCTGTTTTTGCCCGTGGGCCCTCAACGAAAATCATGTTTAAAGCCATTGGTGCGCGCAAGTTAGAGCCGAGCGATGCGCCGGGTTTATACGCGATTTTGGCTGAACTCAGCCGCCGCGCGGGACTTGATCATGTTCCCGATGTTCATCTGTTAGATACCGACCTAATGATGGCCTTTTCGGCGGGGCACAATGAAAAAGAAGCCGCCATCGTGTTGACCGGGCCGTTGGTGCAAGGGCTAAGTGCCCGGGAAATCGCCGGGGTTCTGGCGCATGAAATTAGCCATATTCATAGTGGCGATTTGGTGGTTATGGGAATGGCCGATTTTTTCACCCGCATCACCCGCACCTTAAGCATGATGGGGTTTATCCTGATCTTGCTCAATGTTCCGTTGGCCGTGAGCGGTGAGGGACATCTTTCGTGGTACGTGTTGGGGGTGTTGATTGCGGCCCCTATGGCCAATTTCGTGTTGCAATTGACCCTGTCTCGGACCCGAGAATACCTTGCCGATGAAGGTGGGGTGGACATATGCGGCGATGCGCAAGCCTTGGCCAGTGCTTTGTACAAATTAGAAGCACAAGAAAAGCAGCGGTGGCTAAAGGTGTTTATGCCCGGACAACCGGGGCGTGAGCCATCTCTGTTGCGCTCGCACCCCAAACTCGAAGATCGAGTGCAGCGTATCTTAAGCCAACACACAAGCCAGCCGCCCTTAAGCGACGATTTGATCGGAGCCGAACACGGATTCCCGCCCGACTGGAACGGAGATTTCTCTTTGCCCGTGAAGTGGTTGATGCGGTGGTGGCGTTAGGTGAGGTGCCTAGCTTTCGCCCATTTGTTTGGCGAACATTGCGGTCATGGTGTCCATGCTGTCTAGGTGCTCTAGAAACCACTGGGGCAGGGCATCGGTGACGTAAGCGCGCACGGTGGCGATATCGCCGGCCTCTAGCTTGGCTTGCATGGCATCCGTTTCGGCGAGCACGCGGGTGTGTTCGCCTTTGTGCATGTCGATGGCAAAAAAGCCAATGCGATCCATCAATTCGTTTTCGCGCTCTAGATGTGCGCGCAGGTGTTCAACGTGTTGGGTAAAGATTTTCGGCAGGTCTTCGTCGCTGCAGGTTTGCAGGGCATTCATTAAGCCGACCGCTTCTTCATGGTCATGGTCTTGAAAGTTAAGACCGCGTTTAAGGCTGTCGTTCCATTCAATCAAGCTCATGATAAGTCTCCATTCCAACGGTCGATTCGATCATGGTCTAGATCCAAAAGGTCAAGGCAACGCCCAACGCTGTGCCGCACCATGTCGTCTATGCTTTGTGGTTTGGCGTAAAAGGCAGGCATGGGCGGGGCAAGGATACAGCCAATGTCGGCGGCGCGGCTCATCAAGTCCAAATGGCCTTTGTGTAGCGGCGTTTCCCTGACCATCAACACCACTGGGCGGCGTTCTTTTAAGCACACGTCGGCGGCGCGAACGACCAAGTTGTGGGCAAAAGAATTGGCGATCGCCGACAACGTTTTGATGGAACAAGGTGCGACAATCATCCCCGAAGTCTTAAAAGACCCACTGGCAATGGCGGCCCCGATATCCTTGTTGGAATAGGTTTTGGTTGCCAGTTGGCGCACGTCATCCAGCGTTAGGCCCGTTTCATGACTGAGCGTTAAGGCCCCGCTTTCGGTGACGACCAAATGAGTGGGAACGTTTAAGTCTTTGAGGGCACGCAACGCCTCAACGCCAAGTGCGGCACCGCTGGCACCCGTGATGGCGACAATAAGGGGATCAATATTTTTCATCATCGGATCATGGCGTTTCGTTTCTGTTGTGTCTAGGGACCAAACTCATTTAAATGAATTTGGTCCCTAGGATTATCAAAGTTTGCTAAGGTAATGGCTATGAACATCAAACCTGAAAAATCAAAAAAAGGCTTCAAATCTGCCATGTTTCAACTCATTGTCACCATCGCCGTGTTTTATCTTGTGTTACTGGCGGGGATGTATTTGATGCAGCGCAACTTCTTGTATCATCCCGACAACTTCACCCCCGCACCCGCACAAAGCGGGGTGCCAGGCATGAAACAGATTCAGTTTGAAACGGAAGATGGGTTGACGCTGTTTTCTTGGATTCAGCCGCCGGCCCATTCTGATAAGCCGTGGGTTGTTTTATTTCATGGCAATGCCGGAACTTTGGGATCGCGAGGCTACAAAGCCAAGGCTTTCTTGGAGGCGGGGTATGGCGTCATGTTGGTTGAATACCGGGGCTATAGCGGCAATCTTGGTAATCCCACCGAAACCGGATTGATGGCAGACGCCCGCGCGGCACTGGCCTACGTGGGCGAGCTTGGCGGGACGGGGCAGGCTTTGGTATTGTATGGAGAATCTTTGGGCACAGGCGTTGCCACCGCTATGGCGGCTGAGCTGACTGCACTGGGGACACCCGCCGCCGCCGTGATCTTGGAAGCCCCCTTTACTTCGACTGTTGACGTTGGCAGAATTCATTATCCCTTTTTGCCCGTGAAATATTTGATGAAGGACCGCTATGACAGTTTGGCGCGCATCCAAGACATTGGCGCGCCGCTGTTTGTTGTTCATGGCGATCGCGATTGGACCGTTCCGCAAAAGCTGGGTCGTAAATTGTTTGGGGCGGGCCTTGAACCCAAAACGGCGGTGTGGGTCGAAGGGGCCGGACACAACGAACTGTTCACGCCGGATGTCTTTAAGGCGATGATGGCATTTTTAGCGCAGCACCAGATGTAGCGACACAAACAAAACACTAGCGTAACATACGGTTTTATTTGTATAATATTAACCATACCCAGGCTTCGTCGTGCAGAATGTCGAACGTGCATTGGGATTCAAAAATAATAGGATCGGTTATACCTCCAGAATGGGAAGATATGATCGGCGAATAAGTGCGTTCAAGTCCTTGTGTTTGCAAGGGAATTTGAGCGCGGGCTGTTGCGTATGTCTCAATGTTTTTTTTTAAGATTTTATCATCTTGAAAATCAGTTTGAGATAAAGCGTGCGAAGGAGTGGTCATGGCTTTGAGCGCCAGACCTGTAAATTTGAATGCGGCACCGAGTGCCCCTTCTGGACGGCTTCCGTCTGGAACGCACAGTCCTGCGTCCATGGTCGGCGGTCCGGTTGAAGCTGTTGATGGCCGGTTTGCGATCCAGTCCAACACCCATTATGGGTTTGAAGGCTATTCCGATTGGACGAAGCATCAATCTCAACAACCCACGAACCATGATCCGCTGACCAACACCTCTAGCCAGTTTGAAACCTTCAGCTCGCTGTTTGTAAACTTGCTCGACAACCAACAGAACGGCACCGCCAACACGGATGTAACATCCGAATCCAAACGCTTAAATCCAAGCTTTGTGGATAAAGCCATTCGCGCTTATGAAGGCACCGCCATCGTTATCAATGGGCCGCCCAAACCCTTGGGCCGCAGTCTCAGCATCTCTATGTAAATCGTGGTTGTTTGTCGTTGTGACGAGTGTCACTGATAGGCCTCTTTATATGCGCTATTGTTTAGGCTAAGATTGAAGTTCTATTTTTTCTGAGGAGCCAAGTGTTGTGTTGAGCGGTATTTTATCGAGTGCCATTTCCGGTTTGAATGTGAACAGCCAGCGCACCTCGGCTGCGGCGGATAACATTGCCAACGTCAGCACCGCCAACTACAAACGCACCGAAATTCAAGCCAAGTCCTTATCGGTCGCTCAAACGTCGTCGACGCAATATTCACCAGGTGGCGTTCTGGCAACTTCGCGTCAACTGAGCGATGTTGGACCAGGGGCCGGGGAGCTTAACAATAATGTTGATTTAGGCACTGAATTCGTCAATCTGATCAACGCCGAAACCGCCTACGCGGCCAACTTGAAAGTGGTGCGGGCTGGGGAAGACATGGCTAAGGCGCTGTTGGATGTTAAGGCTTAAGCCCTACATAAAATAGCGCAGGTAGATGTAAACGTTTGCGATGGCGACGCTCAACATCATCATCGGCAAGCCAAATTTTAAAAATTTAAAGAAGCTGATGGGATGTCCGGCGCGTTCGCTGAGGCCCGAAACCATCACGTTGGCCGCCGCTCCGACCAGCGATCCATTGCCGCCTAAGCAAGCGCCCAACGCCAACGACCACCACACCGGTTCAAGTGCGGCACCACCGCCAAGCGTTGCCCCCATGCTTTTGACCATGGGAATCATGGTGGCGACAAAGGGGATGTTGTCGACAGCGGCCGATACAATGGCCGATAACCACAAGGTCGCATAAGCCGTTATGGCGGGGTCGCCATGGGTGAATTCAATCAAAGCTGCACCCAACATATTCAAAAGTCCGGCATGTTCGACCCCCGCGACGATGATAAACAGGCCGACGAAGAACAGCAGGGCCGCCCACTCCACTTCCAGCAAGGCCCCGTGCAGCACTTCGGCCTGTTTCTCGCCGTTCATGTTAAAACTCGCGACCAAAACCAAAGTCGCCGCGCCGAACATAGCGATGGTACCAGGGGGGATGTGATAGTTCTCGCCAATGATAAAGCCTAAGATAACCAGCACCAACACGCCGAGCGATAGGATCAGCAAGCGTTTGTCGGTGATGCTTTCGGATTCTCGAAAACGCATGATTCTGGCGCGATCTTCATCCGTAGCCACCAATTCCTTGCCCCACAGAAATTTAAAAATAGGCACCATGATCACGATGATGACCAGCGATACTGGGCCTAAATTATTGAGGAATTGCAGGAAGCTCAGTCCCGTCGCGGACCCAATCAAGATGTTCGGTGGATCGCCAATCAAGGTTGCGGTGCCGCCAATATTAGAGGCCAAGATTTGCGAAATCAAAAATGGATAGGGGGTGACCTTAAGCTTTTCAACAATCAGCAGGGCAATCGGCACCACCAACAAGACCGTGGTCAAGTTGTCTAAAAATGCGGAAAACACAGCCGTGACCAGCGACAACACGATCAAAATGCCCATGGGGTCCGCTTTGACTTTTTTTGCCGACCAAATCGCCACATATTCAAAAACGCCCGAGGTGCGCGTGATGGCGACAATGATCATCATCCCGGTCAACAAGGCGATGGTGTTGAAGTCGACAGCGGCGATGGCTTGGTTTTGAGAAATGACGCCCGTGAGAATCATCAGTCCGGCACCCAGCAATGCGACCACGGTGCGGTTAATCCGTTCACTCAACAACACAACATAAGAGACGATCAGCAACCCCGTGCTCAGCCACAACGGATCAAGGCCGAAGATGACCGCATGCTCAACCACATTTCCTGCATCGTGTGGACTCATTGCGAATCCTCTTTCTCAAGTTCACGCTTGGCGCGACCGTCGAGTCTCTTTTGTTCGGCGGTTTCGCGACTATGTTCTTCGCCCAAGCCGTACAGCACCGAAAAGAACGAAATCGCGCCGACCAGTTTGTTGTTCTCATCAATAACGGGGACCACGTACTGTTTGTCTTTGATCATCATCAACGCGTCAATCAATGGCGTGTCGGGATGGGCGACCTTAACGTGACGGTCAAGCAATTCGCCGATGGGGCGGTCTTGAAGCATCTCTAAGCGTTCGTGCATTTCGGTGGCGGTTTCATTTAAATAGCTGGCGCTTTTGTGAATTTTAAAGCCGCCGAGAAGGCCGCCGCTGCCCATGGATGTCAGGCTGCTGGGCAGTAAGTACTTCATCAGCCCATCGCCGCTGATCAATCCGGCAAAGGTGCCGTCGCGTTCGGTCACGGGGACCAGACCCATATGCTTTTCAACCATAAACGCGATCACGCTGCTGGCTGACTCATCGGTGTATAAGCAGGTCTTGATCGGTGCCATCACCGTTTTACAATCCATGACTGGCTCCCTCTTATGCCCCTAGCATTGTAATGGTTTTTAAGCACTTTTTCAAAGGTAATTGTAGATACTCTTGCCAAGCCCGGGGGGGTGGCGTTAATCTTCCCGCGCTTTTGGTTTAGGGAAAGTCGTGTTTAGGCAAAAAATAAAAACAAGTGTTCGTGTGTTGTTAACTTGTTGCGTCATCGCAGCAGGACTTTTGGCCGTGAGCATGAGTTCCGCCAAGGCTCAGTTTTATCAATGCGATCAAAAAATGTACGTCCACCATGACATTGTCATTTTGGGTTTTCCCTGTCCAAAAAATTCCAATGGCGGCGTTTCGACGCAAAAAGGCGTGGATAGAATCATTCAGGCGATTGATCTTTTGGTGGCGAAGTCCCCACGCAGTTTGGCGGTGATTCAGGATTTGAAAAAAACGGGCCCGGTGATGATCATTTACGATCCCACTTACCCGCCCCCCGGCACCAACTTGATGAGCCAGCAATTTGCTTTGTTTCTGCCGTCTTTTGCCGAAACATTTGATCAGAATACAACAGGCAAGCAGTTTACGGTGATTGTTGGGCACGCGGGTATCCAACGTACGTTAGAAGAGCTGGCGTCTGTGTTGGTTCATGAATTGATGGGCCACGGTAAGCAACACCTAGAAGACCGGATCTTAGCCATGCGCGTTCTGGACGTGGAATGTGAAGCTTGGCTGCGCGAGGAAATGGCCTACCAAGATTTAAAGATGGATAAGCTCTCGCGGGAAATGGTCGATTTCCGTCAGCAATTGGAAACGCTCCATTGCAGCGACTTTATCCGCTATATGCGCAAACGCCAACCCGACAAGGTGGCGCTTTGGGATGTGCAAAACCCGGATGTCCCCAAACTGTTGTCCATCTTTGAAGACTACATTATTGCCCAACGTGAAAGAGGCATGATCAGCAGTGCACAAGAGGCCATCTTAAAACAACGCGAAGAGGCCATTCAAAAGGTCGCGCGCAAAGACAAACCAGAAGACCTGTATAAAATTGGCGTGATGTATATGTCAGCCATCGGCCAAACCCCAGATCCGACCTCGGCCGCCATCTGGTATCAAAAAGCAGCGGCCAAAGGTCATGCGGGGGCTGAATTGGCCTTGGCCCAACTGTATGAAGCCGGTAACGGCGTCAAACAAGACTATGCTGAGGCCATAAAGTTATATGTCAGGGCGGCCAAGCAAGGGAACTCCGAAGCCTTTTATGCCTTGGGCGTGATGTTCGAGGCGGGGCTTGGCGTTGCTGTAGACTTTAAAAAAGCAGAGGCTTTGTATGCCAAAGCGAGACCAGGGCTGGATACTCGACCGTTGGTGACTTTTGGCATGATGCACAATGAGGGCACTGGCTTTGCCAAAGACCCAGTTAAGGCTCAAGAATATTTCCTAAAAGCCGCACGGCTTGGGGACAAGGCGGGGCAATTTGAAGTCGGGATGTTGCTTAAACAAGGTCACGGCGTGGCTCAAGACAGCACCTTGGCAGCGGCTTGGATTCAAAAATCAGCCGCCCAAGGCTATCTTCCCGCGCAACGCAAGTTGGAACAGAATTAATCCCATAACCACGCCGCACCGCGCACCCCGGAACTGTCGCCATGCACATTGCTGACAAGCTTGGTGTTGACGGTCGGGGAAAAGACCCATTCGCCCCAGAGTTTGGGGACGTTGTCATATAAGCGTTCGATCTTCGACAGGCCCCCGCCCAGAACAATCACATCTGGGTCCAAGATGTTGATGACGCCCGCCAAGGCCCGCGACAAGCGGTGTTCATAGCGCCCCAGGGTGGCGTTTGCGGCGGTGTCACCTTGGGCGGCAAGATCAACAATCTGTTCGCCGGATTGGGTCTGGCCGCTGTGGACGCGGTGGTCTTCGCTAAGCCCTGGTCCCGATAAAAACGTTTCAATACAGCCGTGGCGACCACAGTAACACGGTGGTCCAGGACGTTCGTCGATGCCGTCTAAGACCTGCGGGGCGGGGAGGGGGTTGTGTCCCCATTCCCCAGCAATGGCATTGTGTCCCGTGAGAACGTGGCCATTGATGGCGAGTCCACCTCCAACGCCCGTGCCAAGAATGACTCCGAACACCACCGCACAGCCTTGCCCAGCTCCGTCATGGGATTCCGAGGCAACGAAGCAGTTGGCATCATTGGTCAGGCGCACGGGGCGGTCTAGGGCGGTTTTTAAGTCTTGATCTAAGGGTTGGCCGATCAAACACACAGAGTTGGCATTCATCACCAGCCCGGTTGCGGACGATAAAGTGCCTGGAATGCCGACGCCAACGGTTGCCTTGAACGCGCCCAAACCGGATTCCAGTTGGGACACAAGGTCTTGAACGGCCCGCACTGTGGCCGCGTAATCGCCTTGGGGAGTGGGGATGCGAACACGCTTAAGTTCCAGGCCATCAGACGCCAGCAGGATGGCTTCAATTTTGGTCCCGCCTAAGTCTATGCCAATACGCATGAAGCTCGCCTATGGATCAGTCGCTCAGCTTTCTAAGGTCGTGTTCGTCTTGAAATAACGCTGGACGGAACATGCCCCGGATAAAACGTGCACTTGGGGACGGCTTGGTATCTTTGGCGGCGCGAAGCGGTAAGGGTTCGGGGACCGGATCAACGGACAGAATATGCGCGTCTGGGAAAAACTGTTGTGCGTTCAAGAAGGCGGCAGACAGTCCCGCAGCCGTGATCATTTCCATGGAAACTTCTTCTGAATCTCCGGCCCGGATCAAGGTCACGGTGAACCGTTTTTCTTGTGACTTGGTGTCGACTTCAGACAAGCTTCCAAGTGCCGAGCGTTCAAAAGACGTTTTCAAGACAGTGGCCCCCCAGGCCTTAATTATTAGCGGTTTTACGCACTGTTTTTTTTCGAATCACCTACTGTAAACCAATAATTAACTATAATAGATCAAGTGTATTGTCAACGTAGCGAGTACTTGATTTGGTGGGCTATACTATATTTTGTAAGTTCTCAGCAAGTCGTCGCGACAAACACGGCAAGTTGTCGTAAAACACAATATGTAGTGTCATTGAGAATTGAGAATAACTATGAGTTGATGTTCGAGCTTTTGATTTGTGTGTAGGTGTGGGTGCGAATCCCTTTGCCAATCACCAGAAAAAAAGATCAGCGTTGGGTTGGATATCAAGGGTTTGCTAACTCTTTAGGGCTATAAAGGAGATACCGCTATGGCTACCGAAGCCGATTCGGTCGCGTTAGTGACATCTCAGAATGAGAACCTGTTGCGGCAAGAATGTGCCGAAAGCGTTGGAACGGGGCATCTGCCTGTTTTTGACGCTTTTAATGAGCTTGGGCTTACCGGGCGTGACATTTCTGAGGTTGCGGTTGTGACCGCACCGACAATCAGCAAATGGCGTTCGGGCAAGGTGCGCATTCCTGACGACAGGCTTGTGTTTCTCACCTTGGTTTTGGCCCATCTGCTTGACGATGTTCAGGCCATAAGCGATTTGGAATCCGAATGGAATTCAGATGCCGGGGCTGGAGATTGGGGCGCAGCTCAAGATGCTAGAGTGAATGCGGCGCGGGCCTATCTGGCGCTGCAAGACGTTTTAAACCGGGATTTGCCGGTTGGTGATGTTCGCGACGGGGCGAAACGGTTTCGCACGTGGTGGGCATCTGGAGCCGCAGCACGGCTGCAAGAAAAAAGGTTTCGGGTGGCGTTGGATGGCAGTGCCAAGCGAGATTTAGAATTTTTGAAGGCAAGGGTTAGAAACTCATGACGGCGACGTATGGCATTAGCAAAACCGGCATCGATGCTGCGTTAGAAATAAAAAAGAGCTATCGCTCTGGCAATCCGATCTGTGTGCCGGGGGAGCCGACCAAGATTTTATTGCCGGAACACCTGATCAATACGGATTTGGACTTGGTTCATTTCGATGATCCCTTGCCGTTGGCGATGATGGCGACGTTGGATCCGGAATCTCCGATGGCGTTGGCGGCGACAACACGTTTGTCGCCCAAAGCCTGTCACAAAGATCTGATTGCCGGGATGTATGAATTGGTTGGGGAAAAAACCCGCCATCCGTTGGTTGCGCGGTGCGTTGATGTGGTGCGTGAAAACGACTTCAGCCCCAAATCGATTGCCTTCGTGCGTACCCGGACCAGCCAATTTATCGTACAAACGCGCAGAGAATATGCGGCGGCTTTGAAGCTTATTTTGCGGGCTTTGTTGGATGGTGATATTGGCGCTGGAGATTTCGTCACGCAGTTCATTAAATTGACAGAATCTGGCAACTTACAAAGTGATGTACGGCAAAAATTGGTGACCAGTCTATTGCTTTCAGAAGCCGTGCGCCCAGGCATTAAGTTCTTGATGCTAGAACACTTTGAAAGCTTCCCGTTGCCCACCCGTCAAGGCATCATCCAAGCCGTGGCTCATGCACCGGAAAGCCGTCATATTGACGTTTTGAAAGAAGAGTTACGCTGGATTGTTTCCCACGAACGGCAAAAAAGTGCCGTGCAACGTAGCAAAAGAGAAGGCACGCATTAAGCCTTAAGCTGGTGATAGCTCTGGGGTTTCGCAATACAGATCATAAAGAACCGATATTACGGCGTTGGCTTCTTCACCTTCCAAAGAATAAAAGATGGTCTGAGCCTGGCGACGGGTTTTGACCAAGTTATCGCGGCGCAGACGGGCCAAGTGTTGGGACAGCGCCGATTGGCTTAACCCAATAATTTCTTCCAACTCACTGACGCATTTTTCCCCCGGCGCCAATTGACATAAAATCATCAAACGGTGCTGGTTGCTCATGGCTTTCAAAAGCGCAGAGGCGCGAAAAGCATTGTTTTGCATTTTTTCAAGTTGTTCTGAAGGCACGGTCTTGGTATTCCCATTTTTTAAGTGTAGTTTATATCACAATAATCTTATATACCATTTGTCCAAATTGAGCCAAGGTTTTATGCTTAATTCCTGGTATAAAGATTTATAGTTACCTAAAATCGGACAAAAGACGGGCAGGACTTAGACAAGATATGGCCGAAAAAACGGAAATTCCAAAAGATATTCAAAAACTCAGCTTCGAATCCGCCTTGGATGAGTTGGAAAACATCGTTCGCGACCTAGAAGACGGACGCGGCGAGTTGGAAGGGGCGATCAAAGCCTTTGAACGCGGGACGTTGTTAAAACGTCATTGCGAATCCAAACTGGTTGAAGCCGAAGCCCGCATTGAAAAAATCTTGCCCGGTGCCAAAGGCGAGCCGGGCCTTGAAGCGGTGGAGTTTGACGAACGTGGGTAAAGTTTTTGACAGCCAAGCGTTCAAGCATCGTCTTGAGGGCGAAGCCGAGCGGGTCAACGAGGCACTTGATACCCTGTTGGAACAAGACACGGGGCCAGAAAAGAAATTGATGGAATCCATGCGGTATGCAGCCCTGTTGGGTGGCAAGCGGGTGCGTCCGTTTTTGACTTTGAATACGGCGGCTATATTTGGAGTTGAGCCGCGCTGTGCGCTTCGTGCGGCGGCGGCGATTGAAATGGTCCATTGTTATTCTTTGATCCATGACGACTTGCCCGCCATGGATAATGATGATTTGCGCCGGGGCCAGCCCACCTGTCACATCAAATATGACGAAGCCACGGCTATTTTGGCGGGCGATGCCTTGCTGACCTATGCATTTGAAGTGGTCGCCGACGACGCTACCCACCAAGACGCCAATGTGCGTGTCGAATTGGTCACGGCCTTGGCTAAGGCCTCGGGGGCTTTGGGCATGGTCGGCGGACAAATGATGGACTTAGTGGCCCATGAACACGACTTCGATATGAATGAAATCGCGCGGCTGCAACGGATGAAAACAGGTGGCTTGATCGACTTTGCCTGCATGTCTGGGGCAATCTTGGGCAAAGCGACCAAAAGTGCCCGCCAACATATTCATGGATTTGCTCATGATTTGGGTCTAGCCTTCCAAATTGCAGACGATTTATTGGATGTTTTGGGCACCGAAGAACAGGTCGGAAAACGTATTGGCAAAGATCAAGACCAAGGTAAAGCGACCTTTGTGTCGCTGATGGGGGTGGACGGCGCGCGCGATCAGGCTTTGCGCTTGCGCGATCAAGCCATTGAACATCTTGTAACTTTCGAAGAAAAAGCCGATCCTCTAAGAGATATGGCACATTTCGTCGTAAATCGCGTATCTTAAGGGCTTAAGACAGATCAGCGACAGGGACCAAGACTTGACCGATAAAGACTTCACCACTCGAGAAACGCCGGCTTTGGACCGTGTTCAAAGCACCAAAGACATGCGCGATTTCACCATTGATGAGTTGAAGGTGTTGTGCAGCGATGTGCGCGCGGAAACAGTTCACAACGTTTCGTTCACGGGTGGTCATTTAGGCTCGTCTTTGGGCGTGGTTGAACTCACGGTGGCTTTACATCATGTGTTCGACACCCCCGAAGACCGCATTATTTGGGATGTGGGTCATCAAACGTATCCGCACAAAATCCTGACCGGACGCCGTGACCGCATGAAGACGCTGCGCAAAGGCGGGGGGCTGTCTGGGTTCACCAATCGTTCGGAAAGTGAATACGATCCGTTTGGCACCGGGCACAGCTCAACGTCGATTTCGGCCGGGCTGGGCATGGCCGTGGCGCGTGACTTACAAGGTCAGTCGAACAATGTCGTCGCCGTGATCGGTGATGGTGCCATGAGCGCCGGAATGGTGTTTGAAGCCATGAACCACGCCGGGTCTCAACATTCGCGGATGATCATTATCTTGAACGACAATGATATGTCGATCGCCCAACCGGTCGGCGCGATGAGCGCTTATTTGTCACGCTTGATTTCGTCAAAATCTTTTCGGTCAGCCCGCGATTTCGCCAAGCAACTGACCAAAAAACTGCCCAAAGCCTTAGAAGAAGCCGCCCGGCGGGCTGAAGAATACGCCCGTGGTATGGTCACGGGCGGCACCATGTTTGAAGAAATGGGCATCTATTACGTTGGCCCCATTGATGGTCACAATCTAGACCACCTGTTGCCCGTATTGAAAAACATTCGCGACGACAAAGGCCATGGCCCGGTGTTGTTGCATGTGGTGACAGAAAAAGGTCACGGTTACGCCCCCGCTGAACAAGCCGACGACAAGTATCACGGGGTTGGGCGGTTTGATGTCGTCACCGGAAAACGCGAAAAATCCAGTGCGGGCGCACCCACTTACACCCAGGTTTTTTCCGACGAAATGATGCGTTGGGGGGCGGCCGACGACAAGGTTTGCACCGTCACGCCGGCGATGCCCGATGGGTCTGGTCTGACGGACTTTCGCGCGGCCTATCCAGATCGCTTCTTTGACGTGGGCATTGCCGAACAACACGCGGTGACCTTTGCCGCCGGGCTGGCCACCGAAGGTTTGCGCCCGGTGTGCGCGATTTATTCCAGCTTTTTACAGCGCGGCTATGATCAATTGATCCACGACGTCACGCTACAGGGGTTGCCTGTACGCTTTGCCTTGGACCGGGCAGGACTGGTCGGCGCCGATGGGGCAACCCACCAAGGTGCCTATGATCTTGCGTTCTTGGGCTGTGTGCCGGGTTTGATCACCATGGCCCCCGCCGATGAAGTTGAATTTCAAAACATGATCGCGACTTCGGTTGCCTATGACGAAGGCCCGACCGCAATGCGTTATCCACGCGGCGAAGGCTTAGGCCTGGATATGTCAGCGGCCCCGCAAATTATGGAAATTGGTAAAGGCCGGGTGGTGAGCGAAGGCACGGCGGTGGCCGTGTTGTCCATTGGTACCCGTTTGGCTGCGGCCCAAGACGCTGCCAAATTGCTGGCCGCGCGCGGATTATCGACCACGGTTGTCGATGCCCGGTTTTTAAAGCCGCTGGACGAAGACTTGATCAAACGCTTAGCGCAAAACCACGAAGTGTTGATCACCGTCGAAGACGGCGGGCAAGGCGGATTTGGCGCTCATGTGCTGCAGTTTTTAGCCCACGAAGGCTTGCTTGATGGGGGGCTCAAAGTCCGCACCCTCGCCATTCCAGATCGCTATATCGAACACGACACCCAAGAGCAGCAAATGATCCTGTGCGGCCTCACCGCGTGTGATATTGCGGCCAGTGCGATGGGCGCGTTGGGCTTGGACACGGCCTCGCTTTCCGAGCCAGCCGTCCGGGCTTAAAGACCATGGAAAAACCGAACAAGTTGCGCCTCGACCAATTGCTGGTGGAACGGGGGCTGGTGGAAAGCCGCACCAAGGCCCAGGCTTTGATTATGGCGGGTAACGTCTATTCAGATACCAAACGCCTTGATAAATCCGGTCAGCAAGTCAAATCCGACATCCCCCTTGAACTCAAAGGCCAAGACCACCCGTGGGTCTCACGCGGCGGAGTCAAGCTGGACAAGGGCTTAACCCACTTTGGAATCTCGGCCCAGGGCAAGACCTGTCTGGATGTCGGGGCCAGCACCGGGGGCTTTACCGACGTGCTGCTGACCAAGGGGGCCACTAAGGTTTACGCCGTGGACGTGGGGCAAGGCCAACTGGCGTGGAAACTGCGCCAAGACGACCGCGTTCAAGTGTTGGAAAAAACCAACGCCCGGTATTTAACGGCTGAGTTGATCGTTGATCCCATTGATCTGGTGGTGTGTGATGCCAGTTTCATCGGCTTGGAAGTCGTGCTGCCCGCCGCCTTAGACTTAGCCGCCCCCGGTGCGCACCTGATCGCACTGATCAAACCACAATTTGAAGTCGGCAAAGGCCGGGTCGGCAAAGGCGGCGTGGTCCGCGACCCTGACCTCCATAGGGAAGTCTGTGACCGCATCGAATCTTGGTTGAATGCCAAGGAAGGCTGGACCGCCCAAGGCATCACCGAAAGCCCGATCAAAGGGCCGGAAGGTAATGTTGAGTTTTTGATCTGTGGCGTGAAGGCGGGGGAGACCTGAAATAAAATAGTAATTTAATCTCATAAAATCTATTCATAGGAATAAAAATTGACAGCACGTCTACTTTGTTCCATGTTTGTTCTCACCTTGTGGCAAGGCGTGCCCCAACGAATAAACAGGTATGAAAAGAGAGAATGAGATTATGTCTATGATTTTAAAATTACGCCAAGCTCTGGCGGCGAACGCCAATGCCAACCCGCAAGATGTTTTAGCGGCGAAAACATTTCTACAAGACCAAGGCTTTTACCATTCGCCTGATTGGGGGCTGAGCCAATTTCCCGACCGAGCAATGTTTGATGGCCTGAAAGCCTTTCAAAAATCCAACGGTTTGCGCGTTGATGGCGTGATGAACCCCGGCGGTGAAAGTGAAGCCACCACCCAACGCCTTCAGGCCCATGCCTTAAATTTACAAAGCCTGGGGCGAAACGGAGACACCATCCTCGCCCACATTAATCCCGCCGAAGCCCAATTGCTGAAAGCCAAAGGTGGCGCTGGAACGATCAATCCAAACACCGGATTGCTGGAATTTTTTAAAGCTGACAAAAACGCGGACACAAAGAAAGGTAAATACACCTGGCACACGGTAGGCGATGGTAACGTGCGTCCGTCTCATGCGGAACGGAATGGCAAAGTCTTTTCATGGGACACCCCACCCGACGACGGCCACCCCGGCGAAGCCTACAATTGCCGCTGCACGGCTGAAGATGTGGGCTCAGATGAGCAAAAGTGCAAAGAATTGAAGCACATAATCGCCAATCAGGAAATTACAGTACATGAGGCAGAGAAAGAGCGGGAGCAACTCCAAGCAAAACTTGAGCGCGCAAGTGAATTGCAAATTAGTTTTCAGAATGAATGCGATAACTCTCTTGAAAGTTCTGTTCCTAAAATCGGAGCAGGTGCTGGCGGAGGGTGGATTACGGGGGGGGCTTGGGGCGCTGCCCGGGGGTCCGGAGAAGCCGTAATTACCTCAGTTGGTGATGTCTATGATGCTTGTTCGATGGCAAGTTCACAAAAGGACAAGGTCGATGAACTCACAAAGCGACGGGATTCTGCTTTGGAATGGATGAATGAGCAAAGAGCCATTCTAAAGGACTTACGGGACGAATTTACAAGTGCGGGATGCGATCCCTGAGCTGTCCAAGGCAGCTAGTTGCGGCGTTAGCGTAAAGAAAATAGACATTTTCATATTAACAGCATCCTTCTCGGCCCAGTAAAGCTCACCTTTTGTAAGTTGGTTTCGAAGTCGACTTAGATCATCATCGGCAACAATGGCTCCAAAATTTCTTGCTCTTAACAACGCAATATAGGCATCAGGGAGGCTTCGTTTAAACAGGCCTCCCTTTTCCAGCAATTGAGAAACGAAAAGTATGGCATCAAGGTTATGATCACGATTTACGGCAGAATAAAGATAACCGAATGCGTCAGATGGGACTTGCATGACACCATCTCCGAGGAGCATTTGACGGGCAAAGCGATAACGCGCCTGAGCATGTCCCTTATTCATCGCCTTATATAACCAACGGCATCCGAGAACTTTGTCTTCAGAGTTTTTTCCGTGTTCCAGAAGGTTTATACCGAATTTATATATGATTTCCGGGTCGCCATTTAAGATTTCCTCACCCCATGAAAAGATGTGCTCCAACTGAGGAGAAAATGGCGTCCCTATTTTTTGAAAAGCATCGGCTCGTGATTGATAGAAAGTCTTGCGCCAGTTCTTAGCGATAATGCGCGACATAGCGTTCTTGGCGCGTTCCATCCAGGCTAAGGTTAAAGGCGCATTCGCACCAAATTTGATATGGTGAAAGTGTGCGAGATATACGGTTGCAATGCCTTCGCCGCGTTCGGCCAGATCGGTGAGGATTGCTATGGCTTGGTCCGGGGCCGGGTCGGCGCAAACCCCTTTCTCGTAATACAGGCCAAGCGCCCATACGCGTGGTGCCTTCAAGAGATCTAATTCGCGATCAAATTCCTTGATCTTTTCCATGCTGGGGATCGCATCTTGACACGCTGGCGTGTCATAAATTTTTGCATACTGCGCGTCCCACCACGCATCATCATATACCAACCTTTCCCTCGCCCAAGACGACGTCGAGCCGAGCATGAGCAGGCATAAGACGAAAATAACGCTGAAGAGCTTGCGAGACCGTAACATCATTGGAGACTACCATTAACTGTGCAGCATTCAATACTGATGAGACCATGTCTTCCGGCTGTTGAGCTGATGTTATGGTCACGGTGTACGGGTAGGGGAAAATAAGATGGGTAATTTAAGGAAACGGTCATCGTAATTCCATTATTGCCCTCAGCAACAGGACGAGGCGTGGATACGCAGGGCAAGCCCGCGCATGAGGGTTTACCTCTGGGCTCTCTGTGCTCTCTGTGCTCTCTGTGTGCTCTGTGTGCTCTGTGGTTCAAACAACCACTTTAACAAGCGGCTCTGGATTCCCGCTTTCGCGGGAATGACGGCTGAGCGCGTGTCGAATGACGGTAGGGGGAGGCTTTTTGTTTGAAGCTGACGTGGTCAGCTTAAGAACGGGCTATCGCCCGGCGCGCCTTGCGCTTGCCTCAGGCCTAAGAAGGCCTTCGGATCAGTGCCATACTGCAATCTCTAAAAGGGACTTCCGTAACTAGGCCATTGAGGCCTCGGCCCGAATGGGCCGTGCTTAAACTAGAAAAACTAATAAACCTGCGTCGCCAATCCAGCTTCTTTCCATGCCTCTAATCCGCCTTTGAGGTGGTGCACGGTTTTGTGGCCGGCGCTCATCAGTTGGTCGGCGGCTTGGGCGGAGCGGCCGCCTAAGTGGCACATGAGGATGATGCGGGTGCCTGAGGGAACTGGGAATTGATCGCCGTGCAACAGGCCCAGCGGCATCAGTAAGGCGCCGGGGATGCGTTCGTCTTCGTACTCAGCCGGTTCGCGGACATCGACCAGGATGGATTCACCGGACTCGATTTGGGTTTTAACGTCTTCGGGGGTGAGTTCGATGAGCATGTTTAAATCCTATTCTTGATCTTCGTCTTTTGTGTCTTTTGCTTTTTCTTCATCATCTTTCGCCACCCACGGAGCATCCCAGCCCGAAAGGCGAGGGATGATGCGTCCGACGTTGGCTTTGTACAGCACATAATCATCGCCAAAGCGTTTTTCCAGAGCGGGTTCTTCGATGAAGATGAAAAGCGCTAAGTAGATGACAAAGACGACACCTGCCCAAATGGCAATCGATGGATTTGTTACGACCAGAGACAGTCCGCACAAGGCCAACACCACGCCTAAATTCATGGGGTTGCGAACATATCGGTATGGGCCGGTGACCATCAACTTGGTCGGTGGACACCAAGGGGCGGGAGAGCCTTTGCCTTCGATGAAAAATAATACGACACAGTAACCAGCCGTTGCCAGACCTACGGGAATGAAGATTTTCGCCACCCAATAGCCCCAATAGCCACCCGCCGGGACTTCAAAACCAAACTGCCAAATCAAAATTCCCGGAACGATGACCAAAATGGGCAAGGGGAACAACAAGAAAGCCAGAGCAAGGTGTAGGGCGCGTTTTTCCATGGGGGTCTCTTTATATTTTAGGTGTTTGACTGCACAAATTGATACATCGCGATGGCGGCAGCGTTGGAAAGGTTGAGGCTTTCTACCGACTCTGTAATGGGGATTTTGACCAACAGATCACAGGTTTCGCGGGTTAAACGGCGCAAACCCGCACCTTCGGCGCCCAATACGATGACATTGCGCCCGGCTAAGGTTTTGGGCGTTAGTAAATCGGTGGCATGGCCGTCAAATCCGACGGTCCAAAATTCTTCCTGTTTTAACTGATCTAGGGTCCGTGCCAAGTTGGTGACGCGAACCAGGGGCAGGCGTTCAATCGCCCCCGACGCGGCCTTGGCCATGGCCCCGGTGATTTCTGGTGCATGTTTGTCTTGAACGATGACCGCCAACGCGCCAAAGGCAGCGGCGGTGCGCATCACGGAACCAATGTTGCGGGGGTCGGTGGCTTGGTCCAAAACCAAGACACAAGCACTGTTTTGACCATCGGCCAATTGAAACACGTCTTCGATGACCGGGTGCGGCAACGGCGTGGCGTCAACACAAATGCCTTGATGGACGGCGTCACGGGGCAATAGGGCATCCAATTCGCGGCGGTCGCGGCATTCGATGTGGGGGCGTAAGGCTTGGGGATGGGATTCTAAAATAGCATCGGCCGCTTCGCACACGGCGGCTTCGATGGTATCTACATTTTGCGTGGCGATGACCACGCGGCGCACTTGGCGCGCGGGGTTCGCAATTGCTGCCAAACACGCATGGAGGCCGTACAGCCAATAGTGCTGGGCCTTGCCGCCTGTGCGAGAAGGGCCGATGTCGGGACCGTCAGCATCCGCTTTCGCGCCGCCTCGGTGTTGTTTTCTACGCTTTGCCATAGGGGCCTTTTAGCACTTGAGAGCATGGACGCAACAAAGATTTCTCAGCAACCGTCATTCGGGTGTTGACATGCCCTGTCAAATGTTCATATTGCCCCCGTCCAGCACACCCTGAATGGGGTGCGCTTTCCGGTTTGTTTGACCAGGATATGGAGGGATGCCCGAGCGGCTAAAGGGGACGGGTTGTAAACCCGTTGGCTCACGCCTACGTTGGTTCAAATCCAACTCCCTCCACCATCCTACAAACAGCCTTTGTGTACGTGGTTTTGCGTTCACGATGGGACAGCTTATAAGACCCGGAACCCATTGGGTTCGGAGTTGGAGCTTGCGGGTGTAGCTCAATGGTAGAGCAGCAGCCTTCCAAGCTGACGACGGGAGTTCGATTCTCCTCACCCGCTCCAGCCCCGGTGAATGATGTGGGTATATTTGTTTTGTGCTTTTTAATACCGCGCTTAATCGCAAGCCTGTAAGGAACGACGGAAATGGCTAAAGAAAAATTTGAACGTACGAAACCGCATTGCAACATTGGTACAATTGGCCACGTTGATCACGGTAAAACGACACTGACTGCTGCGATCACCAAAGTTTTGGCTGAAACCGGTGGCGC
>Ga0316204_10000404_pt1 | contig 166158 bp, 173 predicted proteins | sample 6monrhotite_MG_2_FD_205661 | JGI IMG/M metagenome (GOLD analysis project Ga0316204, IMG submission 205661) | Microbial mat bacterial communities from mineral coupon in-situ incubated in ocean water Damariscotta River, Maine, United States -... | ecosystem: Environmental > Aquatic > Marine >... | reverse complement strand
CAGCACCACCAGCCAACGAAAGAACCTTCGTGATCGCTGCCGTCAATGTGGTCTTACCATGATCCACGTGACCAATCGTGCCGATGTTCACATGGGGTTTAGTACGTTCAAACTTTTCCTTGGACATCTTTCCTCTCCATTCCGTTCCATTTTTTTCATACTCTGCGATGCTGCCGTGCCAAACGATTCGTCAACACATCAACACCTAAACTCTGGAGCCCAGGGCGGGAATTGAACCCGCGACCTCATCCTTACCAAGGATGTGCTCTACCCCTGAGCTACCTGGGCAATCTAGCCCCAGCATGCTGGAGCGGGTGGCGGGAATCGAACCCGCGTCATCAGCTTGGAAGGCTGAGGTTCTACCATTGTACCACACCCGCATCACCAAGACTCAGGCCTCAGCTAACAAACTGGTGGAGAGGGTTGGATTCGAACCAACGTAGGCGTAGCCAGCAGATTTACAGTCTGCCCCCTTTAGCCACTCGGGAACCTCTCCTTCAACACCGCACTTCCCAAAAAGACCAAGGCAAACCAATCTTTAACAACCCAGAGGGCGCGCGATAATGCACGATTGCTACGCAGAGTCAACTGCGCACGCAAAATATAAAATGGAGCCGGCAACAGGAGTCGAACCCGTGGCCTGCTGATTACAAATCAGCTGCTCTACCAACTGAGCTATGCCGGCCAATTCAATACAACGGGCGGCGCATCATACGCAGCACAAATCCAAACTCAAGTGTTAAATAAAATTAAGTGTCAGCTATCAAAATTCACTAGGCAAACAGATCCAGTCTTGAGCCCGTCGAGTCGCCTTCAGAAGCACGCTCTCCCCGCAGATTATAGGAGCCAGGTGATGGCTGAAAAAACTTATTTTGATTCGGATTGAACCGACCTGGCTGCATCCTTTCAACTGGAAGAACGGGATTCGAAGCTTGAGACACAACAACGGCCTCAAGCACGGGCGCCTGTACCGGAGGCACAACCACCGCAGGTGTTCTATCTACATGTAACATAACCCCGAACGTAATCGCCATGCCCATACACTAACCAGCTTCTCGAATAAAAACTTGTAATCTAGATCACTAACATACTTTCGCTTTCAATAAAGGAAAATTGAGCATGATCTCTTATGGATTGGCAGTCGCTATGCCGATACGATTCCACGCATTGACGGTCGCAATCAATACAATCAGTTGTGCTATTTCTTCTGCGCTTAAAAATTTTGCGACTTTACTGTACAGCTCATCCGAAAGGCCTTGATCGGCAATGATTGTAACGGCTTCGGCAACTTCCAGTGTTGCCCGTTCTTTTTCATCAAACAGATCAGATGTTGTCCAATTCGCAAGCACGGCAAGTCGCCCATCGGTTTCGCCGTGTTTTTTTGCTGCATCTGTATGCATGCCTTTACAAAAATTACAGCCATTGATCTGAGAGGCACGTAAGCGAACCAGCTCCTGCAAAATCACAGGTAAAGTTGAGGTGGCGAGGTAGCCTTCAAGGCCAAACATAGCAGCATAAGCCTCTGGCTGAATTTTTTGGATATTTACACGGTTCATCATAATGCTTCCTGTCTATTGGCATATTTTGAATAACATCGAGAAGGCTCCATGCCTTGTTGACGCCCGTATTATAGTGATACTAATTTTGACTTAAATGACTATAATGTGAAAACACTATTGTGAATTTGATAATAATAGAGGGCAGGAATGAAGATAACGATAGAGGAACTGCTGATATTTTCCGCCGTCGTCGAGAATGAAAGTTTTACTCGGGCTGCGGATAGACTCAATCTGGCTGCATCTGTATTAAGTCGCAGCCTTAAAAAGCTGGAAGCCAAACTTGAATGTAGCTTGCTACACCGTACAACCCGCAGCATTCGGCTGACACAAGAGGGTGAATGGTTGTTTTCTCAGGCAGCAGAAATTATTGCCAAAGTCATTGATGTTGAAGCATACTTTCTGGAAGAAAAACATCAACCTCGTGGTGTGGTCAGAGTCGATGCTGCAACACCATTTACATTACATGGCATTGTACCGCTGATCTCAGGCTTTAACCAAATCTATCCTGAAGTGACCATCGTGCTGGAATCCAGTGAAACCATTATTAATTTAATTGAAAGAAAGGTGGACGTCGCAATTCGTATTGGTGGACTGGAAAGCTCCAGTTTAAAAGCCAGGAAGCTCGGCACTACTTATCGCGGTATTTATGCCTCTCCTGACTACATTGAACAGTATGGCGCTCCCAATAGCAGCGCGGCATTGGTGAATCATGCTTGTTTAGGATTTACCAAACCCAACAAATTAAATACCTAGCCCATTGCAGGAACAAACAAAGAACCTGTGACGATCAATCCTAAAACATTTGCAGATAGCGGTGAAACCCTCAGGCAGCTTGCTTTGCAAGGCAGTGGGATTGCCTGCCTGTCAGCGTTCACCGTTAAACAGGATGTTGCGGATGGTCGTCTCGTGCCTCTGTTGAAAGATAGAGTGCTCAATATCAGGATTCCGGTGTATTTAGTGTATTACTCAGACAAGGCTGTGAGTGGCCGGGTACGTTGCTTCATTGATTTGCAGGGCCAAAGCACGACTGGAAAAAATTACTGCGTGGCGATGAAAAGAAAAATGGTTACAGAGAGACTGAAAAGTAATCAATCTCGCTTCTTGACAGAATTAAAATTTGACCAATACTTGAGTCATCAACAATAACTCAAGGAATATTCATGCAAAAAAATAGTGAACTTGTGATTTCTTTGGCTTTGCTTCAAACCCAACTCTTAAAGCGAGTCGATAATCAATTAAATATGCATGGCATCAGTTTTTCTGAATTTATGGTCATGCATCACCTTCATCGCGCACCTAAAAAGACGATGCGGCGCATCGACTTGGCCGAGAGTATTGGCCTCAGTGCTTCTGGCGTAACACGACTTTTGAACCCAATGGAAAAAATAAAATTGGTACAAAAAGAACTTAACCCACGCGATGCCCGGGTGAGTCTGGTTAAACTTTCAGAAGCAGGCGAACAAATCTTGAATGATGCCATGATCAGTTTTGATCAAAGTGCAGATTTAATTCTTAAACCACTTAACTCAAAACAGACTGACAAACTTTCTGAACTTACAAAAGCTCTATCGCAATAGAAAAAGTAATAGAGAAAATGACAAAGAATCACATTGAACACACCCATCATAGCCAGCGTTTATTTCTTGTTGTCATCCCAAGCGTAAGTAGCTTCACGGCATGACTGATTCTTCCTCCAAAACATCAACACCTCACACAGTAACCATCATCGGCGCAGGACTGGCTGGCTCCGAAGCTGCATGGCAACTGGCGCAACGCGGCGTTCCTGTTCGCTTGCATGAGATGCGCCCAACAACCATGACGCCAGCTCATAACACGGGCAACTGCGCCGAGCTGGTTTGCTCAAACACCTTCCGTGCCGATCACCTGGAAAATGCAGTAGGCCTGTTGCATGAAGAGATGCGACGCATGGATTCATTGATCATGCGTTGTGGCGATGAGGCGCGCATCCCGGCAGGCACAGCATTAGCAGTCGATCGTGAGCAGTTTGCCGAGCTTGTCACGGCGGCCCTTAAAGCTGAGCCGCTGATTGAATTTATTGAAGGTGAAGTCACTCAAATACCGAATGAAGGCTTGGTCTTGATTGCTTCCGGACCGCTGACATCCGATACCCTCTATACAGAGATTCAGGCTTTGACCGGAGAAGAACATTTAAGCTTTTTTGATGCCATTGCGCCAGTGATTGATGCTGAAAGTGTCAATATGGATATCTGCTACTGGAAAAACCGCTACGACAAAAACGTAGAGGAAGGCGAAGCAGGCGATTATCTCAATTGCCCGATGACTGAATCGCAGTACAAAGCATTTATCAAAGAGCTGGTGGACGCAGAAAAGGTCGCTTTCAAGGGTTTTGAAGACATCCCATTTTTTGAAGGCTGCATGCCGATTGAAGAGATGGCGGAACGTGGCGAGGACACGCCCCGTTTTGGCCCGATGAAACCTGTTGGTCTGGATCATCCAGAAACGGGCGAAAAGGCTTATGCTGTAGTGCAACTGCGCCGCGATAATCGTATGGGGTCTTTGTTAAACATGGTTGGCTTCCAGACTAAAATGACCTACGGCGAGCAGAAACGTGTATTCTCCATGATTCCGGGGCTGGAAAATGCCGATTTTTTCAGACTTGGTAGCCTGCATAGAAATACCTTCATCAAATCTCCAGCGCTACTTGATGGCACGCTGCGTCTGAAAAAAGAACCGCGTATTCTGTTTGCCGGACAGATCACAGGTGTGGAAGGTTATGTGGAATCGGCCAGTATGGGTTTAATGGCCGGGCGTTTTCTCGCAGCCATCGCACAAGGAAAGGAACCTGCCACACCACCATCCGATACCGCGCATGGCGCACTTCTCGGACATATTTCCGGCACACGCATTGAAGATTTTCAACCCATGAATATCAATTTCGGCCTGCTTCCTCCGGGCAAAAAGCGCGAAGGTAAACGACGTTTACCAAGAGCAGAACGGCGGCGATCTGTTTCAGACAGTGCACTGGAGACGTTGAAAAAATGGCTGGAAAATATGTAATGAGATCTTTCGCTGGCGCAGATTGGATACACACCATTTGTCACGCTCTACGCAGCTTCGAGCTGGTTAGAGAATGATGCCGATGTTGCCACCTTCGCGCTTGTTGAACAATGGAGCAGAAAATCATCACACTGGCTCTTTAAAAAAAGCAGCGAACTATCCAAAAGAGAAACAGTGCGCCTTTTCTAAAGTTTATATACCCTTCATCATAGATTAAAGGAGAGTGCTATGGCCTACAAAGAATACAAAGTTATCCAAATTTCAGAGAGTGCTCTTGGCACCATCTTTTTGGGTGCGTCAGGCATGCCGATCAAACAAATGGAATCATCGCTGAACAAAGAGGCTGCCGATGGTTGGCAAGTCGTATTTCAGGTAGTTGAGAAAAAACGCTTCTGGCTATTTTGGTCCCGGGAAAATGTCATCATCACACTGGGCCGCTAATCATGCTAAAACAGAGCGAAGTGAATGCCCGCGAAGAAGCGCTTCGGCTTGAAATCCGAGAATTACCAGATGAGAAGCGCAAAGTTTTTTATGAACGTGCTGAAAAAGAACTGAAAGACCCGGACACTTTTGCCGTACTCAATTATCTGTTTATTGCCGGATTGCATCACTTTTATCTGGGTCGCTGGTTGCGTGGTCTGGCAAATTTAGCCGTATTCTTTGCAAGTATTTATCTGATGTATTTGGGCCAGTGGCAAAATGGTTTTATTCTATTTGCTATCATTACTCTATTTGAACTCTATGCGCTGTTTCGTTCGCAAATTATTGTGAAACATTACAACAACGGTATTTCAAAAAACATTCTTTCATCCCTACAGGAATAGAGACTGTTAAAGCTCTTCGCTCTGATGCGGTTTTTGTTGATTGCACTGGTCTGCTTCACCTTTTCAGGCACAAGCATTGCAACTGACATCTCTATCAGTGATCAACAGGCAATGTTGATTGGTAAAAAAATATTTCAGAATGAATGTGCCGGAAAAACCGCCTGCCTGACATCCTGGAATCAGGGTGAAGATTTCCCATCCCTGGGAATTGGGCACTTCATCTGGTATCCAAAAAACAGCAATGGGCCTTTTAAAGAGAGTTTCCCGGCACTGGTTCAGTTTATGCAAACCCGCGGTGTTCAAGTTCCGTCATGGTTAAGTCTCGCGATTAAAACAGGCGCACCATGGCCATCAAGAGATCTGTTTTTGGCCGCTCAGAACAGTCAAAAAATGCGCCAGCTAAGAAAGCTTTTATCCGAAACCAAAAGTATTCAAACAAGTTTTATGATTCAACGCTTAAATCAGGCGTTGTCTCGCATGTTTGCTAGCACCCCGGTTTCAGAACATGTAGCTATTCAGCAGCAGTTTGATCGTATCGCCTCCGCACGCATGGGATATTACGCATTAATTGATTATGTGAATTTCAAAGGCGAAGGAACAAGTTCCTCTGAGCGTTATCAGGGTAAAGGCTGGGGATTATTGCAAGTGTTACAGGGGATGAAAAATGCTGACAGCGAGAGCGGAACCCTCATCAGTTTTGCAACAGCGGCAAAAGCAGTATTGTCACAACGTGTGCAACACGCTCCACCGGATCGTCATGAAAAACGCTGGCTGGCTGGCTGGAAAAAACGGATCAACACTTACACAGCAACTTACGATTAAATCGATGAATTGATTGCATCCAGATTAAGTTTCTCTTTTGCCCAAGCCTGAGTCATACGCTGTCGTTCTTCTAAAGAAGCCGATTCCAACTGCATCAAAGCCGTAATCTGCTCTGATAAATTTCTGGGCAACTGCGTCAGCATAAGCGATAAAACACTATCCTTCACCTGCCACTGAAGCCCTTCAGCCACAGAATGCATCACAGCTCTTAAATCATCATCGGCTTTTGGAGCAGCCATCAAAACCCGCTCCATCATACGCATGCGACTACTCAATTCGGGAGGGGCCAAATCATGCTCTTCACAACGCCAGGAGATCAGCAGTGGTCGATTCATTTCCCGTGCACGTTCAATCAAATGAAACAATGCCAAACCATGGGCACCACTTATTGAACCCGCTTCTAAATCCACCATCCAATAAACATAAGGCTCCAGCGTTTCAACCCAGTGACGTACCAAACTAGCGGCTGGCTCCTGTTGTTCATTTGCCAAAACAAGTCCTACATGGGCATGTTCCTGTTTCACAGCATGGAGAAAATGTGTTTTCCCAGCAGCGGCTTCTGAACCAAGCCACAATGTACCGCCCTGAACAAGCCACAGCGCAATACGGCTGCATGCATCTTCAACACCCACATGCCTGACCCATCGGCCATATTCATAACTCACTGGGATTTTATAATTGAGGCGCTGTTGATACATCGGAAATTGCATAAAGCCTATTGATTCTCTTCAAACGTCGCTTTACGGGTCCAAACCAGCATATAATGTAAACCTGAAACACAGGTTACAGTAAACGTGATCCAAACCACCGTTTGAATCCATAACTCGGTCAACGGATAGGCCATCTGTAGCAACAGGCTCACAACATACACAATCTGCATAAACGTAGTGGCTTTAGAGATCAGGCTTGGCTCCATCTTCAAACTGTGTGTCACCATCTCATAAGCTATGGCACCGAGTACGATGATCGCATCCCGGAACACCACGGCCAAAAACAAAAAAAGTGGAACTTTCCCAATCATAAAAAGCGTTACTACCATGCTGATCAGCATCAATTTATCTGCCAGTGGATCAAGATACGCACCGACCGTTGTCCGTTGATCAAAATAGCGGGCAATTGCACCATCCAGCATATCCGTCACACCTGCCGCAATCATCAAAACCAGTGCCATGAGCGCTTCACCACTTAAAATAGCATAAACAATCACAGGGGTTAGGATAATGCGAGAGAGTGTTAAAATATTCGGAATATTAAGAATACTTTTCATATAGGCTACTGAACCAGCCAACCGTACGGTGTGGGAGTAATTTGCATGCCTCGACGTTGAAACCATGCTGTAATCCATGCATCATCTTCGCCTTGAAGAAGCACCCGATACTGGCGACTGGTTCTACTCAGATACACCGGTATCATCGCTTTCACACGGCTGTTTTGACGCAAAGAATCTTCCAGCACAACCTGTTCCGACAAGCTGCTTACCTGCTCAATCGTCAAAACAAATTCAATGCCGTCATCGTGTTTTTGTACAGCACCCCCGGCAACCACCCCATCCACATCCGTGAGCTTTGTATCGCGAACCCTTAACACCAGCTCTTTCACCCATGCCTGCAATTGAGCAAGTGGATCGCCTGTCTCAACACTGCGCGTTTCAGAATATCCCGCCAAAACCGGGCTTCCCTGTACACTCAAATAAATCTGAGAAGCATCAAGCCAACGCCAGTTAGCAACCAGTGCTGGCGCATTTTGATCCAGCACCATGCCTCGCGCCAAAGCAATCTCTTCAGCATAAGAAAGCATAGCCCCAGCCGTTTTTGGCATACGATTATCATCCTGATTGATCATTTGAATCTGTAAATGTAAACGTGGCGCCTTTTTTAGATAGGCGATCTCATGTTCATCCAGATATTGCCAGACTCGCTGCGGGTTAAACGTGACCTGTACACCGCCAGCATGAGGTACAACACGCGATAAAAAGGGCGTCCCTTTGATTTTATCCGACAAAGACATACGAGCAGAATCCTCAACCACCCGATCCCAAAGAACAGGCAAGGCCTGCTCAATGGCTTCCTTTACGGCAGGCACCTGACCCTGCTCATTGACTGCCACCTCAACAATCATTCTTGAATCGGTATCCGCGTAAGCATAAGCAGATGAAATCAATAGACTCATCATCAATAAGGCCAGCTGTTTCAACCGCCTTACATCAATTCTCACATGCTTCTGGGAAATGGTCATTTCACTACACGAAGATGGCGCACCTTGCGTGCAATCGGCTTTTCATCAGTCTCCAATACATCTTCTGTTTTTTCACCCTGTGCAATCGACTGCTTTTCTACAGCCCTCTCTTCGGTAATCTCAACAGATTCATCCTGAGTCGGTTCATCTTCCTGCAAACTCCGTACAGCGCTCACAACCGCTCGAATCGTTTCAGGTACATTCTCTTCCCAGACAATGCCATGCTCCATATCTCCCTCCGGCAAATAGGCTGCCCATATGCGTTCCATCGGAATAAGGCATGTATAAACCTGACCGGAAAAAGAAAAATCAGATTCCAACGCATCATCACGAATATGAATCGCCTGAGGCATCCGCATATTTAAGACCAATCGTAAGGCAGGGTCTCCCTTGAGGAAGCTTGGTACGATGACTTCATCGCTGGTGGCATCAACCACGATATAGATTCGACCATGTTTCTGAAAAAAATCATTCAGCTTTTTTGCTTTTGCTGCATCGGCAAAACTTAAACTCATCGACGCCTCCATGACCCTAAACACAGGGTATAAACTCTCAAACTACTCTGAAAAAACAGAGCCTCCAACATCCCCTCTATCACTTCTCCCGGCGTGTTTGCACAGCTTTGGCAAACACACGTAAAAGATCTTCAGTATCAGCCCAATTGATACATGCATCTGTGATGCTCGTCCCGAATTCAGGCATTTCACCCGGTTTCACATCCTGCCTGCCTGCATTCAGATGACTTTCTACCATTGCACCCATAATTTGTCGGTTCCCAGCCGCAACTTGCTCGGAAACATCTTTGCCCACCTCAATCTGAAGCTGGTGCTGTTTACGGCTATTTGCGTGACTGCAATCAACCATTACACCTGTTTTAATGTTAGCGGACTGAAGTTTTTCCAAAGCTTTGGCGACATTTACAGCATCGTAGTTGGGTTCTTTTCCACCACGTAGAATCACATGACAATCTTCATTCCCACTGGTTGAAAAAATTGCTGAATGTCCGCCTTTGGTCAACGAAAGGAAATGATGTGGGTGTACTGCAGCCCTAATCGCATCGATCGCAATACCAAAACCACCATCTGTTCCGTTCTTAAACCCAACCGGACAGGAGAGACCGGAAGCAAGCTCACGGTGCCCCTGACTTTCTGTTGTACGTGCTCCGATAGCCCCCCAGCTTACAAGATCGGCAAAATACTGGGGTGTAATCAAATCAAGAAATTCCGTTCCCGCTGGCACACCCATATCATTGATGTCTGCTAACAATTTCCGTGCTAAACGAATACCTTTGTTAATTTCAAATGTGCCATCCAGATTGGGATCGTTAATCAAGCCCTTCCAACCCACTGTTGTACGCGGTTTTTCAAAATAAACCCGCATCACAATCAGTAAATCTTCCGCAAGCTCTTCGCGAATCACTTTTAAACGCCGTGCATATTCCAATGCCGCATCCGGATTGTGAATAGAACATGGCCCTACGATCACAAGCAAACGATCATCCTCACCATGAAGAATTCGATGGATCGCCTGCCTTGCCAGACATGTTGTATTTGCAGCGATTTCACTGACTGGAAACTCAGTGTGAACCAAAACAGGAGACGCCACTTCTTTGATGCCGCAAATGCGCAAATCGTCCGTTTGATGTGTTACAGGATGTGTTACGGGGTCTCTTACAGACATAGCACCTTTGTTCCTTCTATCTATTAAACCGAAATCCGGCTGCGCCGATTATTGCAGAAAAGCAGGTAAATGATTAGTCCGAATATAATTGAATATATTCCATACACTTATGCGTATCCAAACAAATTGCGGAGTGGTTCTGTAAGCCGGGTTCTGTACTCCTGCCAAAGGCAGAAGCAGTAGCCATTCATCTAGGCCTGTGATTACTCACAGGCTCAAGCAGCCTACCCGGAAGCAGCGCGGGCCACGCCTAATGCTTCCCTATTTGGCCTTGCTACGAATGGGGTTTACCTCAGCTCCCGTCCGTTACCGCACGAGACGGTGCGCTCTTACCGCACCCTTTCACCATCACCAGTTAAAACTGGCTGTCTATTCTCTGTAGCACTTTCCCGGGGTCGCCCCCGCCGGACGTTATCCGGCATTCTGCCCTGTGTAGCCCGGACTTTCCTCGGCAGAGATATGCGAACATAAACCCTGACGCGACTACCCGAACCACTCCGCCGGCGAATTTTACAGTAAATTCAGACACAAGGCCAAGTTAAGGTATCAACAGCATCAATATTTCCTGCAGTTGCAAACATCTTCAAAGAAAGAAGCCTGAAAATATAAGGCTTAGGTTAAATCGGATGTCTGAATCTCAAAATACAAAAGTGAATGATCTGAATATTTCTTTGTCCACTTTTTCTTTTCAGGATTAGTTAAGCTGTTTACCCAACCTCTCACATCAACTTCTTTCGCTTCCCCATTTGTATTTTGAAACTTTTTGAAAGTTAAATTTGTTGAAGCATAAACGTGATCCAAATTACTATCAGGTATCTTTGAGCCAGGCTTACTACTACTCCACGAGACGTCATGAGTTTTCCCGAGTCGATTCATCCCATAATATCTTGACGCTCGATTATCAGCCCTCTTTAACTCATCCTTTGCAGGAATGTCATGGCTATACGGATACTCCATTCCCATTGTATTAAGATCGCCAAGGAAAATATATCGAGACTTCCCTATTCCACCTGCCTTCTTATCTAACGCTTTTCTGAATGTTATCGCCCTTCCAATCATATCATCTCTTAGACCCATGCCACGAGGATTGTTTCCACTTGCAACATGAAGAAATAGCAAAGAATAATTAACGCCATCTTTTTTGATTGTTACAAGCAGCCCCGGCCTCATATGAGTTGTGCCAGCCCTGAATTCAGTTTTTTGAGTTATGAAAGATGTTAGATTATTTCTAACCCCAACTAATATTTCCTGAGTCTGTTTACCTTCCGTTATTTGAAATGTGTATTGCGGAAATTTTTCGGTTAATTCGTCATAAACTTTTGACCCTGTCACTTCATACAAAGAAAAAATGTCTGGATTATGGCTTTTTAGAAAATCTACAATACGTGCAACTCTGCTTGCTTCTCCTTTAAAGTGCTGAACATTCCAGGATGCAACTGAAAATACTTTTGTCATATTACCCTCCAAATTTCCCGGTTTCATGCAATTTATGATTATAGACGAAAAAAACTAATTCATATATTCATCACAAAACAACAAAGCAAGAAAAAAGCCTGTTTCCCCCTTGCGGAAACAGGCTTTCTCGGTTCTCTACGAACATTCAGATGGTACCGGAGACTGGACTCGAACCAGCACGGATTGCTCCACTACCCCCTCAAGGTAGCGTGTCTACCAATTTCACCACTCCGGCAGATTGTTACATACGACTTTTGTTAGCAATGTAGATTGTGTGAAATTTACACTGCGACCCAGGCAATTGGCTTCTATACCCATTGCATAATAACAAATTACTTATTCGGCACTTGGCAGGCCATCTTCACCACCATTGCTCTTCAATGCCTTAGGATCAAAACCAGATGATGGCTCAGATGCCGGGGCAGATTGACTCTGGACGGGCTCTGTAAGGTTACGTTCGACTACAGAACCAGCGTCCTGTTGGGTGAAAAATGCTAACGTTAGGCTTGTTGCCATAAAAGCAGCCGCCAGACCACCTGTCGCCTTGCCCAGAAATGATCCTGAACCACGGCTTCCAAACAGTGTCTGTGCGCCACCGCCACCAAAAGATACACCCATATCAGCACCCTGACCGCGCTGGACCAGCACGACACCAATCAGTAACAGCCCGACAGTCACATGCATTACAATCAACATTGTTGTCATTCGATTCTCCTCAGCTCGCTACGCTTGCAGCGGCTTCTACAATTTGCATAAAGGAATCAGCTTTCAAGCTGGCTCCACCTACCAAAGCACCTTCAACACCTTTACAGGCCATCAGCTCTTTGGCATTTCCCGGGTTCACACTGCCACCATAAAGCACACGGCAATCTTTACCCAAACGTTGTAACTCTTCGTGCACAAAAGCGTGCGTCTCAACAACCATTTCCGGCGTTGCTGTTTTGCCTGTACCAATTGCCCAAACCGGTTCATAAGCCACCGTCAAAGGTTTATCTTTTGGTGCACCTTTCAAGACCGCTAGCTGTTCTGCCAACAGGTGATTGGTTACGCCCTGTTCGCGTTGTTCGAGCGTTTCGCCAATACAAAGAATTGGCTCCAAACCATGTAGCCAGGAAGCATTTAATTTAGAACGAATCTGCGCATTACTTTCGCCAATAATACTCCGCCGTTCAGAGTGACCAAGAATCACATAATGACAACCCGCATCACGCAACATCATCGGGCAAATTGAACCGGTAAACGCGCCCTTATCTTCGTAATAAACATTCTGCGCGCCCAACACAACACCCTTCTGACTCAGGGACTTACTCATGGAATGAAGAAGTGTAAAGGGCGGCATTAAAGCAATCTCAATGTGCTCAGCAGCAGGATTTTCACGCAACTGTGCTATAAAGTCTTTTGAATCCTGAACCAGACCGTTCATTTTCCAGTTTCCTGCAATCAGACAACGTGTTGAACCACTCATATTACCTTCCCTCCAGCATTAAACATGCACCAAAATGGGGCGCGAAGTGTAGGAAAAACAGCCCTTATAGCAAGAGAAACTACGAGAACCCTCGCCAAGAAAATTACTGAGGCTATGGTTTGCGCATGCTAGAGAACCATAAACAAACCGCAAAAAAAGCACTGGGCCAGCATTTTTTAAAAGATAAAAAAGCTATTTGGACCATTTCCGAAGCGGTGCCCATGGGTGCTTCCGCCATTGAAATTGGCCCCGGGCCCGGGGCCATTACGGAGCCATTACTTGAACGTGTTCAATCACTTACTGTCATTGAAAAGGATGATCGCTTTGCTTCTCACTGGCAGCAGCGATCAACAGAAAGAGCAGGATTATCTGTCATGCATGGCGATGTCCTCAAAGAATTGGAAGGGGGTATTCACACGCATCAACCCGAGTGGATAGTTGGTAATTTACCCTACAACATCAGCGGCCCATTAACCGCACAACTTGCCGGTCATGCCCTCCCCGGCGGCATGATTTTGATGTATCAACGTGAAGTGGGAGAGCGCATCATGGCTGGCCCGGGCAGCAAAGTTTATGGTGGACTAAGTGTATTGGTTCGCCACTATTATCATGTTAAACGCCTGCTAACGCTGCCACCGGGCGCATTTTCACCACCACCCAAAGTACATTCAGTTGTCCTCCTGCTAACGCCACACGGCAACAGTCCAAAATGTGAGTATGCAGCGTTGCAAAAAATGGTTCGAAAAGGCTTTACCCATCGCCGCAAAACAATTGCCAACAATATGAAGGGGTTACTCAGCGCAGAGCAATTGGCGTTGATCGGTATTGATCCAAAACTAAGGCCGGAACAACTCGGTTATGATGCCTGGGTAGAGATCACGCTTGCGACACATGCAAAAACAGCCTGACGGATACACTTCAACTCTACGTGTGTAAAAAAAAGAGGAGAAGGAGACTACCACAACTGCCCGGTAGTATTTAATCTCCGAAATACTCAACCAATCTTGTCATCACGCAAACTAACCAGAAAGTGATCAATTTTTTCACGTAATTCCTCAACTTGGTCAAGCATCATTGAGCTGCTATTAAACGCCTGCGTTGACCCTTGATCCACTTCATCGGCAGCGCCAGAGACATCAGCCGAAGCAGCCTGCACCGCCTGCATGCCCACTTGTGCTTTCTGGGCTCCCCGGGAAATTTCCCGGGTTGCATGCGCCTGCTGCTCCATCGTCGCCGCCACATTCTGACTGGATTCATTTATCTCAGCAATAATACCCGTAATATTCTGAATCGCTTCTGAAGCTGTCTTCGTTTCACTCTGCATGCTGCAAATCTGCGCTTCGATCACCTCCGTCGCTTTTGCGGTCTCCTCTGCCAAACTTTTCACTTCGTTGGCAACCACAGCAAACCCAAGACCCGCTTCTCCCGCCCGCGCTGCCTCAATACTGGCATTTAGAGCAAGCAAATTAGTCTGCTCAGCAATCACAGTGATCGTTGATAAAACAGAGCCGATTTCAGTAGACACAGACACCAGTTTCTCAACCTTTTCATTGGCCTGCCTGGCTTCACTGACTGCCTGCTCAGAAATCTGGCGCATATCCACAACCTGCTGATTCACTGTCGATATAGAGGTGCTCATTTCCTCAGTCGCAGCAGCCGTCTGTTCGACATTCTGCACACCGGTATTCACCCCTTCCATAGCGGCGTCAGATTGCTGCTTCAGCTTTTTAGAAACCTCAGACAGGCTTTCAGACGAACGTTGCAATTCACTGGCACCATCATCCAGCTTGCCAACAAGTGTGCCAACACTGGCATCAAAATCATTGGCCATTTCCTTCTCCATCGCAATGATGGCCTGCTTTTGCTCTTCTTCCTGAAACACTTTCTCCTGCTCAGCCTGCTTACGGTCTCGTTCAGCCTCTTTGAAATGCAAGCGCATACCTTCCATACCGGATAGCAACTCACCAATAGCATCGGTTCTCTTGACTCTGATCTGTGTATCCAGATCACCGCTGACAATCATCTGCGCTGCATCACGCGCAAAATTGATTGGCGTAATCACAATTCTTTTCAATAACCAGGTCACCACCAGTAAGCCCATGAGTAGAAATACCATATTAAGTAATAGATTAAACAGCAACGCATCACTGATTGATTGATCCATTTCTGCAAGTGAAGTTGTAATGCGTATGCCGCCGTTCACTGTTCCGGAAGCAACCTCATGACACATGAGACAATTAACACCACGGGTGTTTTCAGTCGCAAAATAAGGGATGCCGACAGTTAATGTACGGCCCTGTTCATTTTCCCCCACCTCGATAACCTCTTCACCGTTAAGTAAACGGGCATCTATCGCATCGATTGCCTGCTCGTCAGGATCGCCTTCACCATACTGTGCCTTAACGCCATCACCACGTATAACCCGGATATCCTCGATACTATCAACCGAAAGAAGTTTCTCTCTCAGTGTCTGGCGTTCATCCATCGCGCCGGAGAGCATCAAAGTATTGAGGCTATCAAAATAGTTTCCATTCATAACGGTAAGGTGTTTGGTGCTCAAACTGAGAACCCGTGATTTTTCCTCTTCATAGGAAATCATCGATGAAGCGATAATAATGGCCGTAAATGCAAAAAACACAGCCAGATTCATCTTCGTAGATATTTTCAATCGATTAAAAAACGATACATTACTCATAGTCACCCCGAATGGTAACTATCGGCTAAAAACCCAAATTAGATTAATTTCAGGTATGATGTGTATGTGTCATGTCTGATCAGGCGTTCATTCAAGATGCAAATGGATTGCACCACTCAAGCTTAACGAACCCGATAAATTGGTTTGACGGCCTCAGCCTCTGCCTTGGTGACTTTTAAATCATGCAACAGGCCATCTTTAATTCGGTAAATCCAACCATTTACCGTCAGTGGTCGCCCATTTTCCCATGCTTCCTGCACAATACGGGTATGGCAGAGGTTATCGACCTGACGCATCACATTCAGCTCACACAAACGATCAAGTTGCTTTGGCCCTTCACAAGCGAGCATCTCCTGCTCATGAACCATATAAGTATCACGAATGCCACGAATCCAGTTATCAACCATGCCATGATGCTGGCTTCCCAGCGCAGCGCGAACACCACCACAATCATAATGACCCGTCACAATAATATGTTCCACACCAAGGACTTCCACGGCATATTGCACCGCAGCCAGTACATTTAAGTCTGTATGGTGCACCTGGTTGGCTACATTGCGATGCACAAACACCTGTCCGGGCTCAAGCCCAATGATTTCATTGGCTGGAACACGTGAATCCGAACAGCCGATCCACATATATTTAGGCTTTCTTAGCTCGGAAAGATGTTTAAAAAACTCCGGGTTACTGGCCAGCTTTTTTTCAGCCCAGTGATGGTTATTCTCAAGAAGGTGATCCACGTTGCTCATAAAGCGAAACTTACTGTGCACCCAGCCATGCATCAAGCTCGCCTTTGCGATCCAGCGCGTAAAGATCATCACAACCACCCACATGGCGGTCATTAATAAATATCTGAGGAATTGTACGTGCCCCCGGTGCCCGCTTGGTCATTTCCACCCGTTTTTCAGGCTCTTCCTGCACATCATATTCAACAAATTCCAGCTGCCGCTGTTTTAACAGAGATTTAGCCCGTACGCAGTAAGGACAATAATTTCCCGAATAAACTTCAATTTTTACCATAATTTAAACTCTACCTGTCACGCAATGTTCGTGCCAGCGAAAAGGCATAAATGGGCTGCTGCAAAACACCCAGTGCTTTTGATGCATAATGAAGCGTTGCACCGGTTGTCATAATGTCATCCACAACCCAAACACGCCCCTTTACAGGCTTTCTCAAAATGCCTTTCAACTGCATTGACGTTAAATAGTCTGTATCAAGGCAAAAACTCTTACGAAGATTTTTTCGACGTGCAAGCCCGGACAATGCTGATTGCCGCGCCTGATGACCATGACGCCTTAATAATTGCCAATCCCACTCACATCCTGCGGCCTCCGCAAGCAGACGTGCCAAATCCGCGGCATGATGTTGTCCACTCTTTTGCATTCTGGAAAATGGCATGGGTACAGGAATAAATAGATCATCAGGTTGAAACAATGTTTTTAATCGCTGTCTGGCCGTTTCAACCAACCATCGAACACCTGCATCATCGCCACCCAGCTTCCAGATAAGAATCGCCTCCCGAACGGCTCCTTGATAAGCATAAAGACTCACCGTTTCAATCTGAAAAGGTGGAAAATGCAAACACTTGCCACATGGGCCCGGTGCAAGACCTTCGCTCAATGCCTGCCCACACCTGAGACAAGAAGGATTTAACAATGGTTTAATATGTTGCAGGCATTGTTTACAACAACCTGATTTGCTGACTGAAACATGACAAAAAAAACAACTGGGCGGAAACAATAGGTTTTCACCTTTGTTCACCCATTTCATGCATTTGGTTGACAGCCTTCCCATAGCAAAGAGCATGGCCCAAATGCCAGACAGTCGCAATTGGTTCAAATCCATACCGCCGGAAAGGGAAAGAAAATTACTTTCTTTTCAACGCAATGGGCTGCTTATCAAAGCAGATGATAAACAATTGATTAATTTCGCTTCCAATGATTATCTAGGGCTGGCAACACATCCGAACCTGCGTGATGCAGCCATTCAGGAAATTCGCGATCATGGTCTGGGTAGCGGAGCATCTCGTCTTGTCTCCGGCGATGATCCATTGCTGCATGCGTTAGAAAACAGACTTGCACAGTGGAAAGGGTTTGATGCCTGCCTCGTCGTTGGCTCCGGCATGTTAGCAAATATCGGCCTGATTCAAACCCTTGCAGATCGACATACCCATCTTTTTACAGACAAGCTTAATCATGCGTCACTGGTTGATGGGGCAAGGCTTAGTGAAGGAAAAGTCGACCGCTATCATCATCTTGACCTCACGCAACTTCAAACCCTGCTGAAAAAACATTCAGCGGCTCAACGCATCATTATCAGTGATGGTGTCTTTAGCATGGATGGGGATATCGCAAACCTCAAAGCACTGATAAAACTGGCAGAACAGGAAGACACACTTCTGTTGATTGATGATGCCCATGGCACAGGTGTGCTCGGTGAAAATGCGAAAGGGCTCACTGATCTATCAAACATCGCCGGGCATCATCGCTTGATTGAAGTCGGTACTTTGGGCAAGGCTTTTGGCTGTTACGGCGCATTTATTCTCGGTACATCCGAGATGATCGAAGGTTTACGTCAACGCATGCGAACGTTGATCTATTCAACCGCTCTCCCCGCCGCTCTTCCGGCTGCCGCACTGGAAGCTCTGACACTCATCCAGCAAGGTGATCTGGTTAAACAATTACATCACAATATTACGTTATTTAAACAGAAAGCCTCCAGCCTGCCTCTCATGCCCTCTGAAACACCCATTCAGCCGTTGCTGGCAAAAAGTGATTGTCATGCGTTAGAGATGTCCGGGAAACTCAAAAATGCAGGTTTTTTTATCTCTGCCATTCGCCCCCCCACAGTACCGGAAGGCACATCAAGGCTGCGCATCACCCTCTCAGCAAACCATTCTGAAACACAAATCCATCAGCTTATACAAGCATTAAAAACTATCATATGAGCAAACCCATAGTATTTTTACATGGCTGGGGCCAATCCAAACAGGTCTGGTATCGGCAAATGGAAGCGTTTCCTGATGCGATATTTTTGGACCTTCCCGGCCATGGAACCAATCATGAAGAAGAAACAAATACTTCCGACTGGGTTGAGTCCATCGCAGCACAACTACCTGATCAACCATCCGTGATAGTTGGCTGGTCACTGGGCGGCATGATCGCCATGCAACTGGCTCTGCAATGCCCTGAAAAAATTGCAGCACTTGTATTGATCTCAACAACGCCCTCATTCTGTCATCAAAAAAACTGGGCATTTGGCTGTAGTCATGAATGGTTCGAGGCATTTGAGAGTGGCATTAAAAACAATACATCTAAAACCATCTCCCGTTTCTTTGCGCTAATGTTGCATGGTGATGACATGCATCGTAGTGAATACAATCAAATTGCAAAAAAGGCCATTGATACATCGATACAGCCTTCTACCGAAACCTTGAGAACAGGACTGGATTACCTTGCAACAACAGACCTGCGGAAAACACTGAAAAATATTCAGCAGCCGACATTGATATTGCATGGCGACAATGACGCCATCATACCTGCAAGCGCAGGGCAATCGATTGCTGAATCGATACCTCATGCAATATATCATCTATTCAAACAGTGCGGGCACGCGCCCTTTTTAACACAGCACACAACATTTAATGAAACAGTGGAGACATGGTGCCTGAAGATTTAAACAACTCACACATCAACACAGCACAGGTGAAACATTCATTTTCATCTGCCACAAGTACCTATGATGCACATGCCGTATTGCAACGTGAAATTGCTGATCGTTTGTTACAACATGTTGCCTTCACCAAAATTAACCCAAAACGTATTCTTGATATCGGCTGTGGAACCGGTTATTTCACACGTTTATTATGCCAACAATTCAAAAAATCTGAAGTGACAGGTCTGGACCTTTCAGAAAACATGGTCAAAGCCACACAGGCCGCACATCGCTTACGACTGCCCTGGCATGGCCGACGCCAGCATGTTGTAAGTGATGGGTGCCAATTACCCTTTGCCAATGCCTCCTTTGATCTGGTCACCTCAAATCTGGCCATGCAATGGGTGCCTGACCCCACATTAATGATGCGGGAAATGCGCCGGGTATTAGCGCCGGGTGGCCTCATGTTGTTTTCCACGTTTGGCCGCCGAACACTTCTGGAACTCAGACAATCTCTGGCGGACATTGCCAATGAGCGGGCAGGGCTGGTATTACCATTTCCAGATATTACATCATTGGGTAATTCATTGATGGAGCTTGCTGTAGAACTTCCCGTGGCAGACTCAGACATTTTCACACTGACCTATCCAGACACCATGGCACTCGTTCGTGAATTAAAAAACATCGGTGCTTCATCGGCTGCAATCCAAAACCGCCCAAGTGGTCTTTATGGACGACGCCTTCTGAAACAGCTCGAAGATGTCTACAGTGCAAAACATCAGGATGATCATGGGCGTATTCACGCCACCTTTGAAGCGCTCTATGCACAGGCATGGTACAAAGACGCGGGTTATGAACATGCCGACAGGATCATTCCGATTCAAATGAATGAAGCCGATTAAATATGGGTAAAAAGATATTTGTTACAGCAACAGATACCGGTGCTGGTAAAACCTTTATCACATCTCATCTGGTGACACTGCTTCTGGATCAGGGTATCCATGCATCGGCAATCAAGCCGATTGCCAGTGGTATGTTTCCCAATGGCATCAATGAAGATGTGGATGCTTTATTGAAGGCTCAACATATCTCTGATCCAAAGCTGCTCAATCTTCACACCTTCTCACTACCGGCATCGCCCAATATTGCTGCAACAGCTGAAGGCAAAACTATTGACCCCAAACAGCTTCTCTCATGGTGCCATGACAAGGCCAAAGAAACCAAAATTTGCCTGATCGAAGGTATCGGTGGATTGATGGTACCGCTCAATGATCAATATCTTGTCAGTGACTGGATCACTGATATGCAACCTTGTGAAGTCATGTTGATTGTCGGTGCCCGGCTTGGTTGTATTAATCATGCTTTACTCACATTGCAGCAACTCAAAAAGATGAATATATCACCAACATATATCATCATTAATGCGCTGAATGATAGCGAGATTGCTGAACAGACAAAAACTTCTCTACAGGCCTTTATATCACCCCAGTCACGAATCATCATGATACCTTACAAAGCAAAAAAGACTCATTTTCAGACGCTTATCAACAACGTGCTTGCCAAAGACTAAAGCTTCAATACACTCTTTTTTGGGGCATGGGATAAGAAGGGGTATATCAAATGAACGTTCTTTTAATCGACGATGATCTTATTACGCATGAGATCATCGCAGTTTTTCTTCAGCGTTATGGCGAAAAATATGAAATTGATGTGACAATCAAGGCTCTACATGATCCGGTACAAGGGCTCATCGAGTTATCCGATCATAAAGATTTCTATAACATGATTCTCTTGGATGTGCGCCTGCCAAAGTTTAGCGGTGATCAAATTTACAAAAGCATTTCAAAAAAAGCACCTGAACTTCTGGATCGAATTGTTTTCATCACCGCATCGCCAAACGCAGTGTATGAAAAACTTCCCAATCAAAACCTGCATATACTGGGTAAACCTTTTCGTTATGATATATTTGAATCAAAAGTTCATGCTGTGCATCAGCACTATGTTAGCGAAGAGTGCTGCTCATAAACTCATGCCCCGGCAAACTTTCCAGTCGAACCAAAGGCTAACAACAGTGCCAACATCGGCGCGCCTGAATTAATTTTTCCATTGTCCAACCACTGCATGGCTTGTGCACGACCTATCCAAAAAGGTCGAATATCTTCATGCTCATGTTTCATACCACCCCCTTCTCCAGAAGGTTTCGATTTATCAACCAGCCCCAGATAAAGATCAATACGTTCAGATGAACCACCGGGTGTTGAATAATATTGCCCCAGCGACTCTATTTTAAACGGCTCATAACCTGCCTCTTCAATCGCTTCACGGCAGGCAGCCACCTCAGGACTCTCTCCTTCATCCACCATGCCCGCCACCACTTCAATCAACCATGCCTTATCTTCACGCACAGCAGGACCAATCCGAAACTGCTCGATCAGGAGTACCTCATCACATTGTGGATCATATAAAAGTATCGCAATGGCATCGCCCCGCTCCAAATGTTCGCGACGAATATTCTGACTGTCACCTGCAAAACATTCGTGTTCAACATCATAGGCATCAAGTTCAAAAAAACCTTGATACAAAGATTTTTTATTCAATAGTTTAAACTGCATAAATCACCCCATGCATCATACTATCTGTATTTTTTAGAAACGAACATAACAAGCACCCTTCACGAAACAGACCGCTTGCTGCTACACTAGGCCACATGAAAATTCTGGTTGTTGAAGACGAAGAGCGTGTTGCCCATTTCATCCAAAAAGGATTGAAAGAGGAAGGCCATGCCGTTGACGTATCCTATGATGGGGAGGACGGTGGTTTTCTGGCAGAAGTAAACGATTATGACCTTATTATCCTTGATCTGATGTTACCCAAGAAGAACGGTTTACAAACCTGTAAAGAGATTCGGGATCATGGCATCAATACACCCGTACTGATGCTCACTGCCAGAGACAGTGTAGAAGATAAAGTCCGCGGCCTCGATGCAGGTGCCGATGATTATCTGGCCAAGCCCTTTGCCTTTGAAGAGTTGCTCGCCCGTGTGCGCGCTTTACTTCGACGCCAATCAGAAAGTAAAACCCCGACACTTCAAATGGCAGATCTTGAACTTGATCCTATGAGCCGTCAGGTCTCACGTTCCGGTAAGGCGATTCGCCTGACCACCAAAGAGTATGCACTGCTTGAATATCTGCTTCGCAATCCGAAAAAGGTACTTTCACGCACCCTGATTGGTGAACATGTATGGGATATGAATTTTGATCCTGAAAGCAATGTGATTGATGTTTATGTTAGTCATCTGCGCACCAAGGTGGACAAAGGTTTTGAGCCGGCACTGATCCACACGCTACGCGGCCAGGGTTATATTTTAAGCGACGAAGCACCACCCTCTTAAAATTTGTTACTGGGGAGTCACCTCTGCCTTCACTAAGTCTAAACGCGCTATTTAATCGTCTTCGTTCAAATACTTTTTATACCTTTCGCGGGCGACTTGCCATGCTCTATATTGTGGTTGAGCTATCGATTCTGATCATTGCCGGAGCTCTGATCTATTTCACCCTGTCCAAACAGGTATATGATGAAGTGGATGAATCCCTCTACCTGCAAGCGCAGAGTGTCGTGAGCGAACTGGAACGTTCACGTTTTCACTACTGGTCCTTCCACCTCAATGAATTTGCCAAACATTTTCACGGTACAGTACAACTGATCGGTGCCAACGGTGTGATTCAATTCGCCACAAACAGCAATCTGATTGGAAAAGGTGGCAATGAGGTCAGCAAAGCCCTCGGCAAAGCACGGGATGATGAATCCACTGTATTTATTTCCACCCTTTCACTGCTTCGAAAAGATAACATTCGGGTCATTGCCATGCCGGTTCACCGGGACAATCATGTGATCGCAATATTATTGCTTGGCCGGAGCACCAATGAGATTCAGGGCTTTTTCAAGTGGCTCTATCTGCTTGGTGGCGTGCTCGGCCTTCTTTCGATGCTTATCAGTGGCGTAGCAGGCTATGTCATGGCTCGCAGAGCTCTGAAACCGATCAATGAAATCACTTCCACAGCACGGGCGGTGGCCGCTGGCGACCTGACCAGACGGCTGCAATCAAAAGTACAGGATAAAGAAATCCGGGTGCTGGTTAAGTCGCTGAATAAGATGTTCGAAGACCTCGAATCAAGTTTCATGGCACAGAAACGTTTTACAGCCGATGCCTCCCACGAACTTCGCATCCCCTTAACGATTCTGAAAGGCGAAGTTGAGGTTGCGCTAAGGCATCCGCGTAGTGAGCAGGATTATAAACAGTTGCTCAAACAACATCTGGATATCATCGAGCGCATGCAACGTATCGTGAATGATTTACTGACACTTGCACGCGCTGATGCAGGACTACTGGAGCTGGCACAGGAGCCAGTCGACCTGTCACTGTTACTACAGGAAGTTGCTCAACATCACCTGATTCTTTTTGCCGATCACCATATCAATTTAAATATGGATATTCAGGATCATCTGGAGGTCATGGGAGATCAGAATCATATCGAGCGTGTCATTTTCAACCTGCTCAACAATGCCTTCAAATATGCACCTGAACTCTCAACCATCACATTATCAGCACAAGCCAAAGATGACCTGGCAATCATCACGATCCAGGACGAAGGCCTAGGCATTGCCAAAGAACATCAGGCACGTCTGTTTGACCGTTTTTATCGTGCAGATGAAGCCAGAGCCCGCAATGAAGGTGGTGGAGCCGGTCTTGGCCTTGCAATCTGTAAACGTATTATTGAAGCACATAACGGTGAGATCAGCGTTGAAAGCACAGAGGGAGAAGGCGCGAAATTCATCGTGCGTTTATCATTGAGCAGTACCAACCCGGAATTTTCTCAACGGCTTCATTCCCTGATCGAACACACATAAAAAAGGGCAGTGAGTAACCACTGCCCCTTAAATAAAACATCAAATCAATTATTTTGGCAACGCAATAGACCAGATATGGAATGCACCAGTACTGCCCTTAAGCTGGTGCTCTTTTTTCAAATCTGAACTTACTTTACGATCCGAATGGAAATAAACACGTCCATCGACACTCACACTCGGTGCACCATCCCGGCCTGTATCTTTTGTCAGCTGCGTCAGGTTTCTACCTTCACGATCAATCGCCCAAATATCCCAACCATTGTGTGAAGCATGACGAAGATCGACCTTTGCCCTATTGGATGTGAATACAATCCACTTGCCATCCGGGCTCCATGCCGGCTGCACATCCACACTTCGGGAAGATGGCAATTGCGTGAGTTCAGAACCATCAACCCTCATCAGGTAGAGATGCATATCCCGCCCATCAGGCATTGAAAAAACAATCCATTTTCCATCAGGCGACAATGCAGGGTTTATGCCTTCGTTTAAAACTTTTTCCGAACCATCTTTTTCAATCCGGACAATCTCACTGCGATAACCGGGAACCTGCCAGTTATTAAATACCTTGTGAGTTCCACGCGATGCTTTTTGCATATTTCTCAAGACAGTTAACCGCACAACAATCAAGCCTCCTCCATCAGGGAGCAACACTGGCTGGGTGAGATGGCCGTTTAATTCATACAGCCGTTTCATCAGTCCGCCGCCATCAACAGGCTTTCCCCATAGACCCAATCCATTTCCTCTCTGTGAAAGAAAGCTTACTTTTTCACCATGCCAGCGAATGGAATCCAGGGCATGCACATCCTCAGACACCATGTTTAGTGGATCCCCATTCGACATTGAACGCCTGGAAATCCAGCTTTTTTTACCATGGCTGACATTCACAAGTATTGTATGAGTATCTGCCGAAGCCCGTGGGTACATTTCAGACTCTTTGGGTTCCAAGGTTAACAAACGTGCATCATCTGCGGGTTTTACCACGTTTGATTTCTTTTCAGACGTGGGTGACTTTAACCAGTCAAACAGGTTTTCTGCCGAAGCCATCGGTGTTGCTATCAGCAAGCTCACTGCAATCATAAATAAGCGTGTCATAATAGTGCTCATTGGTATTCAACCTCCCAAAGATTCCATTTTTCTCCCGCACGCGCCTGCGGTTTTTTAAGGTCACGATTTGAATGAAACAAAATGCTCCGATTATCTTTCCACGCCGGACCACCATCCGTTGCACGAAGCGCATTGGTCACGCGGTCAATCTGTCCGTTTTTCAGACTGATCACATAGATAGAGGTTTCACGCACATTGCCCTTGCTGTCCCGATTAGAAATAAAGACAACCCGATTTCCATCCGGGCTAAATGCCGGTTCAAAATCACCAAAACGGTTTGAAGTTAATTGCGTTAAATCTGAGCCATCCACATTTTGCATCCACAGATCATAGTTACCACTTGTTTCACGTACAAAGACCACACGCTTTCCATCCGGTGAAATTGCGCCATTAAATGCATTTGGAATCATCATCAACTGACTGCTTTTGCGGTCAAAAAGAAACAGCGAAGGCGACTGAAATTTATTTTTCATTCCCGATTCAGTAGATTTGTAACCCTGTTTATAACGCCATGCATCAGAGTGATACATCCGCCAAGTCTGCCCGATCAATTCACTCTGTTTAAATCCATCTTTAAAATCATCCAGCACACGAGCACGGCGTGTTTTTTCAAGTGATGAATCAAACACCCAGACCTCACCATTGCCGGATGCTTTAAGGTTTGCAGGTATCAAAGCCCCTTTGAATGTGCTGATATTACCAATCGCAATGTGGCCATCACCTTCCGCCTGCCGCATCCATGCAGAAATTGGCCCCATACGATTACTGATATAACCAATCGAACCATCCTGAACCGCAACACCATAACGAATCGCTTCATGTAGCTGTGCCGCAGCAATCGAACGTCCATCTGCATTCAAATCACCCTTGGATACACGTACAACACTGAATTCATTGTTTTTTCGTTGGCTATAAACAACAAAATTACCTGCCACCGATGGATAAACTATTTCTCGTTTTTTATCTTCCAACACACTATGAATCGGGTAGATCGCCTCTGGTACCTTCTGTTGCGTCTGAGCTAAAACATCCTGACCCAACGAAGTGAAAGCAATCCCAGTAAGCATTAAAACAGCCCATGGTTTATGCATGTAAAAATTCTCCTTCTTTCTCAAATAAATTGATTCACTGACTTTAAATTTTCGCCAGCAAACGCGGTGGATCATGTCGACAATAATACATGATCCGGGTGATATGCATCACATATGAAAAAATCTTAATTTCTGTTTAATTTCATGTTTTAAAAAACGTTTAATTTAAGCGATTATTTGTTAATAAAGCGCTCGATTCGTTTGCGGATCTGGTCACGCACACGGCAAAATTCTGTCATGATTTCTTCTTCCGTACCGATTGCTTTTGCAGGGTCCTCAAAAGGCCAATGCTGTTTTTCACAACTGACGGGAACAGCAGGGCAGCTCTCATCTGCATTGCCACACACCGTTACCAATAGATCAAGCTCATTGAGCATTGTCATATCTAACTGCTCAGACTCTTGCCCACTGATATCCACACCTGCCTCTTTCATCACGGCAATCGCACGCGGGTTTTTACCATGCGCAACAATGCCTGCGGAATAGACTTCAAAACGATCTCCACCCAAATGTTTTAACCAGCCCTCAGCCATTTGTGAGCGGCATGCGTTGCCTGTGCAAAGAAATAAAACCTTCTGTTTCATATCATCCAACCTCTTTTATGCCACGTTCGTACCATGCTTGACTTCGATTCACGATCGAAACCACGGTTAACATGACAGGCACCTCAACCAACACGCCTACAACTGTGGCCAATGCTGCACCTGATTCAAATCCAAACAATGCAATCGCAGTCGCCACCGCCAATTCAAAAAAATTCGATGCCCCGATCAACGCTGATGGGCCTGCGACACAATGTGCCACCTTCAATGTTTTATTCATCCAGTAGGCCAGCATGGCATTAAAATAGACTTGAATCACAATGGGGATAGAAAGCAACAGGATCACCAGGGGTTGAACAAGTATCTGCTCTCCCTGAAACCCAAACAACAATACAACCGTCACCAACAATGCGCCCATTGAGATCGGGTCCATGATATGTAACACATCATCCAGTCTGTCTTTTACCAATAACATTTTACGCCCGATATAGGCCAGAACAACAGGAATGACGATATACAGTAGCACTGAAAGAAACAGCGTATTCCAGGGTATATGGATCGAAGCAATTCCCAACAACAGGCCCACAATGGGTGCAAAAGCCACAACCATGATCACATCATTGAGTGCAACCTGTGAAAGCGTAAACTGAGGGTGCCCATTTACAAGTCGCGACCAGACAAACACCATGGCCGTACAAGGTGCCGCAGCCAAAAGAATGAGGCCGGCAATGTATTCAGGAATTTTATCTGCTTCGAGAAACGGCGCAAAAAGATATTGTAGAAACAACCATCCAAGCAGTGCCATAGAAAAAGGTTTCACCAGCCAGTTAATCGCCAGAGTCACCCCGACCCCTCGCCGATGATCCCACACTTCATGCAGTGAGCCATAGTCAATCTTAAGTAGCATCGGGAGAATCATTGCCCAGACAAGTATTGCTACTGGCAGGTTTATGTGGGCGATTTCCATGCCTCCCAATGTGTGAAACAACACTGGAAAAAATGCGCCCAACGTAATACCTGCAATAATGCACAGGAAAACCCAGACAGTTAGATAACGGGCGAACAGACCCAGCGGTTGAGCATTGGATGACATGCATGATCTCCCATATGAATGACGCACATCATATTCGCTAATGCGGATATGTAAATACAAAGTCGCCTACAGTCGATTCATTCCGTCATGATTTATTCTATCGTGAATAATTGTCGTGATTCATTCAGTCACAAATTAAAGAAGGCAATTGCTTTGCATCCATCGCCAGTTGATCCTCCAAACTTGCTAAGCCTGCAATCGTAGGCATAAGCTCTTTCAACACCGAGTGATCATTCTGAGAAAGTCGATAATGTACCCATTTTCCATCACGGCGTGTTTCAACCAGCCCCAGATGCCTGAGCTGGGATAAGTGCCTTGAAACCGTGCTCTGTGGCAAAGCCAGCACGTCCGTGAAATGGCATACACAAAGTTCCTGCCTGCATGTCAGCAAATAGATGATCCGCAAACGAAGCGGATCAGATAGCGCCTTAAAAACAAGCGCTGACTGCACCTTTTATTGACCTTTAAAAGTGAATATTCGCTGTAGCGATTTATGGCCAAGCAGCTGATGTGCCAACGCCATAACAACGTGGCCTACTATGTAAACCCATAACACTGTGCCAAGAATTTCATGCACTTCTTTCATTTCATGGACAAAACCAAGCATTTTTCCACTTTCTTCCATGCCATACAACATCACAGCCCCTGTCGCACCCAGTGCAAGTACCAGCAATACACCCAGACCATGCACTGTACCTGCGATGTAATCTTCTTTTTCCGGGGTTTCAAATTTGCCTCTGAACCAGCCCGGAACCTTTGTACGCAGCTCATGCATAATGCCTTGACGTCCTGTTGTTGTAAGATAAGGGAACAGCTTCGATAAACGCCCATCACCCATGCCCATCACACCCCAAATCAGACGCATCACAATTAGCGACAATACAATCATGCCCACCCATTCGTGCATTTCGAAAAAGAAAATCTGGTCTTCCGCGCGAATACGTCCGGGTTTGGGTCGTTTCATCAGCGTTTCACTGATTAACTGCAACGGGATGCCAACGGCAATGCCCCAGTGTAATAAACGGGTGATTTTATCGTAGTTCATCATTAGTTTCCTTTACCAGCAATCGCAGACAAACGCAGACGCAAAGCATTTAATCGAATAAAACCTTCGGCATCCTGTTGATTGTATGCCCCCTCATCATCTTCAAATGTGCAAAGGCGTTCATCAAACAGCGATTGATCCGATTTGCGGCCAAGCACCATCACATTGCCTTTATAGAGCTTCAAACGAACCACACCATTGACCGTCACCTGTGAGGCATCAATCATGCTCTGCATCATCTTACATTCAGGTGCAAACCAGTAACCATTGTACACCAGCTTGGCATAACGTGGCATCAACTCGTCTTTTAAATGCGCCGCTTCACGATCAAGGGTCAACGATTCAATCGCCCGGTGCGCCTTCAACATAATGGTGCCACCCGGTGTTTCATAACAACCACGTGACTTCATACCCACATAACGATTTTCAACAATATCAATCCGGCCAATACCATGTTTACCACCCAGACGATTGAGTTCCCGCAACACAACAGCCGGTGTCATCACCTCATCATTGATCGCTATAATATCACCGCCCTGATAGGTCAGTTCGATACATTCTGGCTGATCCGGTGCAGCTTCAGGTGAAACACTCCAGCGCCACATATCTTCGCCCGGTGTTGTCCATGGGTCTTCCAGATCATAACCTTCATAAGAGATATGCAGCAGGTTGGCATCCATCGAATAAGGCGATTTTGAATTTTCACGTTTGCGTTCAACAGAAATGCCATGCTGATCGGCATACGCCAGCATCTGCTCACGTGAGTTCAAATTCCATTCACGCCATGGTGCGATCACTTTCACATCCGGTTTCAGGCCATAAAAACCCAATTCAAAACGAACCTGATCGTTCCCTTTACCCGTTGCACCATGAGAAACCGCATCCGCACCTTCCGCTTCTGCGATTTCAATCATACGTTTAGAGATCAATGGCCGGGCAATGGATGTACCCAACAGATATTCGCCTTCGTAAATGGCATTTGCACGAAACATCGGAAACACATAATCACGCACAAAATCTTCTGTAAGATCTTCAATATAAATGGCCGAAGCACCACAGGCTTCTGCCTTAACACGCGCCTCTTCAACCTCTTCGCCCTGCCCGATATCCGCTGTAAAGGTAACTACTTCACATGCATAGGTATCCTGCAACCACTTCAGAATAATGGAGGTGTCCAATCCACCTGAATAGGCCAATACAACTTTATTTATATTCGAATGAGCCATGCATGACCTCAACTAATTTTTGATATGTTATCTCGATAAACTAAACGCGGGGCAGTTTAGGCCATGCCCATCACAACGCAATGACATCGTATCACTTTCACTTCTGTAAAATCAGAAATTCAAGCAATGCTTTTTGCACATGCAATCGATTTTCTGCCTCATCCCAAACCACAGATTGAGGCCCATCAATCACACTGGCAGCCACTTCTTCACCCCGGTGTGCAGGCAAACAGTGCATAAACAACGCATCCGGTTTCGCATAAGCCATCACACGATCATCAACCTGATAACCCATAAATGCTTTTTCACGTTCCGCCTGCTCTTCTTCCTGACCCATGGAAGCCCATACATCGGTTGTCACCAGATCTGCATCTTTTGCAGCCAGCAAAGGGTCTAAACCAATGCTCACATCCGCGCCCATGTCCCGGGCGGCCTGTAGCAATGTCTCATCCGGTGAATAGTCAGCCGGACAAGCAATATTCAGCTTATAACCAAAGGTCACCGCACCATTGATCCAAGAGTGAGTCATATTATTGCCATCACCAATCCATGCCACCGTTTTGCCTTTGATATCACCGCGATGTTCTTCAAACGTGAAAATATCCGCCAAAATTTGGCATGGATGTGTGAGGTCGGTCAGGGCGTTGATCACCGGCACCGTGGAGTATTGCGTAAATCGCTGAACGATCTCATGTGCATGTGTGCGAATCATTACCGCATCAACCATACGAGACAAAACACGTGCTGAATCTTCAACGGGTTCACCCCGGCCCAGCTGTGTTGTGCCTGAATGTAAAAACAGGGCATGCCCACCCATCTGATACATACCCACTTCAAATGAGATACGCGTTCGGGTACTCGCCTTATCAAAAAGCATACCCAGCGTTTTGCCTGCCAGTGTCGGGTGGGCCTCACCGCGCTGCTGCATAGATTTAAGTTCGGCTGCACGTTTTAAGAGTGCATGAGCCTCATCTGCTGTGACATCCAGCAATGTTAAAAAATGCCTCACTTTGTCACCTCACTTCCCGCCCCGGACGCCTCAATGACAGCAAACACCTCTTCAAGAATCGTCATCGCCTGATCCACTTCATCCGCCTGAATATTCAAAGCAGGAAGAAACCTGAGCACATTTGGCCCTGCAACAAGCAATAACAATCCTTTGGATCGACAACCCTCAATGATGGGTGCAACAGCTTCAGAACAGGCAAGCCCCAACAACAAACCACTGCCACGTACCGCTTTGGCCATCGAAAATTTCTCAACCATGGCCGCAAGCCTGGTTTTAATCCGTGCACTCTGTCCGGCCACGTTGTTCAACAGGTCCTCTTTCTCAATCGTATCCAACACAGCAAGCGCTGCCGCACATGAAAGCGGATTACCACCAAATGTAGAGCCATGACTTCCCGGACCAAAAGAAGCCGCCACCTTTTCAGATGCCAGCATCGCACCAATCGGCACACCACCACCAAGACCTTTGGCCAAGGTGAGTACATCCGGTTTGATTCCCGCATGTTCAAACGCAAACATTTTCCCAGTTCGTCCAATGCCTGTCTGCACTTCGTCCAGCATCAGCAATATGCCATGTTCATCACACAGCTTCCGCACACCACGCAAATACTCAGCATCAGCGATGTTCACACCACCTTCACCCTGCAAAGGTTCAAGCAATACGGCAGCCGTGTTTTCATCAACAGCATCTGTCAATGCACCCAAATCATTCAAAGGCACATGTTGAAAACCCGGTGGCAAAGGATCAAATCCAATCTTAACCTTATCCTGTCCGGTCGCGGTCAGCGTGGTTAGAAGCCGGCCATGGAATGAATGGGTTGCTGTAATCACAGTCCGACGATGCGAACCCGCATCATGGAAATATTTCCGCGCAATTTTGATCGCGGCCTCATTGGCTTCCGCACCCGAGTTACAGAAAAAGGCCCGATCCAGACCTGAAAGCCCCGTCAGTTTAGCCGCCAATTCAATCTGTTTAGGAACATGATAAAGGTTTGAACAGTGCAACATACTTGCAGCCTGTTCACTCACAGCACGCACCAAAGCCGGATGTCCATGGCCCAATGTATTCACCGCAATACCCGCAACAAAATCCAGATATTTGTTCCCATCATTATCAAATACATACGCGCCTTCGCCATTCACAATGGTCAAAGGAAAGCGTGCATAAGTCTGCATTACATTATTCATCAGCGAATATTAGAGGTATGCACAAACAAACGCATCTTTTTATGCATCGAAAACTGACAGCCTTCTCCAGTCCAATGCCATAACGCCCGTTTTCCATAACTTTCCCGCGATTAGTTCCTACACTTTAGTATTTAAACTTGTTTTGTCTGTTGCTAGTTTCGATATCATGCCAGTCGCTCCTTCATTAAACTCGCTTATAATCTGACGTTTACCGTTCCTAACTGATCCAACCCTTGTTCCCGGCCAGCTTTGAATACCAGATCAAAAACGCTGCTACCACCAGCGGCATCAGAATAATGCCTATAATTTCACCGGGGCCGAAATCGATACCGACACTAAGGACATGGCTCATGGTCACAATCACACCAAGGAGAGACGCGATAAACAGATAGTACGCCGTTGATTTTCTGAACAGGAGCAGAAAGCTGCCAAGCGCACCGCCGAAAACAGCGATAGCAAAACCTCCGGTGGCCCATGCGGGCCGGCCTTCGATGATCGCGCGCTCGGACTCACGATATGCAGCAAGCACATCGGGATTCATTTGCACGAAAAAGTTCATGACGCCCATAACATTCCAAAGCAGCGCGACCGTGCTGATTAGCCAGAAACTCCAGTGGGTGCCAGCACTGTTTTTATCGTTCACTGTGTTCTCCGATACTTGTCATGTTCATTAAAAAGGCATCTGCATCAGCTCAGACACCTCAAGTGACCCGCCGATGTCAAGAAAGGGGCACGCTTTTGCGATAGAGATCGCTGCGTCCAGAGAGTCGGCTTCAATAATGGTGAAGCCAGACATGGACGTTGTGCCTCCGGCGGAAACCGTTCCATCAGCGTTGACTGTGCTCGTACCTTTAAGCGGATTGGCAGGGCTCACGGCTGCATCGCCCAATGAAGATAACCAAGCCTTATATTTTGCAAAATGTTTCTGACCTTCCTCTGGGCTGGATGGCTGATTGCCGCCCAGATAAACAAGAACATATTGAGTCATATACGTTTCTCCCTTCTTGAAAATTAAACTTTTTTTTCCTAAAAAACATGGGCCACGGATAGATAGGATGAAGCGCCTTGTTAGATTTGTACATGGTATGAGTTAAATTTATTACCAAGTATAACGGACTTAGTGATTTTGTTATGGGACAATTTTGATAGAAATTTGTAATTTGGCCGGGATTCATGAAGATGGATGATGAGTTCGTTATGTCCGAACTCTTTAGCCCAAGCCCGCATTGTCTTAAAAATAAGCTTGCCGTAGCCCCAAAAAGGTTTGGCTAAAATAATACCTATTTCATAACCAAGCTCGTCATCTTGAATCCCACACCAACCGGCCAGTTGTTGATCGATTCGTATGCCGCGGACACGACAGCCTGGAAGTGCATCACAAGCGTTTTTTTGCTTAATCCAATTGGCTAACAACGCATGATTAAATGGGTCATGTGGCATAAGATGCTTCCGAACATCTTCGGAATTTAAAATAGAAATCAATTCGTCGGAATTACATTGAGACAAGTGTATATATTCAATCATATTAAAACCTGGCACCTTTGCATCGTCGGCGGCAAAAAGTGGCGCGACAAAGGGCAGCGTTTTTTTTGTCCGAGTGAATGCGATTGTTATGAGTTGTCAAAACCATGCTATTTTGCCAATTAAACAGCTAATTACAAGATTACTTGCCATACCAAACATTGCTAAGAGCCCCAGAGTCATAAATAATCCTCGGACATTATCTTTGCCAGTAAGATAGCTATATGTATAACCTAGCCGAGCGATAGCAAATCCAATTATCCACACCTGTGCAGCAATGAGTGTGGGTGAAGAAAAGGCAAAAATTAGTGATAAAAGAACATAACAAACAACATTCTCTGTAGTATTATGGTGTATGTCATGTCGTCGCTTAAGTTCACGTACGCCTAATTCCGGCGCATTTTTTTCGTTTGTACCACTTGCTACCCACTCCTCTGGAGTTGAATACATCTTGAATCGTACACGTACCAATTCAGTTGAAGTCATAATCCACGTATGGTTAACAATCAGTAAAACTACCGCAATAATAAGAGCATACATAGCTCCATCTGACGGCAGCGAAATCACATAAGGATTTACACCGAGCAGAAAAAAGTTAAGCGCAATTCCCGCAAGCAGAATGCCTACTGGATAGAGCATGACAATAGCCATAGTGCGACGCTGCTGTTTATCTAATTCATTGTTGCTAGACATATTCAATTTATCCATTTGTATACTCTTAACGGCTAAATAAGCGGCGCGTCTTTTTGCGTCCGCTTAATTTAAGGGGCATTACCCAAGCAACTTCCTAACTTTCTTCATATACCATGATTCTCGTGTTTCAAGCTCTATCTCATGATAAGTTACATCTCTGCTTGATAGCTCAATCTCCCAAATATATTTCTTTTGCAACCCTGATGAATTCCAAAACTTATCAGGCTCAGGAGAAGGCTCTAGCACGAAGTATTTTGATTTAGGTCGATTAAACTGCTTGTTTGCTTCAAACTTTTCGGTACACGCCAACAAAACATATGGAATGTAGTCATGCGGCATATCTTTTAATGACCAGACATTCTCTCGATTAGCAACCTCAAGTAAGCCGTGAAACTCTTTCCATGAAAGGCCAGGCACAAAATCTTTTAGCTTATTGTAAATACCGTCAACATTCTGAATTACCCAATTCTTAGCAGATTCTGACAAAGAGTTATCACGAGGCAGGTTTTTTAGTAAATCATAGGGCTTGTGATTCTCTATTACAGTAGGGCATCCTGAGTTTTGGTAGTGCGCAAAATGAGTTTGCTTTTGAGATTTATCTGCTTTTACAAACATATTTTTACCGCAAATTCGGCAACAGCCATCAGTTGATGGGTTATACTTCACAACCCAATCATCAATATGCACTAGGTTTTTTGTTTTATCACTTGAATGATAAGCAAATACGTTCATTGCAATGGTACTTTCCTATTATGATTACCCTAACGTTGTAGCTGTGCGGCGCAAACGAAGCGCAGCGTAGTTTGCGTCCGAACGAGCGCCTTGTTAGCGCAATACACTTTACAAAAGTGTTTGCTCATTTAACAACTGTGCCTGGGACGAGATAACGGCGAGGGTTTTTAACTTTTTGTATATCAATGTCAGCTGAACATATGCAGTGTGATATTTGTTTTCTAAGTTCCTCGGGATTGTCCCATTTTATTTCCCATGGTTTTAGATTTTGATAATCAATGTGTTTATAACATTCGCAGTTATCAACCCGACGGATAGCTGAATCACCTAAAAATGCACCGTCTTCTTGTGTGGCTGCATGTGAACTTAAAGTTACTAAAAATAATATTATGGTAGTAAATGTTCTCATTTTGAATGGTGTTCCCGCGTTAGTTTCATTAGCGCTAACAGTGTTGATACAGGGAAAAAATTCCACGTATTTTCTTATAATAGACAGACATTTTTCCTCCATATTGAGGGATAAATACGGAATGTGTTGTGTTTTCCACCATCCCTTCAATGTTGACTGTAAACTTGTGGAGATAAAATAGAAAGTCTGTACAGATGCATGGTGATATCGGACATAAAAGTGATGCTCCTTTTATGTGTCTGACACAGTTGACAGTGCAAAGGTAAAGGTCGTTCCCTGACCCACCTGACTTATTACGGCGATGCTACTGCCGTGCAGCTCGAAAATGTGATGTCAGGCACCATCATGGCGGAAAAAGGACCATACAATCGCCGCAGATGTAGCCAATTGGCTACTCCAATAACCTTCATACTTGGGGAGAGCGTCGTCTATCTCAGCGATTCGTCGATGGTAAAACATATGTCCCTTTGATTTGGGTAGTTTGATACTAGGCGAATAGTTGCCGCTTGGTATAAATGCCAGACGAATGAAAGGCACCGGATTAAAGAAAGCGATAACGGGTGACTGACAGTGTTTGCAAATGCCCCGGTTGAATGCGGGCGGTGATTTGTAGGCACGAAATGCGATTTTACTTTCGTCAGGGATATGGACGTCGGAGACCAGTTGCAGACAGTCATCTGCATAGGCTTGACGTGAAACGGTTTGGCAGATGGTGCAGTGACAGTAAAAACGAGCCCTTGGGGCTGTAAGGATGTAGATATTCGTGTGTCCACAAGGGCATGTGGCAACCATTTGGTCAGTCTGTTTCATGATGCGTATCCCTAAAATTTATACAATGTTGATACAGGGAAAAGGCCATTTACGATTTACGCTTCTTAGAAAGTAGTAATTGCTCTGCAAGGTCAGTAATCACCCATTCCTCAGCGATGAGCCCATCACGAAACTGACTCGTAACCATGTCGCGCCAAATAATTTCAAGACCGCTGGCGGGAAAACCTTTGAACTTACCTTTGTGTGTTGCCCGAAGCGTTCTTTGCCATGCTATCCGACCTTCACCCTCCAAAAGTATATCTATATCCATTTGAATGTCAGGAAAACTTTGGTGAAGTGCACCAAGTGTATTCTGAACGATGTCATGCCCCCCTTTCACAACGCGGTCTGTTAGATGCACGGTATAATCTTGCGTGAAGAAATCACCAACCCGATCCAGATTTCCATTGACGATAAGCGTTGTATTCGCCTCCTTAATCTTCGATGTAAGGCATATTTCCATGTGAAAACTCCTAATTCTGAGACATTGTCAGTTTGTAGCGTCCTAACATCGCAAATAACTGGGAAAAATAAGTGTTGTAGCTTTATCACAACGCATATTTTTCCCAGTTATTTGCCTTGTTAACCTGCTCATAGTCCAATAATATCCGATATTCTCGCTCGTAGTCGTGGAAGTACTTCTTTCTCAAACCAAGTGTTTTTGCTAAGCCAAATATTATTCCTAGGGCTAGGGTGTGGTAGAGGAACAACATCTGGCCAATAATCTTCCCATGACTTTACTAACTCAGTTAGAGAAGAACTCGTTTTTCCAAAGTGGTATGTCTGTGCGTATTTACCTAATACTAAACTCATATTAATGTTTGGAAGTTGCTCAAGTAGTTGGCGACGCCATGCAGATTCACATTCAGGCCGTGGGGGAAGGTCTCCAGATTTTCCTGCGCCAGGATAACAGAAGCCCATCGGTATTATTGCGATTATAGTAGGATCGTAGAATATATTACTTGAAATACCCATCCACTCTCGCAAACGATCCCCGCTAGCATCGTCAAAGGGAACGCCTGATTCATGAACTTTTTTCCCTGGTGCTTGCCCTGCAATTAAGATTTTGGCTTTTCGATTAGCCTGTAAAACAGGGTTAGTACCAAGAGGTAAATGCTTTTCGCAAATAGTGCATTTTCTAATCTCGATTAATAATGGTTCTAATGCTGGCATTATTAATTACCTCTATTAAAAAGTCGTGACGCTTATGGCTGTTCGCGTGCATTCTCTGGTTATGTTTTTTGCTATTGCTACTCAAGTTTATTCCTGTCTGCTTTGGTTAATTTTTTAACTACTAGCTCGTATGATTGCTTAGCTAAGTCGGTTATCATTTTTTCTGGTAACTCCCCATTTAGTAGAATCGTTACCCAATGTTTTTTGTTCATGTAGTAGCCTGGAACAACTGATTCATGCAGATCTACCAAAACCTTTGCATCAGCTGGTGAACATTTTAATGTTAACCTCGTAACATCCTCTTTCTGTGATACGAGAGCGAACATTTTGCTCATCACCTTGAACACCAATGCTTCAGGCCCAAATGGAAAACTTCCTTCGGAGCCTTTAAGCTTTGATAGGTACATTTCAAGTTTATCTTTTTTCACTATGGCTCACTGGTACTGTTGGTGCTATCTTTAAACATAACAGTGTTGATACAGGGGAAAAAATTCCACGTGTTTTTTTATCATATAAGGACATTTTTCCTCCATATTGCATATTAAGGGACGAATACGGAATGTGTTGTGTTTTCCACCACCCCTTCAATGTTGACTGTAAACCTGTAGAGATAAAATAGAAAGTCTGTACGGATGCGTGGCTACACTGGACATAAAAAGTACCGCCCTTTTTTATGTGTCTGATACCGTCGACAGAGCAAAGGTAAAGGTGGTTCCCTGCCCCACCTCACTTGTTACGGCGATGCTGCTGCCGTGCAGCTCCAGAATGCGATGAACGATGGCGAGGCCAAGGCCTGAGTGGTCGCCACCACGGTGACTGTTGTTGACCTGATAGAGCGGATCAAAAATTTTATCGAGCTCTTTGCTTTCAATGCCGCAGCCGGTATCGGACACCTGCACTTCAATCTGACCATTCAGGGCACGCAGGGCGATGACAATGCTGCCTCCACTGTTGACGTGTCGCAGGGCGTTGGAGACAAGGTTTTCAAACAGGCGTTGAATCAGGCCAATGTCGCCATCTACAAATGGCAGTGCGGTGTCACCCTGCATCTGTAACTGAATATTTGCCTGTTGCGCTGTGGTTTCAAACTGCTGCAAAATATCCTGTACCAGTTCGGGCAGTGAAAAGGGTTCGATATGGGGTGCGGTTTGAAAGGTATCAAGCTTGGCCATTTCAAAGAGCTCATCCACCAACAGCTTCAAACGATTGCTGAATTTGAGTGCACGTGACACATAGGTTTCACGCGTTTCCGTCGTCAGCTCGGATGCTTTGATCTGCATGGTCTCCAGATATCCGTGCAGGGTTGCCAGGGGTGTACGCAGATCATGTGAGAGGCTGGCAAAAAGATCGCGGCGTTGCACGTTCTGTTCAGAGAGTTGCTCAAATTGTTGAGCAATCTGTTTTGCCATCAGATGAACGTTGTTTTCTAACTGATTTAATTCATCGCCTGCTGCGGTTGAAAGCGTGATGCTTGGCGGTGTTTTAAAATCACTTTTCCGGAATGTATCAATTTGTGTTGATAAACGGCGCAAACGGCGTGTTAACGGGTAAAATACCAGCAAACCAATCAGCAAACTGATAATCAGTGCGATACCAACGACCCACCCACTTAAATACAACAGGTTTTTGTCACGCGCAAATTGCTCTACTTTATCATATTGCTCACCTCTGAGGATGACATAAAGATAGCCGTTGGCATTGGTGGCAGAGGGGATGGGGGTGACAGAAAAAACTTTATGGCTGTCCGGCGAGCGCGGGTCATCGCCTAGAATCGGAAACATGGCATTTTCTCTCAGGAAGGCGTGAATCGGCCCAAGGTCAACATGCGTGCGTTGAACACGCCCCGGGTCTGCGGAGAAAGATAATATCTTGCCGGACAGGTCAATCAGATAGACTTCAATGCTGGGGTTTACATCCATATACATTTGAAATGTTTCTTTCAGAGCCTGTTTATCCAGTTCATTTTCACGGACAAGATTGCGTTCAGCAACCAGTGTTTTTGCCAGATTCCGGTTAAGCGCCTGATCTGTGTGCTGGGTATTTTTCTGAACTGCAATAAAAATAAACAGTGCATACATGAGGCCTGTGAGGCCAAGGGTGAGCGTGAGGGTGACTGCAAGCCGGGCATAAAGTGTGCGCATGGTTATGTTGGTTCCGTAAATTTATAACCCACACCCCATACGGTCAGAATATATGTGGGTTTGGCGGGTTCTTTTTCGATTTTCAGGCGCAGGCGATTGATATGTGTATTCACCGTATGTTCATAACCTTCAAACTGATAACCCCAGACCTGATCAAGCAATTGTGTGCGGGTGAATACCTTGCCCGGGCTTTTGGCAAAATGAACCAACAGATCAAACTCTTTGGCTGTTAAGGTGATTTGTTTCTGATCAATACTGACCTGTCGTTTTTGCAGGTTGATCGACATGTGTCCTGTGGTTATTTCCTGTGTTTCCTGTTGTGAGCCCTGACTTAACGCCTCTGTTGAACGAAAACGGGCCTTGATGCGTGCCAGTAACTCAGGGATGCTGAAAGGCTTGGTGATGTAATCATCTGCGCCCATCTCGAGACCGACAACACGGTCAATTTCAGATGATTTGGAGGTCAGCATGATGATGGGAATATAATGTTTATCCTCACGAAATTTTCGGCACAAGGTCATGCCATCCATGATGGGCAACATAATATCCAGAATGATCAGGTCATACTGTTTGGCATGGTATTTTTTCAGCCCTTCGGCCCCATCGTGAGCAATATCAGCCGTACAGTTGATATCGCCCAGATGGAGCTGAATCAGGCTGGCAAGATCGACGTTGTCTTCAACGATAAGAATAGTTTTTTTCATATCAGTGTCTCAACTGTGCCGGATAATCTTGCCAAAGTCCTGTGCTTAACTAATTCGCCGAATATTGATACGAATCGCAGGGTTATCAAAGCGGTGTGATTCATGCAGTGCCGGGACAATCAGGCCGACCGATGCGGCAAAGAAAATAACGATCGGCACTGAGGACAGTGTAATGATTTTTTCATTGAATCATTCTCCATTGATTGGTGTTTACTCTTGTGTAACAGCAGAAGAAGTAACGCATAATCAGTTCACATGATAGTCACCTGTTGTTAACTTTTTTATAACATACGTTACGGGCAGCATAACAATCAGGCATTGTGGTATGTGTTGATCGGAGGCGTATCTAAACGTGACTAAAATGTTAAACTTTTGTGAATAACTGGCATTTGTTTTTCGCTAGCATCATCAGGTGAATGGGTTCGATACCAACATGACCCATATAAATTTATCGAAATGGAGATAAACGAATGAGAAACAAAATGATTTTTTCAGTATTGCTGGCAGGTATGATGCCGTTGCTTTTCAACGCAGGCAATGCACTCGCAGCACATCATGAGATGAAAGATGATAAGATGATGAAGCACGATAAAATGATGAAAGACGATAAGATGATGAAGCACGACAAGATGATGAAAGACGACAAAATGATGAAGCACGACAAGATGATGAAAGACGACAAAATGATGAAGCACGACAAGATGATGAAAGACGACAAAATGATGAAGCACGACAAGATGATGAAAGACGACAAAATGATGAAGCACGACAAGATGATGAAAGACGACAAGATGATGAAAGACGATAAAATGACCGGCCATTAAGGAACACGGTATTTAAAGTGATACTTAAAAAACGCCGGATTTATTATCCGGCGTTTTTTTTATCACAAAATTTTATGGCTTAAATTAGAACTGATTTTATTCATTCAATAGTTTACGAATGGCTTGCTCGGTTGCTTCATAGCTACCTTCACCCACATGTTTGTAACGAATATGTCCTTTTTTCCCAATCAAATAAATGCTCGGCCAGGCCCAGTTGTTAAAGGCATGCCATATCGTGGAATCATTATCTACGGCAACGGGATATTGAATATCGTGTTTATTCAGATAGTTACGCAAATTGTCCAGCTTCCGCTCATATGCAAACTCAGGCCTATGCACGCCGATGACAGTCAAACCCTCATCTTTATACTTCTCATGCCATTGTTTGATATGTGGCTCGACGTTTGTGCAGTTCCAGCAGCCAAACGTCCAGAATTCAACCAGTGTCACCTTGCCACGAAGTGACTGTATGCTAAGTGGTTCGCTGTTTAGCCATTGTTGGGCATGAATTTCAGGCGCAACAGGTGTTGTCGAGCCACCTGCGCCGAGCAACAAGGGGCTTAGTAATATCAGGCATACGAGAATCGATTTGTGTTTACCGGCTTGCATACCATCACCTCCTACTGCTGTGGCTGAAACAGAAGAATGAATTGCCCATGTCCCTCACTTTTCAGCTCACTAACAGGGATAAAACGCAAAGATGCTGAATTGATGCAGTAGCGCAGGCCTGTTGGTTTTGGACCATCATTAAACACATGCCCGAGATGCGAATCACCTTGTTTGCTGCGCAACTCTGTGCGGGTAGAGAAGAGTGTCCGGTCTTCCCGCTCAACGATGTTTTCTTTGACCAGTGGACGAATAAAGCTTGGCCATCCGGTGCCTGACTTGTATTTATCCAGTGAACTGAACAGCGGTTCATCGGAAACAACATCCACATAAATCCCTGCTTTTTTGTTGTTCCAATAGGCATTGTTAAAGGGTGGCTCTGTACCGTTTTCCTGAGTGACCTGATATTGCAACGGCGTGAGACGATCTTTCAGACTGGTAGCAGCATGATTGTTTCTCTCTTTACCCCAGATTTTGTCCAGAAACTGATCCCGGCCGGAACCTTTGCGATAATACCAATAACGTACGGGATTCTTTTTATAATAATCCTGATGATAATCTTCAGCGGCAATAAATGGTTTTGCCACTTGAATCGGGGTAATGATGGGTTGCTTAAAACGCTTGCTTGCAGCCAGTGCTTTTTTGGAAGCCTCAGCCAGAACACGTTGTTTGTCGTTCAGATAAAAGATAGCCGATGTATAAGGGTATCCGCGGTCAACAAACTGACCACCTGCATCTGTCGGGTTAATTTGGCGCCAGAAAACATCCAAAAGCTCCGCATAACTGATCTTTTTTGGGTTATAAACAATTTCAACGGCTTCCAAATGTCCGCCCGCACCATAATTTTTATATGTGGGATGTTTGGAATGTCCATTTGTATAACCCGACGTGACAGAAATGACGCCTGCAAGCTTCTCAAATGGTTTTTCCATACACCAGAAACAACCACCGGCAAAGATCGCTTTTTCAGAAGCGGATGACATTTCCATGGCCGCTTTGTGCGTATCTTTTGGGCTGTTTTCAGCAATTGAAGTGAGCGGTATGATCACTGCAATGGCCAGAATTGATGTGATGGCAGAGAAACACCAGCGATAGGTTTTATTCATTTTAAATCACCTTTTACCTTTAAAAACATCTAAACATAAGCTTGAATACGCTATTTTGACGTTTTCATCATTGAGAATTCGTGAATGGTAAATGATAAATATCATGCTGTTATCGCAGAAGTATCACAATTTTATCACACGCTGGTGAAAATGAGGGCGAGAGATTTAAAAAAACAGATCATCCACGCAGGCCGTGGATGATCCGGATTCAAGTATGCTGATAACTACAGGCGCATCTGGTCAAGCCAGTTTTCCAAAAAGTGAATGTTGAAATCGCCGGATTGGAAACCAGGGTTTGCCAACAGGCGTTGATGTAGTTCCCGATTGGTTGTGACGCCGATAATGGCAAGTTCATCAATGGCACGCTGCATTCTGCGAATGCATTTTTCGCGACTGCGGGCATGGGTAATAATTTTACCAATCATGGAGTCATAGTGTGGAGGAATTTTGTAACCTGTATAAACGGCCGAATCGACACGCACACTGCGTCCACCCGGTGCATGATAGAGCTCTACGGTGCCCGGAGAAGGGGTGAATTTGAATGGGTGTTCCGCATTAATGCGGCACTCAATCGCATGCCCCTTGATTTTTATCTCTTTCTGGGAAAATGCGAGTTTTTCACCATTGGCAACACGAATCTGCCACTCAATCAGGTCAACGCCGGTAATCCACTCCGTGACAGGGTGTTCGACCTGAATACGGGTGTTCATCTCCATAAAATAGAACGAGTTATCCGGATTCACCAGGAATTCGATGGTACCCGCGCCGATGTAATTCACGGCCTTGGCAGCAGCAACACCTGCAGCACAGATAGCTTGGCGGGTCTCTTCATTCAGTGATGGGCTGGGAGCCTCTTCCAGAACTTTTTGATTGTTTCGTTGCATGGAGCATTCACGTTCATAGAGGTGAATGAGATTACCATGAGTATCACCAAGAACCTGAACCTCTACATGGCGTGGTTCTTCCAAAAACTTTTCGATAAATACGGTGTCATCACCAAAAGCAGCGCCTGCTTCGGTTTGGCACATGTTAAATGCATTGGGTAAAGCTGGCTCGGAATGGACAATTTTCATGCCCCGACCACCACCACCGGAGGCAGCTTTAATGATCAAAGGAAAACCGGTGCTTTTTGCGACCGCTTTGGCCTCATCAACGCTGGCTACTGCACCATCAGAGCCGGGTACCAGTGGAACCTTTGCAATTTCCATTTTAGCTTTGGCTTTCACTTTATCGCCCATAGTACGCATGGATTCAGGCGAGGGGCCGATCCATGTATAGCCAGACTCAATGACGATTTCTGCAAATTCAGAGTTTTCAGCCAGGAAGCCATAACCGGGATGAATCGCTTCAGTATCAGTGACTTCAGCCGCACTCATGATGGCCGGGATATTCAGATAAGAGAGGTTGCTTGCTGCGGGACCAATACAGATGGCCTCATCAGCAAGCCGGGTATGCATGGCATCACGGTCTGCTTCAGAATAGACCGCAACACTTCGAATGCCGAGCTCTTTACAGGCTCGGATGATGCGTACAGCAATTTCGCCTCGATTGGCGATCAGTATTTTATTGAACATGGAAGCCTCTTGGAGAATCTGAGAAGAATGGAATTAAAGCGGAGTGATGACAAAAAGGGCTTGCCCATATTCAACCGGTGATGCGTTTTCAAGTAGAATCTTCTCGATCACACCATCATATTCAGCTTCAATCTCATTCATCAGTTTCATCGCTTCAATGATGCAGAGCGTATCACCTTTTTTCACTTTGACGCCTTCAGATGTGAACGGATCTGCATCGGGAGATGCCGCAAGGTAAAAGGTACCGACCATGGGAGATGCAACAATATTTTCATCTTCCATACTCTCTTCTGCAAGGGGTGAAACCACAGCAGACACGGGAGTCGGGATAGTTGTTGCAGCGACCTGTTGAACAACGGGCGCTGCAACTGCTCCCTGACGTGATACACGCACAGTGTGATCACCCTCGGTCACTTCAATTTCAGTGATATCACTGCTTTGAATGAGGCGAATTAATTTTCTGATTTGAGAAATATCCACGATTAATCTCCTTGTTTGTTTCGTAAATGTTCGGTGATGCCACGCAGTGCCATCGTATAGGACACAGGGCCAAAACCGGCAACGCTGCCGACTGCCGCATCAACCAGAAGAGAGCGGTGTCTGAACTCTTCCCGTTTATGAATGTTCGATAGATGCACTTCCACAAAGGGAATGCGCGTTGCAAGCAATGCGTCACGAAGCGCTACGCTGGTATGTGTATAAGCGGCAGGGTTGATGATGATAGCATCTATGGAATCATTGCCAGCTTTTTGAATGAAATCTACCAGTTCACCTTCATGATTGCTTTGATGCGACGTTATTTCTACGCCAAGAGTGTCGGCGAGTGAGATCAGTTCCTGAGTGATGTCAGCCAAAGTCTGAACGCCATAATGACCCGGTTCGCGTGTACCAAGAAGGTTCAGGTTCGGGCCGTTCAGGACAAGAATACGTAAAGCTTTCATATTTGCCCCTCCGAAGTGGATATGTCCCATGTGTTACGCATTTCAATCAGACCTTCATTGTCAGGGCTGCGAAGCAGCAACAGAGCTAACATCGCACGTGCGGCATCGGTTTCGCCTTGAGACCAGAGCAGTTTTGCCAGACGCCCGGATATCGGCGTTGCGTTGGCATCCATATTTGCATGTTTTTCAAACGAATCTGCTTTTGTATGGCATGCATCTGCTTTTGTATGGCCGTGCAGATGCAAAATATCGCCAAGAAGTCGCCATGCCTGTGGTTCAGATGGTGCAAACTCAAGCACTTCTTTTAATGTGTTGATGGCTTCCTGATAATGTTCATCAGAAGTCTGTTTGCGGGCCTTGTTCAAACCCTCAGTTACGCCATGCCAATTGTCCGGTATGGGAGCAGACTTGGTATTTTCCCCATGCTGCATGTTGGGGGTAGAAGCAGATGCTGTTACCATGTGCCCCAAGCTACGCGGCAGGAAAAATTGGGTCAAACGCTAATTTGGTAGTTTTCTACCCTTTTTATTCAAAAAACAGTCGATTTTGTTCATTTTGTATGCATAAAGGTGATTTTTTAGCATGAATATTTTACTCAATGGTGATCAAAAAAAGGTTGCAGCAGCCACGGTTTCGCAACTTGTGCTTGAGCTGGGTCTGGAGAAACGGATGCTGGCTGTGGAGCGAAATCTGGAAGTGGTTCCAAAAAGTGAATATGAACAAACCAAACTGATTGAAGGTGATCGGATTGAAGTGGTGCATATGATTGGTGGCGGGTAAAGGGGTGAGATGCTTCGGCACTTTGATATGCGAGTGGGCGGATTCAGACGACTGATTTGATAAACTGAAACACCTTACCATGGGTGGAGTGGAGATAGTGTTACATGACGGATGTACTAAAAATTGGAACCTACGAATTTAAGTCACGGTTGATTGTCGGATCGGGAAAATATAAAGATTTCCAGACCACCAAAGATGCAACCGAAGCATCAGAAGCAGAGATGATCACGGTGGCTGTTCGTCGTGTGAATATCACTGATCCGGGCAAAGAGAATCTGCTCGATTATATTGATCCAAAAAAGTATACGGTACTTCCTAATACCGCAGGCTGTTTTAATGCCGAAGATGCGGTTCGCACCTTGCGTTTGGCACGTGAAGCTGGCGGTTGGGATCTGGTGAAGTTGGAAGTACTGGGTGATACCGAGACACTGTATCCAAATGTCGTTGAAACCATCAAAGCCGCTGAAACACTGGTTGAAGATGACTTTCAGGTGATGGTTTATACCAATGATGATCCGATTGTAGCGCGTACGCTGGAAGAGGTGGGTTGTGTGGCTGTGATGCCATTGGGTAATCCGATTGGTTCAGGTCGTGGGCTTGCTAATCCATTTAATATCCGGGTGATCAAAGAGCGTGCCAATGTTCCAATTGTGGTTGATGCAGGCATCGGCACAGCTTCTGATGCCGCCAAAGCACTGGAGCTGGGTGCAGATGCGGCATTGATTAATACGGCGATTGCTGAGGCAAAAGATGAATGCATGATGGCAAGGGCCATGCGTGATGCAGTACGGGCAGGGCGTTTGGCTCATTTGGCGGGGCGGATGCCGAAGCGAGCATTTGCTTCAGCATCATCGCCAACCGATGGCTATTTCTGGGATTGATTCAGCTTTTTTTCTTCGATTAACTGCGTTGCAAAAGGTTTTGCGCTGTTCATGTATGGACATCATAGATTCCGCTGCTCAAACTTCCCGCGCCTTGTTCTCGAAGAAAAATTTTCGCTAACGTTTAACAGACTGTATTTTGTCTCTTTATGCCTTTGTGTTTAAAGAAAAAGGAATTTGAAATGATTGAATTGAAAAATGACTTATTTTTGCGGGCATGCCTGCGTCAGGATGTAGAACGTACGCCGGTATGGATGATGCGTCAGGCGGGCCGTTATCTGGCTGAATATCGAGCAACACGTGCCAAGGCTGGCGGCTTTCTGAATTTGTGCCGTTCACCTGAACTGTGCAGTGAAGTGACCCTTCAGCCGATTGATATTCTTGATGCGGATGCAGCGATTCTGTTTTCGGATATTTTAGTGGTTCCTGAAGCCATGGGCATGGAGCTGACATTTGGTGTGGGTGAAGGGCCGAAGTTTCCTGATCCGATCACTTGCCGTGCGGATGTTGAAAAACTTCCCGTATTAAATGATCCATCAAAAGAGCTGGGTTATGTGATGGATGCGGTGAGCACCATCCGTAAAGATTTGAACGGTCGTGTTCCTCTGATTGGTTTTGCAGGTTCACCCTGGACATTAGCAACGTACATGGTTGAAGGTGGTGGTTCCAAAAACTTCTCCAAAGTCAAAGCGATGATGTTCAATGAACCTGAGAGCATGCATCTACTGCTGGAGAAGCTGGCAGATTCGGTTGCTGCTTATTTGAATGGTCAGATCGCCAGTGGCGCACAGGCTGTGCAGATTTTTGATACATGGGGTGGCATTCTTAATACCCGTGATTACAACGAATTTTCTTTGCAATACATGCAGCGGATCGTATCGCAGCTGACCCGTGAAAATGAAGGCCGGAAAGTGCCTGTGATCCTCTATTCCAAAGGTGGCATGGGCTGGCTGGAAGCCATGGCTGATACCGGTTGTGATGTTTTAGGTCTGGATTGGTCGATTGATATCGATGAAGCACGCCGTCGTGTAGGTGATAAGGTAGCGCTACAGGGCAATATGGATCCAACCATGTTGTATGCCAAGCCTGAACGTATCCGCGAAGAGGTAAAAGATATTCTGGCTAAATTTGGTCATGGCAATGGTCATGTGTTTAATCTTGGTCACGGTATTACACCGGATGTACCACCTGAACATGCGATTGAGTTTTTCAAGGCTGTGCGTGAAGAGTCTGTGAAGTATCACAAATAATTAGATTCTCATCTATTTCAAAGGCCGCTCAATGAGCGGCCTTTTTTAATTGTTTGGACAGATGAATTTTATCTAATGCTTCCCTCTTCTCTTTAAGGCTCGTGTTTGAGTCAGAAATGATAGCTTCAACAAGTTCAGTCAGTATTGGTTACCTTTTGTAATTTTCCAGCATCTATTTCTTGAAACCACCACAAGGTGAAACAGAGTTATGAACACCGTTTGTAAGAATTAAGTCATTTCATGGACTATACTCTCTTTCACACTATTTTCGGGAGGGATTAAACATGGATTGGATACTTCTTATTTTTGCCAGCATGATTTTTTTGGCTTATGCCAATGGTGCAAACGATAATTTTAAAGGTGTTGCTACGCTGTTTGGCAGTCACACGCTCAGCCATCGGAACTCATTGATATGGGCAACTGTCACCACGCTGGCCGGGGCACTTACTGCGGCGTTTTTTGCAACAGAACTTGCCAAGGTGTTTAGTGGTAAAGGATTGGTACCGGATGCGTTGATTACCTCGCCTGAATTTATGTTATCGGTGATGATGGGAGCTGCGTTGACAGTTTTTGTTGCAGCAAAAGCAGGAATTCCTATTTCGACAACCCATAGTTTAATCGGTGGACTTGTGGGTGCCGGTCTTGTGGCAGCAGGCAGTGATATGAATCTTGATGCACTTGGCAGCACATATTTAATTCCGCTGGCAGTCAGCCCGTTGATTGCTGTTGTCGTTGCCGGATTTCTTTATTACATACTTACCACGGTTCGAAAAAGATTTCGTATCAACAAAGAGAGTTGCCTTTGTGTGGGTGAACGCCGATTGGATGTGGCGGTGCCTGAAGGGGTTAGCCCATCGGTAGTATTTTCTTCGCTGGATATTGTGATTGATGATCAGGAAAATTGTGATATCAAAGCGATTGATGTGTATCAGGGGCGTATGTTCGGCTTTGGCATTCAGGGCTTGGTTGATGCAATACATGTGCTGAGTGCCGGTGCGGTCAGTTTTGCACGTGGTTTACATGATACCCCCAAAATCGTGGGCGTTGCACTGGCAGCGGGCGCACTTGATTTGCATTGGGTCACCTTTATCGCTGCGATCGCCATGGCACTCGGTGGCATATTCCAGTCTCAAAAAATTGCCAAAACGATGTCTAAAGATATCACATCGATTAATCACGGGCAGGGTCTTGCGGCCAATCTGGTGACAAGTGTGATGGTGCTGTTTGCATCCAAATGGGGTGTACCTGTTTCAACCACGCATGTTTCATGCGGTTCGATTTTTGGTATCGGAAGTATTAATGGAGAGACCAACTGGTCGATCGTTCGAAACATCGTATTTGCTTGGATACTCACGCTGCCTATTGCTGCCGTGATTGCAGGGATTACTTATGGACTTGTAAGTCTGTAATTGGCCAACACCCCATTTAATGCTATGAGTTGCATCATTAAAGGGGGTGTTTTTTTAAGAGAAACAGACCAAGTTATTCATTATTAAGTTGTTCGCTAAAGTGATAACTGGCAATTGTGAAGCCTTGGTTGAAATAGAATTTATGAGCGGTACCACGATGGGTGCCGGAGTCGAGGTGATAGAAGTTGCAACCCTCTTCTTTTGCCACATTGCGTAACCATTTGATCAGCTGTTCGCCATGCCCCTTCGAGCGAGCATTTTCTGAAGTAACAAGATCGTCTACATACAGATGTTTACCCATGAATAAATTGCTGTAAATACGATAACCCGCAACCGCAACAACTTTTCCTCCATCTTCAATAAACGCGAGTTTATAACCTTCTGTTTCCATATGACGAACGGTGCTTAAAAACTGACCTTTTTTAAGCTGTGTGCGCAGCTCGGACATCACATCAAAGCAGTTTTCAATTTCGATATCTGTGGTGGCTTGTTTTGGCATATTTTTTCCTTATAACTTATAACGTTGGACTTAGTTGTTATATCGCGCTCTTTATATCCAATGCTTCAAAGTTTTTTATGATTTTAACTTTTTCCGGGTTAAACCTAGCCAAATAATGTGCTAATTTTGGTTTGAATTCACGATCAAATGTTTCGATGGCCTCCATTTGCATCTTTTCCATATCGCCATACAGGCACCCTGCTGTGATGTGGGAATTTGGAGCCAGTTTTTCTTCTTTTATCCTTGTCGCTGCTCTTTTTTTGCACAGGGAGAGAGGTGTATCCAGAAAAATGACCATGTCAGATTCAGAAAGGCGTGTTTTCATTTCCTTCCAGTATCCAACGCCATCAATAATCCATGTTTCTGCGTTGAGCCATTCATCATGAAGCTTTTGAAAGGATGCTTGATCTCTTCGCTGCCATTCGGGCAACCAATAGATTTTATCAATTGAAAAGACCTCTATGCCAAGCGATACACCAAGTTTTTTGGACAGTGTGGATTTCCCTGCACCGGAATTTCCAACGATGGAAATTTTATTTGCCGCTGTGATATCCAAAACCAGTCTTTAAATATAAACGAAACAGTTAGCCATCAGCTTCTGTGTTTGTTGTTTCGCTGGTTTTTTCAAGGGCATCTTTGGCATCATCAATGAGGCATCTGATCTCTTCGATGGCGTCAATGTTGTCTGCTTCAATGAGCCCGATGATGTAGTTTTCTACCGTACGTGGCAGCAGATTAGGTTCATCAACCGAACCACGGGAATAGGTGATAAAACCGTTAAGAAAAGCTTCAAATGTTTCATCGTTCAAGACTTCATAGTTTTTATTTTTTGATCCGGCCATGAATGCCTTGATCTGGCTACTGCTTAGTTCAAGCCCGCCATGTTCGAAACACTCCTTGATTTCGTAGTGTTTTAGATTATTGGCGATGGATATTTTTTTGAGAATATTATTATGGGTCATGTTAGCAATGCTAGACGACTTATGCGGATAAATCAGTATTGATCAAGTGCGTTTGTGATCCGTTGAACCCGATTGATGGAAATGCGACATCGGAGCATTTCTACCAGTATTAAGACAGCCAGTGCTGCCAACATATGTTTGACGGTGTGGCCACTGACCCATTGCTGGAGATCAAAAATTTCCTGATCAAAGAATTCGGCTGCTTTAGCAACAACATAGAGTATAAGTATCCAGCCAAAGCGATTGCTGCGGCTATAATGTGATGGCAGGAAAAACAGCATATAGAGAATCAGCAGAGCGGAGAGACATTGAATGATTAGGTAGAGCCGAAGATCGCCTGCACCCATCAATTCACTTTGATGCCAGTGGTAGACACTGAATATGCCGAGCGCAAACAGGAAGGGGAGGAGTATCAATCCTGCACGTTGATTGATCCGCTCACTGATCATAATGGCTAAGAGTGAGGTGAATAGTACCGTGATGGGTAAACGATCCCAGACCAGTGATGTATTGTCAGGAGACCAGTGATAATAGGCCGAACCGAAACAAACGAGAGCTGCTGCTGCAAAAAATATAGTGTAGGGGATCACTTCAATGCGTGATTCAAGACAGGGCCCTTGTGTACCTTCGCGGGGGTCAAAAAGAAGTTTTAAACCATAAACGGCAGCAGCAAGAAAAAGGATGTTGGAGATTACATTCAGAAAATTTGGAATGCCCAAAAAAGATCTGGAATCAGCAAACTGGTGATATTCAAGCGGTTGAGCAATAGGTGGCACAAAAAAAAGTGCTGCGAAGCAAAAGGCGCTAAACCCTAACATGATGCGAATGTGTAATATTTTGTTCTCTGAAGCGCTCATATGTGGAGCATGATTGCATAGTTTGATTTGGGCAATAAGTGATGTAGCCTACAAATATTCAACATTCTCATGGTTTCTTAATGTTTATACAGGCATTCTTCGCAATCCGGCCATATCCGAAGGTGTAATCATGACAGAAGAAAACAATTCTCAGCCCACATTTAGTGAGCTGAATCTTATCCCATCCGTGCTTAAGGCATTGGATGATGTGGGTTATGAAACACCCTCACCCATTCAAGCCCAGATTATCCCTTATGTGCTTGATGGCCGGGATGTGCTGGGTCAGGCTCAGACAGGTACGGGCAAAACGGCTGCCTTTGCTTTGCCGATTTTATCCCGTATTGACATGAATGAACATGATCCGCAGGTCTTGGTATTAGCACCAACACGTGAATTGGCGATTCAGGTGGCCGAAGCGTTCCAGAAATATGCCAAACATATGAAAGACTTTCATGTGCTGCCGATTTATGGCGGCCAGGATTACGGCATTCAGTTGCGCCAGCTTAAACGTGGTACACATGTTGTGGTGGGTACGCCGGGCCGGGTAATGGATCACATGCGACGTGGTACATTGAAGCTGGAAAAGTTAAAAACGCTGGTACTTGATGAAGCTGATGAAATGCTGCGTATGGGCTTTATCGATGATGTGAAGTGGGTGCTTGAACAGACGCCACCGACACGTCAAATCGCACTTTTCTCTGCCACCATGCCACCAGTAATCAGAAAGATTGCAGAGAAACATCTGACTGACCCGATGCAAATTTCCATCAAAGGAAAAACCACCACAGCTGTCACTATTCGCCAGCGTTACTGGACAGTCAGTGGCCGCAACAAGATGGATGTGTTGACTCGAATTCTCGAAGCTGAACCTTTTGATGGCATGATTATTTTTGTGCGCACCAAAACAGCCACCGCAGAGATTGCAGAGAAGCTTGAAGCGCGTGGTTACGCTGCTGCTGCACTGAATGGCGATATTGCACAAAAACAACGTGAACAAGTCATCAATCGTCTGAAAAAAGGCCATCTTGATATCATTATTGCCACGGATGTGGCTGCACGTGGTCTGGATGTTGAGCGAATCAGCCATGTGATTAACTATGATGTTCCACATGATACCGAATCATATGTCCACCGAATCGGCAGAACAGGCCGTGCAGGGCGTACCGGTGATGCCATTCTGTTTGTAGCACCGCGTGAACAACGTATGCTGAGTTCGATTGAACGGGCAACCAGACAGAAGATCGAAAAACTGGAAATGCCTACAACTGAAGATATCAATGATAAACGTGTTGCTGGTTTTAAACAGCGCATCACCGATACGTTGGCTGAAGAAAATATGGAGCTGTTCGGACAAATCGTTGAACAGTATACGCAGGATCATAATGTACCTGCCATCGAAGTTGCAGCAGCCTTGGCGCGTATGGTACAGGGTGATAAGCCGTTGTTGGTGAAAGATTCACCAAAAATGGAAGAGCGCCCAAGGCGAGAATCCAGAGGAGACTCTAGAGGTGATTCCAGAGGAAGCCCTAGGGGTGAGGCTGGACGTGATCGTCCACGAGCATCCCGGATTGACCGCAGTTCCCGTGGTGATGAAGGCAGTGAGCCGCCAAGACGCAGGCCAATGATGGATGAAGGTAGCCTGCCAAGACCAGAACGCGGCATGGAGCGTTATCGCTTGGAAGTTGGCGAATCCCATGGTGTAAAACCGGGTAATATCGTAGGTGCGATTGCCAATGAAATTGGTATCGAAAGTGAGTTTATTAGCAAGGTGAATATTCAGGGTAATTACAGCACTGTCGATCTGCCCGAAGGTATGCCTAAAGCGATTCTTAATACGTTGAAAAAGGTTCGAGTATCAGGTCAGGAATTGGACGCTTCAGTTTTGGAAAGTTCCGAACATACATCAGGCGGAACGAGAGAACGTCGCAAACCAATGAATCGTTCAGGTGCTGGACGGCCTGAACGCAAATCGCGTGATGCTGGTGGACGTGGTTCTAAAGTTCGACAGGGTCAGGATAAAAAACGCCCTCGCAAATAGGGGTTCCAATGCTTTAGAGGCATCTCGGCATGAAACGCACAGGATGCGTGATGCCTCTCAAGCATAGAATACATCAAGTTCTTTTTTCGCCTATAGCGGCAACCGAATTCGGTGGTGCTGTTATCATCCTAAATCAGCCACTCAGCTTAGTTGGTTTTTATTGTGAATGTCCAGATGCTTTGAAATTTGGCGTTTATTGACATCAGTTGTTTTAGGGCGATAGTTCGCGGCACTATGAAATCGATGACAGTGAAACTTCTTAAACACGGGCTATGGCTACTTGTGCCATTCACCGCGGTTTTTGCTGTCTGATGTTTACCTACTAGTTTGTAACACACCCACCCACAGCAACCGCGGAGTTATGCCCGTGTGATGCCTGTGTTTTCTTTCCACTTTTATTACCACGTTATGACTCCGCGATTGCTCTGAAAAAGGAGCCTTTGATGAACATTCAATCGAACGGAGAGAACCGTTCAATATCTCAAGAAAATCCACACATGTTTGCTGGCATTTTACTGGCGATCGGGGCTGCGCTGGGCTTTTCAGCCAAGGCCATTTTTGTGAAATTGGCCTATACCTATCATGTGGATGCCATCACTTTGCTGATGTTTCGCATGGCATTTGCATTACCATTTTTTTTATTGATTGCTGTGCTGGAAGAGCGCAAGGCGAAGGCACCGGTGGGAGCAAAAAACATGATGCTGATCATGGGTCTGGGATTGATTGGCTATTATCTTTCAAGTCTTCTCGATTTTGTGGGTTTGCAATATGTGAGTGCCGGATTAGAGCGATTGATTCTTTTTATCTACCCAACGATGGTGGTCATTTTATCGGCAATATTTTTTGGTAAACGTATTCACAAGGCAGCCATCATTGCGTTGATTTTAAGCTACATAGGCATTGCTATGGCGATGTTGCATGATATTCAGCTATCCGGAGAAAATGTGTTGCTGGGTTCAATGATGATTTTTGGGGCAACCTTGACCTACTCGGTTTTTCTTGTGGGTAGTGGTGAAGTAATTCCCAGAGTCGGGGCCAAGCGTTTTACAGCTTATGCGATGATTGTTTCGTGTCTGGCGGTGTTTGTTCAGTTTGCTTTGCTTCGTGGCATTGAACATTTCGACCAACCTGTTGCGGTGTATGGGTACGGGTTGGCAATGGGCATTTTTTCAACCGTGATTCCAGCATTTTTACTGGCATCGGCGATTCACCGGATTGGTGCTTCTTATGCCTCGATTATTGGCTCATTGGGGCCGGTTGCGACCATTGGCATGGCGATTATTTTTCTGGCCGAGCCGGTTTCGTTGATACAAATACTGGGTGCAAGCTGTGTAATCGGTGGTGTTTTTATTTTGGGCATGAAAAAAGGTTAGGTTTTAGCTGCTACCTTCTTCTGCGCTTGCTATGGGAAGCAGGGGCTTTTTTTATCTGAGCCGAACGATGATGGCTTGGTGTGTGATGCGTTTTGTGATGTTTCGCAGCAGGCACAAGATGCTCGGGGCCATTGCCAATCAGATCAGTACGGCTCATTTGTGTCAACGCATCGCGCAGCATCGGCCAGTTTTCAGGGTCGTGATAACGCAGAAAAGCTTTATGCAGATCGCGTTGTTTTTTGCGTCTGGGTGTAAATACCGGACGTGAACGTTCTGTGATGCGACGGCTGATTTTACCCAGCGGATTACGCTCTGAATGATACATCGCTGTGGCTGTTGCCATCGGCGATGGCAAAAATGCCTGCACCTGATCCGGTTTAAAATGATTGGCTTTCAGCCAGAGTGCAAGGCCCAGCATATCTTTGTCTGTCGTGCCGGGGTGAGCGGCAATGAAATATGGAATGAGGTATTGTTTTTTGCCGACTTTTTTCGAAAATTTATCAAACAATTTTTTGAATGCGTCAAAACTGCCAATGCCCGGTTTCATCATTTTGGAGAGCGGCCCTTCCTCGGTATGTTCCGGGGCGATTTTGAGATAACCACCAACATGGTGGGTAACCAGCTCTTCAATATATTCAGGTGACTCGACCGCCAAATCATAACGCAGGCCCGAAGCGATCAGCACTTTTTTAATGCCTTTGAGATTGCGGCTTCGACGGTAGAGCTTGATCAGAGGGGTATGATCGGTATTCAGATTTTTACAGATACCCGGATAAACGCAGGAAGGCAAGCGGCAGGCCGCTTCAATTTCCGGGCTTTTACAGGCAAGCCTGTACATATTGGCGGTTGGGCCGCCGAGATCAGAAATGGTGCCGGTAAATCCGGGGGTTTTGTCGCGAATGTTTTCCACTTCACGGATAATCGAATTCTCTGATCGGCTTTGAATAATGCGGCCTTCATGTTCGGTAATAGAACAGAACGTGCAGCCACCAAAACAACCGCGCATGATGTTGACAGAATTTTTGATCATATGATAAGCGGGAATGTCTGCATGGCCGTAAGAAGAATGAGGTTTGCGCGAATAAGGTAGATCAAACACGGCATCAAGCTCACTGGTCTCCAGCGGAATCGGAGGAGGGTTCAGCCAGACATCGCGATTACCATGCCGCTGGATTAAAGCGCGTGCATTGCCGGGATTAGTCTCCAGATGCAGTAGCCGTGATGCGTGAGCGTAGAGTATCGGATCATCTTTCACAGCTTCAAATGAAGGCAGGCGGATGACAGTTGTTTTGCGCTCATTCCGGCGTTTTACAAAAGTGATGGGCTGAACATCAGCCGTGGTTTTGGGTTCATCTGAGCTCTCTGAAGCCTTTGGACTTGAACATGTCGAAGCCGTTTTCATGGCGTAGGGGTCAGGGTGTACAATCAGTTCGCCGGGCGTGTCCACCTCGGTTGAGTCCAGCTCAGTCCAGCCAGCGGGAATTTCATTGCGCATAAAAGCCGTGCCGCGAATGTCCGTCATCTCTTTGATGGGTTCACCTGCGGAGAGACGTTGTGCGATCTCAAGTATCTGACGTTCAGCATTACCAAATACCAGCATGTCTGCTTTGGAATCAGGTAAGACAGAGCGTTTGACTTTATCCGACCAGTAGTCGTAGTGGGCAATGCGCCGAAGGCTTGCTTCAATGCTACCAATGATGACTGGCACACCTTTGAAGGCTTCGCGGCAACGTTGGGCATAGACCGTCACAGCATGATCAGGACGTTTCCCGGCACCACCACCGGGGGTGTAGGCATCGGTAGAGCGAATGCGTCGCTCGGAGGTATAGTGATTCACCATCGAATCCATGTTGCCGGCAGTCACACCAAAAAAGAGATTGGGTTTGCCAAGCACTCTAAAGAGGTCGGCTGACTTCCAGTCCGGTTGACTGATGATGCCAACCCGGAATCCCTGTGCCTCCAGTGTCCGCCCGATCACAGCCATGCCAAAGCTGGGATGATCGATATAAGCATCACCTGTGACGATAATAATGTCGCAGCTATCCCAGCCAAGCTGATCCATCTCCGTACGAGACATGGGTAGCTCAGGTGCGGTACCAAAACACTCGGGCCAGTATTTAGGTGATGTAAATAAGGGGGCAGCGTGAGGCATGGCATGGCTGCTTGAGGCGTTGTGCATGCGGAAGAGTCTAGCAGTTTTGACGAATGGTTGTTGCCATTATATTTTTTGCGGTTGTCGGGAGCGAATTTCTATCTAACATATGTGACATGTCTGATGCTTACAAAATTAAAGTCAATGTATTGCCTGAATATCTCGCCGATCAATCTGAGCCGGATGCGGGACGTTATGTGTTTGCCTATCATATTAGCATTCGCAATACAGGGCGTGTGCCTGCGCAATTACTGAGCAGACACTGGTTCATCACCGATGAAGCCGAACAGGTCGAAGAGGTGACGGGCGAAGGTGTCGTGGGTGAACAGCCTCTGATTGCGCCCGGCGGTGAATATCAATATAGCAGCTTCTGTATCCTCGATACGCCGCTAGGCACGATGCATGGAAGCTATCAGATGATTGCTGAGGATGGCACGTTGTTTGAAGCTGATGTTCCGACCTTCATGTTGGCGATGCCGGGCAAACTGAATTAACCACCTTCGATATTATGATCCTGTATAGCTTTCGGCGCTGTCCTTATGCGATGCGGGCACGAATGGCACTGCTTCACACTGGTGTTTTGTGTGAATTACGGGAAGTGGTATTGAAAAATAAACCTGCCAAAATGCTGGATGTTTCACCCAAAGGCACCGTGCCTGTATTACAGCTCGATGATGGGCGTGTGATCGATGAAAGCCTGGATATTATGCAATGGGCTTTAGGTCAATCCGGCTCTGATAATGAGCTGGATACATGGCTTGCCCCTCAATCAGGGACACGGGAGGAGATGCTGGCACTCATTGAAAAAAATGATGGCGCATTTAAATATCATCTGGATCGATACAAATATCCTGAACGTTATGAAGGGGTGGAGTCAGCTTTTCATCGACAACAAGGCAGTGAGTTTCTGATGAAACTTGAAAATGTTTTGAACCAGCATGACTTTTTATTTGGGAATGAAACTTGTCTTGCTGATATCGCGGTTTTTCCATTTGTGCGCCAGTTTTCTCATGTGGATCGTAAATGGTTTTCCGAGCAACCGTGGCCAGCTTTGAAACGTTGGTTGGAAGTGTTTTTAAGCAGTGCGTTATTTAAACATGCGATGGTTAAATATATGGCATGGCAGCATGGAGACACGCCCATTTATCTGAATGGATAATGGATAAAAAACATGTTCTATATGGAAATAGTATTCTTTGTGTTTTTGAAATAAACGATGCTTTAAAAAAGCAAAGATTCAACAGAATCGACTTTGTCTAAAACGCCTTCAAACAATTGATCAAATCTTTGATCGATTTCGCTGTCCGGCTACGCTCTTTTCATATAGGCGAGATGGTTCCAAATCATGATTTTTAAGGCTTGCGTAAGCCATTGTCCTGAAGCGGTATATATCGGATGAGGAGACAGATCACATTAATCATGATGCTGAATTGAATAATGAACTGAACGATAAACCGGATTTACGATGTGACCGTTTCTTTACGGATCAGGCTGCTGTTGATGTGATGGCTTAATTCTACAACATGGTACGGTTTGGATAGAATAACATCTTCATTTGATGGCATATCACTTTTTAATGTTTCATCTTTGTCATATCCAGTGGAAAATATTATTTTTATATGCGGATGAAGCTTTTTAATTTGACTGGCAGCTTGCACACCACCGAGTATTGGCATCACAACATCCATAATAATGAGTGAAATACTATCCTGATGTTCAGCGGACTTTTTAATGGCTTCAAGGCCATTGGATGCTTGCAAGGCCCGGTAGCCGATACTTTCCAGCAAGTCTTTACTGGTTTTTCGGACATCTGCATTGTCATCAACAATCAGTATGGTCTCGCCATTACCTAATATCACACCCTCTAAATTTTCATGAGTAACAACTATTTCTTTTTCTTCTATTAATGGCAGGTAAATATGAAAAGAGGTTCCCCTTTTCTGTGCGTTATCGACTTCAATGATGCCGTGATGACTTTTGATAGCGCCATACGCCATGGAAAGCCCTAACCCTGTTCCCTGACCAACATCCTTGGTTGTGTAAAAAGGTTCAAAAATATGTTCTTTATCGCGATCCGTTATGCCAGAGCCATTATCCCAAATAATCAAATGTGCAAACATACGCGTGTTAATATCAGGATAGTGATTCATGAAATGATCATCGGCTTCAAATTCTTTAACGGTTACGGAAATCATTGGATTGGGACTGCTTGCGACTGCATCATGCGCGTTGTTTAACAGGTTCATTAACACTTGCTGTAGTTGCGTTTCATCACCTTTCACAACAAGTTCTTCATGGCAGAAAACACTATTAAAATTGATGTTTTCAGGAATACTGGCTTCATTCAGCTTAGACAATCCTTTCATAAATGAGGTTAGGCCAAAGGGCCTCATTGTAACAGTGCCCCGACGGGAAAAGGTCAGCAACTGTTTGATCATCTCTGCGGCACGAAAGCTCAACTGCTCTATGCTTTCCAGTTTTTTTAGTACATCGGGGCGATCCGTAATTTTTTTCTTAGCCAAATAGAGGTTCCCGGTGATGCCTGTCAGCATGTTATTGAAATCATGAGCAATGCCACCGACCAATGTTCCAAGCGCCTCCATTTTTTGAGACTGGCGAAATTTCTCTTCGAGTATTTCATGATCAGTCATGTCCTGCTGAATGCCTACATAGTGGGTAATCCTGCCTTTGTGATTCAGGATGGGAGCGATAGACATGATCGCTGGATATTGGCTACCATCTTTTCGACGATCCACCACGGTATTATGCCAGGTATCCCCACTTGTGATGGTGCTCCAAAGATGTTTGTAATAGTCCGCGGTATGATTCTCACTTTTAAGAATTCTCGGGTTTTTTCCCATGACTTCTTCAGATGTATAACCTGTGATTTTTGTAAAAGAAGGATTTACATATTCAATCGTCCCTTTTTTATCAGTGATGATGATGGATTCGCCAGCATGCTCAACGGCATGTGAAAGTTTGCGCAATTTTTCTTCAGTCAGATCGCGTTCAGTGATATCCGTCGCAATTCCAATAATACCAGTCACTTCGCCTGCCTGATTTTCAACTTTGGTCTTGGTGATTTCCAATAAATGTTTTTTTCCATCGGCAAAGGTGATGGTTGCATGCGAAAGAGACGGGCTTTCTTTTCTCAGGCATTCACGATCTGACTTTAAAGCTTTTTCAGCCATGTTTTTTCCTACAATATCGGCAAGATTTGTGGCTGAGAGAAATTTATTTTCAGTCACGCCAAGTGCATCACAGCAAACTTTATTTACAAATTGATATCGTCCATCCATGTCAACAAGCCAAATGCCAATGGGAGCATGATCAAAAATAATCTGCTGTTCCAGTTTCGCCTTTGTGATCATCTGTTCATGTTTTTGGTTTTGTATTCGAAGCTCAATGCTTTGTTTGGTATTGCGATAAAATCGAAGCGCGCTTGCTGAAAACATGATAAGGGCTACACATAACATGCCTGTCATCACATAACCGACTTCGGAACCAAGCATGAAAAAACGGACAATAAGCGAGCTTAATGCGATGCCCAAAAAAGCAAAGATTGGCAATGGCAGTGGCGATAGTGAGGTGACGGCTCCAATGCTCATACCACCGACGATGAATGCCACAAAAACCTGATGGATAATTGAGGTTTCAGGGAATAGAAAAATTGAAACGCTGCCCCAAAGCATCGCCGCAGCAATAGAACCTATCATGAAATATGTTTCCCAGCGTTTTACCTGCTCGGGTTTTGGTGCAACCAGACGGTAGGCATACGTCACCCATGCTCTGGCAGTTGTAACGATAACGATAATAAAGAGCCAGCCGGTTAATAAATTATGGTCAATGATAGACCATTCAAAAACAACGAGAACGGTTGCATTGATCAAGGTGGCAATAATCGTCAATGGCATCGCTTCGTAAAGAAGCTTCACCTGTTCGTGCCGGAGTAAATATTCCTTTTTCAGATTCTAATCCCCTTCCCTTCACCGAATGAGACCGGGCTCTTAAGACCCAATGGCTTATTATATCCTATTTGAGATGGTTTTACAGAAAAAAATAACCGCTTTATCCTTATGGCTAACTTGCCTAGGTGATTTTTGGCAAGGTTTACCTGCCCGCGATAGATCGAAGTGGCGTTTGTTGCGAAGCGTTATTTAAACAACTTGTCTTTGGTGAATACTTATTCATGTTTTGGATGAGTTCTTATTATGATTTTTAAAAACGTCTATGTAATTCAATGAGATGGATAGTATTTCATTGATTGCATTGCAGAAAGTAAAGGGGCTTTCCCTTTAAATATTTGTGACTATTTGGCAGTAGATCGCATGCCCGTTTCGATGACTTCTGCATGTTGCGTGTTTAATATGCGCCGATGTTAACATTTACCTGGATATTCCTTGTAGCCGTCGCGCTACATTTTACGATTGAATCATGGCTTGAGGCACGGCATGGCAAACATGTCGCCAGTCACCGTGATGTTGTGCCTGCACGTTTTGCCGATGCGATTTCGTTGGAGGCACATCAAAAGGCAGCCGATTATACACTGGCTAAGCTGAGAATCGGTAAATGGAGTGGCCTTTACGGATTGCTATTGCTGTTCATCTGGACGTTGGGTGGTGGTCTGGCATGGCTGGATGGCGTGTGGGTTGCTGTGGGTTGGCCACCACTTTGGATGGGAACGGCTTTTCTGATTAGTTTTGCCATGATTGGTACATTGCTTGATTTGCCATTTTCACTTTATAACACGTTTGTGCTTGAAGAACGATTTGGTTTTAACCGTATGACACCCAAACTACTTATCATCGATATGTTTAAGGGCATTGTTTTGATGTTATTGATAGGTGTGCCGATTGCTGCCGTCATTCTCTGGTTGATGGCCTCTTCCGGTGATCTCTGGTGGGTCTGGGCCTGGGCATTCTGGACAGGTTTTTCTATTTTTATGATGTGGGCTTACCCAACCCTGATTGCACCGCTGTTTAATAAGTTTGAGGCCATGGAAGAGGGAGAAACGAAGGCGGGCATTGAAGCGCTTCTCAATCGTTGCGGTTTTGAAAGTAACGGCCTGTTTGTGATGGATGGTTCAAAAAGATCCAGCCATGGTAATGCTTATTTTACAGGCTTTGGAAAATCTAAACGCATCGTCTTTTTTGATACCTTACTCAAGCAACTCACTGTCCACGAGACAGAAGCTGTGTTGGCACATGAACTGGGGCATTTCAAACATGGCCATATTAAAAAACGTATGTTGGTGATGTTTGTAACGTCATTGGCAGGTTTTGCATTGCTGGGGTGGTTATCGGATCAGTTGTGGTTTTATCAGGCCTTGGGCGTGCCTCAGGCTTCAAACCAGGCACTGCTAATTCTTTTTACGCTGGCATTGCCACATTTCATGTTCTGGCTGGCACCACTCTCAAGCTGGTTTTCACGCAAACATGAATTTGAGGCGGACACGTATGCTGCCAGTCATGCCAATGCTGCAGATTTGATTACGGCATTGGTGAAGATGTATGAAGATAATGCGGCAACACTAACGCCTGACCCGCTGCATTCGGCCTGGCATGATTCACACCCGCCAGCTCCCGTGCGGGTGGCACACCTTGAAAAGGTGATGGGAACTGAAGAGGTCATAAAAACATCATGAGTAAGGTTATGAATCAAACGGTCGAATTATTATCACCTGCCGGAACCATTCGGAACATGCGTTATGCCTATGCATATGGTGCGGATGCCGTGTATGCGGGTCAGCCGCGTTACTCCCTGCGTGTGCGTAACAATGACTTTCAGCTGAATAATCTGAAAATTGGTATTGATGAAGCGCATGCGCAGGATAAAAAGTTTTTTGTAGCCAGCAATCTTCTGCCACATGGCAATAAGCTGAAACGCTATCTGGAACATATGGAGCCAGTGATCGACATGAAACCGGATGCATTGATCATGGCTGATCCGGGCCTGATTTCAATGGTGCGTGAAAAATGGCCTGAAATGCCGGTTCATCTCTCTGTACAGGCAAACACCATGAATCATGCAGCTGTGAAATTTTGGCAGTCTGTTGGTGTAAGCCGTGTGATTTTGTCTCGCGAGCTTTCACTGGATGAAGTTGAAGAAATTCGGCAGGAATGTCCGGATATGGAAATTGAAGTGTTTGTGCATGGTGCCTTGTGCATGGCTTATTCCGGCCGCTGTCTGTTATCCGGTTATTTCAATCATCGTGATGCCAATCAGGGTTCATGCACCAATGCCTGCCGCTGGAAATATGGCATGGAGAAGGGCGCGGAAGATGTCAGCGGTGATATGCTGAAAATGGAAGATTTGATGTCATTGAATCCGGCGCCATTTTCTGAATCGACTTCCAGCTGTGGGGATCTGCCACGGCATCCTCTGGCAGATGACGTGTATATGCTAACTGAAGAGGGTCGGCCGGGTGAACAGATACCTGTCTTTGAAGATGAGCATGGTACTTACATTATGAATTCCAAAGATCTGCGTGCGATTGAACATGTGGAGCGTTTGGTAAAGATCGGTGTGAATTCGTTGAAAATCGAAGGGCGTACCAAGTCTCACTATTATGTGGCGCGTACTGCACAACTTTATCGTCAGGCGATTGATGATGCCCTGGCGGGTCGTGCGTTTGATTGGTCTCTGATGCGAAAACTGGATGGGCTGGCTAGCCGGGGTTATACCGATGGTTTCTATCAGCGCAATGATACCGCTGCACACCAAAATTATGAGCAGGGTGCATCTCTGATGTTTAACCAGCGATTTGTTGGTGAAGTATCATCGTATGACAAAGCCAGTGGCAAAGCAGACATTATTGTAAAAAATAAATTCTCAGTGGGTGATTCCGTCGAACTCATCTGCCCGAATGGTAATCAGACTTTCATTATCGATGGCATGCAGAAAGCGGAAACGGGTGAGACGATGAATGTCGCACCGGGCAGTGGTCATTGTGTTACAATCAACTTACCTGTTGAACCATCCAAATTTGCATTGCTGGCGAAAAACATCGCACCCGAGGCAGATCAGGCAGTTGCTGCCTGATTTGTAAATGACCTGATAATGTTTCTGCCCATTTTGGCGGTTATCATCGGTTTTGTTCTATTGGCCTGGGGCGCAGACCGCTTTGTCGATGGCGCAGCCTCTATTGCACGTCATTTTCATGTTTCTCCGATGATTATTGGTCTGACCATTGTCAGTCTTTGCACCTCGTTACCCGAAATGCTGGTATCTGGTTTGGCAGCCTTGGAGGGCAATAGCGATCTCGGTATTGGCAATGCGCTGGGTTCAAATATTGCTAATATTGGGTTGGTACTGGGCGTCACAGCAATGATTTCACCGATCTCCGTGAAGTCACTCACACTCAGGCGAGAGATGCCGGTACTTTTTCTGATCATGTTGCTTGCGCTGGCCCTGATGGTCGATGGTGATCTGAGTCGGGTGGATGGCATCATTCTCCTGACAGGATTGTTTTTGATGCTTTGCTGGTTGGCTCGGCTCGGCATGCAGGAGCGCGATGATCCACTGGAAGATGAGTTCTCCGATGTTATTCATGCTGATATATCATTGAAAAAATCGGTTTTCTGGTTTGTCATGGGTCTGGCGCTGTTATTAATCAGTTCCCGGGCTGTCATCTGGGGTTCCGTTGAGATTGCGCATATGTTTGGCATCAGTGATCTGGTGATCGGGCTTACGATTGTTGCGATCGGCACCAGCTTACCGGAACTGATGGCGGCTGTGGTGGGGGTATTGAAAGATGAACATGATCTGGTGATTGGGAATGTAGTCGGTTCTAACATGTTTAATATTTTGGCAGTCTTGAGTATGCCAGCATTCATTCACCCGCAGGTGTTTGCCAGTGATGCACTGCTTCGCGATTTCCCGATCATGTTTGCCTTTTCCATTGTTCTCTTTTTGATGGCCTTTGGCTTTCGTGCACAGGGACAAGTGAATCGCATTGAGGGTGCGCTGTTAGCCAGTGGTTTCTCTGCATACCTTGTTCTGCTCTACGTACAATCTTAGTTCAGAGCAATGTGGTGTCGCCAATGTTCGACTGGCCTTCCTGATCTCTATGCAGGCAGAGTAGGCCGTTGATATGACCACGCTTCGCTTTAATAAACCCTTTCAGGTTCTGACCCAGTTCACGGATGCCCAGTCGGATACAGACAATCGCCAGACACTGGCCGACTTCATCTCTCTCCCCGGCGTCTATGCTGCCGGTCGGCTTGATCGTGATAGTGAAGGGCTGTTGCTGTTAACTTCGGATGGACAACTGCAAAACCGCATCTCTCATCCCGATCACAAACTGAAAAAAGTCTATTGGGTGCAGGTTGATGGTGAGATCACCGAAGAAGCGGTGAAAAAACTCCGCCAAGGCGTTGAGCTCAAAGATGGTATGACCGCACCGGCAGAGGCCAGGATCATCACAGAGCCGGCGAGCCTCTGGCCAAGAAATCCGCCCGTACGTTTTCGGGCAGAGATTCCCACTTCATGGATTGAGCTGGAAATCAGTGAAGGGCGTAATCGTCAGGTCAGACGCATGACCGCTGCCGTTGGCTTTCCAACCCTCAGACTCATCCGCTATGCCATCGGCCCGATCACACTCGATGGCTTAAATCCGGGTGAATATGAGAAGATCAACGCGCAACAACTCTGGAATCTTTTTCCAAAGCAGAGCGCTTCACATCCAACCAACAAGAAGCCGCCTCATCGATAGAGTCAAGCTGCTTAACTACCGTGGCAGTGTACCGTTAAAAAACAGAGCGGAGCATACATATCCCCGGAACTCCTAAATTCAGAACTCATCATGTTTCGTTTTCCGATTTTTGCTTTTTTCTTCTTCAATCGCTTACGCATTCACCCCTATTTTTACCATAGAGAAATCAATCGAGATAGTAGAAAACGTGGATAATTTTTATCTTTCATATCGCCTGATAGTAAAACTTATGATCGTCCAATTGTAAGTTTAGATGTCATCCATATGTAAACGTTCTAGCAAAAATATTGCCATGAATGCCCCACTTATTGATAAACATAGATCGATGTTTTGTAGAGATCATCAAGCTGAATCGTTTTGATGGCTCGGCTGTCTGGCAAGGCAAAGGTGCTACTAATCAACATAGAACCGAAGCATGGCTCACCAATCAATTTCCTTTGCAGATCAATCATACCTTTTGGAAACAGGTAACAAACAAGCAGGGACGCTTCTGGAAGTGGTGTGTTCAAAAAATCCTGTCGATGAATTGTGACATTTTTAAAACAAAACATCGTTTTATAAATCATAGTATAAACCCAAGGCAACCAAGACAGTTCATAACCAATAATCTGGCGATCAGGATATTGTCGTGCCAATGCAAATATCAATGTTCCCCAGCCGGAACCAAGATCGATGATCGTGCCTTCAGGTGCCTCTTGGCTAACCTTTAATATCGCGCAACATGCTTTTGTCGAGCTTGGCATGGGCGAAATACCGATCTTGAGTGTCCACCGCACGATAGAGAGGCAACCCAGCCCAATCACCACAATCAATGTCACTTCAAACATCCGTTATCACCCTTCTCTCTTCCATATTCATATTTGTACGGTTAAAGACAACTTCCGTCAACTAAGTACAAAGACCAAAGCTTACCCAACAGCGGCACGCGAGGCGCTGGTTACAGCAAAGCAGTAAAAAAGGGCTCTGAGATGCCCCTGGCTACCTTGATTGCTCGTATACTTTATGGAAGGTTTTCCTTATATACAGTCAATATCTCAATCTGATGACCAACGGTGCGATAAAGGAAGCTATATTTCTGATAAACGATACGCTGGACATCATCACCATATTCCGGCTTTGGTGTGTCTGACTCAGGAAACAGGCTTAAATGATGCTCCAGCCACTGTTCAATACTATCCATATAATCACGAATAAATTTGTTTGATAACTGTTCCTCATGAAGATAATCCGCAATATCTTCTATTCGCTGGCCAAGGAAGAGAAAACAACCGTTCGATTACTCATATTTTTTACGAATACCTTCCATCACTTCTGCCAGAGGCACAGATTTACCCGCATCCAGTTGGCTGATCGAAACTCCGATATCCTGCCGGATTCTCCGTTGCTTGATAAAGGCAGCAAAATCCACAGCAATCGACTTGGGGTCATCGCCATAGATTTGCCCAATGCTCTCTTCCAGTTCCTAATTATTAATTTTTATATCCAGCATAATCTACTCCTGTTAGAAACCTTATCCTGTCATCATGGGAACTAATCCATTCGAATCCTGACCGAACTTCTACTGTGTTATGTTTGATATTTGAATCATACGTTCTTGAATTAATGTTACACGAGCCTGACTTGCGGCATCCGCTGGCACATGCCCAGGCAATGCATCCTGAAAATCATCATTGCCCAGCAGCTTAGTAAATTCTTCAGCTAAATACGAGCGCAACAGGTCGGAACTTTCCATCACTTCATCGACAATAGAAGCCCTGCCATCCAACACCGCAATCAAATCTTCAAGGTCATGGCTAGCCATGTAGTCATTCTCACCACGACCATAGAATGCTTCTAATTTAGTCGCTATGAAACAAGGTGCTGCAACCATTCGGATATGAACACCATTAGAAAGTTGCATCGCTTCTGCGGTATGCATTGCTTCTGTATACCACTTATTGCTAAAACCAAGAATACCTTCTTTTGTAGGCATCACATCAACAATGAGTGATTGGTACACCCAGCGGTACATTGGAGCACCATCACTTGTATCCTCTTTAAAACCTCTATCCTTAAGCTGCCCTGAAAAATCGTGGTAATCATGATAACTTACGACCTCAACAATCACATCCACATCTTTTGTTTCTCGTGGCGGTGGTGAAGCAGGGTCTGTTACCAAGAATCCTGCTGCACAGCCACCAAGAAACACAACATCATCAACAAGTGAACCAAATCCGCTGGCTACCAGCTCAAGCATTTCAATATTCGGGTCGCCCTGTCTCATTTCGAAGATAGCCTAAATTCAAGTTCATCAACCGCCATCTTCCTCTCCCGCGCACGTCCACCACGAATGGCATCCACCAAAGCCAATAATTCATACAACGCTGCATCATTACGCGCACCCTTTGGTGCATATTTATGCAATGGTGAAAAGGATATACCTCTCACCTCACCTTCCGGATCAGGCCATACATGCGGCAAGTCATGTGACTCAAAAAATTCTTTATTCAATGGCGGCGCAAAAGATGCAGTTGGCATGCCTCTGCATGGCTCACCCATATCTGGCACAAACACAAATCTAATCCCATGCACCAGGAACTCTTTTAGATTAGCCGAGATAACCTTATACCCCTTGTCCTTACGAATCAGACTAGCCTTTAACAGCTTCTGAATAGAATCATGCACCCTTGATGCACTAAGGCCCAACGATTCACCCAGACGCTGCATTGGCCATGGCTCGTTCCTAAGAACAACCAGTTTCAAAGCGACATATATATCTTGTGGTTTCAGCTCCATCTTTACACCTCTTATATTCCATATTCTGGAATCCGGAATAAGGAACGTCAAGTTTAAATGTTATAACAGATAAGAAATCATTATTTATGAGAATTTTTAATAAACTGAAAAAGTAACCGCTAAACAGTCTATCAGTGAATGGAGGAAACCTTTTCAACAAATAATGAAGTTGTGCCCCTGTATCCCTTTCCCTTCAGTTAAAAAATATCAAGTTATGAAAGCCTGACCCGAACTTGGTGCTTTCCAGCATTACCCTTTATAAACTCATACCTTACTTGGGCTGGTTGGCAAAGTATGTTTCGGCCTTTTTTAGTATATCGCGCTCTTCTGTTACCCGTTTTAGCTCACGTTTTAAACGCTGAATTTCACTGCATTCATCAGCTTTAGGGCGTCCCCCGTGACCGGGAAAAGCAGTAGAGCCTTTCTGAGAAACTTGTTCCTTCCATTTGTATAACTGATTGCGCCGAACCCCTAAATGTCTGGCAAGTTCAGTAACTTGCATATCACCCTTCTCTAGCAGGAGAACAGCATTCTCTTTGAATTCCTTCGTATAAACCTTGCGATTGCTCATTTGACAGCTCCTTAGCTGCCCCCTAATTTAACTGTCCGTGAAAATAGGGCTAGGTCAGTTGTGCCCCTATATCTCTTTCCTTTCAGTTAAAAAATATCAAGTTATGAAAGCCTGACCCGAACTTGGCTTATATTAAGCCACCCACTTCTTGCCCCGCACGGCAAAATCGACAATAAGGTTAAATACATTATCGCTCTTCTCTTTAAACAAAACCCGGTCATAAGTATCAGGTAAATCCTGATCCAATACTTGTTCGACCGCCGACTTCACCTTGCGCTGAGTTTGACCATCTTTCCACCAGTCTTGTACCAGCACTTTGGGGTGTTCGTCCAATAGGCGTGTAATCAGATGTTTTGCAGCCAGCTTGACCTTTCGCTCTTCAGCTTTGGTCAGTTTATCTTTTTTGAGGGTATCAAAAAGCTCCAACTCATCTTCGCTGAGGCCTTCACGAACATGCCTATCATCCTCATCTTTCATGTCCTCAGCAAACTTCACCAGGTCGTCGTAGTAGTTTTCTGTTGATGAGCCACCAGCATTGTATTTATCAATAATTTCTTGCAACTTTTGTGCGAAATCCACACGCGTATGATTGAGTTCCATCATTTGGCGCAGCTTCTCTTCAATAAATGCACGTATCTCGGCGATTTCAATATTTTTATACTGTGCCTGCGCAAAATCTTCTTTGAGTTTTACAAAATCAATTTTGCTTAAATCCCACTTTTTACCTGATTGAACAATTTGGTATTCAGCCAAATGCTCACGAACCGTGAACGCTTCACTGTTGTCGACCACCACACTTTCATCTAAAAGCTCGGCAATCTTCTGACTAATCTCATCAATATCAGCCTGTTCAATATGCGAATCAATCACACCACGCAGATATTGAATCACAGCAATCAGTGGCCGCGTTTTCTGTTTAAAAATCTCAGGTTTACAGGCTTCGTACAAGGATGACACCGTATTATCATAAACATAAAATGTTTTCCGCCATGCATCCAGGCTCAGCAACACATCAGCATATTGCTCAAACAGAGCGATATTTTTAAAGGTGTCTTGCTCAAGTGTGATGGATTGCAGATCAACCTCATGCTCATGGCAAAAAGCCACAGTTTGCGTAATTGCATCATCAAGCAACTTTAATAGTTCTGACTTTTCTTTTACCGGAAGCTCAGCGTCGCCACCTTCTCCCTGCGCATAATCAGAGAGTGCCTTTTTCATATTACGGAACACATTATAATAATCGACAATTTCACCGTTTTTCTTCTCAATTAGCTGGCCGTTATGCCCTTTAATTTTATAGGCAGCAACCCTGTTTGCCCGTGCAATCGTCTGCATCAGGGTGTGGTCTTTCATCGGTTTATCGAGGTATAGGGTAGAGACGATTGGTGCATCAAAGCCTGTGAGCCACATCGCACATACAAACACCAGCTGCAATGGATGTTCGGGGTCTTTAAAGTTGTACTCAATGTCGTGACTATGTTTGTCCAAAGCATCCAGCCGTTTCACATGCGGTTTGATATCCAGCCCGACGTTAGCAAAACGTTCTTCATCCGCTTGTGGATCACTGATCACCACCGCCATATCAACAGCTTTCATATATGCCAGCAGCTTTTTGGATCTGGCCTGCTCAATCTGATTGACACTATGCTTGATCACACCACGAAGCCGTTTGATTTCAGCCTTCCAATGGTGTTGAACCTTGTTGTACATTTTAACGGCAGTGAACTTATCCAGCGTCACCACCATGCCTTTGCCTAAATAACCTCGGCGTGGAAAGTGATACACAATATCTTTGGCAATGGTTTCCAAGCGATCGTCGCGTTTAATGATTTCCATTTCACGAGAAAACTTTCGCTCTAATTTTTCCTGTTGGGCATCATCAAGCTTTTCATCTTCCAGCAGCTCGTAAAACTCTTCACCCAGATCATCATTTTGTATCAACACCTCAGGCACACGCTTTTCATAATACAACGGTACAGTGGCTTCATCTTCCATGGCTTGTTGGAAATTATATTCTGAAACATAACCACCAAACCACGCACTGGTTTTACGCTCTTTACCCAGTAGTGGTGTGCCCGTAAATGCTAAAAAGTGCGCACCTTCTAAACCTGCGCGCATATTCTCAGCCAATGATTTGTATTGGGTGCGATGCGCTTCATCGACCATCACAATCACTTCGCGCTTTTCTTTATCAGGATCAAACAGGGCTGGATATGCTTTGCCTTTGTCGAAACGGAACTTCTGAATAAGGGTGAAGACCACCTTTTTATTCTGCCCCAAAAACTTACGCATCTCCTGCGCATTGGCAGGCTGTGCAGCATCTTTCTCTTTGATGGTTTTTGTATTCAGGAAATTGCGATAAATCTGACCATCGAGATCTTTACGATCCGTCACAACCACAAAACTGAAGTTACCAGTCACTTTTCGGAATATCTTGCGGGCATAAAAAATCATCGAGAAACTTTTACCCGATCCCTGCGTATGCCAAAATACACCCAATTTCCCATCATGTTTATGGCGATTGAGAAAGCGTTTAAAGGCACTGTTTACACCAATAAACTGATGATTCTGAGCAATGATTTTACTTGTATCTTTATGGAAGAGGATAAAGTTTTCAAAATAATCGAGTAGCCGCTTAGGCTGGCAAAGACCTGCTGCTGCCAATTCCAGGCTAGTGCCTTGTTCAGCAATGGCCTTGCGATTTACAGCTTCTTTTTCACTCTCCACGCGCATCCAGTTAAAAAAGTGTTCCCACCCTGCGCTAAAGCTACCCACTTTCGTTTCAATCGCATTGGATAGCAGGCAAAAAGCATTGCAGTGAAAGAGCTGCGGAATATCGTGTTTATAGTTGACCAGATTATCATCAAAGGCAGAGCGCAGCTTCACATTGGAGTTTTTCAACTCAATAAATACCAACGGCAAGCCATTCACATAAAGAATCACATCAGGGCGACGATAGCCCGCCTTGGGCGCTTGCACCGATGCTTTGATCCATAGCTGCGATACTGCCAGGTAGTTATTGCTGGTCGGTTCATCAAAATCAATCAAGCGCACGAATTCAGACTGTTTCACACCATCGGCATCATCAAACTCAACGGGTACACCATCGCGAATCAGCCCGTCCAACTCCCGGTTGGCCGCAATGACACTCATCGCACTCCGTCTATCCATGATTTTATCCACCACCCACTCAATGGTAGCAACAGGCACTTGTGGGTTTAACCCTTCACACGCACTTTGTAGCCGATCAGCAAACACCACATCACGTTTATCTTTGCGATTGGAGCCATCGTTCAGATCATCGGGTTTAGCGGTAAAACAGTTTAACTGATCAAAACTATGTAGATGTTGAAGCTTTTGCAGTAGTGCTTGTTCGATATCATCTTCAGAGAGGAAGTTTTTAGCCATTGTTCTCATCTCCCTTTTGCACCGCTACATACTTCTGTTTAGGGCTTTTAGGCTTGTCTGGAACCGTTAATTCTAATCGCCCTGTATCTAACAATGGATTGAGTATATTTCGACGGAAATAGGTTCGATGCTTCAACCCTAAATAATCCATCATTTCAGTCACAAAACGTGGCTTGTGACAGTATGCAATTAACTTGTCAGCTTGGTCACTAGCTTGCGGGGTACTTGCGGGATGCTTGCGGGGTACTTCCGGGGTAGCTTGGTCACTAGCTTGGTCACTAGCTTGGTCACTAGCTTGGTCACTAGCTTGCGCGGTGCTTGCATGGTGCTTGCGCGGTACGTCGTCTTGAGTGATCAAGCTCTCTGCAAAAGGCATAACCACACGAATAAAATTAGGGCTAAAATGATAAATAGAGGCTTGATACTGTTCCAAAATTCGCGGAATACCTGAGCCCAGCTGCTCCACCAGCTCCAAATCACGAAAAATGCGCATCAGCTCTTTATTATGCGGCACTGAATACCCTTTGAAAAAATCCTCTTCAGAAAATCCCGCCGGAATCACCCCCGCCGAAGTAATCTCCAAGCGATCAGCAAACAGCTCAAACTTAGGCGGCACCTCATTACTAAAATCGTTGTGAATAATCGCATTGATCACCGCCTCACGCAGGGCAATCGGATCAAGCTGTTTCTGCTCCAAACGTTTCACATCGGTGATCTTGGCAAAGGTGCGATTCTCAATATTGAGCTTCTGCAACACCGCTTTGGTGGCCTTGACCAAACAGCAGTGGCCATACTCTTCATTTTCCAGCAGATCGACACGGGTTAAACCCGCATACTTGGCCACCTTGATCGAGCAACCATTGTTATCTGCCAACAGATAAGCCGCGTAGTTGTATTTATCATCCGCCGTGAGCAGCTCCAGATTGCGCGCAAAGCGTTCATTGAGTTTATAAGGTGTTTCATTGTAATAGATTTTCAGCTGTTCAAAGCTTAAATCCTGATAGCGCGACTGAATATTACCAATCGAGTTACGAATCCGCCGCGCAAACAGCTCTTCAATCATACGTGCAGGCATAGGTTCACTGGCACTGCCCACCCGCATAAAGCAGCCCTTGGGCGACATGCCCCGCTTGCTCAGATAATAAGGTTTCTCAGAACCACTACCCAGCGTGATTTTGATAACGGGTTTACCCCCGCTTTGTTTGGTCTCACTTTCTTCAACGGTAACATCAAACAGCCCCATCGTTGAAGGTGTGATATTGTGTTTAAGCCTGTCTTTAATGATCAGCTGCAAACCATCGGCATCATCAACACCGACCCGAGCGCCCTGATCATCCACACCAATATAAATCACCCCACCATCCCGATAGTTCAAAAATGCCACAGCCTCTTTTTCAAGACTGTCGGTCAACTGCCGTTTGAATTCGATACGGTGGGATTCGCTGTTCATCTCTCTCCTCTAAACCGCTTCCGCTTCATTGATCATGCTAGGTGGAAACTGAATGTTTAAATCTTCAACAGAGAGTTTGCCAGAAATCAACCTAGGTAGAAGACCATCCCTTGTTAACTTAAGATTCTCAATCTGTTCACTCAGAAGTTTCCCCTGTTCCATAAGTGGTAAAACCGTATTATCAAAAGTTTGCATTAACTTTTGTGTAGGCACTATCACCTCAACCTTTCGTAGCAATTTCTGGCGAATGCCTCCAACTGTTGACCCCGTTGCTTTTGATTGAAGTTGATGCTGACCTAGATCAAGCAATAGGTAATGATACAAATATGCAGAACTAATTTTTCCTCGGTTTGGCCTCAGGGCAAAAACCCTTTGACTAAGAACATATTTCTCATCCCTTAATAACATGTAAACCTGTCCTAATGGCGCTTCAGAAGTTAACAAAACATCAAGCGATGCTAATTTTTTACGCATCCACTTATCATATAGAGCCTCCGATACTTTCTTAGTATCATTCATCCGAATTAAGCGACCATTTTTAACATTTAATGCCGATATAGCGGGAATCCCATCAATCTGCCATTCACCATTTAGCTTAGCTGGGGTGATACCACGATAATCAATAATATCACTCACTAACTCATCAATCGTCTGAATTGCCCACCCCTTCGGAATACCTTTTTCAAATGATGTGGTTTGATAACCGGGGAAGCGGAAGCGGACAAACCATTCGCGGTAAATCTCTTCGGCCATGTTTTCCAACAGGACGATACGACGTTTATTGCTTTCGATGAGATCATCATAAGCAGATAAAATCGCGGCGATTTTGTTCTGTATCTGTATCGGAGGAAGAACTACAGGTAATTTATGTTGTGCAGTAATCCCAATATATGCTCTTGTTGATCCAGCTCCAGCCCACATCTTCATTGTTTTTTGGAACAACTCACAATCAAAATAATATTTAAGGTATCGGTTATTTAATTTCTCAGCGTTGGTGGTTCTGTAATATGTAACCTGCGGGGTAAGCATAATAAATGGGTGCTGATGGTAATCTACAATAGCAGTTCGCCCAATTGACGCCTTATGCGTAACTAATACATCTCCATTTTTCGCAAACCCTTTACGCAATTCTTCGGACTGCTTCGATGTAATGAATTTACACCCGCTGTAATCTACCTGACCATTCTTGATATCTGAGGCCATGACAAAAGGCACTCCAGAATCAACAAAATCATCTCCTTTAGGATGTATTTCGCCATGATTTCCATCAAGAGGTTTTTCAATGATTTTCTGCTTTATTAAATCTCCGACTGTGAACAGCTGAAATGTATCATCAACAATCCCAATTTGGCGGAGCTGCTCGTTCATTCCGCCTCCGTTAAAGTAACAATGTTTCTATTGATAACTTCACTCAAGGCATTTGCCTGATTATTAGCCTCAGAAAATACATCATGCATTGATGCTAATTCAGCAAGGAACTCCTCTTCAGTCTTTCCATCTTCCTCAATCACCACACCCACATAACGGCCTGGGTTAAGGGAGTAATCCTGCTCTTTGACTTCTGCTTGCGTGGCTAGTTTGCAGAGGCCGGTGACATCTTCGTATGCGGCGTTGGGGAAGCGTTCTTGCAGCCAGTGGATGTGTTTGTAATAGCCCTCGGAGAGCTTGATCTCTTTGTGCAGCAGCTCCAGTGCATCTTTGAGTTTTTTGGTTTCGCGATCTGTTGTGCCGCGTTTGCCTTTGGCTTTTTCGGTTTCGGCCTTGGCCTTTTCGTGGGCGCGGACTACTTTGTCGATCTGTTTCAGGCCGGCATGCAGGGATTCAAAGAATGGGTCAAAGCTGTGGCGCAGCTTGTGTTGGCTGTTGTTGAGTCTGTTGATATCTGTATCAAGATCAAGGTAAACAGACTCCCATGCGCCAACGTGAGAATCATCCAGACGAGTGTTTTCTTTTGGTTTGGTTTGCAGCACAAGGCCAGCCTTGGGAAACATCTCATCAAGATAAACTTGGCAGCTCTTTTTCAGTTTGCTTAAGGCTTTCCACTGCTTGACCAGATCACCGACAGCCTGTGTGCCCTGCTCATCATCAAGCACCTCTAGCAGTTGCTCGCATATCGGATTGATGTGTTGCTGGTTTTCAATCAGTTGCGCCAAACCTTTGGCAAAATAGCTATCCACCAAACGTACAAAGGCGCGGCGGTTGCCTTTGTGCAATTTGCTGATGATGGCGATATTCAACACCTGCTCGGCATTGAAATCACGGTGAGCACGGTCGATCTGGGTAAAGATATTGCGTGCATCAATAAACAGCAGGCGATCATCCTGTTTGTCTTTATCAAAGAACCACAGCGTGGCAGGCAGCGTGACGGTGTAAAACATATTCGATGGCAAGGTGAGCATGCCGTAGATCAGATTGTTTTCGATCAGGGTTTGGCGAATATCGGCTTCGGAGTGACGCGCATCGGAGGCGGAATTTGCCATCACAAGGGCGGCACGCCCCTTTTCCTTTAGTGATGTGGCAAACAGGTTGATCCACAGATAGTTCGCGTTGGGAACGGTCTCTTTGCCCTCTTCGCCTTTTTTCACCTTGCTCTTGTTGCGCGGGATACCATAAGTGTTAAAGCGGGCATCAGCTTCTACCGTGGCAATGGGTACATCATCGACATTAAAAGGTGGATTGGCCATAACAAAATCGAACTTTCCAAACCCATTATACGGATCTTCTGCATAACTATTGGCCTGTTTCACTTCACCACGCAGACCATTTACCGCCAGATTCATTTTAGCCAGTTTTACCGTGTCTAAGGTCTTCTCCTGACCATAGACATAAAGCTGATCTTCATGGTGTGATTCACCCAAAGCATCCAGCTCATCACGGTGCTGCTCCACAAAATGCTGCGACTGCACAAACATACCACCGGAACCACAGGCCGGATCGTAAACCGTGCCTTTGTGCGGTTCGATGATCTCGACCATCAGTTGTACCACCGAAGTAGGCGTAAAGAACTGACCACCACCCTGCCCTTCAGCCAGAGCAAAATTACCAAGGAAGTATTCATAGATTTTACCCAGAATATCACCACTGGCATCACGCGGGATATTGGAGAAGGTTTTTAATAGCTGGGCGGGAATGGTTTTATCGGTGCGAGTTAAGGGCACATACTCATCGCGGGGCAACACACCATCGAGTTCAGGTTTGTATTTCTCAATATCCAACATCGCTTCTTTAATCTTTTTCGCCACATCCTCTTTTTCAGGCAGGTTAAGTAGATAATCGTAGCGGGCATGCGGCGGCAGATAAAAGCCGCACTTCTCAATGGCGATCTCATCAATCGGTTTTTCACGGCGCGTGCCCATGAGTTTGGAAAACTCAGCATTAATGGCCTTCTCAGCACGGGCATAATTATTATCGGCAAACTTGAGAAAGATCAGCCCCAAAACTGGAGTAGCATATTCAGTCGACTTCAGATCGGTATTGGCGCGCAGATTATCAGCGGCAGACCATAAATCTTTTTCAAGTTGTTTAAGTTGCTCTGTGTTCATTTAACCTGCTTACTTAATATTATTTTCCGGCATCTCATGTTCTAAGAAAAATAAACAAAGACCATTTAAGTCTGTCTCTTCACTTCATCTAGGGTTTTGCCATCTTCATACTTCCATTCAATCCAGCCATTGGCTGGGCGACCAAGCACGATAATGGCTGCGGTACTGGGCGATGGAAATGAATAGCTCTCATTAAAATGCAAGCTATTGCCATCATCAACGAGAACACCCTGATCAATCAAAGCCTGCCTACGAGCAGCAACCCACTTGCCCGCTGATTTCACCAGATCATACTGGCAAACGGAGCCAGCCAGCACCACTAAACCATCTTCGGTGTACTCCCCCGTTCCTTTGGCATCCTTACCTTTACAATGGAGCAAATCCTTTTTCTTCGCTTTAGCTACCTCATCAAAGATCGGATACCCAAGCGTAGAGACAAGCAGCTGCATGGTTTCAAAAAAGTCCCAAATATCGGCCTCATCCGACTCTCGCACATGTGGCTTTGTAGAACCTTGGGAATTCTCCAACTTGAAGCGGTTGACCTTTGCAGCTGCATCAATGCTGATGGATTCAAGGAACTTCACATGCGTCTTGGTCAAAAAACCAGTTTTGGAGAGTGCCACCACGGTATGCGTCCACTCGCGATTCTGATGATCCGGTTTTTTGATTCGTTTGGCGAAATTCTCAGCCTCGCCAATGTAAGCAGTCGGTTTGCCTTCATCTTCAGAATTACCAAAGAGCATATAAATGCTAGGCGCACCGAGTTTGTCGCGCTTCAGTGCCAGATCAAGGCTGGCACGCGGAATCAAAGAGACCTGAACAGTGCGGCTGGTAATCTCGGCAATACGAACACCACGCGGATTTCCATCCGGAAGAAAAATCTGAATTGTTTTTGCATTTTTCAAATTGGAACCCTCTCCCAAAGAATGACAAACCGAGCATAACCGATGAACCCGGATGTTGAAACGCCTGTTGACACATTCTACTCTCTAAACATCGTCGCTGGAAACTCAACTCGAAAAGCAATTTCATGTAACAAAGTGCTTGAATCTGGCCGCCAAGGGCAGTTAAGTTTGGCATCATGGTCAAACAACCCATTCACCGCACTTTCCCCCAAACTAACTGCGGCACAGAATGAATGCAGCCGTGGGCAAGATTAAAAGTAAGTTATACAGCAAGGGATTTCACCTCTGCCACGGCATGTAAAAAGGATTCGTAGTTTTTAGTAATGCGTGATGGGTTGATGGTGTAGCCCTGCGTGATATGCTACTTAAGCGTTTGCGTTGCCCATTTGCGAATTTTGTGCCAATAACTGAATTGATGCGGTAACTCACGGCAATCATCACATCCAGATTGTATACTTTAAGCTTACGCTTCACGCTCCTTTTGCCTTCCAACCGAACTTGTAAGGATTCTTTACAAGCTGCCCCCTCTTCAGGCTCACCCTCTTTAAACACTTGTTTGATATGCGTTGTTATATTTTGTGGCGTCACACCAAACAGTTGCGCTATCTCTTTCTGGCTTGCCCACATCGTCTCATTCTGCAAGTCGCCTTTGAGCACAATCGCACCATCAACGGTTTGATAAATGATCAGTTCATTTTCAATGTCCATCTATCACTCCCTAGTTGAAACTCAAGCCGTCAACTCACCCTTAAAAGTTTTTTCTAACAAGCTGTTAAACAAGGCTTTCGATTTCCCCAAACAAGCCTGCTTCTGAACTTCGATTTTCTGAATGCGTTCTGCGGATTGCTGATGCCACCTGTCCAAACCACTTCCCCACCAGTTTTATGCGTGGAGCTTAAACCATTGGAGCATATTCAGAAATGCTGAAAAGATAATTGTACGAATTTAATAAAAACTGGATAAAAATTTAATTTTTAGAGGATTCATACAAAAAACTTTTGAAAAAAGAGTGTTTGGTGGCCTTGGGGCGAAAAATTATTGCTTAAATTCGTTACTTCCCAATATTTTGCGCTGGAAATAAATATTTTTAAAGCCATCTTTCAAGCCTATTGAAGAACACTCTCAAACAGCAGTTGACACATCCTACTTCATTCCCACTATTAGCACTCCTTTTTGGAGAGTGCTAAAAACCTCTTTAAAAGGAAGTGACTGGAAGGGGTTGAATCGGCAGTGGCCGACACCTATATAACAGATTCTACATTTGTATTTTATGTATTCGAAGGAGAAACAACGATGGCAACAAAGGTACGTCCTTTACATGATCGTGTAATCGTCCGCCGTTTGGACGAAGAAGAGAAATCCAGTGGTGGCATCATCATTCCGGATTCAGCAAAAGAGAAACCTGTACAGGGTAAAGTGATCGCAGTTGGCAAAGGCAAAAGCCTTGAAAACGGCGAAGTACGCCCGTTGGACGTAAAAGAGGGAGACACTGTGATCTTCTCAACTTACGCAGGTACAGAAATCAAACTGGACGGCGATACATTTCTGATGATGCGTGAAGACGACATCCTCGGCGTGATTGATTAAGGAAAACGCATCTGCTGCATGCATGCTGCGTTGCGGACTGATCTTCGAACCTCACATATCAAACACATATGCTCCAGTTCTCGATCACCCCACGCCTTGCCTGAAAGAAGCATCTGACGTTTTTGAAAAGTTAAATTTAAAGATATTTCATAGGAGAAATTAGAATGGCTAAAGACATTCAATTTGGTGAAGAAGCACGTGCCAAGATGATGGTCGGCGTAAACAAGCTTGCCGATGCAGTAAAAGTAACATTAGGCCCCAAAGGCCGTAACGTTGTACTCGACAAATCCTGGGGCGCACCGACCATCACAAAAGATGGTGTTTCTGTTGCCAAGGAAATCGAACTGGAAGACAAGTTTGAAAACATGGGCGCACAGATGGTTAAAGAAGTGGCTTCCAAGACTGCGGATATCGCAGGTGATGGCACCACAACCGCAACGGTACTGGCTCAGGTTATCGCAAAAGAAGGCATCAAAGCAGTCGCTGCTGGCATGAATCCAATGGATTTGAAACGCGGCATCGACAAAGCAGTAAAAGTTGTTGTTGATGAATTGGCAACGCTGTCCAACGACGTTCAGAATCAGGAAGAGATTGCTCAGGTAGGCACCATCTCTGCCAACGGCGATTCTGAAATCGGCCAGATCATTGCGGATGCAATGGACAAGGTTGGTAAAGAAGGCGTGATCACTGTGGAAGAGGCCAAAGGCCTTGAAACTGAACTGGATGTTGTTGAAGGCATGCAGTTTGACCGCGGTTACCTATCACCTTATTTCATCACCAATGCGGATCGTATGGAATGCGAGCTTGATGCACCTTACATCCTGCTGTTTGAGAAGAAGATCTCAAACATGCGTGATCTATTGCCTGTACTCGAAGCAGTGGCACGCTCAGGCAAGCCTCTACTGATCATCGCTGAAGATATTGAAGGCGAAGCGCTGGCGACTTTGGTTGTTAACAAAATGCGCGGCGTTGTCAATGTATCCGCTGTGAAAGCACCTGGCTTCGGCGATCGTCGTAAAGCGATGATGGAAGACATGGCTATTCTGACCAACGGCAAAGTGATCTCTGAAGATCTTGGCCTGAAATTGGAAAATGTAACCATCGAAGATTTGGGTACTGCGGCTGCAATCAAAATCTCCAAAGACACCACCACCATCGTGGATGGCGCGGGTGCCAAGGGTGAGATCGAAGCTCGTGTAAACCTGATTCGCAAGCAGATCGAAGATACCTCTTCTGATTACGACAAAGAAAAATTGCAGGAACGTGTAGCCAAACTGGCTGGCGGTGTTGCTGTAATCAAAGTCGGTGCTGCAACTGAAGTAGCGATGAAAGAAAAGAAAGACCGTGTGGATGATGCACTGCATGCAACCCGTGCTGCGGTTGAAGAGGGTATCGTTGCAGGTGGCGGCGTTGCACTGCTTCGTGCACGCGCAGCCCTTGATGGCGTAACCGGCATCAATCATGACGAAAACACCGGTGTGAACATCGTGAAACGTGCGGTTGAAGAGCCTCTACGCCAGATCGTATCCAATGGCGGTGGCGAAGCTTCTGTTGTTGTAAATGAAGTTGCCCACAACAAAGGCCACTACGGTTACAACGCTCAGACAGAAGAGTATGGCGACCTGGTGAAAATGGGTGTGATTGACCCAACCAAGGTAACCCGCTCAGCGCTTCAGCATGCTGCATCGATTGCAGGCTTGTTGATCACCACTGAAGCCATGATTGCTGAAATTCCAAAACCGGAAGCAGCTCCAGCTGGCGGCGGTGACATGGGCGGCATGGGCGGCATGGGTGGAATGGGCGGCATGATGTAAGAATTTGGTAGCCCGTCAGGGCGACAAATTCTTGTAACAACCGTTACACGATATAGATAAGGGCGGCTCTTCGGAGTCGCCCTTTTTTTGTTTTATTGATCCGGCCTACGGCATCCCTGCCTCGTCCTTTGACGCAGTTCGAATTTTGCGAAACCCAAACTGCTCACTAAAGCCACACATCCATGTGCGGATAAGGTGGCTTTGTTCCCCACTTGTAGATGTGCCGAACCATTCGGCATAAAGCGGATCAGCACGATATACGTGTTTTATATCGTGCCCGTTTTAGGGTGAATGGTGAGGAGATGCACATATGCGCGCGGGTGCCCTTCTTTCGTTCTTTCTTGGGCAAGCAAGAAAGGACAAACGGCCCTAAACCAGATTTATGTTCATTTCTTTGCTCGTCCGAAAGAAACAAACCAAAGAAAGAGCGCGGCGTTGCTGCTTGTTTCCCATTGTTATGCTTACCTCAGCAACTGCTCCATGCGTTGCTCTACCTCCTGCATCCATGCAGTCGTCGGCAACCAGCTGAACGGAAAAGAGAGCAGATCCCTCACTCCTGCCATGGCTGGCTCTTCGGAATCACCTTTTTTAATGAAGCATTTTGTTTTGCTTTATGAAGCCGCGTACCGTGAAATCGAACTTCTGGATTCGTTCACCCCAAAGCGACATTTTACGGCTGATCGTAAAGCTTGATGCCAACATTAATAAAGACGATTCCCTGGGTTATGTTTCCGATCCGTATGGTGAAAACCAGACCCGAATCATTGCCTTCAAAACCTGAATATCTCTTTTAACATGCCAGACAGTGAAACATAGACATACCACAATACAAGTGAGCCAATCACCATGCTCAATGGCCGAATTAAATCTTTACCAATTCTTTTGAAATTGTGCCCCTTCATCAAACCTTGAATCACCACCCACAAAAGCAGCAGACCCACAATGGCATAAACCACATAAAAGATGATGAACAACGGTTGATCCATATGACTACTTTAGACGTTTTAATTCGACCATGCAGGCCTACTCTAAATTTGTCTTTTCACATAAAAAAGACGGTATCTTCCATCAATGAATCATCATCGCCAACATAAACTATACAAATTCTATCTATATTGCCTCGTGCGTTAAAACCGCATTGCTATTAAACTTCGCCCCATGAGCAGAAAAATAATTCCCATTCAGGTCGCCCCATCCACCACAGGTGAAGCCCAACCCATGGTCGGCAAACCCGCATGGCTGAAAGTGCGGGCACCGATGTCAAAAGAATATAACAACATCGTCAAAATGATGCGTGAACTGAATCTAAACACCGTATGTGAAGAAGCATCCTGCCCGAATATTGGTAGCTGCTGGAAGCAAGGCTCTGCCACATTCATGATTCTTGGGCGCGTTTGTACACGCACCTGCGCTTTTTGTGATGTTGAAACAGGCAAACCTGATGCCGTTGATCCCGAGGAAGCACGCAATCTGGCCAAGGCTGTGGCTCAAATTGGCCTGAAACATGTGGTGATTACTTCAGTGGATCGTGATGACCTCAAAGATGGCGGAGCAAGCCACTACGCCGAGGTGATCAGCGAACTGAAAAAACGTCAGCCTGATGTCACCATTGAGATTTTGACCCCCGACTTCCAACGTAAACCGGACAGCTGCTTGAATACCATTCTCGAAGCCAAACCGGATATTTTTAATCATAATCTAGAGACCGTGCCGCGCCTCTACCGCTCAGTACGCCCCGGCGCCCGCTATTTTACATCGTTACGTCTACTGCAACGCGCCAAGGAACTTGACCCGAACGTGGTCACCAAATCCGGCATTATGTTAGGCCTTGGTGAAGAGCGTGATGAAGTATTGCAGGTACTTGATGACATGCGTGAAGCTGACATCGATATCTTAACCATTGGTCAATACCTTCGCCCCAGCGAAAAACATCATCCGGTGATGAAATACTGGACGCCCGAAGAATTTGAAGATCTTAAATATATCGCCGAGAAAAAAGGCTTTGGCATGGTGGCTTCCGGCCCACTGGTACGCTCTTCTTTTCATGCTGATGAAGTATTTAAAGCCTTAAAATTGCGTAAAGAGGGTTAATAAACACCGTTCAAAGCTTTCTCCTATGCTGCAAACGAACCCTCACTGTGCTTTCGACTATTTTTCCACTCTAAGAGAGCCATTGACAGGAATACCACCCCTTATCGGTGCAATCATTGTTTAACCTCAAAAGCCGATTCACGCGAATAAATACAATCCTGCGTTACTAAAAAGTCATATTCGTTTATTGCATGAAATAAGAAATATGCTCACCATGCGCGCGATTATCGCATAGGGCTCATCGTGGTCATAGAACCCACTTATGATCGACATCACGATCCGGACAGATTTAAAACAAGAGGTTTCACAATGAACACCGACAAACAGCAATGGGAAAAGCAGGTGGTAAGCTGGGAATATTCAGCCGCAGCAACGCCTGATTTGAATGAAGTCCCTGTTCAACCTTTTGCGGCATCATTGCATGAGCAGGGCGCAACCCGCGTGATATCGCTTGATCTATCTTCAATATTAGCAACACCCTTTCCAGCAACCACACCCAATTTGCTTGCCAATTATGTGCGTATTTGTCCTAACGAGCAGATTATCACAGCAGTATCTGCAACCTCAGAGGTATTTTTTGTCATGCGTGGTGCAGGACGAACCGAAACCGAAACAGGAACCATTACATGGCAACAGGGTGATGCATTTACCCTGCCTCACAATCAAGGTGCCACACACTTTGCAGATGAAGATAGTGCTTTGTATTGGGTACACGATGCGCCTTTATTAACCTATCTCGGCGTTACACCAAACAGACCACGTTTCCAGCCTGCTTTTTACAGCAAAACTTATATGCATGATGAAATTGCTCATATTCGTGATATTGCGATTCATGAAAATCGTAACCGTGTCGGCATAATTCTGGGCAATAGGGACAGTGCCAAAACAAAAACCATCACCCACACCCTCTGGGCCTTGTTTAATCTATTACCTAAAGGTGCCGTACAAAAACCGCACCGGCATAATTCTGTCGCGCTTGATCTGGCAGTGTTTTCAGGGGCAGATACATATACCTTACTGGGAAAATCCATCGATGAACAAGGCAAGATTATCAATCCAGTGAAGGCAACATGGGAGAGCAACAGCGTGTTTGTCACCCCACCGGGCTGGTGGCATTCACATCATAATGAATCAGATCAGGATGCTTATGTTTTCCCCGTACAAGATGCCGGATTGCACACGTATATGCGTACGCTGGATATTCAATTTGCGCGCTAAGGAACGTTGAAAAAGTCAAAACGCTCGTACTAGCCATGCAAGGCCTGTTAAAATGATATGCTGATGTATTTGGCTGCTGTGATTGCTTTTTGTCGTGCCTCTTCAACGTTCTCGCCACGCGCAAGCGTTACCGCCATACGACGTTTACCATGTACTTCGGGTTTACCAAACAAGCGTAACTGGGTGTTAGGCTCACTCAAGGCGCGTTCCAAACCACCAAAACTGATCTGGGTTGAATCACCCTCGACCACAATCGGGCACGATGCTGCTGCGTCATGTTGCACGATATTGGCAATCGGGAGACCCAGAATCGCACGCACATGCAAGGCAAATTCAGACAAATCCTGTGAAATAAGCGTCACCAATCCTGTGTCATGTGGGCGCGGAGAGACTTCACTGAAGATGGCCTCATCACCTTTGATGAAAAGCTCTACGCCAAACAGTCCTTGGCCGCCCAATGCGTCCGTCACTTTGCTGGCAATATATTGCGCTGATTGCAGCGCTGCATCAGACATCGCTTGCGGCTGCCATGATTCACGATAATCACCATCAACCTGAAGATGACCAATGGGTGCACAAAACGATGTACCATCACGGTGCCGAATGGTGAGCAGCGTAATTTCATAATCAAAATCGATGAATCCTTCAACAATCACCTTGCCTTTGCCAGCGCGGCCACCCTCTTGCGCATAATCCCAAGCTGACCGGATATCAGCAGCTTCACGAATCACCGATTGCCCTTTACCTGATGAACTCATGATGGGTTTCACCACACAGGGCATGCCGATACTTTCAATCGCTGTTTCAAAATCATCCAATGTGCCTGCAAATTGATAAGGCGATGTTGCCAAACCCAGTGTTTCGGCTGCCAATCGGCGAATCCCTTCACGATTCATGGTTAGCTGTGTGGCACGCGCGGTCGGGATGACGTTGAAACCTTCATCTTCCAGTTTAGCAAGGGTATCGGTGGCAATCGCTTCGACTTCCGGCACAATCAAGTTTGGTTTTTCAGTTTCGATCAGCCTGCGTAAAACTTCCCCATCCAGCATATTGATCACATGTGAACGATGTGCCACCTGCATGGCTGGGGCATGGGCATAACTATCCACAGCAATCACTTCAACACCAAGCCGCTGCAATTCAATCGCCACCTCTTTCCCCAACTCACCGGAGCCGAGCAACATCACGCGTGTTGCTGATGGGGATAGTGGTGTACCAATTTGGATCTGTGCCATGCTGTTGACCTCCAAGGCTTGATCAGAATCGGTGACTGTATCGTTTTTCCTACAGGAATCTACATGCTGACTATCAGGGTTATTAAGATGATTCAAAACATGATCACTGGCTAAAATGAACGTCGTGTGAGCAAATAGCGTGCACATGTTGCAAACATCTTTTATTGGCTCGACATATGACCTGCTGGCAGAATTGCTGCATCCTATTCACTAAAAACGATACGCAGGAAAAATATAATGATTCAATGGTTCAGCCATTCAAATGATGACCCAACCCGCAAAGAACTGACCCGTCGCGGTTTTGAGCTTGGCTGGATTTCAGAGCAAACCCGCCCCGACATGCCCGATGCCAAAACAATCAAGGCAAAGTGGTCAGACGATAAAGCCATCATGTTACCGGGCATTCTCACGGCTGAAATTAATCAATATGTCACTGAAATTACACATGCCCATCAATTGATGGAAAAGACATTGAATGGTGATGAAATCGCAGCCCAACTTGAAGTCGAGCCTTATGCATCTCGTCTTATGCCAAAGTTTCCGCTTATCTCTTCTGTATTTGAAGCGCATGACGAGCAGTGTATTGAGAAGCTTTTTTTTGATGCTGAAAAAAATGATGAAGTTATTGCTGAAGATTTATGGTGTAAAGCTTCATGGCTCTCTTTTCATGATGATGATGCATCCATGCGCTTTCGTTTCTCTTTTGGTATGGAGGGTTATGAAGATGTGGCGGCTGATCCAGCACGACAAAACCTGGCATCAGAGCTTACCGATGCCATTTTTCCCGAATCAGCAGCCATAACCGAACACCCATCGTTGAATAAGCTTTTAGAAAATATGATTGGCTCAAAACCTGCCTACACCGAGCGTATCATCTATTTTAACGCCCCCAATGGCGGTGCACAGATGCATCATGACGTGGAACGTGGTCATTTAGGTGTGGTATTTGCTCAAATGCATGGTTCAACAGGCTGGTTAGCACTGGCGAAGCCGAAACTCATGGATGAAATTCAGGCTTTTCTTGCACTACCAAAATCAGAAGCAGCATTAATCAAAGTGCTTCCCGATATTGATGCTCAACATGCCTTACGTAAATTGGCAAAAGATCGCAACAAACTTTCAAAGCATATCGATGCTTTTGATCACGAGCTTTCCGAAGCCTTGATGGATCGTTGCCCGGAATTTATCCAGCATCTGTTTGCGCAGGGTTATGGTTATATTTTGAAACCCGGTGATGTATTGCTCATGCCTCAGCGGGACATTAAAAACTGTGTGTGGCACACCGTGTTTTGCCTTGATGATGAACCTGGAGAAGCTCTCTCTTTTGCCTTGAGAGCTCGCTAAAAGTCGATAAAACGACTTATGCTGAGATAGCTATTTTGCTCTGGATGGACGCCTGCGATTGTTACCCCCCGAACGTTGTGGTTTACCTTTACCACCATTCGGGCGTGCCTGTTCACGATCTTCTTTACCAAGCCCTTCAGCCGTTGCTTCGGGTGAAGTTGCATCACCAATCTCAAGCCATTCACATTCAACATTTCTTAACGGTATCGGCCGTCCGATATAGCTCTCAATATCAGGCAATCCAAAACAAAAACGTTCACAGGCAAAAGAAACGGCTGTTCCCTTGGCGCCAGCACGTGCGGTACGGCCAATACGGTGCACATAGTTTTCAGCATCGTCTGGAAGATCATAATTAAACACATGGGTCACACCATCAATATGTAAACCACGGCTGGCTACATCGGTCGCTACCAGCAAATGTAATTTGCCTGCACTGAAATCTTCCAAAATCCGCATTCTCTTTTTTTGCCGAACGTCACCGGACAAAATGCCTACCGCAAAACCGTAACGTGCCAAACTTCGAGCTACTTTTTCACCATTTCGTTTTTCATTGATAAAGATCATGCCACGTTCAACATCCTGCGCGCGCAACAGATGCACCAATAACGGGAATTTCTCTTCCATCGCGGTATGATAAAGCGACTCTTCAATCCCATCCGCTGTTAGGCCACCTTCTTCGGCACGAAGTTTCTCAGGGTCATTCATATGTTCATAGGCAAGCTCCAGCACCCGGTGCGAAAGTGTGGCAGAGAACATCAATGATTGCCGTTCATTATATTTTGGCAATCGGCGCAACATAAAGCGGAGATCTTTGATAAAACCCAGATCAAACATACGATCTGCCTCATCAATAACCAGCATTTCACACAGGCTAAGGGAGTAACACTGCTTTTTCAGATAATCAATCAAACGCCCCGGTGTTCCGATCAGAATATCGACACCTTCATCAAAGCCTATGCGCTGTTTTTCATAATCAACACCACCAAAAACCGTATGTAATTTCAGATCACTGTATTTACTTAGGTTCTTTGCATCATTGGAAATTTGCACAACCAATTCACGTGTCGGCGCGATAATAAGTGCCCTCGGGTGGTGCTTGTTGCGTCCTTTTTTTGGTGTTTCGGTGAGTAGACGATTCAGCGCCGTAATCAGGAATGTTGCCGTTTTTCCTGTGCCGGTTCGCCCCTGGCCCGCAACATCGCGACCAGCCAGTGTGAGCGGTAAAGCTGTTTGCTGGACAGCAGTTAGTTCCGTATAACCCAAATCATCAATAGCTTTTTGAAGTGGTTCGGCAAGATTTAATGCTTTAAATTTCATATACTTAATTCACCACTTCTTATTAGATTCCCGCCACCCTATGTTAGATAGGTTTGCCTCGCAAAAGGTATCGCAGTATTGTGCGCAACCTCGGGCTCATGGCGCAATTGGTTAGCGCTACCGGCTCATAACCGGTTGGTTCCAGGTTCGAGTCCTGGTGAGCCCACCATTTTTTTAGCGATACATTCGCAATACGGAAAGTATACTATGGCAAATGACATCAATCCCGATCATCTCCGTGAGCTTGTGCTTGCGCATATTTCGGATGCAAAAGTGGAAGTGAAACTCTTTTCCGGTGATGATCATTTTGAGATGGAAGTTGTTTCCCCAAGCTTTGCGGGTAAATCCCGGATTGCTCAACATCAGATGGTTTACGCGGCCATGGGTGAAAATATGCGTGAAGCAATTCATGCACTTGCCCTGAAAACACGCACAGAATAAAGGTATAAATTTTATAATTTATCCGCAACGCATAAGTAGATTTTTAACAAGCGCACACAAGGGGTTAACATGACCGACACAGTTCAGCAGCAGATTGAAAAGCTCGTCAATGATCAGGATATTGTTCTGTTCATGAAAGGTACGCCGCAATTCCCGCAATGTGGTTTTTCACAGCGTGTTGCCGCAATTCTTGATGGCCATCATGTTTCCTATGCATCCGTGAATATTCTTCTTGATCCGGCTGTTCGTGAAGGCATCAAAGTTTATTCGGACTGGCCAACGATTCCGCAGCTTTATATAAAATCTGAATTTGTAGGCGGCTGCGATATTATCGTTGAGATGGATGAGTCCAATGAACTGGCTGAATTACTTGCCCCTTTTAAAAACAGCGACAGCTGACTTGTGAACGGATTAAATCTGGTATATAAATATAATACGGATGTTTAAATCTGTTCCTGATATCAGCATCATGAAGCTGTGCACTTTTTTACCCGGTAGTGTGATTCACTAAATGGCCGGAGCAAACGTACAAACCAGACTTTCCCAAAAGCTCGGCCAGCGCCTTGCGCTTACGCCGCAGCTGACACAAAGCCTGAAAGTTCTCGCGATGAACTCCCTCGAACTGGAAACATATTTGGAAGAGTGTCTGGAATCCAATCCTCTGCTTGAACAGGAGCAGGAGGTTGATACACCAACCCTTGAGCAGCCTGATAAAAATTCAGATGATAACAGCCATGAACAGGACTGGGCTGAACAGGGTGATGATCGTTGGGAAACGATGTACAACGCCGCAAACCGGGATTCTTTGCCTGATCAGGATCAGCAATGGCAATCGGAGCAAAGCCTAAGCGAATCTCTGCATGAACAAATTGATCAACAGCCTATGAGTGAAGTGGATCATGCCATTGCCCATGTCATTATCGACTCGCTTGAAGAAGACGGGTACTTCCGTGCCGATCCAAATGAAATTGCAACCATGATGGACACAACACCCGAACACGTTGTCATTGTTCTCGAATCCATTGTACAAGAGCTCGAACCTGCGGGTATTGGCGCCCATGACCTTACGGAATGCCTGCTGCTCCAACTCAACGACAATGATGACGATTCCCGGCTGGTACGTCGCATGCTGCTTCACTTTTCAGATTCACTGTTTGAACCTGATGATGTACTGGTGAAAATGCTCGGATGTACATTTGAAGCCTTGGCGCTGGCCCGTGCACGTATGCGTAGGCTGGATCCTTTCCCAGGGCATGGTTTGCATGGCGAAACCAATATTTATGTGCGGCCAGAAATCATTTTTCGCCGATCCAATAGTGAAATTGAAGTCGAAATTCCCAGCTCTACCCGGCGCACCATTCGCATCAGCGATCAATGGGATGGTCATGAATGGAAAGGATCAGACAGCGAATTCATGGAAAATGCCATGCAGGAAGCCAAGTGGCTTCTTTATGCGCTGGATCAGCGTAGTGAAACACTGATGAAAGTAGGCATGTGCCTGGCTAAAAGGCAGCGCGCTTTTCTTGATCACGGCATTTTGGGCCTCAAGCCATTGACACTTCAGGATATCGCAGAAGAAGTTGGGCTACACGAATCAACCATTTCCCGTGTCACCAACGGAAAATATGCTGAAACACCTTTGGGCCTCATTGAAATGCGCAGATTCTTTTCAGCCGGATTGCCAACCCGGGGTGGCGGCACGATTTCTGTTTACCGTGTGCAGCAACGTGTAAAGGCATTGATTGAATCGGAGCCACTGGGGAAACCGATTTCTGATCAGGCGATTGCAGATCGTTTGCAGGCAGAAGGTATTGAGATTGCGCGTCGGACTGTGGCTAAATATCGGGAACAGGTTGGCATGCCGCCAAGCAGTCAACGCCGGCGGGATGGAAAAGCCAAGCTCATCCAGAAAAACCAGACGGTTTAAAGATGGGTCAATAACAAGCATATAAAGGCTTGATTTGAAAGTTTTGAATATGGCATGATGGAATAAGTTAAAGAATCGACGTGTCATGCCGTCATCGTGGTTCCGGGATCGTGCCCGGTTAATATCGCAAAAAAGCGATGTTCGTATGTTGTAAAAAGAGCGGAGGTATATATGCAAGTATCCATTACAGGGCGTCATGTGGAGCTCACCGACCCACTAAAAAACTATGTTCATGATAAACTTCAACATCTGAAACACTCTTTTGATCATGTGCTTGATGTGCATGTCGTATTATCAATCGAGAAGTTCCGCCAGCGTTGCGAAGTGAATATGCAGGCCAATGGCATCAACATTCATGGCAGCCATGAAACAGAAGATATGTATGCTTCCATTGACGGTGTTGTAGACAAGCTCAACCGCCAGCTCAAACGCTACCGCTCCAAACTTCAAAAACATCAGGGCCAGAATAGCCAGCGTAAAGGGCGTGAAATTAAAGTGTCTCACAGGGTTCTTGATCTTGCGCAGGAAAAAGATGAGTTATCTGAAGATCATGCGCCAAACATTGTAAACCATGAACACATTAACGCCCTGTCTATGAGCGTGGATGAAGCTGTCATGCAACTGGAACTGAATGAAAGTCAGGATGTTTTATTCTTCACCAATGAAGAAACCGATACGCTCAACGCCCTGTATCGCCGTGCTGATGGAACATTAAGCTGGATTGAAGAGCCGGGCGCTCAGCAATAAGCATCGGAGAAAAAGATGGAACCTTCTACCCTGATCCCACCTGAGCGCGTATTGCCGGACTCAAGTGCAAGCAGCAAACGTGCACTGCTTACCGAATTGGCAAATTCTTTATCAACCATGGATCCGGATCAGGTGCTCGAAGTGGTCATGAAACGGGAACATTTGGGCAGTACTGGCATCGGCCATGGTGTAGCGATACCCCATGGCCGAATACCGGATCTTAATCATCCAGTGATTGGATTGGTCAGGCACCCGGCAGGCATCGAATTTGAGTCCATTGACAGCAAGCCTGTGCATATTGTGATTATTCTGCTGGTGCCAGACAATGAAGATCGAACGCATCTGGAACTTTTAGCCAAGCTGGCACGGGCACTGCAACAAGAGGCTTTCCGGAATGCAATCATGCATGCCGCAACGCCTGGAGCTATATCCGAACTCTTTATGGAAACAAATTTACAGTAATATGAGCCCTCAACCCCGCATCACCCTTGGTGAACTGCTCAAAGAGCGGGGGGAGGTGATGAGAATGCGGCTCATTACCGGTCAAAAAGGCCTACATCGCTATATTGATCATCCGCGAATGCAAAAACCTTCTTTGGCCTTTGCCGGTTTTTTGGAAAAATTAAGTGATTATCGATTGCAGGTAATTGGCCAGACAGAATTACATTATCTCGCAACTAAACCTGAAGAAGAACAAAGACGTGTCGTCAATGATGTTTTTGATCTGCGTCTTGCAGGCGTGGTGATCACCGGTAATGAAACTCCGCCTGATATTATCGCTGAGGCTGCAGCACGCACAGATACACCCTTGATCGTAACAGATCTGAAATCCTCTATATTTATGACCGATATGATGCTCTTCCTGTCAAAACGGCTGGCCCCAAGTGTTTTTCAACACGGTGTATATATGGATATTTTTGGTATGGGTGTACTCTTGATCGGCGCCAGTGGCATCGGTAAAAGTGAGATTGGCCTCGAATTAATTGAACGTGGCCATCGGCTCATTTCAGATGATATGGTTGAATTGATTCGGCAAGGCCCGGAAGTTCTGGTTGGCCATAGTCCGGAATCATTAAAATATCACATGGAAATCCGTGGTTTGGGCATTCTCAATATTCGTGATTTATATGGTGCTGCCGCAATTACAGATACCAAACGGCTACGCCTGGTCATCGAAGTGATTCCGTGGGAGAAGATCAAGGAAGAAGATCGGGTTCTTGGCGAAAACAATTCCATCGAGTTAAATGGCGTTACGCTATCAAAAATTCGTATTCCAATTCGTCCTGGCCGCTCCCTTGCTGTTCTGATCGAGGTCGCAACACGCAATCAGTTATTGAAGCAACGCGGGTTTGATAGCAATAAGGCTTTTACTGAAGCGTTGGAAGAACGCATTCGGCAAGGTAGCGCCCAATGATCAAGGTAAACATTTTATGCTTTTGATGATCTCAGGACTTTCAGGTGCGGGAAAAAGTACCGCATTGCATGCGCTGGAAGACTTGGGTTTTTTTTGCACAGACAATCTCCCGGCAGCGATGCTTTCCGATTGGGCCGAGCAGGCACTGAAACAGCACCAGCACGCGGCAGTTTGTGTGGATATTCGTAGCAGTGAAAGCCCAAAAACACTCTATCACGCCCTTGAAAAAGCCAGAGCGGAAAATGAATGGCAACTGTTATTCATTGATGCCAATGATGAAGTATTACTACGCCGCTTCTCCACCTTACGCCGCAAACACCCGTTTAGCTCTGATGAAGAACTTTCCAAAACCATTGATGCCGAACGCAAAGCACTTGGCCAACTTCGCGAACAATCAAATCTGGTTTTAAACAGTTCAAATTTAAACCCTTATGAATTGGCAGATCTGGTTGAGTCTTTCTGGAAAAATTTCTGCGAATTAGAAAATTCTCCGCATGATATGGTCTGTTCTATTATCTCATTCAGTTATCAACGTGGCCTTCCCCCCGCTGCTGACATGGTGATGGATATGCGTTTTTTACCCAACCCTCATTACATCCCTGAACTTGCCCCCTTAACCGGGCAGGATAAACCCATTCAGGACTTTTTCACCTCACTTCCAGATGTGCGTGAAACAGAAAAAAGGCTACAGGAGTGGATCAGTTTTATCTGGCCTCACTTGCAGCGCGAACGCAAACGTTATTTCACACTGGCCATTGGCTGTAGTGGTGGCAGACATCGTTCTGTTTATATGGCTGAGCAATTAGCCCAATGGATTCGCAGTCAGGGTATTGCAGCACCTGTGCTAAAACACAGAGAGTTAACACGAATCGTCGGCGATTCAATATGAGTACATCTACATGAATACAACATCCGCTTTGCCAAAAGGTAAAAAACAAAGATGATTTTAGTTTTTTCAAGCCGTTTCTATGCCCATTTAAGACACACAATCTACAGAGGTCGCAGATGATCGGAATCATTCTCATTGCACATGCCAACATTGCCGGTGAAATGCTCACTGCCGCTGAACATGTGCTCGGAAAACAGTCGCTTGTTGCAACATTGAATGTTGAAGACTCAGATCAACCGGGTTTGCTTCATGATCAATTGACACAATTGATCTGCCAATCGAACACAGGTGATGGGGTATTTATTCTTGCAGATATGTTCGGAGGCACGCCGTGCAATGTCGCTTTGAGTTGTGCTGAACAGGCCCATGTTGAAATTCTATCCGGCTTTAATCTTCCGGCTTTAATCAAGGCACTCCTGTTCAGGCAACAAACACATGACCTGAAAGAACTTGCACACGAAATTATGTCCTCTGGAAAACAATACATATGTCTGGCATCCGATTACATGGCTGAACATGGAAAACCCGGATGTTCTACCGGCAAGGATGATCTTTCCCGTGCCTGAGAAATTTATTCACATTAATAACAAACTCGGCCTGCATGCGCGTGCTTCAGCAAAACTTGTTGCAACAGCAAGCCGGTTCAGCAGTGAAATTATGTTAATCAAGGATCATGTTGAGGTTAACGGGAAAAGTATCATGGGTATTATGATGCTTGCTGCATGTAAAGGGACCGAGCTCACTTTACGCGCCGAGGGCAAAGATGCCGAAGAAGCTCTGGAGACCATTGAATCGCTTGTGAACAACCGCTTTGGGGAAGATGAGTGATGGCTGAGAAACAGCTGGGAACGTTTCAGGGTAACGCCATCGCTTCAAGTAATGGCATTGTGATTGGCCGCTTACAAAAACTCACATCAGGTCGTTATCCCGTTCCTGAACGAAAGCTAAAACATGCCGATATTGCTTTTGAACTACAGCGCCTGGATCAAGCCCTTGAAGAAGCATTCAAAGAGCTTGATGAAGAACGGGCACACCTATCAAACATCAAGAGTCAGGAACCATTGATGCTCTTAAACGCACATTCTCTGATGCTTCGAGACCCTGAGTTAATTGATAAATCCCGACAGCTTATTGAAGAACAACAGATCAACGCCGAGTGGGCGATTCGTCAACAGCTTGATGTCATAGAATCAGTCTTTGATGAAATTGAAGACCCCTATCTGCGGGAAAAGAAGGCGGATGTTGAACAGGCTGGTGTCCGTATTTTGCGTCATCTTATGGGACAAACACTCGAATTTGAAATTCCTGAAACCAATGAGCCTCAAATTTTAATTGGCAAAGAGTTCAGCCCACAAGACATTGTAATGCTCTGGCGTCTTGGCATCGCAGGCGTCATTGCAGAGCAGGGTGGTATGAATGCTCACTCAATTATTGTTGCCCGTGGTATCGGTATGCCCGCTTTAATTGGCTCAGAAGATATTTTAAACAAAGCCAATGATGGCGATACTATTATTCTGGATGCCGAACTTGGTAAATGGATCATCAATCCATCCGATGTTGACTACGATCATTATCATCACTTTATCGCAGCCCTTGAGATTATCCATGATGACCTGGCTATCTATGCAGATAAACCCTCTCTAAGTAGCGATCATCATATTCTGCCCATCATGGCAAATCTTGAATTTGAAGAAGAATTGATTCAAGCCCATCAGGTAGGCGCAGAAGGTATTGGCCTTTTCCGGACAGAGTTTTCTTTTCTTCAAAGCAAACACACGCCCAGTGAAGCTGAATTATATCAGCATTATTCCCATATCATTCGTGGCATGGAAAACAGACCTGTCACGTTTCGTTTGCTCGATATTGGCGGTGATAAAGCCTCTCTATTTCAACGCCTTTCCGGCTATAAATATGGTGGTGAAAACCCTGCCATGGGTCTGCGCGGTGTCCGACTTTTGTTACAGATTCCAGCGTTATTAAAACTTCAACTCACTGCTCTCATCAAAGCTGCCGATGAAAGCCCAATTAATATTCTGGTGCCTATGGTCTCCATGGTTGAAGAAATCCAACAGGTGCGCGATATGGTTCACACCTGCAAACAGGAACTGGGCGTCACCACAGACATCATGGTAGGTGTGATGATTGAGATTCCTGCTGCTGCCATGATTGCGCAGGAACTCGCTGAAGTTTCTGATTTTTTCTCCATCGGCACCAATGATCTGATTCAATACACACTGGCTGTAGACCGAGGTGATGAAGACGTTGGCAAAATTTATAAACCAACGCACCCCGCCATTTATCAATTTATCCGTTTATCTGTTGAAGCCGCTAAAAGGAAAAGCATCCCTGTATCTGTTTGTGGTGAGCTTGCTGCTGACCCGGAATGGACACAGGACTTTCTAAACATGGGTATAGATTCCCTTTCCATGGGCCTAAACAGCATTTTAATGATTCGTAAACATCTCAGTTTTTTAGAATATCGACCCACGCATTAGATTCTATTTTGCTCGATCAGGCACATCCGTTTACCCTATGCCGAAAATAAGTTAACAAGCTGCCAAAAAGAGAGGAATAAGCCATGCGCTATGATTGGAGTGTTGATGAAATTTCAGAGTTGTTTGAGCTGCCATTTAATGATCTGATGTTCCGTGCCCAGCAAGCGCATCGGGCACACTTTGATGCCAATGAAATTCAACTTTCCACACTCCTTTCAATCAAAACCGGTGGTTGTCCCGAAGATTGTAAATATTGCCCACAGAGTACTCGTTATGACACCGGCCTTGAAAAAGAGCTTCTGATGGCCAAAGAAGAGGTTCTCGCCAATGCCCGCGCTGCCAAAGAAAAGGGCGCTACACGTTTTTGTATGGGCGCAGCATGGCGCGAACCCAAAGGCCGTGCCTTTGAAATCGTCTGCGATATGGTTAGTGAAGTACGCGACATGGGCATGGAAACCTGTGCGACACTTGGTATGCTCAACGAAGAACAGGCAGCAAAACTAAAAGAAGCCGGGCTTGATTATTATAACCATAACCTCGATACCGACCCTGAATACTACAAAGAGATCATCTCCACACGCTCTTATGAAGAACGGCTGGATACGCTGAAACATGTGCGTGCCAAAGGCATGAGTATCTGTTGCGGCGGTATTGTTGGTATGGGCGAAACCCGTCGTCATCGTGCTGGCCTTGTCGCGCAACTTGCCCGTATGAATCCACATCCTGAATCTGTGCCAATCAACATGCTGATCAAGATTGAAGGCACACCCATGGAAAACCTGGATGATCTTGATACATTCGAATTCATTCGTTCTATTGCTGTTGCGCGTATCACAATGCCAGCTTCACATGTACGCCTTTCAGCAGGCCGTGAAGCTATGTCTGATGAAATGCAGGCACTCTGTTTTATGGCTGGAGCCAACTCGATTTTTTATGGTGAAAAACTGCTTACTGCTGAAAATCAGGATGCGGATAGTGATCAGGCACTCTTTGAAAGACTTGGCCTGCGTGCAGAAGAGAAAGTGGATGTAGCATCATCACGCCGCATGGTGAATGCATAAATTATGCAACTGGAAATAAGCTTAGCCACCCCACTGAGGCAACAAAACAAGGTACAGGCACTCTCTGTGTCCTTTAGCATTTTTGCACGGGGGTATCCTGCGTTTTGTGTAAGGGATCAAACTAAAAAAAAAGCCTGCCCGGTTAATCCGACATTCCATCTGGAAGGCCCTGAAATGCAGGAATGTCGGCGGACGGTTCATGCCATAAAGCCTTTGATTCAACATTCACATGTGCAACAGGCCCAACTTTAATTTCAGTATCCACATTCGATAATGCGACACTTAAATACATGCTTTTATCCGGCGCATAATTCATCATGCGAGAACCACAATGTGAACAGAAGGCCCGAACGCCCTTGCCTCCTGTATATTCTTTTAACATCTCTTTTCCCTTCAGGATTTTGAGCGTATCACCCTTTGCCAGGGCTTGAGTCGCAAATGCTGCACCGTGTGCCTTACGACATTTCGAACAATGACAGTTGTATATTTGTTCGGGCATCAGCTCTATTTCATATTCAACTGCCCCACACATACAGCTACCCTTTATCATCATGCCTGCCTCTTATCATTGCTATTCAGCGTTAATTCAAAAATAACGATTATAATACACGTACAGACTTATAATAGGCACGTTGCCAATAAGGGGACAGCTTCGAAAGCATGACGCCTTTGGATTTAGAGGCGTGGATAAATTGGTTGCTTCCAACGTAGATGCCGGTGTGCAAACCGGTTCGTGATGTTTTGAATAAAACAATGTCGCCCGCTGTTAACCTGCGATATGAAACCCGTTTTCCAGTTCTTGCTAGCAGTTGAGTTGAACGTGGCACTTCAATACCAAGCACATCCCGAAAAGCAATATGTACAAAACCTGAGCAATCCACACCATATTTACTATTGCCACCAAAACGGTAGGGCGCGCCTTCCCATTTCTGGAAATGACGTAGCAACTGCTGGCGCATGGTTTTTCCTGATGTATGTGCAACACGATATTCAGAAGCTGTTGTATAGCCTGCGGCTATCACTTGTTGCGAGCCAACAGGGAATAATAAAATAACAACCATTGCCCACCCGTAGACAGGAATTGTATGGCGAAGATGATATAAAATGGCTTGCATGGCTCGAGTCTACGGCACATAAGGATTCAATGTGTGAGCCGGATCACCGGAACGGGTGGCAAATAATACGAGTAAGGGTGGAATTTATGCGAACATTGGGAGCGATCATATCGAAACCTTACTATTATATTGATGCTCAGCCAGTTATATCCTGCCATACAATCGCGAAAACAACAGTGAGAAGACTAGGCAAACTCGGGAAGCAGACTGGCTTCAAATACCGGACCATCAACACAGACACGCCGGTATTTCTCTTCTCCCTCTTCAACAGTTTTCACCACGCACCCGGCACAGCCACCGATCGCACAAGCCATATGTTCTTCCAGGCTTAAATAGGTTGGAAGCTCCAGTTCTCGCCCAACGCTTGCCACAGCATGCAGCATAGGATGTGGGCCACATGAAAGTAACACACAGCGGGACCGTTCTTCTTCATTCAGTGCCAGAAGATAGTCACGGGCAAGATCGGGCACATGGCCTTCATAACAGCCATAAAACCCTGCGTTGGAGGCAAGGCGCGAGGTTATGCCACGTTCTTCCAAAGAGGTGATACCCAGAATGGTATTTCCGCCTACACCGGGAAGCAGGGCAGTGGATGGCTTTAAGGCAAAAGGAAATTCAACTTCGGAGCCTGCAAATACCACGGTGGATGCTTTGTCCATCAAGTGCATGGCACAGAAAATCATAGGTGGGATGCCCACGCCACCACCAATCAAAATGTAACGCTTTGAATGATCCGATAAATCAAATGGACGCCCGATAGGACCAAGCATGGGCATGGTTTCGCCCACTTTCCGCTCACGTAGTAACCGGGTGCCTTCACCAATCGCCTTCATCAGCAGATCAACCGTACCTTTTTCAGGATCAGTCAACATAATGGAGATAGGACGGCGCATCGGACGTTCATCTGACACCTGTAAGTGTACAAACTGACCCGGCTTGGCGGTCGCTGCTGTTTTTGGTGCTTTGACACGCATCACAAACTGATCGCCGGGATGATGCACATTGGCGAGAATTTCAGCGTTTTCTTCAAAAATAATGTTTCTGTTATTGGTTAAGGTCTCAGCCATGAATGCTGCCATTTTCAAACACGATGTTGCCAGCCTTGATGGTATGGCTGACCTGACCGGTCATTTTTTTGCCATGCCATGGTGTATTTTTACCTTTGGATACAAGCTTTTCACGATCCAAAGTCCACGTGGCATCAGCATCAAAAATGGTGATATCTGCCTCTGCACCTACACTCAACGTGCCTGAATCAAGATTTAAGAGCTTTGCAGGATTGCAGGTCATCTTGGCAATCATGTCAGGCATCGAAAGTACACGATCGCGTACAAGGCCAAGAGAAACTGGCAGCATCGTCTCCAGACCCACAATACCAAATGCTGCACAAGAGAGGCCACAGCGTTTGTCATCTTCATGATGGGGAGCATGATCCGTTGCAATCACTTCAATCGTGCCATCACGTAAACCTTCAATCACAGCCAGACGATCTTCTTCAGTACGCAGTGGCGGACTCATTTTTGCATCTACGTTAAAACCAAGCACTTCTTCTTCGGTGAGCGCAAAGTGATGAGGTGCCGCTTCTGTCGTGACATGAAGCCCTTCCGCCTTTGCATCGCGCACCATCTTTACCCCTCCTTTGGAGGAGATATGTGCCACATGATATCGGGCATCCGCACGACGTGTTAACATGATATCACGGGAGATCATGGAATCTTCACCTTCAACCGGCATGCCAGTGACCCCGAGCTGTGTGGAGATCCAGCCTTCGTTAATACAACCGTCTTTGGTCAACGCCAGCTCTTCGGCATGCTGAATAATCATATAGCCAAAACTGGCAGAATATTCGAGTGCCTTGCGCATCACGCCAGCATGCCAGATCGGTGCGCCATCATCAGAGAAGGCCACACAGCCCGCGCGTGTAAGTTCACGCATCTCGGTAAGCTCTTTACCATTCAGATTTTTGGTAACTGCTCCAATGGGGTGAACATTGCACAGTCCAACCTGATTGGAGCGTTCGATGACCTGGCGGGCAATACCTGCATGATCAATGTGTGGGCCAGTATTGGGCATACAGCACATGCTGGTAACGCCTCCCGCAACCGCAGCACGGGAGCCGGATTCAATGTCTTCTTTCCATTCCTGACCCGGTTCACGCAAATGCACATGCATATCAATCAGGCCAGGGCAGACGATTTTGCCAGCTGCATCAATGATCTGATCTGCTGTAGCGCCATGTTTGCCTATTGCCGTGACCTTTCCATTCTCGACCCAAAGATCCATTTTTTTATCTATGCCATTGGCAGGATCAATCACATGCCCATTTTCAATTTTCAATTTAGGCATAAGGCACCCCTTTCGACATCCCGGAGGTCATCGGGCTGATTAATACTGCAACAAAGTCACCTTTGTTTTTAGCCATCACCTGTTCATGACAGGTGATATCTGTGTTTAATGTCATTCTGGCTTTGCCTTTACGTTTTAGCATATTGATGAATCGCGCACATGCATCCGGGGATTCAAATTGACACTTTGCTACAAAGTCATCATCTACAGGCTTCAGAAAGTCCATTTCACTATGTTGAATAACAAGTCTGACCGACAGGCCTTGACCTGTTAACCATCTGTGTAACAAAGCCCAGCCAGCCATAATACCAATGGATGAAAGGCTGCCACCAAATGCGGTGTTTCTATGATTGAGATTAGCTTCAAGTGGCGCAGAAAGTTTTATCCATGTATCCGTTGCATCCATCACCTGAATACCCAAATGCTGCGTGATGGGAATATGATCATAAAGATAATCCTGAACGTCCTGAATCGTTGCACTCATGATTCATTCTCGCCATCACCGCCACAGAGTGCTGCAAGTACCGCCATGCGGATGGCCACCCCATGCTCCACCTGAGCCAGAATATGGCTTTTCACCGAATCAGCGACATCCGTCGCGATTTCAACACCACGGTTCATCGGACCGGGATGCAATACAAGACAATCATCGCCAGCCTTTTTCAGGCGTTGTGAATTCAATCCATAAGCCTCGTGATATTCACGAATAGATGGAAAGGCACAGGAATCAGTGAGCCGTTCGCTCTGCACTCTTAACATGTAAACCGCATCAGAGCCGGGAAGTGCTTCATCAAAATCATGATACACTTCACAACCATAACGCTCGACTTCAGCGGGCAATAGCGTCCTGGGTGCCACGATACGCATGTTATAACCAAGTTTTTTGGCTGCCAAAAGGTGTGAGCGGGCTACGCGGGAATGCGCAATATCGCCAACCATGGTGATCGTTTTTCCTTCCGGTGTGCCCCAGGCCTGTTTGAGTGTTAACAGATCAGTCAGGATCTGAGTTGGATGTTCATGGGCACCATCACCCGCATTAACAATGGCAGTATTCTCCAAATGTTCAGCGAGAAATTCGCAGGTGCCTGAGATCGAATGACGAATAACCAGCACATGCGGTTGCATCGCAGCCAGTGTCTGTCCTGTATCCAGCAATGATTCACCTTTTTTGGTCGCACTGGTAGAGGCTGAAATATTAATAACATCGGCAGACAGACGTTTACCTGCAATTTCAAAACTGGTGCGTGTGCGGGTTGAATTTTCAAAAAAAAGATTAATCACGGTCTTGCCACGGAGTGTGGGTGCTTTTTTCAATGAGCGGCGATTAATATCGATAAATGAATCGCCAAGATTCACCAGATAGTCGATCTGCTCCCGATCCAGATCGGCGATGCCAAACAGATGTTTCAAAGACTTCATGATTTCACCTGCCTTTGTTCCACAAACCAGCCCTCCGGATCTGTTATCAGTTTCACCGATTGCTCAGACTTTGCCTGATAAGCAAGGCCAATAAGATCCGCCGAGATAGGTAACTCACGACCACCTCGATCCAACAGAACCGCCAGTTTTATAGAAGCTGGACGTCCATAATCGAAGATTTCACCAAGTGCTGCACGGATGGTTCGCCCGGTATAAAGAACATCATCTATTAGCCAAATGTTCTTGTCTGAGAGATCAAAGGGAAGCTTACTTGGCCGGACTTCAGGATTAGGAGCAATCGTATCCAGATCATCACGGTAGAAACTGATATCCAAATTACCGCGTTGGACTGAAACCTTTTGTTTTTGCAATCGATGCTGAAGTGCATCGGCTACTTTGGCACCACCGCGCTGGATGCCAATCATATAGATTTCAGATGATGAAATACTATTTGCCATGCTATCAAGCGCCTGATTAACGGTCAGGTTATCAAATATGACTTTAGACACGATGAATCACCTCACTAATCCCTGATGTGCGGAAATAAAATCTTCAAGAATGACCGCTGCTGCGGTCTGATCCAGTTTCGCCTTTACTTTTTTTTCGGAAAGTCCTTGCGCAAACAGACGCTCTTTTGCAGTCCATGTTGATAGGCGTTCATCCTGAAACAGAATGGGTAGTTCGGTGGCCTCTTGCAACTCACCCGCACCTTTACGACAGTCATCCGCTTGCTCGCCTTCGCTGCCATCCATGTTTTTAGCAAGCCCCACCACAATGCCATGGCAGCCGTACTCTTTAATGAGTTTCAAAGTCTGTTTCGGCCAAGCTGAATCATTCCTGTGCAGGCATGTGATGCCCCGGAATGAAAAGCCAAGACTATCAGAAACGGCGACACCAATGCGTTTCTTTCCTATATCCAGAGCCAATAAAGGCAGTGATAAATTTTCAGGTATTTTTTGAGAAATAGTAGAGGTTACCGTGGATTGTGATGCCACGAAATCAGAAGTTGAGCAAGATGCGACTGTCATCAAATCCAAGATTCTGCAACGTTTCGGTGCATGCGTCCACCATTGCACTCATTCCAGCCAGACAAACTACGCTATTTTCAGGGTCTGGATGATCTGCCAGCAACGCATCCTGCACATAACCAATCGGCCCATTCCAATCAGCATCCGTTCTATCAAGAGAGATTTTCACCTCAATATGCTGCTCAGAAAGAGCTTCCAATTCATCGGTTAACAGGCGATGCAAAGGGGTAAGAAAACCTGCATAAATCGTCACCTTTCCGTAAGACTCGCGCTCTTCAATAATCGATCTCCAAACACTGCGTAAAGGTGAAATTCCCGTGCCAACACCCATCAAAATCACGTTGCATTTTTTGAATGGCATCAGATCAAAACCTTTGCCCATGGGACCTTCAACTTCAATTTCCGCTCCCGGAGCAAGTTCAGAAAGATAATCGGCCATGCCTGATCCCCGTTTAACAACAAACTCGTAATAACGTGTTTCATAAGGGGATGATGCAACAGCAAAATAAGCAGGCGCCGGATTTTTCACACCCGGAATTCCCATGACAACAAACTGCCCAGCGGTAAACGGCAAAACATTTTTTCGGTCAAGGTTTTCAAGGCGTAATTTTACAACCACATCCTCACATGCCGTATCAGTGATACGAATATTTTCTATCAAACGCATACGACATATGGGGGATTGATGCAATATTAGCCTCGTATTTAGATCAACTCACTGCCAAGTTCAGTCAGGAAATTTTGCAGCATACTAGGACAAAATTTTGCGTTTGTCCTAACCCACAAACCAAATATTTTTGTATTATTTCTCTTTTTGACCTACTGGACTCATCATATGGCGGCTTTTAGTTGCTAATCTGTCTATGATGCCGAGTTATAGTAGGCCAAACATCGGCTGCAAAACGTGAATTTTCACAAAGTAAAAATGACTGCACCTTGCAGCCAAGGGTAAACAAAGATGCAAGAAACAACATGTCTGGAATTAAAAATTAGTGCTGAAGCCATGAATGAGGCATCTTTTTCATGGCTCGCAGAGTCTCAGCATGCTTTGGGAACCGCACTCGAGACAGATGTTGATACAGATACTCAAATGCATACGGCCTGGTTTGCCATCACCGAAGATGAGCAGCTACAGCGCGCGCAAGTTTCTGCTGCGGCCCTGCTCAGCGGAGCCATCAGCAGCCAGATACAACTTAAACGTTTGGGAGATGATTGGGCAACGGCATGGCAAAAGCACTGGCATGCGATGCAAATCGGAATGCATCTCTGTGTACGTCCATCGTTCTGCCAACCACTGGCAGGAGATTTCATTGATATCGTACTTGATCCGGGCATGGCTTTTGGTACCGGGCAACACGCAACAACATGCCTCTGCCTTGAAGCAATTGAACGAATCTGCGCTGAAAAGACGCCTGATAGTGTGTTAGACATGGGCGCAGGCTCGGGGCTCCTGGCAATTGCCGCCGGAAAACTGGGCGCAAAAGGCATCATAGCTATTGATAATGATCCAATTTCAGTTGAAGCAAGCAACGTTAATGCTGAAATCAATGACGTGGCACTGGAATCTATCCTTGATGATACACCGCCAGATCAAAAATTTGACCTTGTTGTTGCCAACATTCTTGCCGGGCCATTGATTGAAATGGCACCACAATTAGCACAATGTACAGGTACCCACCTTGTACTCTCCGGTTTATTACGTGAACAGGTCGAACTGGTGAGTCAAGCTTATACAAATGAAGGAATGAAAGTGATCCGCACCGATACACAGGAAGAATGGGCATCCGTGGAATTGCAAAAACGTTGAATTCGCATCATCTAAAAACATAAAACATTTATCATCGCCATTCGCCCTTAAGCATTCCAGGGGATAACGTTTCAAAGATGGCACGCCTTTTGCTCCGTTATTTTTAATAACAATATAGCCTCTAATCTACCAGAGGCCTGTTTTTTTTATGGATACGGAGCGCAAATAGCTATGACTGAGCAAACAATCACAGGTTTATCCTTCCGGGACAGTGTCGATCACATGGCCGAAAAAGCGATGAAAGCGATGAAACTGGACCCAAAAATTGCAGCCGCGATCAAGGCCTGCAACACCGTCATTCAAGTCAGTTTCCCGGTCGATATCCGTGGCCATGTCGAGATGTTTACCGGATGGCGGGCTGTACACAGCACACACCGGCTGCCTGTTAAAGGCGGTATCCGTTATGCATCGTATGTTGATCAAAACGAGGTCGAGGCACTGGCTGCACTGATGACCTACAAATGCGCGATTGTAGATGTGCCTTTTGGTGGCTCCAAAGGTGGTCTGCACATTGATCCAAGCCAATATTCGCGTGATGAGATGGAGAAAATCACCCGCCGCTTTACACGTGAACTGGCAACACGGGGGTTCCTGAACCCGGCCACCAACGTACCAGCACCCGACATGGGTACGGGACAACGCGAAATGGCATGGATGATGGATACCTACAAACACATGTTTCCTGAAGATATCAATTATGCAGCCTGTGTAACGGGTAAACCGATTGCATTTGGTGGTATTGCAGGACGCACAGAAGCAACCGGCCGAGGTGTACAGTATGCGCTGCGTGAATTTTTCAGGCACCCGGATGACATTGCATTGGCCAAACTTGAGGGTGGTCTTGAAGGCAAAAAGATCATTGTTCAGGGGCTGGGTAATGTGGGCTATCACGCCGCTAAATTTTTATCCGAGCAGGATGGTGCCAAAATCACGGCAATTATTGAGTATGATGGTGCAATATCATCTGATGCAGGACTCGATGTTGAAGCCGTTTTTCAATATAAGCTTAAAAATGGCGGCGTTAAAGGGTTTCCAGATGTAACTTATACTGAAGATGGGGCGAAATTACTGGAAGCGGAGTGTGATATTCTGATTCCTGCTGCACTTGAAGGAGTGATTCACACAGACAATGCCAAAGCGATCAAAGCCAATCTGATTGCCGAGGCTGCCAATGGCCCGGTTACCTTTGAGGCTGATCAGATTTTGCATGAAAGAGGCGTAGTGATTCTGCCCGATGCTTATGTCAACGCAGGTGGTGTGATTGTTTCCTATTTTGAATGGGTGCGAAACCTTGCACACATCCGTTTCGGACGCATGGAGCACCGGCTTGATGAGGCACGCGGCATACAGATCATTCATGCAATTGAAGAGGGCACAGGCAGGCCACTGCCTCAGCATATCAAAGATGAGTTGGTGCGCGGTTCTCCTGAGGTTGATCTCGTCAACTCCGGTCTGGATGACAGTATGCGATTAGCTTATCAGCAAATGCGGAAGACCTTGGCCGAAAATGACGAGATTGATAGTTACCGAACCGCTGCTTTTGCAATAGCGATTGAAAAGATCTCGCGCACTTATTTGGATATTGGTGTCTATTAAAGAAAGCTCTGGATAAACAATACACTAAGTAGATTCTCCCCCCATGCGTTTAACTGGAGATACATACAGCAAAACACCTGAAAAAACCTGCCACTGGCTTAGCAGAGGGGCTCCCGCGAACCATGCGGTCAGGATACCCAGGCGCGAGACAGACAAAAATGAATAAGATAAAATCACGCCCTCTACTTTCCACATCATTGCTCGAAAGCTGAAAGCCCCCTAAACTCGGCTGATGAGTGATAAACAGCGAACACGCATCAAAATCTGCGGCATCACCCGACTCGAAGATGCCTTAACAGCCTCTCAGCTGGGTGTTGATGCGATTGGTTTTGTCTTTTATCCAAAAAGCCCACGCTATATCACCCCCATCGAAGCCACTCGAATTATTCGAGAATTACCTCCGTTTATTTCAGCCGTTGGCCTGTTTGTGAATCCAGACCAATCTGATATTGATGAGATACTCAAACAATGCCCTTTGGATATCATTCAGCTACATGGCGATGAGTCTCCTGAATTTTGCATGGCCCAACAACACAGAGTCATGAAAGCGGTTCCTGTAAATAACAAAGATGACCTGAAACAGGCTCACGCATACCCCTGCCCTGTGCTGCTCGATGCAAAAGCACCGCAAGGTGTTTATGGGGGCACAGGCAAGTCATTTGACTGGTCATTGCTGGAGGGTTTTGAGCATGACTATCCGTTAATCTTGGCTGGTGGCCTCAATACTCAAAACATCGAAGCCGCACTTTCCGTTCGCCAATGGTTTGCAGTGGATGTATCCTCTGGCGTTGAAAGCTCCCCTGGTATCAAGAATGAAACAAAGCTACGTGATTTTATTGACCACGCGAATACTTTCTAAATATAAGTCATGAGGAATGCTTCACTGCATGAATAACAAACAAAACGAATCCATATACAACTTGGGCATTGCACATGCGCCAGATGAAAATGGTCACTTTGGCCGTTTTGGAGGTCGTTTTGCGGCTGAAACATTGATGCAGCCACTCAAGGAAATCGAAAATGCATTTTTCAAGGCCTGGGCAGACCCCGATTTTCACGCTGAACGATTTGATTTATTAAAACATTATGTTGGGCGAGCCACGCCGCTTTACCATGCAAAACATCTATCGGCTGAGGTTGGCGGCGCACAAATTTATCTGAAACGCGAAGATCTCAATCACACTGGTGCGCACAAAGTGAATAATACCATTGGTCAGGCATTACTGGCGCAGCGCATGGGCAAAAAGAAAGTCATTGCTGAGACCGGAGCGGGCCAACACGGGGTCGCTACAGCCACTGTCGCAGCGATGTTTAATATGCAGTGCGATATTTATATGGGTCGTGAAGACATTCGTCGGCAGGCTCCCAATGTGTTTCGTATGAAACTGCTCGGTGCCAATGTTGTGCCTGTCGATTCCGGAACCGCCACCCTCAAAGATGCCGTAAACGAAGCTTTGCGTATCTGGGTCGCAACGTGTGAAGATACTTATTACATCTTTGGTACAGCCGCTGGCCCGCATCCTTTCCCGTTAATGGTGCGACAGTTTCATACTGTGATTGGTCAGGAAGCCCGCGCACAATGCCTTGAACAGACAGGCAAACTACCGGATGTTGCGGTCGCCTGTGTTGGCGGTGGTTCCAACGCAATTGGTTTATTACACCCTTTACAGGATGATGACATTCGATTGGTTGCTGTAGAAGCTGCGGGTCATGGTCTGGAGTCCGGGGAACATGCTGCATCGCTTGCCAAAGGCCAACCTGGCATTATTCATGGCAGCTTGAGTTATCTGTTGGATGATGACGAAGGACAAATTCAAGGCACACACAGCATTTCTGCGGGACTCGATTATCCAGGCGTAGGCCCTGAACTTGCAGCGATGATGGAAACGGGTCGCCTTGAACTCGACAGCGCAACCGATGATGATGCCTTAGAAGCATTTCAAACCTTAACCAAAGCCGAAGGTATTATCCCTGCACTGGAATCCAGCCATGCACTTGCAGCAGGCATACGCATCGCTAAAAACATGAAGCCTGACCAAATGGTATTGATTAATTTATCCGGCCGTGGTGATAAAGATTTAGAAACTGTCATGAAGATGCTGAACATGTCTGAAACGGGAGACAAGGCATGAGTGATCGCCTGAGTCAGATCTTTACGCGCTGTAAACAGGAAAAACGCTCTGCACTGGTTGGCTATCTCACCGCTGGTGACCCGGATGTACCCACTGCGGAAAAATTGATATTAGCTTTGGCAGAGCAGGTGGATATCTTGGAGATTGGCATGCCATTTTCCGATCCCATGGCAGATGGCCCTGTGATTCAAGCTGCCAGTGAGCGTGCGCTTGTAGCCGGCACTTCGATCAACGATGTGTTTACGATTGCTAAAAAGGTTCGCAAAGCACACCCTGATCTTGGTATTGTGTTAATGGGCTACGCAAATGTTCCTTATACCATTGGTTTTGATTCGTTTTCCAAACAGGCCTCTGAATCAGGCGTAGATGGTGTGCTGATGGTCGATATTCCAGCTGAAGAAAACAGTATTTGTGAAGAATCATTGAAAAAATATAATCTTCACCGCATTCTTCTACTTTCACCGACTTCAACGGATGAGCGTATTAAGCTCGCAGCCGAAGTCGCAAGTGGTTTTATTTATTATGTGTCTCTGACGGGAATTACCGGAGCTGATATGGGAGAAGCAACGGCAGTGAAAACTCAAGTTGAAAATATTCGTGCTTTTTCAGATCTACCGATCTGTGTCGGCTTTGGTATTAAAACGCCTGAACAAGCTGCGCAAGTAGCTGCATTTGCTGATGGTGTTGTTGTTGGCAGTCATTTTGTCTCACAAGTTCCACAACATCTTGGTCATTCGGATGTGATCCTCTCTTCCCTGAACAAAGCAGCCTCAGAGATGTCTGCTGCAATGACAAAGACTCCTACTTGAAAATCAAAATTCTCGGCTGCTATGGAGGCCAGCTACTTGGCTTTCACCTGACATCATTTCTGGTGAATGACACCATTCTCTTGGATGCTGGTTCTCCAACTGAAGCATTAACATTGGAAGAGCAGGAGAAGGTCAATCATATCTTCCTCTCACATACCCATCTGGATCATATCAAGGATATTGCATTTCTGGCAGATAATCGCTCACTCAAAAGAATGGGTAATAAGAATACCAGCAATAGCATCACCATCCATTCACTACAGGAAAACCTTGATACGCTGAAAGAGCATTTTCTGAATGATCACATCTGGCCGGATTTCACAATGATCCCCAGCAAAGACAACCCAACACTTTCCCTGCATAGCATTGAACCCGAAAAAACGGTTGAAGCAGATGGCCTTAAAATTACAGCAATTGAAGTGAATCACCCAGTGCCATGCACAGGTTTTCTTCTTGATCAGGGAGATGCCCAGTTCCTCTATTCAGCCGATACCGCCGCAACAGACCGTATTTGGGAAATTGCCAATGCACAGTCCAACCTGCAAGGCATCATTATCGACTGCTCGTTCACCAATGCCTATCAGAAACTTGCAGATGTCAGTGGCCACCTGACACCAAAAAGCATGGCAAAAGAACTTCGCAAACTGGATAGGTATGGGGATATTCCAATCTATCTGTATCATATGAAGCCAGAAACACTAAATATCATTCAAGCTGAAGTTGTTGCAGAGGATATTCCTCATCTCCGCATGTTAACTCAGGTTGATGAACTACTTTTTTAAGAGAGCATAATATGAGTTGGCTAACACGTTTAATAGAAAGTCCAAAAAGCATTCTTTCCTCATCCGATAGTTCCAGTGCGCCTGAGGGCATGTGGCTCAAATGTCCCGGTTGTTCGGAAACCCTTTATAACAAAGATCTGATTCGCTCTAAAATGGTCTGTTCCAAATGTAATGAACATCTGCGTATTGAAGCTGAAAAACGCGCCTCTTTTCTCTTTGATGCCGATACGTTTGAAGAGCATGACACCACATTAAAATCTGTGGATTCACTGAATTTCAAAGATAAAAAACGCTACAAAGACAGAATTAAAGATGCCAACAAAAAAGCTGGCACCAGCGACGCTGTACGCAATTATTTAGGTGATATTAAAGGCCAGATCACCTCCGCATCCATATTTGATTTTAACTATATGGGTGGAAGCATGGGTTCGGTTGTGGGTGAAAAAATTGTCCGTGGCATGGAACGCGCCATTGAATATCAATGTCCATACCTGTTGATCACCGCCTCGGGTGGCGCACGCATGCAGGAAGGTGTTCTTTCCCTTATGCAGATGGCCAAAACATCTTCTGTAGCAAATCGTCTAAATGAAGCCAAATTACCGTTTGTCTGCCTGTTAACCGATCCAACCATGGGTGGTGTTTCAGCCTCTGTTGCATGGCTCGGTGATGTGATTCTGGCAGAGCCTAAGGCACTCATTGGTTTTGCCGGGCCTCGTGTGATTCAGGAAACGGTTGGAGAAAAACTACCTGAAGGCTTCCAACGGTCTGAGTTTCTGCTTGAGCATGGCCTCATTGATGCCATTGTCGATCGTCGTGAACTTCCAGCACATCTGAAAATGCTTTTTGAACACCTGATGCACCGTGCTTATCGTCAGGCTGGCTGAACAAAGACTTAAACCGACTTCTCTCCAGCGTACATGGAGTCTCAACTGGATACTAAACCTCACCACATAACATTATGGCTGGAACAATTGGGCCAACCAGCCGCAGATCGCGATTATAAACCCGGCCATCAACGTATGTCTGAGCTATTAATCTCTTTCAAGCTTCAAACTCCATGCATTCGTATTCGTATTGCAGGCACCAATGGCAAAGGTTCTACCGCCATCATGTTATCAAATGCATTGCAGGCCTGTGGTTTAAAGGTTGGGCTCTATACATCCCCACATATTCACAGCTTTAACGAGCGAATTTGCATCAATGGCATGCCTGTTTCTGATGTCACATTGTTTTCCCTGATGAAAAAAATGATGCCCACCGCACTGAAAGTGGGTGCTTCATACTTCGAAGTAGCGACCGCTCTTGCGCTTAAGCACTTTAGTGACTCAAAAGTAGATATTGAAATTCTTGAAGCGGGTGTTGGCGCAAAACTGGATGCCACAACCGCAGTGGATGCCGATCTTGCTCTGATCACGCCTATCGGCATGGATCATCAGGCATGGTTGGGCAATACATTGACTGATATTGCAAAAGAAAAAGCGCATATTACAAATAACTGTCAAATTTGTATCAGCGTAGAGCAAAACAAAGAAGTTTTAAACGTCCTCACCAAACATTATCCAGCCTTGAATATTGCTGACAATACTGAATTTTATTTGCAAACTATTGGTGCCCACCAACAGCAAAATGCATCTTTAGCATGGGCAGCGGTTCAGCAACTCGCTGCAAATAAAATGATCCATGACGATATGCTGGACCACGCCAAAGATGCGATTCAAAACACCTTAGTTCCTGGCCGTCTTCAACAGGAATCCTTTGGAAATGCTACGATTTGGCTCGATGCGGCACACAATGCCCATGCAATTCATGCCCTGTTGCCTACACTATCTAATCTTGCAAATCCATTGGATGCCATTCTGGTTTTTACTCGTGAAGATAGGGATTTAAGCGATAGCATCGACCTGCTTAAACCGTTTACAAAAAGGATGATTGGTGACAATAAAAACTACTTTGACACAAACTATACAACGATAACAATGGCATTAGAAAACGAACTGAAACAGCAACCCAGCGGAACCTATTTAATCCTCGGATCATTCATCACCGTGGCCAAAACACAAAGTTGGCTTAAAACAAACTGCCCCCGATCAAACCACTAAACAACAAACCCTTTTACGCCACGACGAATACCCACTGAGCCTGTTCGGGTCAATTCAATAATGCCATAAGGTTCAAGCGTTTTAAGAAAATCATCCAGTTTCTCTGCTGATCCGGTCAATTCAAATGTCAGATAATTAATTTCAATGTTATCGACAATTTTAGCCCGAACCTCTTCTGCTATCTTCACCAAGGTTGTCCGATTATCTGCATTGGTTGCAACTTTCACCAGCAACATCTCACGCTCCATATGCACAAGATGAGAAATATCTTCTACCTTAATCACAGGAATCAACTTATTCAGCTGCTTTTTAATCTGCTCAACAGCGCGCTCATCAGCTCGAGTGACAAGTGTCATCCGACTCACCGTTTCATCCATAGTTGGCGCGACATTCAGGCTTTCAATGTTGTACCCGCGTGCAGAAAACAAGCCTGCGATACGAGTCAAAACACCAAATTCATTTTCCACTAAAATCGTAATAGTGTGCCTCATGATAAAACTCCGACATTTGAAAATGTGGATTTTTGCTTGAGAGAAAGACGTGAATGCTGTGAAGCGCGGAGTGTATGATAATCATACATGAGCACTGGAGCAGTATCTGCAACGCAGCTATCGGGCAAAAAAACTATTTTCATGCCAACACCATCTCATTCAACGCAGCACCTGAAGGCACCATAGGAAAAACATTGTCTTCTCTGGAAATGGCTACATCAACAATCACAAAACGGTCATCAATATTTAAAGCCTGATCCAAAGCAGCATCAAGTTCATCCAATTTATCAACACGCATGCCAACACCACCATAGGCTTCCGCAAGCTTCACAAAATCAGGCAGTGAATCAAAATAAGAATGTGAATAGCGGGATTCATAAAACATCTCCTGCCATTGGCGAACCATGCCCATATAACCATTGTTCAAAATAACAACAACGACAGGCAAATTATACTGAAATGCCATTGAAAATTCCTGACTACACATCTGAATCGACGAATCACCGGTAAATACAACCACCTTCTCACCTGGCATCGCAACTTGTGCGCCAATGCCAGCAGGCAAGCCATAACCCATGGTTCCCAAGCCACCGGATGTTAGCCAGCGATTGGGTCGATCAAAGCCATAATGCTGGGCCGCCCACATCTGATGCTGCCCTACATCGGTCGCAACGATGGCGTTGCCGAAAGTCTTTTCATAAACTTTACGAATCACGGTCTGAGGCTTAATCGGACCATCTTCAGGCTGTTCAAAACCTAAAGAATCTTTTGCGCGCCATTCAGTGATCTGTTCCCACCAAAGCTTTAAGGCTTCCTCGTTCAGGGTGCCACCCTTACGTGAAATTTCTTCAAGCAGTTGTTTTAACACCGCCCCTACATCGCCCACAATAGGCAAGTGTGCATGAATGTTCTTGGAAATAGATGATGGGTCAACATCAATATGAATCACCTTTGCATCCGGTGCAAAAGCGTCCAGCCTGCCTGTAACCCGATCATCAAAACGCGAACCGACTGCAATCAGAAGGTCACAGTGAGAAACCGCCATGTTGGCTTCATAAGTTCCATGCATGCCGAGCATGCCAACAAAATGATCATCATCACATGGCATGCCGCCAAGACCCATCAGCGTGTTCGTCACAGGGATATTCAAAGTATGGGACAACTCTTTAAGCAATGATGCGCTTCCCGTAGCATTGATAATGCCACCACCGGTATAAAGCACAGGGCGCTGTGCAGCAAACATCGCTCTAACAGCTTTTTTAATCTGCCCGGGATGCCCGTGCGTGACCGGTTGATAAGAACGCATATCAACCGTTTCCGGCCATACAAACTCGCACTCGGCACTGCTAATGTCTTTAGGAATATCAACCAGTACTGGGCCGGGCCTTCCCGTTGTTGCGATATGGAAAGCCTGACGGATAATCAGGGCTAAATCCTCAACCCGCTTTACGAGGAAGTTATGTTTTGTCGCAGAACGTGTGATACCAACAACATCAGCCTCCTGAAAAGCATCGTTACCAATCAGCGTAGATGGAACCTGACCGGAGAAACAGACGGTCGGAATCGAGTCAGAAAATGAATCCGCTAAGCCGGTGACAGCATTGGTCGCACCCGGTCCGGAAGTCACCAGTGCAACACCGCATTTGCCAGAAACACGTGCATAACCATTGGCAGCATGCAGTGCGCCTTGTTCATGGCGAACCAGATAATGTTTAACCTGCTCCTGCTTGAAAAGCGCATCATAGATGTAAAGCACAGCACCACCGGGATAACCAAAAATGGTATCCACGCTTTCACGCTTCAGGCATTCGACAAAAATTTCAGCGCCGGTCATTTTCATGGTAATAACTGTCTCACATGCGGATTTAAAGACTCGAGACCATAAGTTCAGCCCTTATAAGTGTCAAGAAAAGTGCGCCAAAACCCTTTAAAATAAAGGTTTAATACATACTCATCCATTTTTAATGAATTCGATGATTTGCGGAGTTATTCTCAATGACTACTTAGGCGGGTAATGCATTAATATGGCATCTTCGCGTGCATCACCTTTATGTTCGGGAACATAATAAGCCTTACGAACACCTGAACGGACAAACTCCAGCTTAGCATAGAGTGCTTGAGCAGCATGGTTTGATGCGCGCACTTCCAAAAGCAGTCTCCTGTTTGGCTTAATATTCAGAAGATCCCGGCTTAACTGTTCGGCGATGTTTTTTCGCCGATAGGGCAATGCAACGACAACCTGCATAATATGCACTTCATCCAGCACATCATGACTGAGTAAATAACCAGCCAGCGTATTTTTATCCATACAGCAAAACAACTCATAACCTTCTTCCAGTGCGCCTTGCAGACCTGCCAAGGACCAACTTTCTGAGAAAAATTCGCAGTTCAGCTTATAAACTGCGGTCAAATCATCTGCATGGCCTCGTTTGAAGGTAAGGCTCAAAGTCTTTACGCCCCTTCAGGAGGCTCGACCTGATCTTTCCAGTTACAGGCTTCACTGGCGCAGACATGTTCGGTACCACGACGTTTAGTAACCTTCTCAGTCACAAATGGTGCGCCACAATCCGGGCATGGCTTCTCAATGGGTTTGTTCCATAGAGCTTTTTTACATTTTGGATACTGCGAACAGGAGTAGAAAATCTTGCCTCGACGGGATTTTTTCTCCAAAAATGTGCCTTTGCCACAGTCGGGACATGAAATTCCGGTATCTTTGGGTTTTTCCAACGGTTGGATATTTTTACATGTCGGATATGCTGAACAACCAAGAAATTTTCCAAAACGCCCATGTTTGATCGCCATCGGCTCACCACATTTATCACACTTCTCATCACTCAGTTCAGCTTCTGCCGGAGACTCAGCATCGCCATCTAAGGGCCGTGCACACTTGCACTCAGGATAACCCGTACAGGCAAGGAACTTACCATAACGGCCAAGCTTAATCGCCATTGCCTTACCACATTCAGGACAAATTTCGTCCGTCTCTTCATGGGTTACATCGGAGCGTTTTACATTCTCCTGCGTTTCATCCACACGCTCTTTAAAGGGTACCCAGAACTCACGTAACAGAGGTTTCCAATCACATTCACCCCGCGCTACAGCATCAAGTTTATCTTCGATTTCAGCCGTGAAACCCGGCTCAACGATATCAGCAAAATAGCGCGTCAGAAAATTGCTTACAACCTCTCCCACATCTGTCGGAACAAAACGTTTTTTATCCATCTCCACATAATCTCGTTCACGCAACACATTAAGGATCGAGGCGTAAGTAGAAGGCCGACCAATACCGTGACTCTCAAGCTCTTTAACCAGTGAAGCCTCGGTAAAGCGTGGTTTAGGCTCTGTGAAATGCTGCTTGGACTCAGCCTGGTCAACCTTGACAGCATCTCCCACCTCAAGCGGAGGAAGCAAACGATCTTTATCATCCTTTGCTGGTTCATCCGTACCTTCAATATAAAGCTTTCTGAAACCCGGAAAAGCAAGCACGGAACCTGTAGCTCGCAACGTATGGTTTTCTGAATCAATGTCTGCACGAACCTGATCCAGAATCGCTGGAGTCATCTGGGATGCAAGCGCACGTTTCCAAATCAATGTATAGAGCTTCCACTGATCCGGCTCCAATGATGACTTCATTGATTCAGGTGTGCGTGAAATCGCAGTCGGACGGATCGCCTCATGCGCCTCTTGCGCATTTTTACTCTTAGTTTTAAAAACCCGTGGCTTAGCAGGCAGATACTCTGCACCCATATTTTTGCCAATATAGTCACGCATATCATCAAGGGCTTCCGCAGCCAGAGAGACAGAATCTGTACGCATATAGGTAATTAAACCTACCGGCTCACCATCAACCTCAATACCCTCATAGAGGCGCTGCGCAACCTGCATCGCCTTGCGTGCAGTAAAACCAAGTTTTCTTGATGCCTCCATCTGTAATGAAGAGGTAATAAATGGTGCAGCAGGCTGTTGCCTGGCTTGTTTTTTCTGTACGTCGGTGACTTTAAATGCCCCCGCTTCTACCTGCCTGGCAATTGCTTTGGCATTCACGCCATCGGTAATGGCAAACTTGCCCAGCTTCTCTGAATCGATAGCATAAAGCTGGGCATCTAACGTTCCTGCAGCTACCGAACAGGCTGTATCAATCGTCCAGTACTCTTTCGGTTCAAATGCGCGAATAAGCTGTTCTCGTTCACAGATCAAACGCAGCGCAACAGACTGAACACGCCCTGCCGACAAACCACTGCGTACCTTTCGCCATAACAAAGGTGATAATGTAAATCCCACCAGATAATCAAGCGCACTTCTTGCCTGCTGCGCATCGACCAGCTGCATATTGATTTCAAGCGGCTTCGCCATGGCTTCCGAAATCGCTTTTTTTGTAATTTCGTTAAAAACAATCCGGCTTACTTTTTTCCCTTCCAGCACTCCGCGTTTTTTCAGCTCATCGGCAACATGCCAGGCAATGGCTTCTCCTTCGCGATCCAGATCACTGGCAAGAATAAGCTCATCAGCCTTTTTCATCGCCTTTTCAATGGCGGCTATTCGTTTTTCTTTATCTTCAATGACAATATATTTAAGTGCAAAATCATGCTCGGTATCAACCGAACCATCTTTTTTTGGAAAAGCCCGAACATGTCCATAGGAGGCCAGGACTTTGTAACCTTTACCCAAATACTTTTCGATGGTTTTTGACTTGGCGGGGGACTCCACCACTACAACTGCACTCATCAGTTTTTGCCTCCAAGAACATACCGGCTACCGGGCAAGCGTTCGATCACGCCCTGCATTTCAAGCGCGAGCAAGCTTGGCGAAAGTTCCGGCACGGTCAAGCAGCAAGCGTCTGCAAGACTATCCAGATGCATCATTTCCTGCTTCAATGCATCAAGTATTTTATACTCTTCATCATTCACTGGCGTGTATGAGTCATCGATTTTTTTCTCTTGTTGTAACCAGCCTAAAAGCTGTAAAAGACCATCCGCCGACTCCACAAGAGCAGCACCATCACGAATAAGTTGATGACAACCTGCATGGGCTTCATTTAATACTGAACCGGGCACAGCAAACACTTCACGTCCATAAGAAAGAGCCTGGCCCGCTGTAATCATGGAGCCCGAACGAAGCCCAGCCTCAATCACAATCGTTGCTTGTGCAAGGCCCGCAATAATTCTATTTCTTTGTGGAAAATGCTCCGGCCGTGCATTGGTATCAGGAAGATATTCACTGATCACACAACCTTGAGCCGCAATCGCATCAACCTGCTTCTCCTGTGTATCAGACAGCACGTCCAGACCACATCCAAGTACAGCGACTGTTAAACCCTCCCCATCCAGAGCGCCACCATGCGCAGCAGCATCAACGCCATAAGCCATGCCACTGACAATCGTTACATCCCGCTTCGAGAAATAACTACTCCATCGGCGTGCAATCAGTTTGCTTTCCCGGCTTGCTTTACGCGCCCCTACAACAGCAAGCATCCGTTGACTGCTAAGCGCCGCAACATCCCCTCGCACAAACAGCACCAACGGCGCATCTTCACATGTTTTTAATACATCTGGATATGCCTGATCTTCCAAACAAAGAATATGAACTGTGGAGTTTTGACAGTGAGACGCCATTTTTTTTGCAGTATTTTCATTTGTTTGCTGAAGCGATGCCAACAACTTTGGCCCAATACCATCAATTTGCTGTAATTCGCCAATAGATTTGGACCAAACTGCCTGAATCGAACCACAAGCAGTCACAAGCTGTTGCCCAATGCGTGGCCCTACACCTCGCGCCATCACAAGGCGCAAATAAGCTATTGCAGCATCAGAACATTGCACCTAACAGAACAGGGGGATTACCGGTTTGCTTTATTACGAACCGCATCGCCAATGTTGATAGAAGAGGCCGACTCCACAACCAGTGCGACAGAGGCATCTTTCTGTGCTACCAATACCAGCACTTCACCGATTTTCTCTTCAGGAAGACGCACTTTTTTACCTGTGATACGATCTTTAATGATGCGCCCTGCCCGATGAATAGAAAGCGCTGTTCCTGCCTTCAAACCATCGCCAAGACCAAGACTGATACCAATCACCTGATTACGGCCCGCTTCAGCAGCATCATTTCGAATATAAAGCACTTTGCCAAGCCTCTTTCCCGATGGGTAAGACGGCGTAATCTTTGTATTGATGTGCTTGGCAGGTTTCAACCGATCACCACGGGAAAGTTCTTCAAACGTGTGTAAAACCACGCCACGATAAATGCCTTCGGCTTTTGAGCGAACTTCAATCTGCCCCAGATGATTCACCAGAACACCTACAACTTTGCCACTCTGAGGGTCTTTGATTGAATCACCTGTTCTGAACACATCAAATATATCGCCATCATTAGCAGCCTGTTGCATTTTCAAATAGAGACGATCATTGGCACCATAATTGATGCGATCATCCTCCGAATCAAGAATATAACCGACACCTTCAATATCGTCTGCCTGAATAAAATCCTGTCTGGCCAATGCTGTCAAAAGCTGGCTGGCATCAATTTTTGCCTCAAGTTTTTCAACTGCTTTAAACACCACTTTTGGTTGTGGTCGAATCTGGCTTAAACCACCATTTTTTTTCTTTTTGACATTAAACCAGATTTCATTTCCCGGATAGATCAAATCCGGATTACTAATATATAAATTTCTTTCCCAGATTTTCAGCCACTTTTCCGGATCTTTGAAAAAATAATTGGCGATATCCCAAAGGGTGTCACCTTTTTTCACCACGTAGGGCTGTGGCAAATCTGCTTTAATGTCTGCTTCACTGATTTCCTGAGGAATTGCTAACGCATTGGCGGTCGCCTGCACAGAAAATGTGCATGCAAAAAATGCCCATGCAATGATAAAAAAGTGTTGAAGTTTCATATGAAGCCCCTGATTCTAAGTACTTAATTTATCAAAGATTGGCATATCCTGATACATAGCGCAATACCAGTGCCTAAGCAGGATATAAAATTAAGTTTTAAAGCAGCTGGAACGAAACAGTAATCAGTCGTTTTTGCTGCCCGTCTTCGGTTCCACACCTGCAATCAAACGCTCAATATTTCCCTTATGTCGCAGGATCATGATACCCCCGAGTACCATACAAACACCAAAATTCACCCATGACACATACAACGCTAAGGTCAGCAATGGTAGTGATATGCCTGCAAGAACAGAGGCAATAGAGACATAGCGGGTAAGCTTAAATACAACAAACCAGATAATAAAAGTGCCAATAGCCACCCATGGCATCCATGGAATCATCACACCAAACATCGTGGCAACGCCTTTCCCACCTTTAAAAGCGAGATATACCGGAAAGATATGCCCAAGAAATGCTGACAATGCCACAGCACCAATCAACAGCTCATCTGCACCCAACATGATAACGATAGAAACAGGAATCGTGCCCTTGAAAATATCCGCCAACAACGTAACAGCACCAACTTTTTTACCACCTGTACGCATGGCGTTGGTTGCTCCGATATTACCACTACCATGTTCGCGCGGGTCTTTACCTGTTAAAAGTTTTGCAAACAAAAGGCCAAAAGGAATGGCCCCAATAAGATATGCCACAACCACGGCAATCAAAAATTCTATCGACAACAAGTTTATCGGTGTTGGCGATAGCGAGTTCGGCTATCATCCAAATGGCTTTGCATACGTCCAGCCTGACCCTGACGTATATAAGTAGATAATATCGCCTCCAGGTCTGCGGCCTCTCCGAAAATTTCAGGAAAAGCTTCCCCACTATCAACAACATTATCACGTTGAAGTAACTTCAACTGATCCATTGTCAGCAAAGGCACAGGCAACAATTGCATGAATATCGCCATGATCTTCGCTACAAAGCTTGGAACCTTTATCAACAAACGACGACGCCCCAGAGACTTCATTAACATCTGCATCAATGCCATGAAGCTATAGCTTTTTGGCCCTGCCAAAGTATAAATATTCCCATCAACCTGCTGATTCCCAATAGACTCAATAAAAGCTCTGGCAACATCTTCAACCCAAACAGGCTGAAAACGAGTATCGCCTGCAATCACAGGTAATACAGGCGCAAAGCGCGTCATAGACTTAAATTTGGTAAAAAATGAATCTCCTTCACCATAAATCAATGATGGCCTGAAGATTGTCCAATGCTGCCCTGACTGTCGCACACGGGTTTCCGCCTCTCCTTTGGTACGGGAATAGCGGCTTTCCGGAATTTCCCCTGCCCCCAATGCGCTCATGTGTAAATACTGAGAGACCCCTTCATCCTTGCAGGCCTGTAAAATGTTTTCTGTGCCTTTTACATGTGAAGCATCAAAAGAATAACGTCCACGCTCAAACAAAAGACCCACAAGGTTGATCACGCAATCACTACCCGCCACCGCCTCAGTTAAACCTTTAACGTTCGTAATATCGGCTTTAACCAATCGTACACCGCAGACGAGAAGATCTCTTGCACGTTCAGGATGTCGGCAAACTACCGTTACATGATAGCCAGCACTTATGGCCTGCCTGACTATTGCACGACCAACAAAACCGCTACCACCAATGATACACACCTGTTTAGGCATAAAGTCTCCTTCAAATTATTTGAATGAATTTCCAGACAATGCTGCGAAAGAGTAAAACAAAACGCAATGTAAGCCTGAAGACAAAAGTGTATTAAACGTCATCATAGACAGGCACATCAATGCGCCTGTCTATACATTCCTTACGTCGTTCCTCTAACTCATGTCATAGGTGGCGCATCAGGTGAATCAGCAAATGTCTTCAGCTTTTGGGCCCTGGAAGGATGACGCAGTTTACGCAAAGCTTTGGCTTCAATCTGACGAATACGTTCGCGTGTCACACCAAATTGTTTGCCAACCTCTTCCAAGGTGTGATCTGTGTTCATGCCAATACCAAATCGCATACGCAATACTTTCTCTTCACGAGGCGTCAGGTTATCCAGCACCTCAAGGGTTGCTTCGCGGAGTGCTTCATTGACAGCTCCATCGAGTGGATTTTCTGCATTGTCATCTTCAACAAAGTCACCCAATTGAGAGTCTTCATCATCACCGATAGGCGTTTCGAGCGATACTGGCTCTTTTGCCACTTCAAGAATCTGTTCAACCTTCTCAACAGGCATTTCCAAAAACTTCGCCAATTCTTCAGGTGTAGGCTCACGACCGATTTCCTGCGCAATTTGACGTGAAACACGCATGATTTTATTAATCGTTTCAATCATATGAACCGGTATACGAATCGTGCGTGCCTGATCGGCAATGGATCGGGTAATCGCCTGACGAATCCACCAGGTTGCATAGGTCGAAAACTTATACCCACGACGCCATTCAAACTTATCCACCGCCTTCATCAAGCCGATGTTTCCTTCCTGAATCAGATCAAGGAAACCTAAACCACGGTTTGTGTATTTTTTAGCAATGGAAATCACCAATCGCAGGTTGGCTTCAATCATTTCACGTTTAGCCTGACGTGCCTTGGCTTCACCCATGGTGAGCTTACGAGCAACCGTTTTCAGCTCCTCAACACCCATCTCACTTTCTTGCTCAACACGCTTCAAACGACGCTGATTTTCACGAATTTTACTGGAGCACTGCTCAAATGCGGGCACCCATGGCTTGTCTCCATGTTCCTTAACAACGGTGTCCACCCAGCGCTCATTGGTTTCATTAGGCAAAAAACTTTCAATAAATAATTTGCGTGGCATTTTTGCCTCAAGGGCAAAATCACGAATCGCCCGTTCATATTTACGAACGCGATCTACAGCATTTTTAAAACGCTTAATAAGCATATCGATCTGTTTGGTAGAAAAGGGGATAGATACCAGTTCCATCAACATACTGTCCAGCACTGTCTGTGTCTGCTTAGCCAGACTTTCATCACTTGGCTTTTTATCCAGTTTTTTCTTCAGCTTAATAAATTCATCGTGTAAAATCTTGGCCGCATCAAAATGCAAAAGTGCTTCTTCAAGTTGCTCTTCCTTGGTAATCACCGTCTCTTCCATTGGTGTACCATCAGGTGTTGCTGTACGCGCTTTAATCGCTGCAGAAAGCTGATCCGGGTCAAGTTTCTCCGTATCACTCGGCTCATCATCTTCGTCATCGCTCTTGTTCAAACGATTTTCGTATTCAGCGATCGCAGCCGCATTCACGACCTTGTCATCAATATCAAGGATATCGCGAAAATTGGGGCCATCTTCCAGTTCAAGTTCAATGGCTTCATCACGAATTTCAATCACGCGCTCCCCAAGCAACATGATTTCACGGAATGTAGCTGGGCACAGACAGATAGACTCATGCACCTGTAAGCGACCTTCTTCAATACGACGAGCTATTTCAATTTCACCTTCACGGGTCAACAACTCGACCGTCCCCATTTCACGCAAATACATACGCACCGGGTCATCAATACGAATTACGGTTCCCAATGTTGTGGTGTCCGCACGCAATGCTGAATCCTCTTTGCGCAAGCGATCCTTACGCATAGCGTACTCACCGGTTGGGGCACGTTCAGGATCTACAACCTCAACCCCCATTTCAGTGAACATATTAATGATCTGCTCAACATTATTTGCTGAAACAAGACCTTCAGGCAGGTGTTTATTCAGTTCATCATAAGTGATGTAACCTGCTTCCTTTCCCTTGGCCATCAGGCTGCCAAGCTCTTTTACACGAAACTGATCAACTGCTTGTGTCATTCATTACCTCTGCGTAGTTCATCCAATTCTTCCAGCTTGCGCTTAAGCTCAACCGCCTCTCGCAAGTCAACACCATCTTTCAGCCTACGGCGAATTGCATTTGCACGCATCGTCGCCAATAGAGCGAGAAATCCTTCATCTTCAATGTCAGGAGCGTTACTCCACAGTGCCAAGTTTGAACCTAAGTCCGAACCATCTTTGGTTACACCTGCAAGTCTTCTCATCAACTCAGCCGAGTTGATATCAGCCATTTTTTTATCCTGAATAAGGGAAAAGGCCCGGGTGTATATCTCATTGACAGGACTACTGTCAAGAAAAATCCTCAAATCTTTTTCTGCCAATGCATTAAAACGAGCTGGCTTCTGCAATAAAGCGGCTACAAACCTTTCTTCTATTGCCAAGGCGTCCACCTTTAAACGCACACTGGAAGCCCTGCGTTTAATATACTTTTCGGTGATCGGCACCCCGGTCTTCTGGTTTGCTTCCTTACGCCATGCCGCAGCCAAAAATTCATCTGCCATAGTCTTGAGCATCGCATCTGCTTTTTTGGCCATACGTGCATCACCATCGATTCCCTGACCTGCAATATTTCTAAGCCCCTGCAACCATGTCTCCAGTACCGGTTGCGACTCTTTTCGAATGCGTTCAACAAAAGCCTCACTGCCTTCTTTGTCCACCATTGAATCAGGATCTTCCCCATCCGGCAGGTAAAGAAATTTAGGTGCATGTTCTGCCTTAAGAATTGGCATCATGCGCTCCAATGCCCGCCATGCGGCCTGTCTGCCTGCCCTGTCGCCATCAAAACAGAAAACGGGTTGATCGTGCAAACGAAGAATTTCACGAATTTGATGTTCGCCAATGGCTGTACCGAGCGGTGCAAGCCCAATCGGTAAATCATGCGCAGCCAATGCCAACACATCCATATATCCTTCAACAACCAGAAGCATTTTGCGCTTCCGAATTTCATCACGATGCTCTGCAAGGCCATACAACAAGTCAGACTTATGAAAAAATGGCGTCTCAGGTGAGTTCAAATATTTGGCTGTTTTTTCATCGCCAAGTACACGACCACCAAACCCGACCACCTTCCCTCGCCGATCCCGAATAGGAAACGTCAAACGATTGCGAAACCTGTCCACATAACCACGTTCACCTTTAAAAAGAACCCCAATCGATTCCAACTGTGCCGCAAGCCTTGAATCTGTACCGAAACAATGCTGCATAAATCCGTAACCATCTGGCGCAAAACCAAGCTTGTATTTCCGAACAATTTCATCTGGAAGCTTTCGCTTTTGCAGATAGTTTCGAGCCATTGAGCCTTTTTCGCCCTCAAGCTGTCTGGTAAAAACATCTGCAACCTGAGCCAGCATCTCCAATGCCCGGTTTCTTCGTTCAGCATCACCCGGTTCTGAGGCCATCTCCCGCGGAACCTCAATGCCGACCTTTTCTGCCAGATATTCCACCGCTTCCGGAAAAGAGTATCCATCATGCTCCATCAAAAATTGGAACGCACCACCGCCCTTGCCACAGCCAAAACAATAATAGAGCTGTTTATCCGGAGAAACAGAAAAAGAAGGGCTTTTTTCATTATGAAAAGGACATAACCCCATCATATTTGAACCGGAACGTTTTAACTCAACATGCCTGCCAATAATCTCAGCCAGATCTGTTCGCGCCAATACCTCATCCAAAAATGTAGGTGGAAAATGAGCCATGATTTACCTATTTAAGTTGCATACAGGCAATTACGCAAGTTGCGCACTAACCCTGAAGCTGCTGCTTAACCAACGCCGACACCATGCCCATGTCAGATTTCCCTTGCAGCTTCGGACGAATGATTCCCATCACTTTTCCCATGTCACGCATGCCTTCTGCGCCACTGTCAGAAACAGCCTGACTAACAATTTGGCTCACCTCTTCTTCAGAGAGCTGTTCTGGCATGTAAACTTCAAAAAAACCAATTTCCTCAAGCTCTTTTGATGCAAGGTCATCGCGGCCTGCCTCAGCATATTGGTTGGCCGCATCTTTACGCTGTTTAACCATCTTTGCCGCCACAGCAATCACATCTTCTTCACTCAATGCATGGCCCAGCTCAATTTCTTTGTCTTTTAGTGCCGCACGAAACATTCGGATCGCGCCCAGCTTTAACTTAGCGCCATCTTTCATTGCCTGTTTCATATCATCTGTAATTTGCTGCAGTAACATAGCCACGCCCTTTCACACAAATAGATTCTCAAAAAAATGCCGGACATTAAAGCCCGGCATTTTATATCACAATCTAAGCAAAAATGCTTTAGATATCGTCTTTAATACTCGCGATTCTCACGTGAGCGCATTCGACGTAAACGCTTCATCAAACGCTTGCGCGCTGCTGCTTCCTTACGTTTAGCCGCAATAGAAGGTTTTTCATAAGCTTCACGACGGCGGCATTCACTAACCACCCCGGCACGTTCAACTTGTTTACGAAAGCGCTTAAGCGCCAATTCGATAGGCTCATCTGGACTTAATCTAATTCCAGGCATTTTAAACATCACCCCCTTTGGGTTTGTTCCAATAAAAATTTACGGCAGTGCTTGTTTCTTAAGCTTTAAGCTACTTAAATCCCAAGCCACCGTTGCAATCTGTCCCTTGTCTCTGCACGCTTGGCACCAGAGCGTGTCGATGCCATGCAGTGGTCAAAAAAGGTTGCGCATTATGAATAAGATAGACACCAAGTCAAACAAAGACAACAAAAATGCCTCGAAAAGCATTCTCAAAGCCGCATCCACTGTGGGCAGCTGGACCATGCTATCCCGAATTCTCGGATTTATCCGGGATATAATTTTAGCCCGCATTCTTGGTGCAGGGCCTCTGGCAGATGCCTTTTTTGTTGCCTTCAAACTGCCTAATTTCTTCCGCCGCATGTTTGCCGAAGGCACACTCACGGTTGCACTCGTACCCGTATTGGCTGATGAAAGACAAAAAGGCAAAGCTGAGACACATGCCTATCTAAATGCTCTCGCCACGCTGCTATTGACCGTACTCTTGTTATTTACCATTGCAGGCATTGTTTTTATGCCGTGGCTTTTGCTCGGTTTTGCGCCCGGTTTTCATGATGAGCCAGATCGCTGGCAACATGCACTAATACTTGCACGCTGGATGTTTCCTTATCTGTTGCTGATCTCGCTTTCAGCCATGGCTTGGGCCGTGCTCAATGCACATAAAAAATTCTCACTGGCTGCAGCAAGTCCTGCCTTGCTCAATGTGGCCATTATTTTCTCCGCGATTGTGCTGGCCCCCTCTTTTAAAAACCCGGCAGAAGCCCTTGCAATCGGCGTTGTACTCGGCGGAATCCTGCAACTTGGCATTCAGTTTCCAGCACTAAAGCGGATCGGCTGGGTGCCAAAACTATCGTTTCAATTCAAAAACCCGGCAGTCTTTCAAACATTAAAGCTGTTTGGCCCTGCCTTGCTTGGTGTCGCTGCCGTACAGATCAATATTTTAGTCGGCACGATACTTGCCACGCTACTTCCTGCCGGGGCGGTCTCTTATCTCTATTATGCGGACCGGATCGTACAATTGCCATTGGCCCTGTTTGGTATCGCTATGGGAACCGCGTTACTGCCTGCTTTATCCGAACATCTTGCCACTCAACGTGAGAATGAGGCAAAGAAAGACCTGCGCAATGGACTCACATGGCTAACATGGATCACCTTGCCTGCTGTGGTTGGCATTTTCATGCTTGCCGAACCCATTATTGCCACACTGTTTGAACACGGAGAATTTTCGCATCAGGCAACCATTGCAACCGCTCTGGCGCTCAAAGCCTATGGACTGGGCCTGATCGCATTCAGCTGGATACGTGTGCTCTCCACCGCTTGTTATGCTGGAAAAGATGCTAAAAGTCCGATGAATTTTGCCATGATCAGCGTGTTTGCCAATATCTTACTTGCTATGATCCTGATGCAAACGCTGGAACATGTCGGGCTGGCATTGGCGACCTCACTGGCTGCCTTTATTAATGTAGGGCTGCTTATCTATCATATACACAAAAAATACGGCGCTATTTTTGATAAAAACAGTGTCATACGCATGCTCAGGGCTATCTTTGCCTGTCTGCCTATGCTGCTTTTCCTTATTAGCCTATCAGAACTATGGACCTTTCCTTCGATGGGCAAATGGATGCAGGCACTCTGGCTTGGCATCGCCATATCCGGAGGTGCTATAATATTCTTTGCTGTAGCTTTTCTACTGGGTGAGAAAAAACTGCTGGGGAGAAAAAATCATGCGGCGTGATGTTATTATTTTTGATAGTGAAACCATTCCTGATGCACAGGCCGCTCGTCAGTTGCTTGGCAAGTCTGAACTCAATGATATCGAAGCTCGTGATGCCTTAAATGCTTATTTCCTTGAAAAAACAGATGGGAAAAATGATTTTCCCCGCCAACCATTTCATCAGGTTGTTGCGATCAGTTATGCCCACCTGATTGCCGAACCCGGTGAAGAGGGTATGGAGCTGGTGATCCGTCAAATTGCCTCAGGTGGCGAGCCGGACAGCTCTGAAACAGAGCTCCTGGAAGGTTTTTTCAATCTCATTGAAAAACGTGCACCACAAATTGTCAGTTTTAATGGTAGAGGCTTTGACATTCCCGTATTGAAATATCGTGCTATGGTGCATTCACTTTCATGCCCGAGATGGTTTTCAGAAGGTGACAAATGGAACAATTACGACACCCGATTTTCTCACAAATACCATTTGGATCTCATGGAGGTTTTATCCGACTTCGGCGCATCGGCTCGCTGCTCCATGCATGAAGTAGCCTCGGCTTTTGGCGTCCCAGGAAAACTGGATACAGCAGGTGATGATGTGCGTGGTATGTATGAAGCGGTTGAAATTGAAGCTATTCGTAACTATTGCGAAACAGATGTTTGCACGACATTATTAGCCTTCCTACGCTGGCAACGCTTCAATGGCAGCCTCTCCGAAGGTGCTTATGCACGAAGCATGCTAGGCATCCGTAACTACCTCGAAGAAGAAGCTTCAACACGCCCACACTTTGCCCAGTTCCTAGAGGCTTGGGATCAATAACGATGAAGATGGTTGTGTTAAATTATCCAGTTTCGCGAATGTATGCTTTTAGCATGCATTCGGAATTATAAATCAGCTATATTATGAACACCTGCAATGATGCAATACACATAGCCCGGTACTATAAATATGTTAAACAGGTGCATGACAGAGCATACAGCCAATAGATCTCCTATAAGACACACGCCCGCCGTAATTTGAAAAACGCCGCCCTGTCACCTAAAATAATATCAGGCTAATCATGAAACTCTATCGCCACTTTCAAGATGGTATTCCTTGGTATCTGGCCCGCCATTACTGGTGGGCTTATCTCTGGTCTGCCGCAGTCTGGTTTTTTGATCATCAACCAATTATCAATGCCATTCTTTTTGGGCAATATCGAAAGCTCATGCAAACTACATTATCTCGACTTGAGCAGGCACCAAAAAAACCTGTCTTACAGCTCACCTGCGTTTACGGAGAACTAACCCCTAAGCTGGTCAAAATATTGCAACCAAACGCCCTGCACATAACCGATGTAGCAATGATTCAATTGAGACTAGCAGGCAACAAGAGCCCTAAAGCTTGCTTGCAAAGCACCCGCATGAATGCCGAATCTCTGGGTTATAAACAGGATGTGTTTTCAACGATCATTCTCTTTTTTCTCCTGCACGAAATGCCACCGGAAGCACGCATCAACACATTGTCAGAATGTATGCGTACCATCATGCCGGGGGGCACAGTGCTGCTCACTGAATATGCTCCGCTACCCACGCAACACTGCTTATACCGCTTTCCTCCTTTTCGCTGGTTGCTGACAACACTCGAACCCTTTTTGGCCAGCTTTTGGCAACTCGACCTTGAAAGTCAGCTAAGGGAACTTGCCGCCATGCACGGGAAAAACATATCCCTGCATTGGAGCAAAAGCATATTTTCAGGTTTTTATCGTGTTTCAGAATTCAGGGTTTCTTTAGTCTCACCACTTATCCGCGACAAATAAACAGTGGAGAAATCATTATGTGGAACCCATTTAAACCCAAGGGCCCAGCCCTCACCTTTATCCCTTTTGGAAAAACCGTCACGGTTCAAGCTGGCACAACCGTCCTTCAAGCTGCCATTGATCATAACATCGAATTAGATCATGCCTGTGATGGCAACATGGCCTGTACAACCTGTCATATCTATATCCGTGGTGGCGAACATGCTCTACTTCCATCCACGATCGATGAAGATGATTTGCTTGATGGTGCTGAAGATGTTCGTCCATGCTCTCGTCTAGGCTGTCAAACGATTGTACAGCATGATTTGGTGGTAGAAATCCCAATGTCCTGATGCAACAGACCCACTCACACCCTTCATTGTTTGATCACTGAGTTACAATTGCAGTCATTTACCCTTCATCGTTCGAAGCAGGTTGTATTTGTGCAACAATACCAACAGGCGCTTTGGCCTGTCGCCAATCATATACCACAGTAAATGCCATCACCTGCTGCACATATTGGCGCGTCTCTTCAAATGGTATGGTTTCAATCCAAAGGTCAGCCTTATCAAAAGGAATCCGTTTCAACCATCCTGCAACACGACTCGGCCCCGCATTATATGCCGCGGCAACAATTGCATAATTATCACCAAATCGCTGCGTAAGTTTACGAAGATAGAGTGCCCCTAAGCGTATATTAACCTCTGGATTTAAAAGATCAGGATCACCTTCAGATATTTTATATTTATGTGCAACTTCACGCGCTGTTGAGGGCCGCAGCTGCATCAAACCCTGAGCCCCAACCCTTGAAATTGCTTTGACGTTAAACGCTGATTCCTGCCTGATAATGCTCCAGATTAAAGATTGCGAAAGCCCGCTTTCCATAGATGTTTTTGCAACAACCGCCTCAAAAGCGATAGGAAAACGCCGTTCCAATGCATCGACCTCACCCGATTGAAATGCAGCACGAATCACCTGATCATGCCATTGCCAATCTGATGCCAACAGAGCCGCAGCTTTCCACGTTTCATCAGATGCGCCCTTGAGTGCCAGATTCCACTCACGTATTGCTTTACTTGGCTCATCCAATTGCCACCACTCATAAGCGCGCTGAATAGCAATCTTTCGCTTTAATTTCCGAACCTGAGAGGCACTCGCATCCAGATGCGAAACGCCTAATTGATAGGGCAAATTTAAACGTTCAGCACTTAGAAAGCTGTAAAAACCACGGCCTGCTGCGGTGAATCGATAAAGGTTTTGAGCCTCATTTTTCTTACCAAGTGCTTCCAACGCCCGTGCCTGCCAATAAGTCCAGCGACTATGCCCTTGCTCAGATTTCGGCAGCTTTTTCATAGCCTGCAAGGCTTTAAGCCAATGACCATACAGCAGCTGCAAACGTATCTGCCAAGCCCTCGTCTTTTCTGTCTGCATCGTTTTAGGCAGTTCAGCCAACCACTTGGCGGCTATAAATGAATGTTCACCTGCTGCGCGCAAAGCAATGCGCTGTTCAATTTTCAAAAACTGTTTTTCTTCAAACACACGTTGAAGCCTGTGTAGCGACTTCCATGCTGAAACCGCATCGTTACGGGAAAGCCTCTTCAACCCATCATTAATAATCATTGCCTCTGCTATGTGATATGGCCGTTTGCTAAGCTTCCACTGTTTTAGACCCGTTTGTGAATCATCCTGCATCGCCTGCCAGCGACGAATCCACTTGTGTTCCTGTTGTGGCAACAGCTTTTCAAGCTCACGGACTTTTTGCCACTTCCCTCTTTTGGCAAACACCCCAATTCTCATCCAGATTTCATCGCGGGTCGGATGGCCTTGAGCTTGCCACTTTTGATGAAGCCTTTTTGCCAGATCAGAAAGATCATGTCCTTTTTCCCAATGCTCAGATAAACGTTTCAACGCTTCTTTTTTCTCCCCGGTATACCATAGAGAAAGCATCGAAATTTCAGGTAATTGTTGCTGAATAGAATACGGGGATTTTTTAAGCGCAATGGCTACATGCGGCCATTGTCCACGCTTTGCCAGGTTTTTAATCCGTGCCAGACGAAGATCCATAATTTCAGGTATCTTTGCGTATTGATTCAACACCGTTGGAAGATTAAAATCATCGTCCTGTTCAAGTTTTTTACGCGCATGCCATATCTCCAGATATGGCATGAGAGGATAGTCTTTAAGCCTCTCTTTTATACGCTTAAAACGGGGCAGGTCATCCGACTGCAAAGCATCTCTGGCCTCTTTAAACCATGCCCGCTGCTTCTCCATAGAAACCCCGGCCATGGCACTGGACTCCGCCATGATTAAGAGCAGTGCAATACAACAAAATGATCGTACAACTCGAATCACACACGCCTCACGTACAGTCGAATAAGAGAGAAGCTATCGTGATTATATAAAAACAGCCAACCTGATCTGTTTAAACAGATGCTTTTCCGTCTGGAGGATCATCACCAGCATCCGATGAGGCCTTTTCCTGCGCATTACTATCTACTGTTTTCTCCTCATCTTTGCCGCCTCCAAACAGACGGGCAATTCGCCGAAACAAGCCTTTGATCCCTCGCCAGAGTTTTGGCAACAACCAAATCAGTAACAATATAAACAGGACCACCGCTACAACAAACAAAACGGGATGATTAAGTGCTGCCCACAAGCCGCCAATAACTGCGATATCTTCACCGATTGAAATGGCCCAATTAGAAAACGGTTCTGGGGATGTATTGACCAGTACGCGTGTACCAGCCTTGGTTGCATGTGTCGCCGCAGTTAATCCCCCACCAAGAATACCGGCAGCGACTGCGACAGCCGGATCCACTTCACCCACAGCTCCGGCAGCCAACATCGCACCCGCCGGAATACGAACAAAGGTATGTATCGCATCCCAACCCGTATCAATACCAGGAATTTTATCAGCGAAAAACTCGATTCCGTACATAACACCTGCAGCGATAAGAACAAGCGGGTTTTCGAGCACCTCTAAACCCGGCGGTAATTCCATATTCCCGGTCATGCCCATAAAACCAAGCATGAAAATTGCAGCATACAGATTAATGCCGCTGGCCCATGCTGCTCCCATGGTGAGAGCAAGTACTGCTGCAATCTGATCAAACTGTTCCATCATCCCCCCCTTTCATCCATTTTTTTGTGTTATCTTTACAGCTTTAAGCCTGTTTTTCCGAATTTATTTAAACGCACGCTGCACCGATTTTTTTGCTGCTTCGATTTGAGCTTTGGCTGCCAGTTGACATTTCTCCTCATCTTTAGAGGCAACCCCCATCTCAGCACACTCTTTTAAAATCTGGTGGCGCGTTTCGTCATCCTCTGCCAAACCTTCTACGGTATAACCGCACCCACTCAAACCCAATAACACCAACATGGGCAATATCCAAACAACTTTCATGATCCTTCTCCTTTCTTAGCCCAACCCTAATCAAAAGATAGCTGAAAGTGGCGTAATATTTCTTTCAAAATGTTCATGTTAATCTAAATGAGCCCGTTATGCCTAGCTTAACGGGAGATATAAAGATATCTAAATAGCAAGAATCCAACCTTGCAGGGATGCTTCAAGTACTTAAATTGTTCTCTACATTTATCCCTGTTGGCATAAAAGCAAACATTAAAGTCTTGGTATCATATGAAGTATGTTCGAATAGCTATGCACAACAGGCATGAATCAGATCATGCAATCAATCTGGCTTCTGCCTCTGCCACGATACTTTCCTGATGACAGGCGTGAGCGATATGGAAAAGAAATGCCCACAAATTTTTTTCATCTTCAAAATAAGCATGATAATCTCTATAACTTATCGTAACGCCTTGCAGTCTGTTTTTGACCTGAAATGCTCCAACGGTTGCAAATTGGTCAGCGATTCTTTTTGCTCGAAATGCGTTCATCAATAAACTCCTTTGGTACATGCTTTAGATTTATATCGGAATGGCCTCATCACTCTTTAACAACCTTACAAATAACATGCCAACATTGAGCCGATACTGTTTTTTGTTCATCATACCCGAATGAAAATTGTCACCTGGAATGTAAACTCTCTGAATGTTCGCCTGACACATGTACTGGCTTACTTAAAAACACATCAGCCGGACATCCTGGCGTTGCAGGAAACCAAACTTCCAGATGAAAAGTTCCCTGAAACCGAAATAACTTCAGCGGGTTATCACGTTATTTTTTCAGGACAAAAAACTTACAACGGTGTTGCAATCATCAGCAAAAAAAAAGCTGTCGATATTAAAACAGACATCCCGAGCCTGAATGATCCGCAGCGCAGGCTTCTTACCGCAACCATTGAGGGGGTTCGCATTATGAATGTCTATATCCCAAATGGTCAGGAAGTTGGTTCAGAAAAATATGATTATAAATTTCGTTGGTTGAATGCATTTCGAAATGATTTATTCAATGAAATTTCAACCCACGAAAAACTTCTTGTACTCGGTGATTTTAATATCGCTCCAGCTGATTTGGATGTTCATGATCCCAAACGCTGGCATGGAAAAATTTTATGTTCTGACCCTGAACGGGATATGTACCAATCTTTATTGGCACTCGGCCTGACCGATACAATCCGCACATTACACCCAACAGAGCCCATGCATAGCTGGTGGGATTACCGCCTTAACGCATTCCCTCGCGGATGGGGCATACGCATCGACCATATTCTTACAACGCCATCCCTTCAGCTCATTGCTGCAGGTGTTCATCAGGATGAGCGAGGCAAAGAAAGACCTTCGGATCATGCCCCCGTCTGGTTAGAATTCGAATGAAACAATTACAACATCGTTTAACCATCAATGGGCACGGGCGAGGCATGATCAATGTGACTCGCGATGTTCAGCAATGGCTTGCAACATCTGATATTGAAACCGGGTTACTCAATTTGTTTGTCCCTCACACCAGCTGCTCTCTGATGATACAGGAAAATGCCGATCCTGATGTATTACACGATATGGAGACCTTTATGTCCCGGCTGGTGCCAGATGGTGATCCTATGTTCCTGCATCGTGCAGAAGGCCCGGACGATATGGCAGCACATGTTCGCATGGCACTCACCCAGGTTTCACTGAATATTCCTCTGACAAACAGTCACTTAACTTTAGGAACCTGGCAAGGCATTTACCTCTATGAACACAGGCACCACCCCATGACCCGGTATATACAATTGCATCTTATAGGTATCTGATATCAATCAGATAACTGCGTGATCTGGCACACATCTCATTTCATGAATAAACCTACTATTCGGTTTGTCCCAAGGAGATACAGATGTACGCAAACTACGTTACAACACCGCACCGTTATTCAAAAATCACTTTCAAAGGTTATGTTTTAATAGCTCTGATTTGCGTATTAATGGCTTCAACCATTGCTGTCTAATCCCGTTTCAACACTTTTCTCTGTTAAACCATCTTATTAAAACATCGTTGTTTTCTTTACCTGAAGGGATACTACAATTATGCTGCCCAACAACGTCTTATTAGCGATCAGGTAACTAGCCATGCTCCAAAACATTTTCGGATTTTTCTCTCGTGATATTTCTATCGACCTTGGTACAGCCAATACGCTGATCTATGTTCGAGGGGAGGGCATTGTTTTAAACGAACCTTCCGTCGTTGCCGTATATGAAGGTGGAGGCAAAAATCGCAAAGTCCTCGCCGTTGGGACTGACGCCAAACGTATGCTTGGACGCACACCGGATTCCATTCAGGCCATTCGCCCACTCAAAGATGGCGTGATTGCAGATTTTGTTGTCACCGAAGAAATGCTCAAACAGTTTATTCGTAAAGTTCACAAACGTGCCTGGGGCATTGCACCCCGTATTGTTATTTGCGTGCCTTATGGCTCAACCCCTGTAGAACGTCGGGCCATTCGGGAATCGGCTCTCTCTGCTGGTGCACGAGAAGTATTCCTGATCGAAGAACCCATGGCTGCAGCGATTGGTGCCGCTCTGAACGTCACAGAAGCATCTGGTTCTATGGTTGTAGATATCGGTGGTGGAACCACTGAAATTGCTGTTATCAGTTATGGTGGTATTGTCTATTCGCGTTCTGTCCGTGTCGGTGGTGATAAAATGGATGATGCAATCATCAATCACCTGCGCAGAAAATATAGCCTACTTGTGGGAGAACCTACCGCTGAAAGAATCAAAATGCAGATCGGTAGCGCTTATCCGCAGGAGCAGCGACGTGAGATGGAAGTCAAAGGCCGCGATTTGATTAATGGCGTTCCAAAAAATCTGACTCTGGATGATTCTGAAATTCTCGAAGCCCTGACTGAGGCAGTCAATGCAATTATTGATGGTGTCAAAGTCTGTCTGGAACGCACACCTCCTGAACTATCCGCTGATATCGTTGATAAAGGCATTATGCTCACCGGCGGCGGGTCTCAACTGGTTGGACTGGATCAATTGCTGCGCGAAGAAACCGGTCTGCCTGTCACCATTGCTGAAGATCCCCTCCATTGTGTGGTTGTCGGAAGTGGGCGTGTTTTGGAAGAGCTCGATCATATGCGGGGCGTTCTTTTCGAGGAATAAACTGTGATGCAACGAAGATCATTTTTTCGATCATTAGCATGGCTTGGCCTTTTGCTCGTTCTTCTCATCACATTGCAACAACTACCCATAGGGCAACGCCTGAATCTTGGCATGGCACCATTATTATCTGTTTTTCAGGCACCTGGCCGATGGTGGCAAGATGTCAGTCTCTGGTTTGATGAGCGGAGCCAACTACAAAAAAACTATCAACAAGCCTCCCTTCAACTCGAAAAACAAACGGCTCAGGTGCAGGAAGTCAAAAGCCTGCGAGAAGAAAATCAACAACTGCGTGCTCTGCTCAATATTCGACAACTGAAAGGATATTTTTGGTACGCCGCCAAAGTCCAGGGACGAAGTCCTGATAAAATGAGTCAACGCCTGATTCTTCTTGTCGATCAAGCCCGCCCAGATGATGTCATTGTCTCCAGCACTGGGTTGGTAGGTCTGGTTGATCAGGCCAAATCCGGCTCAGCAGTTGTACGAACCATTCTCGATGCTTCTCTTGCTGTACCCGTCACCATGCCCAATTCTTCATTGGCCGCACTGGTTCGTGGGGAAGGTAAGCGACTCATCATTGACTTTGTCCCGACTGAACAGGCTCCAGCCGTAGGCTCTGTATTTCAAACAAGCGGTGCCGGTGGCATGTTTCCTCCCGGTATCCCTGTTGCCCGTATCACCAAAGTCACCCCGATTCCCGGCCAGGTGTTTGCGCATATCAATGCGGTGCCAACAGCGCATTGGCAACGGGAAAGCTGGTTGGCACTGGCATCTTCGGTCAATAAAACGATTGACCAAAAAGCACCATGATCCCGCCATTCATCTTATTATTATCACTGCTTGGTATTATGTTAAATCTAAGTCTTTCAGGATTAATTATGCAGCCGGACTGGAGTGCTGCCTTGCTTCTGGCCTCTCTTCTCGCACAGCGAAGTAACTGGCCCTGGGTGTTGCCGGGTGTTTGGTTACATGATCTGATGCTTCACTGGTCTTCACTCATCTGTTTGCCAGTGATTGCTTTTCTACCATGGTTGTTGACTCAAGCCGATGTGCGCCTCGGTGCAGGTTTACCGCAGCGTATTATTTTGATGATAATAGGACTACTTCCTCTTCTCTGGAACGGCTGGGCATTTCCACAGTGGTTACTCACGCTCATGCTCTGCATCTTTGTATGGCACTTTATTGCCAAGGCTTATGCTCAATCAGCTTGATATTCGGCCCCGCTTTGAAGGGCGTATGGTTACGTTTCAGATTATACTGGCTATTTTGTTGCTGTTATTGTTTGCACGTCTGGTCAATCTACAACTGTATGAACATGAAGGTTTGCTTCTGCAAGCCAATAAAAACCGTATCAATGTTGTCCCCCTGCTTCCCACTCGCGGCATTGTTACCGATCGAAATGGCATCGGCCTAGCGGTCAATCATATCTCCTATAAAGTGCAGATGATCCCGGAAAGGGTTGAAGATATGGAAAGGGTATTACAAGATCTTCAACATCTTCTTCAATGGAATGACCAACAGCTTAGCAATATTCGTAAACGAATCAGTCATGCACGAAATGACCGCCCAGTCTTACTTGTCGATAAGTTGGGTTGGAATCACGTTGCGCCGATCACGGCCAGGCTTCATCACCTATCTGGCATTGATGTTGTTGCCGGCACCCATCGTGATTACCCTTATGCTGAATTAACCTCACATCTGATTGGGTATCTCTCACTGGCAGAGCCCAAAGATTTAAAACGACATTACCTGCGAACAGAAAATGTTGGCCGCAGCGGTCTGGAGAAGGTTTATGAACCCTTGTTACACGGGAAACCGGGATCACAACAGGAAGAAACAGATGCAACAGGCCGACGTGTCTCTGTTTTAAAGCAGGTTCCACCCACAACAGGTAATGATATTCAGCTCAGTATTGATATCGAACTACAACAAGTGGCATCGAAAGCACTCGGTAACCGAACAGGCGCTGTTGTTGTGATGGATGTGCACAGCGGCAAACTATTAACATTATTGAGTAAACCCGGTTTCAATACCAATCGTTTTATTACCGGGTTGGAACATGAACAATGGCAATCCTGGATTAAAGATATTCGTAAACCGCTCATTAATCGTACAACACAAGCCGCCTACCCGCCTGCATCAACGTTGAAGATCGTGACTGCCCTTGCAGGTTTGAGGCATGGCATGCCGCTTGCCACAGGCTCAACGCAGTGCCCCGGATATCTGGAATTGGCTGACAGAAAATTACGCTGCTGGAAACGCAAAGGGCACAAACACGTTACACTACAGAAAAGCCTTGTGCGCTCCTGTGATGTATATTTTTATGAACTTGGAGATCAACTGGGCATGCAACGGTTGACTGAAGAAGCAGCACGCTGGGGTTTTGGCGAACAAACAGGTATCGCACTGACACCTGAAACGCGCGGTGCCCTTCCCTCTCCAGAGCAACAACTTCGCAATGGCGGCTCTCGTGCATGGTATCGTGGTGAAACCATGATTACCGCCATTGGACAAGGCTCTTCAACGGTCACTCCCATTCAAATGGCACGTTTTACTGCTGCGATCGCCAATGGTGGGCAAATTCTTGTGCCTCAATTACTGGAAAATTCCGAACCGATCGTATTGCGAACCATTGATGTCAAAAAGGCGCACCTGACTAAAATTCGCAATGCCATGCGTGATGTCATTGCAGATCCAAAAGGTACGGCGCACTGGTCACTCAACTGGACGTCCTGGCCCATTGCCGGAAAGACCGGCACCGCTCAGGTCATCGCGATGGCCCAGGACGATGAAACAAATCAACAAAACAAAACTCCCGTGCTGGATCGACACAAAGATCACGCATGGTTTATGGGCTACGCACCCTTTGACAATCCCAAAGTTGCCTTTGCAGTGTTTGTTGAACACGGTGGGCATGGCGGTAGCGATGCCGCACCCGTTGCTGCAGCCATCGTTCGTCAATTAGCCAAACAGGAAGCTCAACAAAAGGCCCTACAAACAGCCAGACAAAAAAACATTGAGACAAGCCCCTTATGAACACCTTATCAAAAATGGATAAAGTGCTGCTCGCCAGCCTCGCCTCTCTTGCCGTTTTGGGTATTTTTACACTGTATGCAGCCGTACACCATGGCGATATCACAATCTGGCAAAAACAGAATCTGTTTTGGCTGTTGGGTATGCTGAGTTTCATGACCGTATGTTTTATACCACTGCGCACCATCGGTTTAATGACCTGGCCACTCTACCTTATCGCACTGCTGTTTTTGATGATGGTGCCTTTTATTGGTGATATACAGATGGGAGCCCGCCGCTGGCTTGATCTTGGCATTATTTACCTACAACCCTCCGAATTAATGAAATGGACATTGATATTCCTGCTCGCTCACTGGTTTGCATCTCGCGAACCAGCAAATTTGATCAGTTTTTCAGCTGCCTTGGTTGCTACACTACTTCCTGCGGCATTGATTGTGATCCAACCAGACCTTGGGACGGCACTTGTCCTGCTGCTTGCTGCATGTGCCATGTTACTAGTATCCGGTATTCGCTGGCGCTGGATATTTGCCGCAATTGCTACAAGCCCGGTTTGCCTCTATCTCCTTTGGAACAACATGCATACCTATCAAAAAAACCGGGTTTTAAGCTTTCTCGACCCTCAATCTGATCCACTGGGTGCCGGTTATCACGTTATTCAAGCTGGCATTGCCATTGGTTCCGGTGGCATATTTGGAAAAGGCTTTCTTGAAGGTACACAAGCCCGTCTTCATTTTTTACCAGAACAGCATACCGATTTTATTTTTGCGGTATTGGCTGAAGAAGGTGGACTCATCGCTGTTCTGCTATTGCTAGCACTCTACGGAACTTTGATTTCACGCATTCTGATCATCGCATCGCGTGCCCATACCCGTTTCGGGTCACTACTTTGTGTAGGTATCGCATCCATTTTTATGCTCTATATCTTTGTGAACATCGGCATGGTCTCAGGCATGCTGCCCGTGGTTGGCGTTCCGCTACCTTTTATCAGCTATGGCGGATCATCTCTCGTCACTATGCTGGCTGCACTGGGTATTGTGATGCGCGTAGCGATCGAATCCAAAGATAAAATTCCGTGGCAACGCCCAGGCAGCCCACTTTCCTGACATATGTTTAAAGAAGCTCAGAATTTGCAGAATCTCTGAGCATAACCCTGCTTATGCCAAAGCAATTACGGTGGCCAAAAAGAATAACAACGACAAAACAAAAAAGAGGGCTTTAAGCACCGTCTGCATCATTGTTTCCGTTGCTTTTGTATACAAATAAGCTGACCAGCCCGAAGCTTTGGGTATCATCAAAAGGATACCAAACCAGGCGCCTATCAAAAAATTCAACTGCTCTGAAATCATACTCCGCCAAGTCGGCTCCAACATAAGGTTAAACAATACCGCAGCCACCGCCATCAACATCCCACAGGTTGCAGATGTGCCTACAGCTTCTCGAAGTGAAACGGTTCTTCTCAACAATGGGACCAGCATCGTTCCGCCTCCCACGCCCAAAGTCCCTGACATATAACCAATAGGTCCTGACATCCATGCCAAAGGAGTCGTTTTTTTAACCTGATGGCCTCGACCAAGATCCCAGGAAACCCACCCATTCAAACATGCCAATGCAAAAAGAATCAGTACCGCTGGTGCTTGAAGTGTACTCCACAAACCCATGGCTGCTCCGATCATCAATCCCGGCAATAATCGTTTAAGTGATCTTTTATGCAGATGACCTAAACGCCAATGCGCGCGTGCGGAAAAAAATCCCGTCATGGCAACTGCCACCAAGCTGGCCATGATATGCATCGACAACCCGTTTTGATCTCCCGGCATGGTCAGATAAAACAGTGGCACATAGATCAATCCACCACCGATACCTGCCAGACCTGCCAATGTTCCACCAATAGCCCCTCCGATCAGACCAATGAACAGGCCATAAAAGAGAAGTTCATAAGAAATGACCTCCATTAATTAATGATCAACATGCTTTAATTGACTTAGACTATTAAGAAGCAGTTCGACCTGCTCATCATCCAACGATACAAACGCCTGATCGATGGCAGGGGTGAGCTGTCCATAAGCTTCGATCACCAACCCCAATCCCTGCGGTGTAATGCTAAGTAGCTTCTTTCGAGCATCACTCGGGTCAGATATTCCAGATAACCAACCCTGATTCATAAGATAAGCAACAATCTTGGTGACTGTCGGCTGATTCATATCGACTGCTTTAGCAATGGATGTGATCGTCCGGGTCTTATTTGGTTGATTTGAAAAGTGGGCAAGCACCGTAAGCTGAGACGTATTCAGTCCCATCGGGTCAAGAATCCGATTCATCAACGTCGATAGATTCAGTTGAGCAATATTGATACCCTGAACGACTCGGCCCAAATTTCGAGAGCGATTGCGCATTAATCTCTCACCTCATGAAGCATGAAAGCTTAAATTAACATTCCTGGAAATACAATTGCATTCTAAAGAATGTAAAAACATTCCTAGGAATTTTTCTCTCAAAACTTGCTATTAAGGCGCCATATCAACCGGGGATTTTAGAGAAATGATCCAATTCGGCGAAACTCACATGGCCATAATTCGATGCGATAGAAAACAACATGCTTCATTCAGCCTGATTCATTGTTTTAAAGACTGTTTATACTTTCAAAACTTAAATGCTTGTATGGACCGTGCTGCTCGTAAAATTTCAATCAGCAATTATGTATGTTTCCAAATCACCTGACGCCCGACGATATCAAAACCTTCATTCGCCATACGCGCAAGAGTGGCCGGATAAAGTTTATACTCTTCGGTCTGAATGCGGGTATGCAATGAATCGCGGGTATCATCATCAAACACCGGCACAACAGATTGTGCTAGAATGGGGCCGCCATCCAGCACTTCATCCACCAGATGAACCGTGCAACCTGATACCTTTACACCATATTCAAGCGCATCCTCTACAGCCTTTGCACCAACAAAAGATGGCAGAAGCGATGGATGGATATTGATAATACGACCACGAAAACGGCGAACAAACGAAGAAGATAAAATCCGCATGTAACCGGCCAGCACAATCCACTGGCAACCATGCCTGTCCAGCAACTCAGCGCACTCAGCATCAAACTGCTCACGGCCTTCGAAATTTTTTGGGTCTACGTGAATTACATTCGGGACACCGGCTTCACGCGCAATATTTAGAGCTTCGGCATCACCTTTGTCAGAAATAACCAAACGGACATCAACAGGGCATTCGCCTTTGGCAACTGATTCAAGAATCACTTTCAGATTAGTCCCACGACCGGAAGCCATCACTGCAACTGCTTTAGAATTCATGCATTTTTTTACTGATTAATAAATCAACCAATCAGAGTCACTGGTTCATCACTGCGCTTGTGAATTGAACCAATCCTGTAAACAATTTCGCCCGCATCTTTCAATACTGTTTCAGCTTTATCTGCCTCACTTTCAGACAAAATCACAGCAAACCCAATGCCCATATTAAAAGTGCGGTAACGTTCATTTTTTTCAACATTGGCAAAGGAGAGTAAATATTCAAATGCAGGAGGAATATCCCAGCTGCTGACATCAACCGTCACAGCCAGGTCTTCAGAGACAATTCGTTCCATATTATCAAACATGCCACCGCCGGTGATATGTGAGAATCCGTGGACTATCACATCACTCTTCATCAGCGCATTGACTGCAGGAACATAAAGGCGAGTAGGGGCCAGAACACCTTCAACTGCTTTCCGGCCATCAGACAGTGTGTCATTTTCAAGATCAGCTTTGCCAAGCTCGATCAATTTGCGAACCATAGAAAATCCATTGGAATGTGGCCCACTGGAGGCAAGGCCCAAAATCACATCACCATCAGCAATCTTAGAGCCATCAATCATCTTCGGCTTATCAACCACACCAACAGAAAAACCACCAATATCGTAATGCCCTGGTGCATACATGCCCGGCATTTCAGCCGTTTCACCACCAACCAGAGAACATTCACAAATACGGCATGCTTCCGCAATACCTTCAACCACACCCGCCAAGGTTTCACCCGCCAGTGTGCCTGTTGCCAGATAATCAAGGAAAAAAAGTGGCTCCGCTCCCAGCGCTGCTATATCGTTAACACACATCGCGACAGCATCAATGCCTGCCACATGTGGGCGATTATGCGCTTGAAGCAAAAGAAGTTTGGTACCAACACCATCGGTGCCAGAAACCAATACCGGCTCTTCCATATTGGAAAAGTCCGGTTTAAACAAACCACCAAAACCGCCAAGGCCTGCTAAAACCTCTGAACGTGTTGTACTGGCTACCGCATTTTTAATGCGGCCAACAAAAGCATTGCCAGCATCAATATCAACACCACAATCTGCATAACTGATTGATTTTTTTGTTTGTTGAACAGCACGATCAGACATCGAGATTTTGTACCTTCAAAGCATTATTCTGAATAAATTTACGACGTGGCTCAACCGCATCACCCATCAGAGTAGAGAATGTTTCATCAGCCATCACCACATCTTCAAGCGTAACCTGAAGAAGTGTACGGGCATCTGCATCCATGGTGGTTTCCCACAGCTGATCAGGATTCATTTCACCCAAACCTTTATAACGCTGAATATTCATGCCTTTTTTGCCTTCTTTTTCTATGATTGCTGCAATGTCATCATAATGACCAACTTCCCAGCGCTTATCACCATTACTAAGATAAGCACCATCTGTAACCAGCCCCTGCACAGTTGCACAAAGCTTCAACGCTTCTGAAAATTCCGCGGTTCCAACCAAATCACGCTCTAATCTGGAGAGCATCATACGGCCATGGTCGCGACGTTCAAACTGAACCCAATAACAACCCTGTTCTGTATCTTCATGAAGTTTCCACTGCAATGTTTCATCTTCACGCGATGAAGCATGAAAGGCTGCCGATAGCAGCTCCATTCTTGCTGTCAGTTTTTCTTTATCACGCATCATCGCAACATTGATCTTGCCGGTTTCAATCAGAAATTTAAGCACGCCCGAATCAAGACGCTGGCTCAATCGAGCCTGCAATCGCTGCAAACGATGAATACTCTGAACCGCTGTCATCAGGCGATCTCCAACAATCTCTTTGGCTTTACCACCCGGATAATAACGCTTCTCGTTTAATCCCAACTCCATCAGATGCTCAAACAACTCTTCATCAGACGCGACATAACGACCTTTTTTACCTTTTGCGACCCGGTAAAGTGGTGGTTGAGCGATATAAAGATGGCCTCGCTCGATCACTTCTGGCATCTGACGGTAGAAAAAGGTCAGTAACAAAGTAAGAATATGTGACCCATCTACATCCGCATCGGTCATAATAACGACTTTGTGATAACGAAGTTTTGCAATATCAAAATCATCTTTACCGATACCCGTGCCAAGTGCTGTGATCATCGTGCCGATCTCTTGGGAAGAGAGCATCTTGTCAAAACGCGCTTTTTCTACATTCAGGATTTTACCCTTCAATGGTAAAATAGCCTGAGTCCGACGATCCCGGCCCTGTTTGGCCGAACCACCCGCAGAATCACCCTCCACCAGGAATATTTCAGATGAGGCCGGATCTTTCTCCTGACAATCTGCCAGTTTTCCAGGCAGGCTTGAAATATCCAGCGCGCCTTTACGACGTGTTAAATCACGTGCTTTTCTAGCTGCATCACGTGCCATAGCCGCTTCTGCAGCTTTGCCAATAATACGCTTGGCCTCCACGGGGTTCTCTTCAAACCACTCTGCAAGCTTTTCAGCAACCGTTGTTTCCACCGCCGGACGAACCTCGGAAGAGACCAGTTTATCCTTCGTCTGGGATGAGAACTTCGGATCAGGAACCTTCACCGATAAAACTGCTGTCAAACCTTCACGACAATCATCACCCGTCAGAGCAACTTTATGTTTTTTAAGCAGGCCATTGGCTGCTGCATAATTATTGATACAACGGGTCAATGCTGCACGGAAACCAGCCATATGTGCGCCGCCATCGCGCTGCGGAATATTGTTGGTGAAATAGAAAACATGCTCCTGATAAACATCCGTCCACTGCATGGAGACTTCAATGCCAACATCATCTTTTTCACCAGTAATGGTAATACACTCTTTGTGCACAGGTGTGCGAGTACGATTCAAATGTTCCACAAAAGCGGTAATACCACCCTCATATTCAAATAGCTGGCGATTATCATCCCGCTCATCAATCAATTCAATGCGCACACCACTGTTCAAAAAGGAGAGCTCACGCAAACGTTTTGCCAATATATCAAAGGACATATTTCGATGAGAAAATGTCTCCAGACTCGGTAAAAAACGAACCGATGTACCCGTACCTTCAGCTTCACCAACCACTTTCAGGGGTTTTACTGTATCACCATGTTCAAAACGGCAATAATGCACTTTGCCATTTCGGCGAATCTCCAGATCTAAATATTCAGAAAGTGCATTGACGACAGATACACCCACACCATGCAGGCCACCCGATATTTTATAAGAGTTACTATCAAACTTACCACCGGCATGCAGCACTGTCATAATCACTTCTGCAGCAGAACGATTCTCTTCCGGATGCATATCCACTGGGATACCACGTCCATTATCACGCACGGTCACCGAATCATCCGAATGAAGAATCACCTCGATCTTATCGCAATGGCCAGCCAACGCCTCATCGATTGAGTTATCCACGGCCTCATACACCATATGATGCAAGCCGGTACCATCATCGGTATCGCCGATATACATGCCTGGCCGCTTCCGGACTGCATCGAGGCCTTTAAGAACCTTAATACTATCCGCACCATAATCTTCCTGATTTTTCACTTCACTCATGCTGCTCTCTCCATTGTATGGCCGGATACCAGTTGAATAGTTGGCCGGACTGCATGCATTTCTTTCTCTTTCACCGCACATTCTGATAAATGCCATTGGTGAATATCTAAATCTTTTGGTATTTCAATACCGCTTGGAATCGTCATCAATATTTGACCCTGATAAGAGCAGAGTCTTTTAACTAAACGAATTTGCCGTTCTGAATCCAAAGCTTCAAGACAATCATCAAGCAATAATAACGGTGCTAAATGACGGCCCTCTAATCGAACCGCGCATTCTGCCAGTCTTAGGGCCATCGCGGCCAGCTTTTGCTGACCACGGGAACCCACAGAACGAATTTCACGCCCACCAAATAGAATTTTTAAACGATCACAATGCGGGCCCACCTGCAACCGTCCCAGTTTTGCATCTTCATCTCGTTTGTTTGCCAAACGTTCAATCCATGCCTGTTCACTCTCTGGCGCTGTTGTTTTCATTTCCAGATGTAGCGTTGTTTCCATCAATTCCGTTTCAGTAGCAAGCGATTGATTAAGCATATCAATCGTTTTTCTTCGAGCCTGTATCACCTGCAATCCAGACTGAACAATTTGATACTCCCAGCCTTCCAACTCGGATGCATTGCGTGTGCGCCGAATGAGTCGACTCCGCTGCATTAAAGCCCTTAAATAATTTTGATAACACCTAAATGTGGCCGGGTCAGATGCATGAATCACACTATCCAGCCAACGGCGGCGCTCACCCGGAACACCATCAACCAGTTTTCCTGCCTGCGGCGCATCTGCAACAACTGGCAAACTTTCAGTCAGTTCTTTACGACGGGAAATTTTTTTCCCCTGAAGTAATACTTCGCTTTTTCCTTTTTTACCTTTCACATCCACATGTAACGGACCATATCGCTTCCATACACCGGAAACATGAAAACCCGGCTGTCCCCAACGAACCAGATCAGGGTCACGTGCTTGTCTGAATGAACGACCATGTGCCATCATATAAATGGCTTCCAACATGGTGGTTTTACCTGATCCATTATTTCCCGAAAGAAGATTGAGACCACTCTCACACCGCCATTTTATATCTTCATGACAGCGTAAATTTGTCAGTGCTAGTTCCCTGATAATCAGATGTGGTAAATCAGCCATAAATCATGTGCTAAATTCGCATGGGCATCACAACATATTTTGACGCATCGCTTCCATCCTCAAGAATCAAAACCGGAGATAATTCATCTTTGAACTGAATGCGTACCCGTTCCGTCTGTACCGCGCTTAAAACATCACGCAGATAACGACCATTAAACCCGATACTGACATCTTTACCTGTATAATCTGCTTCAACAAACTCTTCTGCTTGCTCCTGTTCAGTATTATGGGCCGATACCTGAATGCTATTGTTTGAGAATTGTAAGCGAACATCATGCGTAAATTCATTGGCTACAATCATACTTCGACGTAATATCTGATCCATCCGAATACGATCAACCACCGCTTCTTCAGGATTATCAGATGGAATTACATCCTGATAGACAGGGAATTTTGCATCAATCACTTTTGAAGTCAGACTATGTTCACCAGCATCAAGACGAACCTGTCGTTTACCAAGTGAAAGTGTGACCTTATCTTGTGTTTCTTCGCATATCTTTTTAATTTCTGCAACTGCTTTGCGGGGGACAATCGCGCGACATGCTTCTACATTTTGATCCAACAATGTACCTACCAGTGCCATACGATGCCCATCTGTAGCAATCAACTGCAGTCCCTGTTCTGGTGAAATTTCAAACAATGTGCCTGTTAAATATTTACGTGTTTCATCCGTTGACATAGAAAAGCTGGTTGCACCAATCATTGTAGCCAAATCTTTTCCTTCAAATTGAATCGAAAAGTCAGTGTCCTGTTCTGGAATGCCTGGATAATCAATGGCAGGCAATGTGGATAATCGAAATTTTGAGCGTCCACTTTTAATTTCCATAAAAGATGATTCCGTTTTTAATTCAACATCACTGTCAACATCCAATTCTTTTACAATATCAAAAAGTTTTTTTGCGGAAATGGTGATTTCGCCTTCATCCTGAATATGAATATTTACTTTTGAAGATACACCGATCTGTAAATCTGTTGCTACAATTTCAAGTGTTTCATTTGATGCCCGTAGTAATAAATTTGATAAAATGGCATTGGGACTTCTTTTTTCAACGATGTTTTGACAACGCTGCACATGCTGTAAAAAACTGGTTCTGGGTACTGTGATGTGCATCTTTACTCCTTCAATAATACTTAAATCAATATATATAGTCTTCTTAGTAGGGGCTGTTAATAACGTGGATAACCTAATTCATCCATTATTTTTAAATAGTTACCAATATTTTTCATGTGTATAACAATTGTTTATCTCTGTGCATATGATGTGTGTCCAGGAGCAATATTTAATCAAATCTTTTAATCTGGCAAGTAACTCCAAAGTTATCCACAGCAATCCACCCCTCTTTTCCTCAGCTTATTCTTTTTATTCATATCGACTGTTTATTATGGTTTCAAACGAGTCAAAACTCTTTTGATTTCATCATCAAAATCTTTATCCTCATTGCGCATTTTAGCAATCTTTCGATGTGCATACAAAATAGTTGTATGATCTTTACCACCGAATGCCTCACCGATCTCAGGAAGTGAATGTGTGGTCAGTTCTTTGCATGCATACATAGCAATTTGTCTAGGGAATGAAATAGTCCGTGTTCGTTTTTTTGAAAGCATATCCTGAATACGGATGTTGTAATAGTTCGCCGTACCTTTCTGAATATCTTCCATAGAGATGGTACGCATATCTTCCTGAAGCTGATCACGCAGTACATGTCGTGTCATTTCCATATCAATTATTTTATCTGTAAGTCGGGCATAAGCAGTCAGACGGGTGAGTGCACCTTCAAGCTCCCGAACATTGTTGGTGATACGTGAAGCCAGTAGGTAAGCGACCTCTTTATCCAGTGTGATGCCTGCCAGTTCAGCTTTACTTTCCAGGATCGCAAGACGTGTTTCTAAATTGGGTGGCTGAATATCTGCAACCAATCCCCAGTTAAAACGGGATCGCAAACGTTCTTCTAAATGACTCATCTCTCTGGGGCTTCGGTCTGATACAAGAATGATCTGCTTATGAACTTCATGCAATGCATTAAAAGTATGAAAAAACTCTTCCTGTGTACTGGTTTTTCCAGCAATAAACTGCACATCATCAATGATAAGCACGTCAACTTTTCGATATTGTTCACGAAATTGATGGGTTGCACCATTTCGAATGGCGGTAATCAACTCATTGGTGAAGCGTTCACCGGTACGGTAAGCGATTTTAATATGATTTTTTTTAATCAGTTCATTGGCCACAGCGTTGATCAGATGGGTTTTACCCAAACCCACACCACCATGAAGATAAAGAGGGTTATAACTTTCACCCGGCTTGTCCGCTACAGCTCGACAGGCTGCATAACAGAACTCATTACTGGAACCGACCACAAAATTTTCAAAAGTGAAACGTGAATCGATATAACCATCAACTTTTCCAGGTTGATGATTATGATTACTTTCTTTTTTCTCAGGTTCCTGTGAAAAAGAAAGTGATGTATCGATTGCGAAACGAATGGTGATGTCAGGGTGAAAAAATTGAGCTGCTGAAGCCAATATCTTTTTCTCACAATCTGCTTTAAGGCCATCAAGAAAAATTCGACTCGGTACTTTAAGTGTTAACGTTTTATTAGAAAATTCAGGTTGAATAGGCCTTACCCAAGCATCAAATTTTGATACCGGAACATCTTCTTTCAATTGTTTGACAATGGATTGCCAATTATTCTCCCAATCTTGTGTTACCATTGGCTGAATAGTACATGCTTAGGAGGGCTTATCCAGACTCCTCGATGATATTACCATCTTATACCCAATGGCTTGACATCAGGATGGTGAGACATATGATTCGCGGCCCTTTAATTCCGAGGAGTTGGATATGAGTTTTACTTACAAGCCTAGTCGCATTCGTCGCGCACGTACCCATGGATTCCGTGCACGCATGGCAACTCGCGGTGGACGCGCAATTATTAATCGTCGCCGTGCAAAAGGGCGCAAACGGTTGTCTACCTGAATCAAGACTTTCCGCCTGAGTTCCGTTTAAAGTCCAAAGCTGACTTTAATGCTTTAAGGGGTGGTTATCGTTTATACATAGATGGTTTATGTTTTGTTTATCGTAAAAACCATCTGTCACACGCCCGACTTGGGCTCGCTATTTCAAGAAAATATGGTAATGCTGTAAAAAGAAATTCCCTTAAACGTAGATTAAGGGAGGTTTTTCGTCAGCATGAAGTGCGTTCATGCGCGATAGATGTTCTATTGCTACCCGCAAAAAGCGCGGAATCATCGATGGTTTTTTCACATATGATGGACAGGGGTTTGAATAAGATCACCCATCGTTGCCGAAAAATATAAAATATGAAGATATTATTGATCGGCTTTGTTCGTTTTTATAAATATTTTATATCGCCTGTTTTACCTGCACGGTGTATTTATACACCCACATGTTCCGAATATGCCGTTGAGGTGTTACAACGTTATGGCGCAATCCGCGGTGGATGGTTAGCGTTCCGCCGCCTATGCAGTTGCCATCCTTTTTCCAAGGGGGGGTATGATCCTGCACCCTAGTTATTTTTTGAAGGCTCAAGGAGTTTAAATCATGGAACAACGCAATATTATTCTGGCGTTTGGCTTATCCATGTTGATTTTGTTGGGATGGGGCAGTCTTTTCCCTCCTGCAGAGCAACCGATTGTACAGGAGCAGATAACTGCTGAGCAGCAGGAAGCGATAGAGCAGGCACCTGCTAGATCTGAGCTCGGGCCTGATGAGAGCAGTATGAATTCTATAGATCCTCCTGCACCTGTAGAAAAACGTGTGGATACTGTTACAGATACAGTCTTTAGCGGAGAAACGATTTCTTTTTCTAATGATCTTCTTGAGTTGCAAGTCAATGAAAAAGGCTGGCTGGTTGCTGCAAAACTGGCGAAATATAAAGAAAGTAAAGAGAAAGATGCGGGGTCAGTTTCTGTTTTAGGTAAACAGGATATGCATTCCGTTCATGTCAGTGCTGGTATTATGCGCGAAAAAGGCAGCTCTTTATTTAAACTTGTCTCTAAAGAGCGCGTGAATGGTGCGGATGTTTTGAAAATTCGTGCAAGCCTTGCTGATGGCAGAATTTGGGAACGTACGATGACGCTGATTCCAGGCTCTTACCTTGTTGAGTTGGAAGACAGTGTGCAGAACGGCGCGGGACTTAAATTATTTCGGCAGGTGGTTGAGCGTTATCCAAATCGGGATGGCTCAACATTTTATGAATATGCTGGGCCAGTTGGTTTGGTAAACGATGTGTTACAAGAGCCAGGTTATGATGATTTGGATGAATCAGGCACTGTTCGTGTAGCCGGAGTGGGTGGCTGGACGGGCGTGATGGACCGTTATTTTATCACGGCATTGTATGGTGATCAGTCTCAGGATTATCGTTATTATTATATTGGCGATGGTCGTTCTTATCAGGCAGGGATGATCGATGATGGTGTGATGGATGGTGCAACAGCAGTATTTAAGTCCAATGTGTATATTGGGCCGAAACTGATTTCAGAATTGGAACGCGAAGGCGCACAGCTTGAACGCAGTGTTGATTATGGCTGGTTTGCTTTTATTGCCAAACCATTGCATGAAGCCTTGAGCTGGTTTTATAAATACGTCCCCAATTATGGCTGGTGTATTATTTTGTTGCTGATTGGCATTAAAATAATCTTCTTTTACCCAACCCAGAAGTCTTATCAGTCCATGGCGGCTATGCGTAAAATTCAGCCTGAACAGAAACGTTTACAAGAGCGTTTTGGTGACGATAAACAAAAACTTGGTCAGGAAATGATGGGTTTGTATAAAAAACATAAAGTGAACCCTTTGGGTGGTTGCTTGCCAATCATCATTCAGATTCCGGTGTTTTTTGCGCTTTATAAGGTTTTATTAATGTCGATTGAAATGCGACACGCACCTTTTATTGGTTGGATTCAGGATTTGTCTGCCCAAGATCCGTATTTCATCCTTCCCCTGCTGATGGGCGCATCCATGTACATTCAGCAGAAACTTAACCCTCAACCACCGGATCCTATGCAGGCTAAAATCATGTCATTTTTGCCGGTGGTATTTACCGTGATGTTCCTGTTTTTCCCTTCAGGCCTAGTTTTGTATTGGGTGGTCAACAACGTACTTTCCATTGCTCAACAACGATTGGTGATGCGCAAAATGGGCGTTGATTAACTCGATCAGGAAGTTTTTGTTGTGAGTACAATTGCTGCCATCGCCACACCCGCAGGACGGGGTGGCGTTGGCATTGTTCGTATATCAGGCGAGGCTGCGGCATTTATTGCCAAAAAACTTTCCGGCCAGAAGACCCTTTCTCCGCGACAAGCTCAGCTTTGCCACTGGTATGATGCAGATCAGTCTTTGATTGATTCCGGTGTTATGCTTTATTTTCAAATGCCACATTCCTATACCGGCGAAGATGTGATTGAGCTTCAGGCACATGGAAGTCCTGTTCTTTTGAGAGCTCTGTTGCAACGTGTGTTTGATTTGGGTGCATCACCGGCTGAGCCGGGTGCTTTTACCCGCCGGGCTGTAGAAAACGGTAAAATGGACCTTTCGCAGGCAGAAGCTGTGATTGCCTGTATTGATGCGTCAACGCTTAGGGCTGCTAAGTTAGCTCAGCGGCATTTGCATGGTGAGTTTGGCGCGAAAGTACAAAGTCTGATGCATGACCTGACAGGGGCTGTTGCACATGTTGAAGCCTGTCTGGACTTTCCTGAAGAAGAAATCCCAGCGCTGTTGTTTGATCAAATTCGGGCAGATGTATCTGAACAGCTGGTCAAGCCCATCCGGGCATGGCTTGCTACGGCGAGTTTGGGAGAGCGCTTGTTTGATGGGGTAACGGTTGCCATTGTCGGGGCACCGAATGTGGGCAAGTCCAGCTTGTTAAATGCCTTGTCGGGCAGGGATCGAGCCATTGTGAGCGATATACCGGGAACAACACGAGATGTGTTGGAGGTTGATTTTGAAGTGGATGGTATCCCCGTTCGTTTGGCGGATACCGCAGGTATGCGTAGCAGTAATGATGTGATTGAGCAGGAAGGTATTCGCAGAGCCGAGATTGCGGCAGATGATGCTGATATCGTTTTGTTTGTTGCGGATGCTTCACGTCCGGAGACGTGGCAGGTTGAATATTATGCAGATGATGCTGTGAATCATCACGGAAACCACCATATCGATATCAAATTAATGAATAAGACAGACCTTGCTCAAGATGACTACCCGGAAGTATACCTTCCGCTTTCAGCCAAACATGGCATTGGTTTGGATGCTTTAATGGAAAGGTTGGCTGAATTGCTGGGTACGGTCGATGCGGGCGAAGAGAGTTTGTTGGTGACACGATCGCGGCATCGTGAGTCTCTTCAGTTTGCGTTGCAGCATATTGAACAGGGTCTTGGTTTGTTAGGGTCGGAGGAGAAATTCGATCTTGTTGCGCTTGAATGGAGAAGGGGCTGGACATCGCTGGGCGAAATTCTTGGTATTGGTGATATCGAGTTTATTTTAGATCGGGTGTTTTCCGAATTTTGTGTTGGAAAATAAGCAAAAGCGTTTATTTTTCTTGAATTTGTGGGCCTGTAGCCGTCATAATGCTGCGCTTATCAAAAATAGATTAGGGAGAGAGCCTGTGTTTGTCATGTTGCTCCCGGAATTGAATAAATTAGTTAGGGGGACCTATGTCCATTAAGCATCCTGTCATTTCTGTAACCGGCTCTTCCGGTGCAGGCACGAGCACTGCCAAAGTTGCATTGGAGCATATTTTTCATCGTGAGCAGGTCACACCCGCTATCGTAGAGGGTGATTGCTTTCATCGTTTTGGCCGCATTGAATTTAAAGAGAAAGCCAAAGAGTTTGAAGCTGCCGGAAAGCGTTTAAGTCACTTTTCTGATGAGGCAAACCTGTTTGATAAGATTGCAGAATTGTTTAAGGATTATGGAGATGCCGGCCTAGGTAAGGCGCGTACCTATGTGCATGATGCTGGAGAAGCAGAGCTTTATGGCGTTGAATCAGGTTTGTTTACTGACTGGCGTGATGTGGGTGAAGGCTCCGATCTACTGTTTTATGAAGGTCTGCATGGTGGGGTGGAAGAGGTTCGCCCTTATACCGACCTTTCTATGGGCATTGTACCGGTTGTAAACATTGAGTGGATTCAGAAAATTCACCGTGATACTGCAATGCGTGGTTATTCACCGGAAGCTGTGGTGGATAATATTTTATCTCGCATGCATGACTATGTTCATTTTATTACGCCGCAGTTCACATATACTGATATTAATTTCCAGCGAGTGCCGCTGGTGGATACATCCAATCCTTTTGTAGCACGTGATGTTCCGACACCCGACGAGAGCCTGATGGTGATTCGTGTGCGCAACCCTCAGAAGTGGGGGGTGGATTTCCCATATCTTCTTTCTATGTTGAATGGCTCATTTATGTCTCGCCGCAACACGATTGTTGTGCCATCGAGCAAGATGTTGCTGGCTATGGAGTTGATTCTTTCGCCGATTATACATGATATGTTGGAGAAGAAACGCGCAACGGCTTAATGACAGGTTTGATGTGATACTTAAGGGGAGGCTTCGGCCTCCTTTTTTTGTGCTGTAATCAACAGGTTGCGTTATTTATTTTTATGGCTACGACATGTTGTATGTGTGTAAAATAAATAAACGTTTCTTTTTTCATTTCTGGATTTCATGTGTGTAGATACGTAATCTGCCCTCCCTCATGGCAACGACAAACAAACAAATGTTCCACGTGAAACATCCGGATGGACCGATCGATGTGTTGGTGATTGGCGCTGGGCATGCTGGTTGTGAAGCGGCTTTGGCTGCGGCACGCCGGGGAGCACGCGTTCGTTTAATCACTCAAAACCTTGATACGATTGCAAAAATGTCCTGCAACCCTGCGATTGGTGGTGTGGGCAAAGGACACCTTGTTCGTGAAGTGGATGCGTTGGGCGGCGCCATGGGGTGGGTTGCTGATCGTTCTGCTATTCAATACCGCGTGTTAAACCAGAGAAAAGGACCCGCTGTTCAAGCGACACGCTCTCAATGTGATCGAAGAATTTACCATATGGAAATGCGCGCAATTCTGGATGCTACACCGAAGCTTTGTTTGCATCAGGGAACAGTTCGTGAGCTCTCTTTTGCCGGTGATAAAGTCACAGGCGTTGTGGATGAGCTGGGTGTTTTGCATGAATCAATGGCGGTTATATTAACGACAGGGACTTTCCTTGGTGGGTTGGTGCATGTTGGCGAGAAGCAATTTGCTTCAGGCAGGGTTGGTGATGCCGCAGTCCATGGTTTAACCGATGAGCTGTATAATAAAGAGTTGCGTCTTGGCCGGTTGAAAACGGGAACGCCGCCTCGTCTTGATCGCAGAACGATTCATTGGGCATCTCTTGAAGCACAGCCAGGTGAAGAGAACGCCGTGCCTTTTTCATTTGATAGTGCGTCTCTTATCATGGATCAGGTGCCCTGTGCGATCACCCGAACCACAGAAAAAACACATGACATCATTCGGGAAAATCTCGAGCGATCACCCATTTATTCCGGGAGCATTGAAAGCAAGGGGCCACGGTATTGTCCCAGTATTGAAGACAAGGTTGTGCGTTTTGCAGATAAAACCAGCCATCAGATTTTTCTTGAACCGGAAGGGCGTGATCATGAAGAGGTCTATCCAAACGGTATATCAACATCGCTTCCGATAGATGTTCAGTGGGCTTTTGTTCGTTCGATTACAGGCCTTGAAAAGGCTAATATTATTCGGCCTGGGTATGCGATTGAATATGATTATGTAGACCCGACAGAGCTACTGCCCACACTGGAGTGTAAAAAAATCAGGGGTTTGTTTCATGCGGGCCAGATCAATGGTACAACAGGCTATGAAGAGGCTGCTGCGCAAGGCTTGATTGCGGGCCTTAATGCGGCTGCATTAGCCTTAGAGATTGATATGTGGGTTCCAGATCGATCTGAGGCATATATGGGTGTGATGGTTGATGATCTTGTCAATAAAGGTGTGAGTGAGCCGTATCGCATGTTTACCTCCAGAGCAGAGTTCAGGTTACATCTTCGGGAAGATAATGCTGACCTTCGGCTTGGTGAAGCGGCAGTTCGCCTTGGCCTTTATTCTGATGTCCGGAAAAAATCGTATGAGTTAAGGGCTGCGCGTTTGGCGAAAAGTGTTGCGGAAAGTCGCGCCACCTTGATCGGAATGGGAAAAGCATGGCGTGAGAAACTTGATGTTTGTGCGCTTCCATTGCCACAGCAAAGCATGTCTTTTGCTGCATATTGTCATCGTCAGGATGTTGATGTTGAAGATGCGCTTGTGTTGTTAAGTTCGGCTGAAGCCCTGAGTGATCGAGATCGGGCGAGCTTAAAGGCTTTTATTCACTATGAAGGTTATCTTGATAAGCAGGAGCTTGAAATTGAGCGTTTCAAACAACATGAAATGCAGTTGATTCCAAATGGGTTTGATTATACTGCCGTGAGCGGGCTAAGCCATGAATGTCGGCAGAAGTTAGACCTGGGTAAGCCTTTAAACCTTGGTCAGGCAGCGAGAATGTCTGGCATAACACCTGCGGCAATCACGGCCTTAATCATTCATTTGAAACAGGTAGCATGATGGAGGAAGGGCTTCAGCAGTATGGCGCGGAAGTGCTTCGGTTCAGAAAGGCATTGAATCTGACATCGATTAAAAATGAGGCTGAGTTTATGTCCCGTTTCATAGAACCTTCTGTGGCTTTGGCTGCGTGGATGCCGGATCACGGGCGGCTTCTTGATATTGGTAGTGGCATGGGTGTGCCGGGCATTCCTCTTTTGATTGTAAAGCCGGGTCTGCAAGGTGTATTGGTGGAGCGAAGAAAGAAGCGGGCGGAGTTTCTCAGGCATCTGGTTCGGGTCCTGAAGCTGGATGCGGAAGTCTATGATGCGGATATCAATGACTTGTCGCATTTGGGTGTGGACGTCTGTGTTGCCAGAGCCGTGACGCGTATCTCAGGATTGCTGGAGATGTGCACGCCTCATGTGAATCAAGGTGCTGTTGCAGTCTTTCCTGTGCCGCAAGATGCCAAACCAGTCAATTTGACGGGTTGGGAATTTAAGCAGAAACATATGATACATGCGGGCGATACGCAGCAAGTACATTGTTATCATTATGATCATTCGATTCAGGGGGAGGTTTCACGTGAAACATAAGTGTTTTGGACCTGTGATTGCGATTGCCAATCAGAAAGGTGGTGTGGGAAAAACCACAACAAGTATTAATCTGGCAGCATCGCTGGCTGCACTCGATAAACGTGTACTTCTTATGGATTTGGATCCTCAGGGCAATACCACATCGGGTCTCGGCATTGATAAAAAAAGTGTTGAACAGGGTATGTATTCAGTTTTGATGCGTGATGCAGGTATTCATGAGGTGTTGATTGAAACCGAATGTGAGGGACTTTTTTTGCTTCCTGCCAGTATGGATCTTGCCGGTGCAGAGGTTGAGCTTGTCTCTGTAGAAGGGCGGGAAAATATCATGCATGACGCTATTTCCAGCTATGTGGGGGAACCTTTTGATTATGTGATCATCGATTGCCCACCCGCGTTGAATTTGTTGACGTTGAATGCGCTTACGGCGGCAGACCGTGTTTTGATTACACTTCAAACTGAATTTTATGCAATGGAAGGACTCACACAGTTGATTGATACCATTCGCAGGGTACGGCAAAGTCTCAACCTGGAATTGTCGATGGACGGCATTCTTCTCACGATGGTTGATCGGAGAAATAATCTGGCTTTACAAGTAGAGAGTGAAGTGCGCGATTATTTTGGTAATCAGGTGTATAAAAATATTATACCTAGAAATGTACGCTTGTCAGAGGCACCAAGTTTTGGTGTGCCTGTCATGTATCATGATCTTCGCTCTACAGGAGCACAGGCATACCTTCAGGTAGCACAAGAATTGATTCAGCGTCAGGAAGCATAAGGAGAGGGTGGAAATGAAAAAACCTATGAAAAAACGTGGTTTGGGTCGTGGTTTGGATGCGCTTTTATCGGATGTGCCGAGTAAAGGTTTGATAGATGAGTCTTCTAAGATATTGATTTCAAAGATAAAACCGAACAGGTATCAGCCAAGAACGCATTTTGATGCTGCTGAGTTGAAGTCGTTGACGGATTCTATTCGTAAAGAAGGCGTTATCATGCCGATTCTGGTTCGTCCGGCAGGCGATGGTTATGAGCTGATTGCGGGTGAACGACGCTGGCGTGCTTCACAGGCGGTAGGTTTGCTGGAAATTCCGGCGGTGGTTCGTGATGTGGATGATTTGCAGGCTTTGGAGCTGGCAATCATTGAAAATGAGCAGAGAGATGATTTAACGGCGATAGAATCTGCCCGTGCCTATCAACGGCTTATGCAGGAGTTTGCTTATACACAGCAGCAGGTGGCAGAGCGCATTGATGTATCACGTGTGCATGTCAGTAATACCATTCGTTTGCTTCAGTTGCCTGAAGCGATTCAGGCCATGATTGAAAACCGTGAACTTAGCATGGGTCATGCGCGTCCATTGATTGGGCTTGATAGTTTTAAAGCGAAAAACCTTGCCAGACTTTGCATCGAACATGACTGGAGCGCCAGACAGATGGAGCGGGAGGCTAAAAAGGCCTCACAGGAAAAAAGTGAGACACCTGCTAATAAAAAAATGGATGCGGATATCGCGGCACTTCAGGATGAACTCAGTCGTACACTGGGCTTACCTGTTATCTTTCAATGCAAAAAGAATGGTGCAGGTGAATTGCGTATTGCTTATACACGTCCGGAAGAAGTGGATGGTGTGCTTAAACGTTTGAGACGCCCTTTGTGAACGTTAACGGGAAGCACTTTCGAGCCATCAATTGGTCGGGAGGGGTGAATGGTCAGCTGCAATGGATTGATCAGACAAAGCTTCCTCATCATTTTGCAATAAAAGAAAGCCGGGATGCAGAAGTGGTTGCCCGTGCAATAGAATGCATGGAGATCCGTGGTGCGCCCGCGATTGGCGCCATGGCGGCTTTTGGTTTGGCTCTGGCTTTTATCACGGACCAAAATCGTTTTGAATCTTATTGGTTAACACGCTTTAGCCAAACACGTCCGACGGCTGTTAATCTATTTCATGCCTGCGATACCATGCGTGTTTGTGCCGAAGGCGGAGCCACACAGCAGACGATGCTGGATGTGGCATGTCATTATGCGGATACAGAGGTGAAGCGCTGTAAGGCGATGGGCGAATGTCTGGCTGAAGTTTTGGCGGTGGGAGAGCGTCGAATCCTGACACATTGTAATGCGGGTTGGCTGGCAACCGTCGATTGGGGCACTGCGTTATCCGGCGTTTATCATCTGGCACGTGCCGGGGAATCGCCTTCTGTGTTGGCTGACGAGACCCGGCCACGTTTACAGGGTGCAAAATTGACTGCATGGGAGCTCTCTCAGGAAAATATTCCATGCAGCATTCAGGTTGACAGTGCGGCAGCATGGATGATGGCACAGGGCGAGGTTGATGTGATCGTTGTGGGAGCGGATCGGATTGCTGCCAATGGCGACGTAGCGAATAAAATCGGCACTTATATGTTAGCGCTTGCTGCAAGAGAGCATGGTATTCCATTTTATGTGGCTGCACCTGAGAGCAGTTTTGATCTATACTGTATATCAGGTAAAGACATTCCAATCGAGATCAGGGATGAACATGAAGTGTTGCAGGTGCAAGGTATGAATAACCATGGTGATTTAGGTAAAATAGACATAACAGCCCATGGAATTGTGGCCCATAATCCTGCATTTGATGTGACACCCAATCATCTGATTACTTCCATCATTTGTGAGACGGGGTTGTGGAAGCCGTAAAACTATGGCTGGTTATGTTGTTGGTGCTGATATCCGGCACAGCATTCGCCAATTCTGAAATCCAAATAAAACATATAGAAATCAGTGGGTTGGAGTATTCCAAAACACGTGTTGTGATACGTGAGCTACCTTTTTCTGAAGGTGATGTATGGCAGCCGGAGTTTGCTGAAGTCGGTGCGCGGCGACTCAGGAATCTGGGTCTTTTTAGTGAGGCATCGATTACACCACCGGATAGTCATGGCGTGGTTTATATTCATGTCAATGATAAGTGGCCTTTGTGGTTGTTACCGGAGGCAAAACGTTCTGATAATGGGGCATCTTCAGCCGGCCTGACATTGACCGAACATAATCTGTGGGGATTGCACCATCACCTGCGTTTGGCAACGCGCCGGGATACAGGGAAAAATTTCTCGGGAAACAATGGAGTCTCTTATCAGGGTTCATATATATGGCGGCGAATCAATGATTCTAATTATGGCATGGATATGTCGATCAATGATGGGAGTAGCACGTTTGATGCTTATGAAAATGGTGTGGTTAACAGCAGTTATCTCCAGGAGAGCCAGAGCTGGAGTGCCGGTGTTAGTTACGGTTTTGGGCCGGTTCCCGGAGAGGGATGGGATGCCCGGCTGGGGTTCTCAGCAAACAAAACAGCTTATACGTTGAAAAGTGGGCCGCCACAGTTGGATGTGAGGGGGTTAAGACGCCATGCGATCAATCTTTCGGCCAGTTATCGGCTGGTGAATGACCATATCACCTGGGTGACGGGTAATGAATTTGATTACAGTCTGAATATTGCACATAAAACAATAGGTTCAGAGATTAACAGCTATAAACAGACGGTGTCGTTGCGCAGGCATCTTGATCTTGGCAAACAACAGACATTGAGCTACAGGATTAATGCTGGTTTAGCGGCAGGGGACATTCTTCGTGATGGGCTGTTTGATGTGGGAAATCAAGGTGGAATGAGAGGGTATTATTCCGGTGAGTTGCAAGGTGATGCTTATGTGTATGGTACGTTGGAGGGGCGCTATCCATTGCAGATGAACAGTAATTTCCAACTGGTGGCTTTCGTGGATGCGGGTTATGTGAGCAGGAATGGCAAGCCTGCACTTGGTCAATCCGTCGTTGTCGGTGTGGGTGGTGGTGCGCGATGGACGTTACGCTGGCTCGTGAATGGCACACTGCGTGCCGATGTTGCTTACGGTGTCGCAACGCACAAATGGCGTCTACACTTAGGAACAGGACAGTCATTTTAGAAAGATAATTCTGGATAACTGGATAACTGGTTAATGGGCTAAGAGGTATTTATGAAAAAAATCATTCGTTACGTGTTGATTACTGTTGCAGTGTTGTTGCTGATTCTTGTTGCCACGCCATTTTTGATCCCGGCTGACCAGGTTCGCCAGTTTGTTGAAGAAGAAGCAAGCAAAGCTGCTGGCATGCCGGTTAAAATTGAAGCGCTTTCGGTGCGCCTTATCCCTGCACCTTCACTATCAATTAAAAAACTGACGGTAGAAGATGTGAAGGGTGGTACGCCAAAGCTGGCAGTGGCTTCCGGTTCACTGGCTGTTGAGCTGGCGCCGCTTTTTGATGGGCATGCCGAGATTTCGGGTATTACATTTAAAGAGATTGTCTTAAGGGTATCGGAGAAAGCGAAAGGTAAAGATGTGCATATTGTCCGTATTGATAGCGTTAGCGGTGCGATTCAGTTGACTGGTGATACGTTGACGATGCCGAACTGGAAATTGAAACTCTATGATGGCAACGTGATGATGAATGCTAAGTTAACACCGTTGGAGGGTAAGAAGCGTACATTGACTGCAGATATTAATGCTGCGGAGATTCAAATGTTAACACTCATGCAGGATGCGGCAGGACAGGATAAGGTGTCAGGAACATTTGGCTCAAGTTTAAAAATCTCTGCGCAAGGCGCCAGTGAAAAAGCGATGCAGCAGTCACTCAAGGTTGATGGCCCGGTTCATATGACAAAAGGACAGTTTGAAGGCGTTGGCCTTTCGGGCGTGGCGGCAGCTTTGGTGCATGGCAATGTCACAGGTGCATCCGGAGCGATTCTGTTTGATACGTTCAAAACACAGTTGAAAGCGCGTGGTCAGGATATTTATTTAAAAGATATTGTGCTTGATGCATCGGCTTTTGATGCCAGTGGGCATGTCGATATTAAAGGAAGCGGTAAGTTGGATGGGCAGATTGATACCAGCGGTGTGGGCGGTCTTTCCGGTGCGAAATTATTGGTTGGTGGCACGACAGAAAGTCCCAGAATTTATCCTGCACCATCATCTCTGATTGGAGGCACGATTGGTGCAGCGGTTGGTGGCCCGACAGGGGCGGCGGCAGGTTCTAAAGTGGGTGGGGCGGCAGGGAATGCGGTTGAAAGCATCGGTGGCGGCATGAAAGGATTGTTTGGAAAGTGATTTTTCGGCGATTAACCGTATAAAAAAGGGTGTGTTTGTCTTTTGAGAAGCAGGGTTAGGTTGGCCAATCCCACATCAGCCGGACTCTGAATGTGCGGCCTTTCAATGTGCCTTCGGTTAGTTTTTTGAGTGCAATTTTAACGATATCCCGGTTAACGGCCACATAAGCCCAGTTATCAGAGATATGAATTTTACCAACCTGTTTTCCTGCAATGCCATTTTCGCCTGTTAATGCACCTAAAATGTCACCAGGGCGTACTTTTTGTTTTTTGCCGCCACCAATTTGCAGGGTTGCCATGAGCGGTTTCATGGCTGGTGCTTCTAATACGCTGAGTGCTGGCAATGCCTCACTTTCGATGCTTTGTTCAAGATAATCTCCGAGTACGGTCATCTTATAATGTTCTTTATCGCTAAATAAAGAGCAGGCAATGCCTTTGCTACCTGCACGCCCGGTGCGTCCAATGCGGTGAACATGCACTTCTGGATCCTGTGCAATGTGAAAATTGATGACGGCGTCCAAAGCATCAATATCCAGGCCTCGGGCAGCGACATCGGTTGCAACAAGGATGGAGGTGCTTTTATTGGCAAAGCGCACCAATGTCTGGTCGCGGTCCCGTTGTTCAAGGTCTCCATTCAGAGCCAGCGCACTAAAACCATGCTCAACGAGTTCATTTGCGACTTCCTGAGTTTCTTTTTTTGTATTACAAAAGATCACCGTGGATTCCGGGCGATGTTGTAAAAGAAGCAAACGCAGAGCAGTCATGCGTTGTTCGTTATCGGTAACTTTATAAAAATGCTGTGAAATTGTCGTGTTGTCATGCGTGGATGCAACTTGTGCCATCACAGGCTTGGTCATGATGCGTTTGGCGATGGACTTTATTTGATCGGGGAAGGTGGCACTCAGTAATAACGTTTGCCGTTGCCTGGGTGCCTGTTCAATAATCGCATCGATCTCTGATTGAAAACCCATCTCAAGCATGCGATCTGCTTCATCAAGCACCAGTGTGCGCAAATGGTTTAGTTTCAACGTTTCTTTGTTCAAATGATCTTCAATGCGGCCGGGTGTTCCGACAATAATGTGTGCACCATATTCCAGTGAATTGGCTTGAGGTTTAAATGGGATGCCGCCACACAAGGTAAGTACTTTAATGTTCGAGAGGGTGCGTGCCAGTTTGCGAATCTCTTTGGCCACCTGATCAGCAAGCTCCCGTGTTGGGCAAAGTACCAGTGATTGCACATGCAGATTCTTTATATCCAGTTTTTCCAACAGGCCAAGGCCAAATGCAGCGGTTTTTCCTGATCCGGTTTTGCCTTGGGCAATCACATCCTTACCAGCTAGAATATCAGGCAGACTCTGTGCCTGAATGGGTGTCATCGTCTTATAACCAAGGGAAGTCAGGTTTTTTAACAGGTTGGGATGCATTTTTAGGGTTGAAAAGGCGATTTGGCTCAAGTGGGTGTCCTGTGTTGGTGTTATGCGAAACCAGCGCACTGGTTCACTACATCCGCCGGATTTTAGTGTTTTGCACAGATAAAAGAAATGGGCATTGTTTTAAAAGTGATTTACCGTGTAGCAAAGTGGCAGTGGTGTTAATCGTCTTAATGCTTCGGCCGATGCTTTATCATTCAGAGATGACTTTTTTCTTCGTTTGGCTTTTAATATCCAATATCAAGGAAATTAAGGGCGTATATAGGAGGGTAATACATGGAAAGTCGAGTACAGGTATTACCAAGTTAGAGCTTAAGAGGAACCTAATGAAAATATTTGTCATGGTATTGATTATTGGTACTTCTGAGGTTTTTTTTGTGGGAAAGCTCCACGAGTTATTAGGAATGGAAAACTTAATTTTATTTGGGGCTGACACCTAATAAAATTCTTTGAGCAGTATTTTCAGGTCAATCAATTGCTCTTTTGAAGAACTCAGATTAAACCTCCACTCGCACTCTTTCAAGAACAACCCAAAGTGTTGTCTGGGTATCC